>Ga0302321_100005278_pt1 | contig 11295 bp, 15 predicted proteins | sample Fen_T0_1_FD_202505 | JGI IMG/M metagenome (GOLD analysis project Ga0302321, IMG submission 202505) | Peat permafrost microbial communities from Stordalen Mire near Abisko, Sweden - Fen_T0_1 | ecosystem: Environmental > Terrestrial > Soil > Wetlands > Permafrost | place: Sweden: Abisko...
GTTTTGATGTCACAGTTTTCGATCCACATCGGGCTACGACATGAAAGCTGCAAATAACGAGCCGAACCAGGCACTAGAGCGCAATGACCACGAGTTGTCCTTTGGCGACGGTTTTCGTGAATGCTTTTCCCGCTTGTTGTCCCTCGTGGTCATGGCTCATTTTTAACGTTCGGCAAAAGATACTATGCAAAGAATCACCGTTGTTCTCCTCTGGCTTTTCGTGATCTCGTGCGGAGAAGCGAGTGCGGGATCGCCGGCTTCGAAGACGTCGTCGGCGTTTGCCTCCGACCTGGAGGATATCGCCAAGCTCGAGAAGAAAGAAGATGTGGTAGCGTTTTGGCGATCAAGAGGGTGGTACGCGGTTCCCACGAAATCTGAAGACCTCGTGGCGAGGGGCGTTCAAATTCCGGATCCCAAATTATACCCGTTTGTCGAGCAATACGAAGTACACATTTGGTTTGAGGCTGGCACCCACGACGGGTTCCTTAGGGTCTTTGTGGACAAGAGTGGCAGGGTCACCTACAGGATTATCGAAATTGTGAACTCGACGCCCATGACGGAGCCGAACAAGGCGTCAGAGCCAACGGCTATAAACCCTCCTCCTTCGACGACGCCACCGGCGCCGTTGGCTCACCTTTGACGTTAGCCAAATGAAAGCCCTCGAACATGTCGCTGGTCGGTCTTGGTGTGAAAGCCGCGGCTATGCGTTCGATGCGCGAGGATTGCCGGTCTTGCGTCACGGCGATGGTTTACAGCAATTCGTTATCCCGCCCGACGCAGGTCAGCGTGTTGCGATGGCGAAACAGCAAATGGAGATTTTTCGGAAAGAAGAAGATGTCTGTATTTGGATTTACGATTGGGATGTTTGGCCATCGGGACAGTGGGAGCATCTTTTTTATAGATTCCGCCTCTCCTACGGCATCACCGAAGGGTTGGGTGAGCGGTCTTGGCATCTCGTGCCGAAGAGCGATTTTGATGCGGCATTGTCCATCGCGATTTACTCCGTCCTAATGTTGTGGGACTGTCACGTGTTTGGATCGTCAGGAACCCCATTTCTATTTTATTCGCATGATGAGATCGGAAGAAAAACCGGCTAACCAGGCGCTGCCAACGCCTACGTCGGTCACGCACCCTGCTTGCGCAGGTTGCGCGCCCTCCTTCGGCGCGGCAGATCTATAACGTTGGCCGAAAGACCATGTATCCGCGTATAGCTGCCGACTTCAACGGCATCACCCAAGAAGATCAGAGCTGTTGTCTGATTTTGGACAGCTATATCACGCTCAGTGATCTCTCCTTTCATCGCATACGGCTTCAAGAAGGGATGCGGTTGGTATTTTGGGATCAGAGCGATGATGCCGAAGATCTGGAGGTCGACACCGTGCTTTGTTACGAGCCGCGCTCGAAGAAGTGGTTGGGACAGTTTTCAGCTGGAGCCATACGAGATGTGCCCGCGAAGAATCGGAATGTCGGTGCATTGCTCTGCTTTTCATGCCGTAAGGATGTCACCGAGAAGTTCCCGCACTTCTGGAGCCATATTCCTATGATCTGCCCTTGCTGCGGATTGTCGCTGATGATTCCCATCGAGCCTCCAGAACCGGCCAACCAGGCAGTACAGACAACGGCTATAACGCATCCCGCTTCGGCGACGCGTGTGGCGCCGTTGTCTGACTTTTGACGTTGGGCAAAAGAGTATGGGCGGTGATCTCTACTATATTCCACCGGAAAAGAAGTCGTCTTGGCGCGCCGAAGTCGAAGAGCTCGGGTTTGCTGTCGAAGATTTGTCCAGTCGGATGACCGAAACAGATCGGCGTGTTTTTGTGTTCGTCGGTAAGCTGAAGAACGGAAAGACCGAACGGTTTGTTCAGCTTGAGCCTTTTGACTCTGGGTATGTTCTCGCCGTCAGGTTTTCAGGAAAAGAAGATGCCGAATTTCTGAAGAAGACACTTGGTTCTCGATTTCCGCAGCACAGAGTCGAAAAGAAGAAATGAAAACAACGGAGCCCAACCCAGAGAGTTGTAGTCACGCGAAGCCGTGACTACGACTCTTGTTGAACAAGCCCGGGGATAACCCTTCGGCACCGCTTATGCGGTTTGTATTTTATCCGTGGCTCTTGCGGATGGCTCGGTGGCAAGCGTTTTGATGCGCCTGTCGGCCTCTTCACCCGGCTCAGACGAAGCCTTTTGACCGGTTTCCACCGGTTTTGCTTCTCTTTGCACGCCCATCCGACCTTGCCGCCGGGCGTTCGCGGCACCACTGCGCAATGCGGTGGCTGGCCGGGGCACACAGCAGCGCCGGCAAAACCCATTTAGCTCTTCTTTATTGGTCGTCTTCATCGTCGGCAGGAGTAAGTCGGACGGGGTCAGGCCGCTGTTGGTTGATTTCGAGAGGTTCGGTTGGATGCGGGCAGCAAAAAGCCCGAGGGGAGGCCTCGGGCTTTGGAATGTTGATTGGTTTCGCTCTTCGCGTTTTGGCGCGGCGAGGAACCTTTGAAGATGAATTAGCTCTTGAGCTGTTTCAGGATTTCTTCGGTCAGCTTGCTCACGAGGGCTTCGACGTCGGCGGACGGCGCGGGATCTTGCTGGGCGGCGGGTGCGGAAACTTGCGTCACGGAGCCGGGGCGGAAGTCGGCGCTGTCGCAGAGTTCGCATTCTTTCAAGTTGGCGCGGGGATCGGGCATGCCGAGTTTTTGGCGGAGGTTGACGAGTTCTTTGGCCTGGCCACCGGTGAAACGATGCAGACCGCCACCGAGACCAGCGGCGATCCAGACGGTGCGGCAGTAAGAATCGATATTCTCCATCTTCCAGTAGGCGTCTTCGACGTCTTTACCCCAGACGATGACACCATGGTTCTGCATGAGCACGGCCTGGTGAATCTTGCCAACCTCGCCGACTTCATCGGCATTGGCGGGAGTGCCTGGTGTCTGATATTTCGCGACGCCGATTTTGCCGAGGAAAACTTCGGCCTCGGGAATCAAGCAGGAAGGAATGTCGACGTTGGCGATGGCGAAAGCGGTGGCGTGCGGAGGATGCGCGTGCACGCAGGCCTTGGCGGCGGGCTGGCGCTTCATGATGCCGAAGTGGGTCTTGGCTTCACTGGTACGAACGCGTGTACCTGCGAGCTGGTTGCCGTCGAGGTCAACGAGGCACATGTCGTCGGACTTCATGAAGCCTTTGCAGATGAGCGTGGGTGTGCAGAGGGCGAGGTTGTCGCCGACGCGGATGGTGATGTTGCCACCGTTGCCGTCGGTGTAATCGCGGGTCCAGAGGCGCCGGCCCATGTCGCAGATGCGTTCTTTGAGAACGTTCATCGCGGGAGAGTTGAAGAACTTGGCGATCTCGGCGGGAGTCTTCGGGTCAGTGCCGGGCGTCCAACGGAATTCGTAGTCGGGGATAGAGGGCGCGACGTACTTGCCGCTGGCGGCTGCCGCAGGTACGTAGGACGATTTGGCGGCCTGGCTGGCGCGCTTCTGGTCATCGATGAAGTCACGGGCCGACGGTGTCAAAATGACGCCTTCAGGGAGGGACTGGCCTGAGCGGAACAGGGCTTCGACTTCGCGAGCGGTGAGGATTTGTGGCATGGGAGAGGTTTGGTTTTAAAAGTTTAAGGGGTGAGCGGGCTGTAGTGAATGCGTTCGACGATGCAGGCGTTGTAGGCGTCGACGGGGGCGTCGCCGGTGAAAGGCTGGGTGGCTTCGGCGCCTTCGGTGAAACCGATGATGTTGCCCTGACCCGCACCGAGTTGGTCGAACACGATCACGCTCGAACCTTTGGCCAGAGGTACGGTGGGCGCGCCGGCGAACTGGGCCTTCGATAACGGCTGCACGATCAGCAGGCTGGCGCCCTCGTAAAGAGGCTCCTTCTGCGAGAGCGTGATGCGGCCGATGACAGTTCCGAGGCGCATGGTGGTTAAATGGTTTGGCGCGAACAGACGCGGACAATGCGGAGCATTGTCCCTACCTCGGAGATGTGAAGCGACGTAGTCATGAGGTCGGATCGACAATGCCGACGATGAGATTGCGGAGAGGCGTTTTAGGATCACCCACGAGTTCGCGTGTCGCGGAGCCATCGGTGGAAAGAATCACGCGCTCGTGAAGGCCGGCGCCGAGGCAATCGATCGCGAGAACGGGCGTGCCTTCGTCGTTACCCTCGGCATCGAGCGGCTGGCAGATCACCGTGCGAAAACCTTCCATGCTGGGATGGCAGGCTGCGGTGACGATGTTGCCGTCGATGCGAGCGTAATTCATGGCGGGTGAACGCGTTTAACTTAGTAAATGCGGAGGTTATCGACCATCACGCAGCGGCGGGTGCGGGTGAAGGTCTTGGGATTGGTTATGCCTTCGCCGGTCGTGGTCGCGATCGAGTAACTGAGGTAGCCTTCGCCACCAAGGCCGAGGCCGGCAACGCACGAGCCGTTCTTGATGAAGACAGTCGTGTCGAGGGCGCGGGCCATCATCGTCATGTGATCGACGTTGAGGGAGTGAATGATCGCGGAGTGCTTGTAACCGTGTTCGGCGTGCTGGGCGGCGAGAATGCCTGCTTCGACGGTTTTGACGCGGACGATCGGAATCATCGGCATCATTTGTTCTTCGATCACGAACGCGTGGTTAGCGTCGGTTTCGGCGAAGAGCAGCGGGGTGTTCTCGGGAACGTTGGCGCCGGCGTGTTTGGCGAGGACGGAGGCATCTACGCCGACGAACGCGCGGTTGAGCACGGGATGGGAGCAACCGGTTGCGTCGGGCTTCGAGGAGAAGGCGACTTTGGTGAGTGCGTCGAGTTGCTGGCCGTTGAGCTGGCGGGCGCCGTTGCGAGAGAGCGCGGCGATGAGTTTGTCGGCGACGGAATCGAGGACGAAGACTTCCTTTTCGCCGACGCAGAGGAGATTATTGTCGTAAGCGGCGCCGTGGATGATGTTGGACGCGGCTTTGTCGAAGTCGACCGTATCGTCAACGAGCACGGGCGGATTGCCGGGGCCGGCGCAAATGGCGCGCTTGCCGGATTTCATGGCGGCGGCGACGACGGCGGGACCGCCGGTGACGCAGAGAAGTTTTACCTCTGGCGCTTTGCACAGAGCATCGAAGGATTCGAGCGTCGGCTTTTCGATGACGCAGACGAGATTCTCAATGCCGATGGCGGCGAAGATGGCTTCGTTGTACGTACGCACGGCGAGCGCGGCGGAACGGGCGCCACCTGGGTGCGGATTGAAGACGACGGAATTACCGGCGGCGACAATGTTGACGATGTTGCCGGAAAGGGTGGGGATCGAATGCGTCATCGGCAGGATCGCGGCGACGACACCGAACGGCGTGAACTCTTCGAGCATGATACCGTGATCGCCACTGCGGGCGTCGGGGCGCAACCACTCGACACCGGGCACGAGTTTCACGATTTGGAGCTTCTCGATCTTGTGGTCGAGGCGGCCGATCTTGGTTTCGGCGAATTCGAACTTGCCCCATTCAACGGCTTTGGCGGTGACGATTGATTTGACGAGCTCGATGACCTTGACGCGGCCCTCGATGCCTTTGATGCGGAGCTGCTCGAAGGCGTCTTGAGCGGCCCTGCAAGCGGAGGCGGCATCGGGGAACACGCCGAAATTGCGGCCGCCGGTCGATGAGACGACGGCGGGTGCGCCGTTGGCGCCGGCGGGTTTGCGGCCTAAGGCGCGGACCACTTCCTCGACCACGGAGCGGACGAGTTTTTCATCAATCGTAAGAGGGGAAGACATGAGAGTGTATCAGGAATTAAATTACACGATGCGTTTGCCGAGGACTTCGACGGTATCGACGAGGCCAATGATGGCGGCGTCGATGGGCATTTGTTTCATGCCGGTGGCCTGGCGGGCGGAGCTGCCTTGGCAGAAGAGAACGAGGTCGCCGGTGCCAGCGCCCAAGCCGTCCGTGGCGATAATGGTGTTGGCGCCTGGTTTGAGTTGGGCGGGATTGGACTCATCGACCAGCATCGGGCGCAGGATGAGGAGCGGGCGACCGCGCATGGTCTCTTCCTTTTTGGTCGAGACGATGGAACCGATGACGCGAGCAAGGAACATGGCGATACCCGGGTTAAGTTTTGGGATCGGACGGTGCGCGCTGGCCGGAATGGTCAGCGCGCGGCGACGGGAGTCGGATTATTTCTTGGCGGCGACGACGGCCTTGGGCAGTACAGCCAGGACGTCGTCATGCGGACGAGCGATGACCTGCACGCTGACAACTTCACCGTAAACGCGAGCGGCGGTGGCGCCTGCTTCGGTGGCGGCTTTGACGGCGGCGACATCACCGGTGACCACGGCGGTCACGAGGGCATTGCCGACCTGTTTCATAGGACCAACGAGGGAGACATTGGCGGACTTGAGCATGGCATCGACACCGGCGACGAGCGCGGTGAGGCCACGGGTTTCAAGGAGACCGAGAGCGGATTGAGACATGGTTGGATGGATTTGAGGTTTGGTTAGAGAAATTCGGAGGGAGAACGAGAAAGATAAAGAGAATGAGAAAGATTACGCGGCGTGCTGAGCGGCGATGAGGCGGGCGGTTTCGCGGGCGACGACGAGTTCTTCGTTAGCGGGAATCACGAGCACGCGGGTGCGGGAGTTGTTGGCAGAGAGATCGGTTTCGTGGGGCGCGGTGGCATTGCGGGTCGGGTCGAGCACGAGGCCGAGGTCGGAAAGGTTGGCGCAGATGGCTTCGCGGAGCCATGGGTTGTTTTCGCCAATGCCAGCGGTAAAGACGAGAGCATCGCAACCGCCAAGTTCGATCCAGAAGGCGCCGATCCAGTGGCGAATGCTTTGCACGAAGGTGTCGAGGGCGAGCTTGGCGCGAGGATCGCCTTTGTCGGCGGCGGCTTTGATGTCGCGGACGTCGTTGCTCACGCCGGAGAGACCGAGGAGACCGGATTCTTTGACGAGCTGGCGTTCGGCTTCTTCGAGGGAAATTTTGAGGCGGCGGATCGCGCAGGGCAGGGCGGCGGAATCAAGATCGCCGACGCGGTTGTTTTGCGGAAGGCCGGATTGCGGGCTCAGGCCCATGCTGGTGCCGATGGCGACGCCGTCGCGGATGGCGGTGACGGAGCTGGAGCCGCCGAGGTGACAGGAAATAATGCGCAACGGGGAGCCGGAGATTTCGCGCGGCCCGTCGAGATAGAGGCGGCGGACAACTTCGCCGACGTCGTCGTGGCCGAGGAGATCAGCGGAGCGTTCGGCGACAAATTTGTGGCTGGCGCCGTGGAAACCGTAGCGGCGGATGCCGGCCTTGTACCAAGATTCTGGCACGGCATAACGGCTGGCGTGGTCGGGCACCCACTGGTAGAATGCGGTTTCGAAGAGGGCGACGCGCGGTACGTTGGGCAGGCGTTCGCGAAAGATACGCAGACCCTCGGCGTAGGGCTTGTTGTGCGCGGGCGCGAGATCGACGGTGTCGAGCAGAGCTTTTTCAACGCGTTCATCGGCCAGCAGGCAGCCGGTGACTTCGCCACCGAGGACGGTTTTGAAACCGACGGCGTCGAGGCCTTTGCCATCGCGCACGTGGCCGGCTTCGGCTAGTTCGGCAAGAGCGCGGTCGATGGCGGCGGCGTAATCGGTCACGCGCTCGCTTCCGCCCTTCGCCAACAACTTCGCCTGCGAGCCAGTCACGTCGAAGAGACGGTACTTGAACGAAGTCGAGCCGAGGTTGGCGACGAGGATTTGCATGGAGCGTTTGAAAAGGTAGGACGCCTTTGACAGGCGTCTGTGAGCGAGTGGGGACGGACGGCCCGGCGGTCCGTCCCTACCGGTTCAGGCGACCCACTTGCCGAGGCCGGAGAGCTCCTCGTGTGGACGCGGGATAACTTGGACGGCGACGACTTCGCCGACGCGTTTGGCGGCTTCAGCGCCAGCGTCGACGGCGGCTTTTAGCGCAGCGACATCGCCGCGGAAAAAGACGGCGACATTGCCGGAGCCGATTGTTTCGTAGCCGGTCATCGTGACGTTGGCCGCTTTGAGGGCGGCGTCGGAGGCTTCTAGCAATGTGCAGAGGCCTTTGGTTTCGATCATGCCGAGAGCTTCTTGAGCCATGGTAGGAAAGTGTAAGGAGTTAGAGGTTGTGAGCGGTTGTGCGATCAGACGCCGAAATGCTTGAGCAAGTCGGGGTGCGGACGCGCGATGACGTGGGCGCAGACGAGCTCGCCGACGCGTTTGGCGGCTTCAGCGCCGGCTTCGATGGCGGCTTTGACACTGCCGACGTCACCTTTGACGAGGACGGTGACGAGACCGCCGCCGATTTGGATTTGGCGGGCGATGGTAACGCCTGCTGCTTTGACCATGGCATCGCTGGCTTCTACTGAGCCGACGTAGCCTCTGGTTTCGATCATGCCGAGGGATTCATTCATGTGGAAACGGGATTGAGGGTGGATTTAATGGTTTTGGTTGAGAAATCAGAGAGGAAGAAGCTCACACGGGGTTTTGGCGTTGAGGCCGCAGGCGTTGCCCTCGTCGGTGTCGATGTGCACTTCGAGTTTAAAGTCTTTCGAGACGCGAACGAGCACGCGGTCAAACGTCATGGCGCAAGGGCCGCCGACGCGGAGGCGCATGAAGTCGCCTTGCTTCACTTTATAGAAGGCGGCGTCGTCCGGGTGCATGTGAACGTGGGGAGCGGCGCGGATGACGCCGTCGGGGATTTCGAGGAAACCGGCGGGGCCCATGAGCATGCAGCCTGGGGAGTCTTTAATGGTTCCGGATTGGCGGACGGGAACATCGAAGCCGAGCGAGATGGCGTCGGTGAGGGCGAGCTCGACCTGGTTGAAATCGCGGCAAGGGCCGAGAATGCGGAGATTGGAAATGACGCGGCTGCGGGGGCCGATGAGCGTGACGGATTCGTGGGCGGCGTATTGGCCTTCTTGATACAGCCACTTCATGGGCTTCAGGTAGCCCTGGCCGAAGAGCGTGTCGACGGCCTGCTGCGAGAGGTGGCAGTGACGGGCGCTGACGTTGACGAGGAGCGGTCGGGGCGCTTGCACGGAGCGCGGCATCGGACGTTCGAGGCGTTGGTAAAGGAGCCGGCGGACAACGTGCTCGATTTCGGCACGGTGAGGAAGCGAGGGCGCGGGCGTCATGGTCTCAGTTTGTCAGAAAGGGTTAGTAACGGCTTGCCAGAATTTGCTGGAAGCTGCGCGTTTTATGACGCAAGTCAATCATATAACTAGCGGCGTCTTTGCTAAGCGTTTTCAATAAAAAAACGCACACCGAAAGGGAGCGCGTTGAAAGAAAAAGACGGGAGGGGTGATTGGGAATTCGCGTGGTCGAGAGCGGTCGTCAGTAGGCGCCGGAGGGCCGGAGAAAGGTGACGATCTGAGCTTTATCTTTGAAGGGGCCGACCCATTGGGAACCGACTTTGCCTTTCTTCACGACGATGAAAGTCGGGGTTGCTCGAACGTCGTAGGTGTCATGGACGGCTTGGTTTTCCGGATTGCTGGTATCGATTTTCACCACTGTCACTTTTTTGGCGTACTCGGCTGCGATTTGGGCGATGAGCGGGTCCATGCGTTTGCAGGCTTCGTCGCTGGGTTGCCAGAAATAGAGGAGGACTTTTTCCTCGGTACCTTCCAGGATTTTGGCGAGGCGGCTTGGGGTAACTGCACCCTCGCTGGGTACATAAAAGCGTTGTCCGCGGCTCAGAAAAATGGCGACGACGGCAATGAGGGTGACGACGAGGTATTTATTCATATTGCGATGGCGACCACTCGGCCGCGCGAATTTCTAGTACCACAGTCTCTAAAAATGTCGATCTTAGATCGTTTGGCAACCGGAGGGGTGAGTCAGAGCGTTGTTTTACCTTCTCTGAACGTGGTGTGGGTTAACTTGGGCAACAATTCCGCCCGCATGCGGGTCGTGTCGCCGTAGTACGAGCAACGGCCGATCGTAATGAAGTCGCGTGTGAGCGGCGATTTGGTTCTAAGCACTGACGACTGAAGTTCACAAAGCCACGCTGCGGCGTAGATCAAGCCGAGCGGCATGCGCCAGGGTCGGCGGGTTTGCCAAATGGCCGAAGCGAGATCGAGGAATTCCTGGAGGGTTTGTCGTCCCTCGTCGCCGAGGTGGAAAATCCCGCGAATGCCTTTCTTTGTTACAGCTGCTGTGGTTGCGGCGAGAAAATCTTCGGTAGAGATCAGATGAATCCACGTCGGTTCGCGCCAGACGCCGAGGAGGCGGCGCCTAGCCAACCATCGGGCACCGTCAATCATCAAAATACCCCGGCCGTAGACCATGCCGACGCGAAGGGAGACGGCTTCGAAGCCGTGGCGATCGCCCGCGGCGAACAGCAGTTTTTCTTCTTCGAGGCGAGTGCGGGCGTGAGCGGAGGCGGGTTGACCATCGAGTTTGCCGGTGGCGGGTTGATCGGGCGTGGTCGGACCCTCGACGTGGGGGAAACTGATCAGGATGACTCGCCGCACATTGCTTTCGATGCAGGCCTCGAGGAGGTTTTTGAAATACGCCGTGTTGGTGGTCGGCAGGAAACGTTCAGGGTTTGCTTTGAACAACACGCCGGCGAAGTGGATGACGCAGTCGACGTTTTCGAGTGCGGACGAAAGCGTTTCCGGCCGGGCGAGATCAATGTGAAACACCGGTGCACGATTCTTGCCACGGAGATCGGCGGGGACGTCGCGCTGATGGATGAGTAAACGCAATTCGTGCTGCGTGGAATGCAGCACGTGGCGGCTGAGCAACGAACCGAGATTTCCGGCGGCGCCTGTAATTGCGATCACCATGCCGAATCAGGTAATATCGGCATGGTGGGCGGTGCAACCTTATACCTTGGGCAGGTGGTGGAGGGCTTCCGCGATCTTTTCCTCGGGGTGCTCGTAATCTTCGAGATTGCCGGAGAGGTGGGCATCGTAAGCGGACATGTCGAAGTGGCCGTGGCCGCTGTAACACATGACGATGCACTTGCCGTCGTTCTTTTTCGCCTCAGCGATGGTTGCGGCGATGGCGTGGGAGGTTTCGGGCGCGGGCACGAAGCCTTCGGTGCGGGCGAACTGGAGCGCGGCGGCGAAAACGGTATTTTGCGTGATCGCGACGGACTCGATGAGCTTGAGGTCGGCGAGGTGGGCGACGATCGGTGAGGTGCCGTGATAGCGGAGGCCACCGGCGTGGATGCCCTCGGGCATGAAGGTGTGACCGAGCGTGAACATTTTCAGCAACGGTGTGAGCTTGGCGGTGTCGCCAAAGTCGTAGGCGTAAACACCCTTGGTGAGCGACGGGCAGGCGGAGGGCTCGACGGCGACGATGCGCAGGTTTTTGTTGGTCGAGAGTTTCTCGGGCAGGAAGGGCAGG
>Ga0302321_100005279_pt1 | contig 11295 bp, 12 predicted proteins | sample Fen_T0_1_FD_202505 | JGI IMG/M metagenome (GOLD analysis project Ga0302321, IMG submission 202505) | Peat permafrost microbial communities from Stordalen Mire near Abisko, Sweden - Fen_T0_1 | ecosystem: Environmental > Terrestrial > Soil > Wetlands > Permafrost | place: Sweden: Abisko...
TCCTGGGCTAAGCGCAGAGCTATAGCGCGTCCAATTCCTTGTGCAGCTCCTGTGACGATTGCGACCGACTGTTCCATAGTATTCCCTTTCCTTCGCTATAAAGTGCAGATATCGAATGCTTGCTTGAGGGCAACTTCTACGTTCCCGGTCGGGATGAATTCCTGACCAACATAACCTGTATAACCGGTCGCGGCAATGGCTTGCATAATTGGTTTATACTGCAGTTCTTGCCGCTCGTCGATCTCATGGCGACCTGGATTGCCTGCCGTGTGATAGTGGGCAAAATAGTTGTGATGCGTGCGGATGGTGCGGATGATGTCACCTTCCATGATCTGCATATGGTAGATATCATAGAGCAATTTCACAGCTGGCGAGTCAACCATGCGGCACACCTCTAGCCCCCAGGCAGTTTGGTCCGACTGATAATCAGGGTGATCTACCTTGCTGTTCAGCAATTCCAATATGAGTGTCACCCCTGCATCCTCTGCAACCTTTGCCACACGTTTCAAGCCTTGCGCTGTGATCTCAGCACCGACTTTATCGTCCAGCCCTTCGCGATTGCCGCTAAAGACGATGACATTGGGGATACCCCATCGTGCGGCCAATGCGATATTAGCACGAACCTCTCGCTCAAGCTGCTCATGGTGTTCCCGCCGATTAAAGCCCTTTTCAATCGAGTCTTGCCCTTTCTGAGAGGCAATCTTTAGACCATGATCCTTGATGAGTTGCCAGTGCTCCTGCTCTACCAATTCGATGGCTTCATACCCAATATCCGACGCGACACGTACCAACTTCTCCATCGTCATATCTCCCTGCATAAAGCTCCATGCGGTGAGAGATTGTTTGATATGGCTCATCTTTCTTTTCCTCTCGTCTGTGATACACAATTATGCTTCTCAATTAGTGGCGTAGTCACACCCATTTGTCAAGTTGATACTTTAATGAAGAGTGAAGAAACCGCAAAGGTTTCTTCCGCAAAGATCACCGAAATAATAATTTTAAATATCACAATGAAGGTAGAATATGAGATACAATACTGTTATATGATAGAGGCTGCCCATATTATCCACTACCATATATCTAGATAATTACATAGAACACTCGTAGGAAAATGAAATGATGAGACAGCAAGACGATAAACAACCGCACATAGCGCCTCCTTTGCAACTCTTCTACTGCTATGCACGCGAAGATCAAGGCTTACGCAATGAGCTTGACAAACACCTAGCAGGTCCACGACGGAGCGGACTCATAATTAGTTGGCACGATGGCAAGATCGTTCCAGGTACACCATGGGAGCAAGAGATTGATATACATCTCGACGCCTCCGACATTATTCTCTTGCTTGTCAGCCCCGATTTTATCAATTCTGACTATTGTTATGGTAAAGAGATGCGCCGCGCCATTGAACGCCATCAGGAACAGAAGGCTCGCGTCGTCCCTATCTTAGTACGCTCCGTTTACTGGCAGGATACTCCTTTTAGCCGCCTTCAAGCTCTACCCACTGATGCCAAACCTGTAAATCGCTGGAATGATCGAGATGAGGCCTTCGAGGACGTTACCAGGGGCATCTATAGTGTCGTTCGCAATCTCATCACGCTCCGACAACAACAAGAGTTAAAAGTCCTGCAACCGAAAAATAAGCTCTTACCCTCTCTTACCGACCTTCCTGACAATTATAAGGTGACAGAAGCTACGCAGCAAGTTATTGGTAAAGGGATTATAGATGCATTCAAATCTATTAGCCAGCCGTCAGCAGATAGAGTTGTTGTTATCCCTGCAAAATATGCTCTAGATGAGTACTTCAGATGCTCCGCTTATATTTGTCAGGCTAACCGTTCTTTTCAGCCTTCTACACGTATGGCGTTTTATACAAACAACAAAATCGACCGTCACATCCCGAAAATTCTAGGGCGAGTAGCAGCAATATCGCCCGATGAGATCGAGACAAGAACTGATCTCACCGAGAGCGAAAGAGTGAATTTAAGAACGATATACGAAAAAATGAAAGGAACAGCAAAAGGCGAAGATTGGAATCAATACAAGCATGATGTTCATTTTCTTACATCCCCTGGCTCACCAGAGACGCTTATCCTTCCACAGGATATAGAGAACGATCTGACGAGACGCAACCCTCCCCACCGAAGAGTTGCATTCACACAAAGTCAGCGCTATGTCTCCCTTGCAATGCTCGCAAAGGGACCGAAATACACATCCGAGCTTGAGCATGCCTCAAGCCCGTCAGATGATAGCTAATATGAATATAATTCAGATTTTACTGGCTATTGCCGCCCTTATAAGCATTGCATATGTGATATCTCTTTTAAGAGCTATCGTCAGGCTTGCAACTAATATTCCATATATGGGCCATCTTATCGCCTTGTTTTCCCTGAATAGCTCTTATGAGCTAGGGTGTAGTTCTGTCTGGTTTGCCATTACGGCTCGGGCGGTTGGGGCAACTAGTATCTTCATTCTCCTGGCGTGGTTATGGAAGGGTGCTTTTCCTTTTGCGCCCTTTGCTTTCTGGCATCTTAGAGGATCGTTTTGGGAGATTATTAGTACTGCATGGCCTATCTTCATCGGAGGGGGACTGGCATTCTTGCTGCCAGGATCGTTAATGGGCTACCTGATGTCCCGACAAGAGAGAAGATTAGAGGGGCAGATTGGACTCCAGATAGGCACAGCAGGAGCCGGTATGTGGCAAAGCATATGGAATGGCCTGGGAGAAGAGATCATGTTCCGCTGGATCGTTTTCTACGATGCCATTGCTCTGCTTGCTGGGCTCAACTTCATGCTAGGAGGATTCCGTGGCCAGGGACAAGGCCTGCTGGAATGGATCTATACAACGTTGCTGGGTCCTCTCGTGAATGCTGTAACTCTTGGCATGTTGCAGAACATCTTATTTCACCAGGGATGGGCAGTTGGTGCGGCCATTATCCTTATTTCTTTTGGCAGATTTGCACGTCGCTTCTTTCCTATTACAGGTAACTTAAGCTGGCTCTTCTTCTGGCCAATTGGGCTCTTCCTCTTTCAGATTATGTTCACATATGGCATTATTGCTTCGATGCTGGTGCACATGCTCTACGAGGCGGTGCAGGTCTTGCTCACCCTGGCCACACTCAAGTGGTTGAGAGAACATCCAGAGCCACTCGCCAATGAGATGGTGCAGGAAGAGTAAGCAAGGTCTACGAAGGTTTCTCGACAATAGGAGTCACCAATCCATAGCGCCATGCGCGTGCGGTTGCTTGCGCACGATCCGTCACCTCCAGCTTTGCCAGAATCGTCGTCACATGGTTGCGTACGGTCCCCTCTGCCAGATGCAGGCGCTCAGCAATGGCCGCATTCGTCCAGCCATTGGCTAACAATTGCAGCACCATCATCTCACGTTTGCTCAACTCCTCGGCAAGGTTAGAGCTGGGTCGGCTCTCGCCGCGCACAAAGGCCAATAGCTTGTCCGCCATAGCAGGGTCTATATAGGTGCGTCCCGCCATCGTGCCCTCAATCGCGCTAATAATCTCTGCACGGCTCGCATCCTTCAGGATATAGCCAGCAGCGCCTGCGCGAATGGCATCAAGCACCCATTCATCGCCATTGTATGTCGTTAACACGAGCACAGCGATATGCGGATGCGCCTCTTTAAGAGCATGTGTTGCACGTATGCCATTCATGACAGGCATCTTCAGATCCATCAGGACCAGATCGGGCTGCAATTCCTGAACCTTTTCCAGAGCTTGCGCCCCATCATACGCCATACCTACCACTTCAATGGCCGGGCTTGCATCCAGGACAACCTTGAGCCCTTCACAGACGATCACCTGATCGTCCACAATCAGCACACGAATCATGCGCTCTCCCTTCATATCGCTTTATAGAGCCGCACTTTCGTTCCCATGCCCGGACGGCTCTGCAGCTCCAGTATTGCATCAATCAATGCCGCTCGTTCACGCATGCCCGCCAGCCCATAGTGACCGTTCTGCGGCGGCATAATCATGTTAAAGCCTGCACCATCATCGATAATCATCAATTCTAAACCAGAGCGGCTCTGCTGCAAAGCGAGAGAGACGCGTGAGGCACGTGCATGTCGCGTGACATTGTGTAACGCTTCTTCCGCAATGCGGTATATCTGGAGCTCCACCTCATGTGAAATACCAGTGATCTGCGCCGGTAGATTGAGATCTAATTTGATCGTTGCCCACGCCGCGCTTTGCTGCGCCAATTTCTTCAGAGCCTGCACCAGACCTAGATCTTCTAAGGGACTGGCTCTGAGCGCTTGCAGAGCTCCTCTGGCTTCCTGCAGCCCCTCATGTGTTTCCTGTTGCATCTGTTTGATCATCACACCGGCCTTCTTTGAGTCGCTTTCCCAGAGCACATCCAGAGCTTTGAGCTGGACATTGAGTGCGCTCAATGTATGTGCCAGGGTATCATGCAGCTCGCGTGCGATACGATTGCGTTCGCGGCTGACTGCGAGCTGTTCTAATGTGCTCGCATAGTGGGTCAACCGCGCATTTTTCTGTGTGAGTTCGCGCTGTCGCTGACGCTTCTCTTCGGAAAGCAGCACAATGACAGATCCTACCAGACTAAAGAGGAGGAAACGTGCCACGACCTGTAGCAGAGTACCCGCCATCGTCAGCAGATCCAGGGAGGAAAGCATATACACTTGAACCATCGACAATGCGCTCGTCCCCAGTGTAAAGCAAAAGAGTATGGATAGCCTATACTGGGTGCTAATTAGCAGTAGTGGAAATAGAAGCGGCAACATCTGTCCACTATACACCATCCCTGGATAGGCCGTCTGGATGAAGCCACGTGGCAACCTACCATGTAACCAGAAGATCGTCTCTGCAACCTGGCTGATCACAGGCCCCACTGAAGTCAAAACGAGTATGACCGGCAAATAATACGGTCCCAGCGTGCGTTGCAGCCAGCGCGACGAAAGATAGATACCATATGCAGAACTTAACAGCCAATTAAAAAGGAGGATGAGGTTCGGCTCTTGATGCTGCCTGTTTCCCAGAAAGAGTAGCGCACCCTGCACACCCCACTGCAGCAAAATACAGATACGAAATATGCGTAGCACCCCTTGATCTAGCGGCTCTGCGACCTTCACAGGACTCATCTTCTTACCAGACATATACATACGGCATGACCCTCACCGATATAAAGCACACGCTCAAACTCAGCATGTTTAGTCTAGCATACTACTTTCATGACGCATAGTTGCCTCACTCATACGTCCCAATGGCTCAGCTCACAAAAAGATGTGCTTCAGATCACCCCTTTTCATGACAAGCGCCACTCCCATGAGGCCAGCCAGTTCCGGTAAGATTATCGTGGAAGCCAGACAAGCAGCTTCCAGCGACAAAAAATAGTATGATAAGAAGAGGTAAATAACACCATGTATTCAATTAGAAACAGACACATTTTTGCCAACAAATATGTTTTGACCGCAGCTCTGGGTATGGTTCTCACCATCATCGGCTTCGCGTTCTCCGGGAATATCATGCATGTAAGCGCCGCTCCGGCAAACTCCATAGTGATAGCATCTTCATCGAGCAGCAATGTGATCCATCCGGTAAATGTCCCGTTACCCGAACACGCGACCAGACAAGATGTCGCCGCAGTCATAGCAGATGATGGCAGAAAGGCCTCACGCTGGAGATATAGCGTTGCAGATACCAATCCTGGAGATGTCATTAATTTCTACCGCGACAATATGTCATCGAACGGCTGGAGCTTCGTCTCATCAAGCGACGATGGGCAAAATGGCGGCCAGATACGCAAGTATGAGCAAGGAAACCGCACTTGTTACATCCGTGCAAGCACCAATATCGCATCTTCAAGCAACACAACACTCATCATCACAGTAACCAACTAAACAAAATACACGATAGGCATTTGATATTCATAAGGTCAGATAGACTTCTCGGCATAGGTCGAGAAGTCTATCTGACCTTATGTCTCTTGCTTATTTTCCAGGCCAGATTAGAGCGCGTTCCAGTAGTCAGCAGCGTCATCGGCATTCTGGTCAGCGTTGGGCGATGTAGGGATAATAATATCGCTGTCCTGACGTAAAGCACGCATCCTCCCAGTACTCTGGCTGATAAAAGAGTTATTGTTAGGGCTGGAGGCGGAAGGCTGATGATAGAATGAATTTGCCGCCTGGCTTGCTGATACCGATGTAAAGGGTCGTGGGTTATTTGCAGGGGCAGGTGTGAGATGGACGGGATGCACCGTGTGGGCAGGATTTACAGGGTTTACAGGGTTTACCGCATGCCCTCCTGGCGCAGCAGATTTCTCTTTTTCCTCAGCATCAGCGGTAACTTGCGATACCGCTGGCTGGATCGTAGGTTGCATAGTAACGCTGGGCACCATCTCGTAGTGCTCGGCAAGCCGCAAGGCGATAAGCTGTCCCGGGTGATCAACCATATGATGTTTCAGCGCATCCTGTCTGAGAGAATCCAGAGTCTGCGAATCTTTCAAAATACCAACCGTAAAATAAACATATTTGTCCGACGAGGATTGTGGCATAATACTTCTCGCTCTCTAACACTAGTATATTCTCAGCCGATAAGGCGCGTGCGGCCCCGGCATCAACTTGATATAGTAAAATATTCTTCTCAGCTAATCATGGCGCGGTTCGCCTCGGCTTGCGTCCGACGTATGAGCAAGCGTCCGGCAAGGGTACAATAGCCAAGTGCATTGGCGTGCGTTGGATCTTCTGGGCGTGTAAGATGAGGGATACGTTGTTTCAGGAAATTGTAAAAATAGTATACACCACCACCAATATTGAGCACAGGCTTAAAGCTAGCCGCAACCGCATCACGATCGCTCTGCCGCCAGGCCGCCGCCACAAATGATGCAATCTCGCTACCAACCTGATTCACCGCTTCCTTCACCAGGCGCTCCAGTTCATACTTATTAATGGTAGTGCCGTAAGAAGAGATCTCAGGATAGTTAATCTCTCCCAAAGAAGCGTACGCATGCATAACCTCACGCGCCTCAAGCAACGAGAGAGGACGATCATACTTATTCTCGAAGGCATCCATCAACATCTGAGTCGCCGTCTCGACACCAAGCGGCTTACCTTTACAATACTCATTGACGGGCACCTGTCCGCGTGCCACATAGAGGTCGGTTGTACGGCCACCAATGTCGATGACAGCACTCTCAGTCGTTTTACTGGCACTACGATCACCATAGGCGATAAGAGCTCCCGCGCCCTCCATGACGACCGTACCAATCTCAACTGTTACCTGACGAACAGTAGGGTTACCATTAAGCGTGAACAGATACTTACCATCAAGGGCGGTTTTTATCGCGCCACGCAACGCTGAGTTCTTAATATAGGTCTCAGCCGGTAAACCAACAACCACATAAATACCAAACTCTAGATCGGGGACCAGCGAAGCTGCAATAGCCAGCAGACCACGTAAGCTGTACTTACTGGCATAACGCTGAATGTCGCCACGTCCATGATAAACATCATTGGACTGCTGCAATGCGAGATCGCCGACAGCATACGCGGCCTCTTCATCATTGAATTGGATGATATGTGTGTCTTTCTGGTCAATTTTAATGCCCAGGTTGATCAGTGCACTTGTATCGATCTTGGCGAATGCAGTTGGAATACTGAGGCTATGTATGACGCCATTGATGACTACGACACCGCCAATTTCTGCGTTGCCAAAATCATGACCATAAGGATACCATCTCATAGAAAATACGACCCCTCTTTGCTATATTCATACATACTTACAAAAAAATATACACTATTCCATTATCAGTAACGATCTCACATTATGTTTAGTATCTTATCACTAATAAGAATGACACTTTATAGCCTGAAAGATTATATTCATAGCCCAAAAGGTTATATTCATAGCCCGAAAGGTTATGCTGCCACGAAAAAATGTCGGTGCCATCGTATAACAGTTGAACAAAACAATGCAACTCGCGAGCTGGCGGGCTGCTATGCTACTCTCTTTAAAAGTGATTGCGGTGGTATACTGAAACCTATGAAAACAAGACAACGTCCTCCTGGTATTACGACATTAGCGCTCTTCGAGCTTGTCGGGACTATCAGTTATTGCGGGTTACTTTTCTTTACTAGCTTTGGCTCACGCGATTTTATCGCGCTATTTATGGGAGCAGCTCTTGGTTTTGTCGTCGTCTATGGTTTGTGGAGGCTGCAACCCTGGGCATTCTGGTTTACAGCAGCATATGAAGCGATGCAAATTTTGTATGAACTCTTCTTGTTCACACAACCCGAATACAAAGGTATACACCTGTTTGGTCCTTTATTTGGATTGGCTATGAGCGCGATTACGCTAGCTTATATCTTTCTTGATCGATCGGTCAAGCCCGTCTTTCAGTCATAGCACTACTCCATAAAAGAGACTTAAATCCTTCACCGCAAATTTATGGCGACGTTTCTGAGCATTTTTATAGTTATTTCAGCTTCCAGAATGCTATAATTACAGATGAGTACCCTTTTTACCCATCTATTTTTTATAGTGCAAAAGGAAAGAGGATGGTGTATATTATTCACTAAAAGGGCTACTCTTAATAGAAATACTTACAGGAGGTAGTATGAATTTTGGAGCGATCGCGCTAAAATCCGTTGTTATAATTGCAATCTTGTTTCTTCTATCCCTCGCAGGGGCTGTCACATTCCCAGCAGCTACCATTCTCTCAAATGGCAGTGGGGTAGCTTTGACAGGCTTGCTTTTCCTCGTTTTAGCGATAATCATCTTATCGATCATTGGCAATCTACTGGGCAGAGGAATAAGAACGGTGAAGAAGCCAATGGAAGCGCTTCTACTCGCGTTTGTAGGGTCTTTTTTTATGGGATCAGCACTGGCGCTTTTTGCGATTTTGAACATACCCTACACGGCCCGCGTGAATCTAGCGTGGTTAGGAGTAAGCTGGTATAGTCCTTTTCTTGCCCTGCTGTTTATAGGTGCGCCGTTAATGCTCGTATTTATGGTTGCAGAATAATACTCGACCAGGGCATAACGAAATAGGGTGACAGTACCAGTTATAAAATAACATCTACTATCTTCCAGGTGCTCGCCACGATGAATAGGATGAACAGAAGGAGAGAGGACATCCTCCTTCTGTAATTATGAAAGTGCTTCTTGCGCATTCTCTAATGCCAAAATTGCATCTACTTGCTTCAATAGGCTCTGAGCATTGGTGAAACCATAGTTGATCGCATGCGCCTGTCCATGAGTGTCGAGTAGGACAGTTGTTGGGAGGATAATTACGTGGTAGCGCTGGGTCAGTTCAGGCGAAGTTGGAGCATCGATAATCATGACTGCAATAACGTCCTCACCCTTTGCCTCAACCACACGCCGTAGGACCGGAGCTTGCATCTGACGAAACTGCACACACTCCTCACTACTAAAGGCAAGAATGCGCACAGGTGCTGGACGTACGGGTGGCACGAGGTCTTTATCCGTCACATCTTTGCTTTCAGGCGCTGCAGTAGTTTTGACAGGATCGGCACCCAGAATACGTTGCGCCTCAATAGCACGGCGTCCCAACCATACAAGCACAACGGCAAGCAAAATAAGTAGCAACAGGACAGCCAATCTTACAGATATGTCAAGCATAACTAAACCCCCGCCGATGCTTTGTTCCTCTTAACTTTATGCGGAAGACAACATTAGAAGCTTTGGATGGTTGTGGTGCAGCCTCTATTCTCGTGAGAACATAGATAGAAGCCTGTTTATTCCTTATATTGAAGGCAAAAGCTGCTCACGTTTGCCGCGCAAGAACTGAGCAATCTGTTCAGGCGAGGTTCCTTTGTTGAGAGCCGAGGCTTTCAGCTCGCTTAACACCGCCCCCCATTCTTCTTTGGCGGGGAGATAGCGGCTATCCAGGCCAACCAGTTCTTCAAAGATCCGACGCTCCAGCGCCTGCCACATCGAGCGATCACGACCATCAATATCGCTATCATCAGGAGTGTAATCCTGATCATTCGTATTGTTATCGACGCGTGCATAGAGCGGGTCGAAAAAGCTGCGCACCAACCCTTCCATATGTGATTGATCAAGCGATCCAGCGTCGAAGCCGAGCGTGCCTACCAGATGAATATGTACAACGGGCTGTGTATTTTGATATTTCGGTCCCTCACGGCGGCAATACTCGGTCAGGCGCATATAAAGATTCTCAGGATTGGTCAAACCGTCTACGCGCAGATCATAGCGCACAAAGGCCCGACGCTTACTCTCCAGGCGCACCGCATGATGCACACGCTCTTTCTTCTCTACGTCGATGATACGCTCAGGATTATCTGTATCAATCTCCACATAGTAGTATCCGCGATCCTGCCACTGCGACTCTTCCGCGCCACACGTCTCGGTCGAGCCAGGATTATACATCCAGCCACCAAAGTCATATGGCTTGTGGACGTGGCCCAGAGCCAGGTAGTCCACACAATCGCGTAAAGGCTGGAATTGTGCCATCGTTGGCAAGCCCTGCACACGTGGCACAATTCCATCCACACCCGTATGCATCATCAAGAGGCGATATTGTACGCCATCGGCCTCTTCAGTAGCGCGTGCCGTTTGCAAAGCGCTTGCCATCGCTTCAAGGCTGCGGGCCGTGGCAGCGCCTTGCCAGGGCAGACCATAGATGCGTAGACGACCAGCTAGCAGATCGACATAGCAACCCAGCATCGTCTCATGCTGCCAGGGGGTCATCTGCGGCGCACCATCCCGCATAATCGGGGTAAGCAGCTTCAGGTAATCCTGGTAACACAAAAATTGTAGCCAGGAGATGCCATCACGGTAATAACTGCGATCATGATTACCTTCAATAGCAATTACCTCGATACTATGTTCTTTGAGCTTTCTTAGACCTTCAATCGCATGAATCAGAGTCTGAGCGTCAATAGCACGCTTATTAAAAAGATCGCCAGCAATGACCACAAAATCTACTTTACGCTCAATAGCATCACCAATAATTTCCCAGAAAGCGCGACTGAAATCATTGAACCGCTCACGCACTCCATACTGCTCAAAGCCAAGGTGCGTATCCGCCATATGAATAAAAGAAGCTCGCATAAAGACCTTATTCCCTTAGAGAGATTTTTTTCGGCACCATTGCCTTTTTTGCTCTTTTCATCTATTTACATTATTTTATATTTACACATTTTCTGTTTTTGCACAGCGCGCAAAAACAGAAAATGTGTAAATATAAAATAATAGGAGAGATTTTTTAAATCTCATAAATTCATAGAATGCAGACGGGCATCCCATCATACATTAGGGCCTGTCATCAAAGCGCGGA
>Ga0302321_100005280_pt1 | contig 11295 bp, 12 predicted proteins | sample Fen_T0_1_FD_202505 | JGI IMG/M metagenome (GOLD analysis project Ga0302321, IMG submission 202505) | Peat permafrost microbial communities from Stordalen Mire near Abisko, Sweden - Fen_T0_1 | ecosystem: Environmental > Terrestrial > Soil > Wetlands > Permafrost | place: Sweden: Abisko...
CTTTTGCGGTCCGTCGCAGGAGGAACCCACCATGATCGGTGAAGACGACGTTCGCTACGTCGCGAAGCTCGCCCGTCTGCGCCTCGAGCCGGACGAAGTCGCACGCATGACCGGTGAGCTCGCCAAGATCCTCGCCCACATCGACAAGATGAGCGAGCTGGACGTGGCCGCCGTGCCGCCGACCGCCCATGTTCTCGACGTCGTCAACGTCGCCCGGGAGGATCGGCCGCAAGACGGCCTGTCGCGTGCGGACGCCCTGCGCAACGCCCCGGCCGTGAGTGACGATTGCTTTCGCGTCCCGAGGATGGGCTGACCGTGCCCACTCTGGACCCAGTGCGGCTCACCGCCCGGGAAGCCAAGCGTCTGCTCGTTGACGGCGAGATCTCGGCCGCCGAGCTCGCCAAGGTCTATCTCGACCAGATCTCGGCCGTCGAGGCCGCGGTGCGCGCCTTCATCCTGGTGACCGCCGACAACGCCGCCAAGTACTCCACCAAGGTCGATCGCGAGATGCAGGCGACGCGCGGCCCGCTCGCCGGCCTGCCCATCGCCATCAAGGACAACATGGTCACCGAGGGCGTCACGACGACGTGCGCCTCCCGGATCCTGAGCAACTACATGCCGGTCTACACCGCCACGGCCGTGCGCCAGGTGTGGGAAGACCACGTTGTGATGCTGGGCAAGACGAACCTGGACGAGTTCGCCATGGGGTCGAGCACGGAAAACTCGGCCTACCAGACGACGCGCAACCCTTGGGACCTCGCCACCGTCCCCGGCGGCAGCAGCGGCGGCTCCGCCGCCGCCGTAGCCGCCGGCGAGACCCTCTGGGCGCTGGGCAGCGATACCGGGGGGTCCATCCGTCAGCCGGCGGCGCTGTGCGGCGTCGTGGGCATGAAGCCCACGTATGGCGCCGTGAGCCGCTACGGCCTCATCGCCTTCGCCAGCTCGCTCGACCAGATCGGGCCGCTGACGCGCTCGGTGTACGACTGCGCTCTGCTGCTGCAGCATCTCGTCGGCCAGGACCCGAAGGATTCCACGAGCGTCGCGCTCCCCGAGCCGGTCACCCTGCCGGATGCCGAGCGGCTCGACGGTCTGCGCGTAGGCATCCCGTCTGAGTACCTCGCGGCCGGGATCGAGCCGGGTGTGCGCGCGCGCTTCGACGAGACCATCGCGCGCCTTGAGGAGCTCGGCGGCAGGTGCACGGAGATCAGCCTGCCGCACACCGAGTACGCCCTGCCCGCCTACTACATCATCGCTCCCGCGGAGGCGAGCGCGAACCTGGCGCGTTTCGACGGCGTGCGTTACGGCCACCGCTGCGCGGAGCCCGTGGACCTTCTCGACATGTACGAGCGCACACGCGGCGAAGGTTTCGGCCCGGAGGTCAAGCGGCGGATCATGATCGGTACCTACGCGCTTTCGGCCGGCTACTACGACGCCTACTACGGCCGCGCGCAGAGGGTGCGTACCTTGGTGCGCCGCGATTTCGAGCAGGCGTTCGCCGGCGTCGATCTCATCGCCTCGCCCACCACGCCGACCGTCGCCTTCAAGGCCGGCTCGCGCACGGCCGATCCGCTTTCCATGTACGTGTGCGACATCTGCACCATCCCGGTCAACCTCGCCGGTCTGCCGGCGATCAGCATCCCCTGCGGGCTCAGCGACGGCCTGCCGGTCGGCTTCCAGCTCATCGGCCCGGCCTTCAGCGAGAACCGCATCTTGCAGGCCGCCCACGCGCTGGAGGGCGCCATCGGCTTCGAGCCGGCGCCCACCTTCCGCGACTCGGGCGCCGGGGAGCAGGCCACGGAGCCGGCGTCGTCGGGGGAGGTCGCGTCGTGAGCGGCTGGGAGCCGGTCGTCGGCCTCGAGATGCACGTCGAGCTCGACACGCAGACCAAGATGTTCTGCAGCTGCGCCGTCACCAAGGGCGACGAGCCCAACATGCATACCTGCCCCGTCTGCCTGGCGCATCCCGGCGCGCTACCCGTCGTCAACCAGCGCGCCATCGAGTACGCCGTGCGCATCGCCCTGGCGCTCAACTGCACGGTGCAGCCGCGCAACATCTTTCACCGCAAGAACTACTTCTATCCCGACCTCCCCAAGGCGTACCAGATCAGCCAATACGACGAGCCGCTGGCGGTCAGCGGCTGGTTCGACTACTGGGTGGATGGCGAGAAGCTGCGCTGCCGCATCAATCGCGTGCACATGGAGGAGGATGCCGCCAAACTGATCCACGCCGGCGGGGACACCGGCCGCATCGCGGGCTCCGACTACTCCATGGTCGACTTCAACCGCGGGGGTACGCCGCTCATCGAGATCGTCAGCGAGCCGGATATCCCGTCGCCGGAGGCGGCCCGCGAGTTCCTCCAGCAGCTCCGCAACCTGGTCATCGAGCTCGGCGTGAGCGAGTGCAACATGGAGGAAGGCCAGATCCGCTGGGACGCCAACCTCAGCGTGCGGCCGGAGGGCACCGCCGAACTGGGCACGCGCACCGAGCTCAAGAACATGAACAGCTTCCGCTTTCTGCAGCAGGCGCTGGAGGCCGAGATCCCGCGTCAGGTGGGGATCCTCGAGGCCGGGGGCACGATCGATCTGGAGACCCTGCACTTCGACCCGGACACCGGTACCACCACGCCGCTGCGCTCCAAGGAAGAGGCGCACGACTATCGCTACTTCCCCGAGCCCGACCTGGTCCCGTTGCTGATCGACCCGGTCTGGGTCGAGGGGATTCGCGCTACGCAGCCGGAGCTGCCTGAGGCGCGTGTGGCGCGCTTTTCGTCGCAATACGGGCTGTCGCGCGCCGATGCGCTCGTGCTGGGCAGCTCCCATGCGCTGGCCGCGTTCTACGAGGAGGTCGTCGAGTGTGGGGCAGGCGCCAAGCCGGCGGCCAACTGGACGATGGGCGAGTACCTTGCCCATCTCAACGCCGCCGGCCTCGAGGCCGGCCGCGGCCATGTCACCGCCGAGCGCCTTGCCAAGCTCGTCAAACTCGTCGCCGACGGCACCGTGTCGACGAGCTCCGGCAAGGACGTCTTCGCGAAGATGATCGAGGAGCGCGCCGAGCCCGAGGACGTCGTCAACAAGCACGGGCTCGGCCAGATCAGCGATGCGGCGGCGCTCGAAGCCACGGTGGCGGAGGTCGTGGCCGCCAACCCGGCGCAGGCCGAGCAGTACCGGGAGGGCAAGCTGCAGGTGCTCGGGTTCTTCGTCGGGCAGGTCATGAAGTCGACCGGGGGCCGCGCCAACCCCGGACTGGTCAATGATCTCCTGCGCAAGGCGCTGGACGGCTGACGGCTTGTTGCCTGTCTGCGTCAGGGTGTGGAACAATGCAAGCGTCTTGCAGCCGCGCGCGCTCCCGTGATGTGTCGCGAGCCCATCTTTCCTCACATCGCCCGCTCTTCTCCACGGTAGCGCCACCCCCGGGGTCGGGTCCGGCGGCGTCCGCTTCTACAGGTAGGTGGGTATGACCAGCGATCTCTCCAGTTTTGTCATCGCCAAGCCTCAGCCGGCCGAGCCGGCGGTGCGCGTCGACGACACCACGCTGCGCGACGGCGAGCAGACGGCCGGAGTGGTGTTCAGCAACCATGAGAAGATCCGCATCGCCAGGCTGCTCGACGAGGTGGGAGTGCACCAGATCGAGGTGGGCATCCCCGCCATGGGAGGCGACGAGAAGGAGACGATCAAAGAGATCGTCAGCCTCGGCCTCGACACCTCCATCCTCGCCTGGAACCGCGCCGTCATCGAAGATGTCAAGCATTCGCTCGACTGCGGTGTCGATGCCGTCGCGATCTCCATGTCGGCGAGCGACATCCATATCGAGCACAAGCTCGCCAAGTCACGGCAGTGGGTGCTCGACCAGATCCGCGAGTGCGTCGCTTTCGCCAAGGGCAAAGACCTGTACGTGTCGGTGAACGCCGAAGACGCCTCGCGCGCCGACCTCGAGTTCCTCCTGCGCTTCGGCCAGGCGGCCAAGGAAGAGGGCGCCGACCGCCTGCGTTTCTGCGACACGCTGGGCATCCTCGATCCCTTCGACACCTTCAACGTGATCAGCTTCCTCAAGAAGCAAGGCGGCCTCGACATCGAGATGCACACGCACGACGATTTCGGCATGGCCACGGCCAACGCGCTGGCGGGGATCAAGGCCGGGGCGACGTACGTGAACACAACCGTCAACGGCCTCGGCGAGCGCGCCGGAAACGCCGCCCTGGAAGAAGTCGTCATGGCGCTCAAGTATCTGGGCAAAGTCGACATGGGCCTGCACACGAGCCGCTTCCGTGAACTCAGCGAATACGTGGCCGCGGCCTCGGCGCGCACCATTCCCGCCTGGAAGAGCATCGTCGGCACCAACGTCTTCGCCCACGAGAGCGGCATCCACGCCGACGGCGTCATCAAGAACCCGCTCAACTACGAGGCGTTCGCGCCCGAAGACGTGGGCCTGGAGCGGCAGATCGTGGTCGGCAAGCACTCCGGCTCGCGCACGATCTACCGCAAGTTCCAGGAGTTCGGCCTGGAGCTCACGCGGGCCGACTGCGACGGCATCCTTGCGCTGGTGCGCAAGACGGCCGTCGAGCTCAAGCGGGCGCTCTTCGACAAGGAGCTCATGTACATCTATCAGGACTACCTGGGCCACCTCGGCGACGCTGTGCCCATGGGCAACCGAGCGAGTGACGTGGCGCCTCCGTCCACGGCGGAGACGCCTTCGTGACCGCACTCACTCTGGCCGAGAAGATCCTTGCCGTGCACGCCGGCCTCGACGCCGTCGCGCCGGGGCAGATCGTCGTCGCGACGGTGGACGTCGCGATCGCCCAGGACGGCACCGGCCCGCTCGCGATCCAGCAGATCGAGGAGCTCGGCGCCGAGGCGCTCAAGGCGCCCGTCTGTGTCTTCTTCATCGATCACGCGGCACCGGCGCCGCGCAGTGAACTGGCCAACGCGCAGAAGACGATCAGAGCCTTCTGCGCGTCTTCCGGCGCCACGCTCAGCGACATCGAGATGGGCGTCTGCCACCAGCGCGTCGCCGAGAGGTATGCCAGGCCCGGCGACCTCGTCATCGGCGCCGACTCGCACACCTGCACGGCCGGCGCCCTCGGCGCCTTCGCCACCGGCATGGGCAGCACCGACGTCGCCGTGGGCATGGTCAGCGGCCAGACCTGGCTGCGTGTGCCCGAGTCGTTCCGCATCGACGTCGGCGGCGCGCTCTGTGACGGCGTCGAAGCCAAGGACCTCATGCTCACGCTCATCGGCTCACTCGGTGCGGACGGGGCCACGTACAAGGCGCTCGAGTTCGCCGGGCCGGGCGTCGACGCACTGCCGATGTCCGGCCGGCTCACGCTCAGCAACATGGCCGTCGAGGCCGGCGCCAAGTGCGGCCTCATGCCCAGCGACGCGACGACGCGAGAGTTCCTTGCCGGGCAGGGCCGCGAGGAGGCCTGGCGGCCGCTCGCCGCCGACGCCGGCGCCACGTACGAGCGCGTCGTGCCCATCGACGCCGCCGATATCGTGCCCACCGTCGCCCGTCCTCACACCGTGGATAACACGGCGCCGGCCGCCGACCTGAAGGGCACAAGAGTCGATCAGGTGCTCATCGGCACCTGCACCAACGGCCGTCTCGCCGACCTGCGCGCGGCGGCGCGGCTGCTGCGCGGGCGCCGCCGGGCCCCCGGGACACGCCTGATCGTCACCCCTGCCTCACGCGCGGTCGCCCGCGCCGCCGCCGCCGAAGGTCTGTTCGAGGTCTTCTGGGAGGCGGGCGCCGTGGTCACCAACCCCGGCTGCGGCGCCTGCGTGGGCATCCACGAGGGCATCCTCGCCGACGGCGAGGTCTGCCTGAGCACCGCCAACCGCAACTTCCACGGACGCATGGGTAACCCCGAAGCGTCCATCTACCTGGGCTCGCCGGCCACCGCGGCCGCGACCGCCGTGACCGGCGAGATCACCGACCCCCGCGAGCTCCTCTAGGAAGGGAGAAGCAATGGCCAAACAGTACGACGCGTCTCCGCCGATGGTCATCGACCCCACCAAGCGCTACCTCGCCACGATCAGCACCGACCATGGCGACATCCTCGTGGAGCTTTTCGCCGACAAGGCGCCCATCACGGTCAACAACTTCGTGTTCCTGGCTCGTGACGGCTACTACGACGGCGTCACCTTTCACCGCGTCATCAAGGGCTTCATGGCACAGGGCGGCGACCCCACGGGGAGCGGCAGTGGCGGCCCCGGCTACCGCTTTGGCGACGAGTTCCACCCCGCGCTCAAACATGATCAGCCCGGCATCCTTTCGATGGCCAATTCCGGGCCGGGCACCAACGGTTCGCAGTTCTTCATCACGTATCGAGACACTCCGCACCTGGACGGCAAGCACACCGTGTTCGGGCGCGTCGTCGAAGGCATGGACGTCCTGGATGCCATCCCCGAGCGCGATCCCGCGCGGGCTCGCGAGCCCGGCGTGGCCATGAACAGCGTGGTCGTCACCGAGGAAGAATGGGTCACGTGAGCGGGGAGAACCTGCGCGGCAGCGCCTGGCTCTTCGGCGACGACATCTCCACCGACCACATCGCGCCCGGGCGGCTCTTCCACCTGCGTACCAACATGCCCGAGCTGGCCAAGCATGTGATGGAGGACGCGCGGCCCGAGTTCGCAAGCACCGTGCGTCCGGGCGACTTCATCGTGGGCGGGCGCAACTTCGGGCTCGGGTCGAGCCGCGAGCACGCCCCTCGCATCATCCGCCTGGCCGGCGTGGGCGCGGTGCTGGCGCAGAGCTTCGCGCGCATCTTCTTTCGCAACGCCATCAACGTCGGTCTGCCCGTCCTGCAGTGCGACACGAGCGGCATCGGTGAACACGACGAGCTCGAGGTGGACCTGAGCGCCGGTGAGGTCAGGGACCTTACCACCGGCGCCGTCATCCCGTTCGCGCCGCTCCCGCCGGTGATGGTCACCATCCTGAACGACGGCGGCCTCGTGGCGCACGTCAAGAAGCACGGCGGTTTCGCCCTTCCCGGAGGTTCCACATGACCCACACCGTCACATTGATCCCCGGCGACGGTACCGGCCCGGAGCTGGCCGCCGCGCTGGAGACCGTGATCGCCGCCACCGGCGTGCCCATCGAGTGGGAGCGGCGCGATGCCGGCGTCGACGTCATGGGCGAGTACGGCACGCCTCTGCCCGAGCATGTGCTCGAGTCCATCCGGCGCACCAGGGTCGCCATCAAGGGGCCGATCACGACACCCGTGGGCGGCGGTTTCCGCAGCGTCAACGTGGCGCTCCGCAAGGAGCTCGATCTGTACGCCTGCCTGCGGCCCTCAAAGACCATGAAGGGCGTGCGCAGCCGCTTCGATGACATCGACCTCGTCGTGGTGCGCGAGAACACCGAAGACCTCTACGCCGGCATCGAGCACATGGTCGGCGAGGATGCCGCCGAGAGCATCAAGATCATCACGCGCAGGGGCAGTGAGCGCATCGCGCGCTTCGCCTTCGAGTACGCGCGCCGGCACGGCCGCCGCAAGGTCACCGCCGTGCACAAAGCCAACATCATGAAGTGCACCGACGGCCTCTTCCTGCGGGTGGCCCGCGAGGTCGCGGAGGGTTACCCCGACATCGAGTTCGAGGACCGCATCGTCGACAACATGTGCATGCAGCTCGTGCAGAAGCCCGAGCTCTACGACGTTCTCCTGTTGCCGAACCTGTACGGCGACATCGTCAGCGATCTCTGCGCCGGCCTCATCGGCGGCCTCGGCGTGGCGCCGGGCGCCAACTTCGGCGACTCCATCGCCGTGTTCGAGCCGGTGCACGGAAGCGCCCCCAAGTACACGGGGCAGGACAAGGTCGACCCCACGGCGCTGCTGCGCTCCGGCGTGCTGCTGCTCGAACACCTCGGCGAGGAAGCGGCGGCGCGGCGCATGGAAGATGCGATCGCCGCCGTGATCGCGGAGGGCAAAGACGTCACCTACGATCTCGGCGGCTCGGCAGGCACGAGCGGCATGGCAGCCGCCATCGCGCGCCGCATCCAGAGCCAGGAGTAGCCCGAAGGAGGCTCCCATGGAGGACCAAGAGCGTCACATCAACCTGCACGCCACGCCGGAGATGATGGCCGGCGTCTACGCCAACTTCGCCAACGTGAGCCACTCGGACTACGAGTTCTCGATCACGTTCGTGCGTCTGGACCACGAGAGCGAGGAGCCCGGCGAGATGAACGGCGTCGTCGTGAGCCGCGTCAACCTGTCGGCGCGCTTCCTCAAGGAGCTCCTCGACGCGATGGAGGACAACTACAGCAAGTGGCAGGCGGCCGAGAACATCAGGGACCTGCCCGAGGCGCCCGGCCACGGCGAGCTCGCGTAGAGGCGCCGGGGCCTGGCTGAGCGGCCGCGGGCGGGACCCCATCCGCCAAGCCCGCCGTGCGCGCCTTCGAGCGGCGTGCCACAATGGCCAAAGGGCAGCCGTGTCCGACTCCTTTTTGCCCTGCTAGTAGGCCGTTTCTTCGGTGTTGCCCCGCCTCGGCCACTTGGCTAGAATGGCGGGGCCTGTAATCCCACCGTTCCCCGCCCTTGGGGCAGCTTCGCGACTGCCGCGGAAGGGGAAGTAGCACGTCGTCAGGAGGACGCATTGGATTTCTACCAAGGCAAGGTGCTCAGGATCGACCTGACCAAGGGCACGACGGTCGTCGAGCCGCTGAACATGGAGTGGGCACGGCTCTATGTGGGCGGCAAGGGCCTGATGCTCAGGTATCTCTGGGACCTCACTGAGCCGGGCCTTGACCCGTGGTCGCCGGAGAACCCCTTCATCGTGGCCACCGGACCCTTCGCCGGCACCAACGTCAGCACGTGCTCGCGCGTCGTGGTGGGCGGCAAGAGCCCGGTCAGCGGGACCATGCTCGACAGCTACATGGGCGGCTCGTTCGGCTCCATCCTCAAGTTCGCCGGCTACGACATCGTCATCGTCCAGGGCAAGGCCCCGGAACTGAGCACGGTGCTCATCAAGGACGACGTCGTCTCGATCGTTCCGTGCGCCAAGTACGCCGGCATGAAGACTTCCGAGATCGAGGCGGCATTGCGTGCCGATTTCGACCCCAAGATGACGGCTATCAGCATCGGCCCCGCCGGCGAGAGCCTGCTTCCTTGGGCCTGCATCTCGAACGATCAGTACCACAAGGCGGGGCGCGGCGGCACCGGCGCCCTGCTGGGGTCCAAGAACGTCAAGGCCATCGCGGTCGCCGGCACCGGCACCGTCACGGTCGGCGATCCCAAGGCTTTCCTCGACGATATCGAGCGCATGGACGCCGAGTACATCCTTACCGACGACAACTACTGGGTTCACGAAGAAGGTACGCCCATCCTCGTGGCGATCACCAGCGGCGCCGGCTGCCAGCCGGTGCGCAACTACTCGGAAGGCACCAACCCGGACGTTGACAATCTCGACTCCGATGCCTTCCAGAAGATCCGCGTCAAGAAGCGCGCCTGCTACCAGTGCACGCTGGCGTGCCGCAATTTCCACCGCATCAACGACGTCGAGGGCGAAGGCCCCGAGTACGAGACCATCGCTCTCTGCGGCGGCAACGTCGGCGTCGGCGATATCGGCGCCCTCATGAAGTTCAACCAGCAGTGCGACGAGTGGGGCCTCGACACGATCTCCACGGGCAACGTCCTCGGCCTGGCCATGGACATGACCGAGAAGGGCATCCACGACTTTGGCGTGCGCTTCGGCGACCTCGAAGCCTACGTCAAGATCCCCGAACAGCTGGCCACTCGCACCGGCATCGGCGCCGAGCTTGCGCTCGGCTCTCGCGACTTGGCCGACAAGTACGGTTGTCCCGAGCTCGCCATGCAGTCCAAGGGCCTCGAGATGCCCGGCTACGACCCGCGCGGCTCGTTCGGCATGGCTCTCGCCTACGCCAGCTCGGACCGCGGCGCCTGCCACATGCGCTCGTTCCCGATCGGTGCCGAGGTCGTCGAAGGCTCGCTTCCGGCGGACACGCTCGACACCAGCAAGGTGGTCTGGAACATCGACTTCCAGAACCACTACGCGTTCAAGTTCTGCGGCATCTGGTGCGACTTCTGGGCGATCGACTACAACCAGATGGCCCAGCTCATGAAGCACCTCTGGAAGCGCGACGTGACCGAGGAAGAGCTGGCCGTGGTCGGCGACCGCATCTGGAACCTCGGGCGCCTCTACAATCTGCGTGAGGGCATCGTCAAGAAGGACGATTTCGTCCCCAAGGCGATGCTCGCCAAGCCGTTCAAGACCGGTGTCTCGGCCGGCAAGACGATCGGCAGCGAGCACTTCGCGGCGGTCATGGACGAGTACTACGCGACGCGCGGGTGGGACAAGGACGCCGTGCCCACGGAAGAGAAGCTCCAGCAACTCGACATCGACGTGCGGCTGCCCGTCGACAACCGCTGAAAGGGGTCGAGATGCCGCACGTATTGATCAGCAGCAAGAAGTGCACAGGCTGCCACATGTGTGAGCTCGGCTGTTCGGCGTTCCACGAAGCCGGCTTCCGCCCGTCCGTGGCCCGCCTGTATGCCGACGTCAATCCCACGACCGCGGTGATCAAGGGCCACACCTGCCTGCAGACCGGCTGCGCCAAATGCCAGGAAGCCTGCCCCCAGGACGCTATCGTGACCAAGAAGATCACGGTCAAGCCTGCCGGCGAGTTCGCCAGCAAAGAGAAGATCGGCGAATCGGTCACGGGCTACGTACTCGTCGTCGACGAGGACAAGTGCACGAACTGTGGCGAGTGCTACGACGTGTGCCCGACCAACGTCATCCACGAGCATCCAGACCGCGAGGTCGCCTTCAAGTGCGACCTCTGCGACGGCGACCCGCAGTGCATCGCGTTCTGTCAGAACAAGTACGTGTACGCGGTCGATCTCAAGGTGGACAAGAAGGACAAGGAGCTCCAGGCCTGACGATGGCGAAGATATTCGTCAAACTCCCGGTCGGAATGCTGACCGCAGCCGGCGATCGGGCCGTCGAGTGCGAGGCCACCACGGTGGCCGAGGCCCTCGAGCAAGCGATCGCTCTGGAGCCGAGGCTCAGGCCGCGTATCTTCCGCGAAGATGGGCGGATGTGGTCCGGCGTCTTCCTCAACGCGCGCAACATCAACGCGCTGGACGGCGTCGAGACGGCGCTGGGCGACGGCGATAAGCTCGCTATCGTACCGCCGATCTCCGGCGGCTGACGGTCCCGTAGAGCGACGTGTCCGCAACGGGGCGGGGGGCGCCGGCCCCCCCCCCCCGGCCGGGGGGGGGGGGGGGGACACAAAGGCGAGAAAACCCCACCCCCCCCACCCCCCCCCCCCCAACAAAAAAAA
>Ga0302321_100005281_pt1 | contig 11294 bp, 8 predicted proteins | sample Fen_T0_1_FD_202505 | JGI IMG/M metagenome (GOLD analysis project Ga0302321, IMG submission 202505) | Peat permafrost microbial communities from Stordalen Mire near Abisko, Sweden - Fen_T0_1 | ecosystem: Environmental > Terrestrial > Soil > Wetlands > Permafrost | place: Sweden: Abisko...
GCGTCTTCGAGTTGGTTGAGGTCGGCCAGCGCATTGCCCAGGTTCTGCCAGGCCGGGGCGTGGTCGGGGCGCATGGCGATCACCTCGCGAAACAGCGCGACCGCGCCCTCGGCATCGCCCTTGGCGCGAAGAACCGTTCCCAGGTTGCTCAGGGCGTTCGGATCCTTGGCGCGGGTGGCGAGCGCGCGCCGGTAGTCCGCCTCGGCCTCATCAAGGCGGCCGAGTTTCTTCAGGATGTTGCCGCGATTGTTGAGGGCATCGGGGTGCTCGGGCACCTGCTTCAGGGCCCGACCAATATGCTCAAGCGCGCTTTCCGAATTGCCCAGCTGATGTTCGGCCACGCCGAGAAAGTGCAGGGCATCCACGTGGTTGGGCGAATCGGCCAGGATCGAGCGGTAGACTTTCTCTGCCTCTTGCACCTGGCCATTCTGATGAACCTGGATTGCGGATGCGAGTCGTTCACCGAGCGATAAGTTGCTCGGCAAAAGTCGTGGCTTCATCCTGCGAAGTTTGGGCTTGGACGACATGAGGGGGCGTGCTTTGCGGCTATTCTCTAGCGTGGGCGACTTGCGCGTCGGTCACGGATTGATACGTCCGATATTTTGGTTGTTGGTCTCCGTGAACCAGAGATTCCCGTCCGGTCCGACCACAATATCCTCTAGTGCGACGCCCGGGGAAGGTAGCGGAAATTCAGTCACATCACCTGCCACGGTCATGCGTCCGATCTTCGCGAGATCCTTGCTCACATCATAGGATCCGAACCACAGTTTTTCCGTGAACCAAAGATTGCCGTCCGGTCCGGTGACGATGTTGTACGGGCCGCTGTGGGATGCGGGAAGGGAAAAGTCAGTGTTGCTACCTGTTAGGGTCATGCGGCCGATCATGTTTGCAGAGATCGTTGTGTACCAGATGTTGCCATCAGGCCCAATGGTGAGGCCGTTAGAAACGCGGGGAACGGCGAACTCAGTGATGACTCCGGCAGTTGTGATTCGGCCGATATTTGTCTCATTGGATTCCCCAAACCAGAGGTTGCCATCCGGGCCTTGGACGATTTTTGATGGTTGGGTGTCCGCAGTTGGAATCTTGAATTCGGAGATGATGCCAGCTGGGGTAATTCGGCCGATTTGGTTGGCAGCGTACTCTGTGAACCAGAGGTTACCATCCGGGCCAACGGTGATGCCATTCGGGGAGGTGCTAGGCGTTCGAATTGTGAATTCGGTGATGGCGCCGGCGGGTGTAATGCAACCGATCTGGTTGGCGTAATACTCGGTGAACCAGAGGTTTCCATCGGGGCCAGCGGCAATTTCCGTTGGACCACTGTTCGCGGTTGGAATCAGGAACGCTGTGAACACACCCGCGGGGGTGAGGCGGACGATCTGACCGTACCCGTTTTCGACGAACCAGAGGTTCCCGTCGGGACCCGCTGCAATGCCATAGGGTTCAGTGGACATCTTTAGTTTATAGAATTCCTTGATGAGGTGGGGTGGGGCATCTGTTCCCGCGTCGATGCCGGCCTTTCCGCTCTCGGTCGCGGCGACATCGCTGGCGTCTATAGCGCCGGTTGCCGGCAGGTCATTCGAGCCACTGTCTAGGGGCGGGCTTTGAGGACTATCGGCCGCGCTGTCGATTCCCTGGGGAGCGCCGAGGTCCACGGCCGCCGCTTCGACCGACCCAGCGTCTATCGATGGACCCATCGCCGTGTCGGCGACGGCGGCATCCAAGGGTATGACTGGGGGACTGTCCGCGCTGCTCGTGTCGAGCGGGCTGGGTGGGCTCGCTTCAGCACTGGACGTATCCGGGGCAGTAGTTGCCTGGATGCAATGGCCAGCGGAGCACTGGTAGCCATCGGGACACGAGCCCTTGTCGCTGACGTCGCAGGCGATCTTGGAAACGTCCAGAGCTTTGTAACAGCCAGCGAGCGACACCATCGCAAATGCGAATGATACGGCGGTCGCGCGGCGGACGTGCATGCGAGTGAAAGTCGTCATTAGAATGCTCCTATCAGAACGGCGCCAGCACCGCCCGTGGCCACGGTTGGTGCAAGGGTTACTCGCTCGCCGGCTCTCCATCCCAGGTAGTACATGACCGCCCCGCCCACGACCAAGACCGCACCTGCGCCATAGCTGACCTGGCTCAGGTTCTTGTAGCTCTTGCTCGAAGAGTAGTCACTGGCGCTGTAGCGCTTTTCCAGGTCGCTGACCATACCGTTGGCTTTGAGGTTCAGCCCGACGCCAGCCACCAACGCTGCAACGCCTACAGCCGTGGTCACAACCCCGGCGATGCGCAATCCCGAACCCTGATTTCGATCGGGGGGCGGCATCGGCTGAACCATCACCATGGGCGTCGGCGCGATAGGGGCCAGTGGTGCCTGCGCTTGCGCTGCGGGGACTGGCTGGGGCACTGCCACGGCCGCGGCTTGGGGCGCTCCGCCATCCCGCTTGGCGAGTACGGCCTGGCAATCCGTGATGTGCTTCTGCGCACCCTGGGCATCTGACTTGTTCGCGTCAGGCGAATTCGCAACCTTACGCAGGTATTCGCGAAAACGACCGATCGCCTCTTCGTACCTGTTATTTTGTTCGAAGCAGCGCCCTTGATTGTAGAGGTAAGTCGGGTCGTTGCTATCGATGAACAGGTCTGTCAGTATTTGCACGCCCTTCGTGGGCTCTCCGTTCAAGCACGCGCGTTTGGCCGCGCGCTCCTTGGCTTCCCGGTTCGCAGCCTGTGCGCCGGGTGACAAGAGAAATGCGGAGATGAAGAGGAGTGTGAGCTTTGAACCAGACATGTTCGTGACCTTTCTGGGGTGCGGTCGATGCATCGGATTGGGCGCCATGTTCCTGCACCACGTCTTACGACGCAAGGTCTTTGCATGTGCGCGGCGTCCGCGACGCCCGATTTTCGCCTGTGACGGGGCTTTAGAACCCCTGTCCAGGTGCCGATAGCATTCGCGAGATGACGAGAGATCGACCTGAAGCATGGAGGCGAAGGCTCGTGCATGGGCTGCGAGGATGGCATGAGGCTGGGTGAGATTCTGGTGAAGCGGGGCCTTGTCACCGAGGCCCAACTGCAAGCGGCGCTGGCGCAGCAGCATGCGCGCGGCGTGCGCCTGGGAACCTGGTTTGTCGAATGCTCCATGCTTACGAACGATCAAGTCGCGCTGGCCCTGGCCGAGCAGTTCGGCGTGCCGCCCGCGCTCGAGGCGGATTTTGCGCGGGTCGAACTGGCGCTGCGGCGACGGCTGGTCGTTCATCAGGCTGTCGAGCTGCAGGCCATTCCCCTGTTTGCCACCAACCGTCGCCGGGTGGCGGTGGCCATGGCCAATCCGGCCAATCCGCGCGCCCTTGATCGCTTGGCGTTCATCCTTGGCGCCACGGTCGATCCGATGGTGGCAACCGAGCTGGCTATCGCCCATCACCTTGAACTTCTCTACGGGGTACGGCGAAAGGGCAAAGCTGGGCTCGTGCGGCCGGCTGCCATGTCCCTGCCGGCACCGCACCAAACCGTGTCCAAGAAGCCAGCGCCCGAACCTGATGACATCAGACCGGCGTTGCGTTCGCACCGTTGCGCCCCGCAAGGGGTCGCGCAAGTTATTCCGCAAGCTACTCCGCAGGCCGTACCGCAAGGTATTCGCCTGGCGCCTCTTAAACCGGGCACGGCCACGCGCGAACCGGGCGCGCCCGTGGCGGTGATGGAAGACGCGCTTTGCTTCACGCCCACGCCGCTGACGTACCTTCCGCCGCTGGATGCCCGCACGCCGCCCAAGCCGTCGCGGGTTGCGTCGCGCCATCCGCTCACCCCCCTGGTGGTGCCCATCACCCACGCGGGGGCGCAGCTGGCCGTCGATCAGATTCGCTTTGCCTCGGACCAACAGGATCTTTCGGACAGTCTGTTTGCCTTCATGCGCACCTGCTTTGGCGTGGGCGCCATGTTCTCGGTGGCCGGCGCGGTCGCGCGCGGGCGATTCGGCTTTGCCGACGGGTTGGTTCGGCCCGACATCGAAAGCATGAGCTTCTCGCTTTCGCTGCCTTCCTGCTTCCGCATCGCCCGCAGCCGGCGTGCGACCTACCGCGGCCTGCCTCCACCCGACGGCATGGCCGTGCAGTGTCCGCTGTGGGCGGCGCTTCACTGCCAGCCGCCAAGTGACGTGCTGGTGTCTCCCGTCATTGTCGATAGCCACGTGACCCTGCTGCTGTACGCCCAGGGCGAAGCTGGCGGCCACATCAACAACCTCGCGGCGACCCGGATGGAACAGGTCTGCGAAGCCTTGAGCAGTTCGCTGTTGCGACTCGCAGGCTGAGGAACCTGCTTGCACGCACAAGCAGAAGCTGCGTGACAAGGCGAATGTGGCGTTGACCAAAGGTCTGGCATTGTTTGTGACCGAATTCGGCGCCACGCCCTCGGACGGTGGGGTTGTTTCCAAAGGCGACGACTACGCGTGCCGGGAATCGATGAACGACTGGTGGAATTGGATGTCGTTGAACAGCATCAGCGGCGTGTCGTGGAAGCTCGACCAGTGCACCGACACCAGTTGCATTCTGACATCGAATGCGCCTGCGAATGGTCCGTGGACTGACGACTACCTGACGACAGATCTAAACAATTACGCAGTGTCAGCCGGGGTCACCCAGGGTGGCGGCCACGGGCTCTTCGTGGTGAACTGGCTCCGGGAGTAAGGAATCTCGTATGCTTACGCACATGGATAGACGACCACTTGGAAGAACCGGTTGGGATGTTTCCTCGATCAGCTTTGGCGCCTGGGCGATCGGTGGCACCTGGGGCCCGGTCGAGGATGCCGACTCGCTTGCGGCGCTTCATCGCGCGGTCGATCTGGGGGTGAACTTCTTCGACACGGCCGATGTGTACGGCGACGGCCACAGCGAACAATTGCTTGCGCGCCTTCGTCGCGAGCGCAGTGAATCTATCATCATTGCAACCAAGGCCGGCCGTCGGCTGAACCCGCACAACGCCGATGGTTACAATCGTGTCAACTTGACCGCGTTTGTCGAACGCAGCTTGGAGAACCTGCAGGTCGATGCCTTGGATTTGGTGCAACTGCACTGTCCGCCCACCGACGTCTACTACCGGCCCGAGGTCTTTGCCGTGATGGACGATCTGGTGAAGGCCGGCAAGATCCGGTTTTACGGTGTCAGCGTCGAGCGCGTGGAAGAGGCTCTGAAGGCCATCGAGTATCCCAACGTGCAGAGCGTGCAGATTATCTACAACATCTTCCGCCAGCGTCCGTCCGAGATCTTCTTTCAAGAGGCGAAGCGCAAGCGGGTGGGCATTCTGGCGCGGTTGCCACTTTCATCAGGCATGCTGGCCGGAAAGATGACAATGCAATCGACCTTCGCCAACGATGATCACCGCGCCTTCAATCGCCACGGCGAGGCCTTCGATCGCGGCGAAACCTTTTCGGGCATCGACTTCGAAACCGGGCTACGTGCAGTCGAGGAATTGCGACCGCTGGTTCCCGCGAGCACCACCATGGCGACCTTCGCCTTGCGTTGGATTCTGATGAACGACGCCGTGACCTGCGCCATTCCGGGCGCCAAGCGTCCCGCGCAGGTCGAAGAAAACCTCAAAGCAGCTGCGCTGCCTGCGCTCTCGGAGGCGACGATGGCCGCCGTGCAGAGAATCTACGATTCGAAGCTGCGCGGGTTAGTCCATCAGTCTTGGTGACCTCGGACAGCGGAGGTGATTCGCGAGGTTGCACAAAGCGCGGAGTTCTGCAAGGCGCCGGGCGACGGCAGGGGCGAAGGGGGCGCTTGGAGCTTGCGGTCGATCGGCGAGCCGCCGCCGGGCTTCGGCGTCGCGCTCGGGGATGCACAGAACGCGCAGTCGTTCCAGGCGCTCGGCCACGCCAGTGGGAGGATGGCCAGCCGGACGATGGGGGGCGTCAGTCCTCACCTGCCTCCAGCTTCTCCACGTCGGCGAGATCCTGGTGGCGCCCTGCCATCCTCTTCATAGCGAGAAGCACCTCACGTGGGACGACCCACAACGGACCCTCGGGCAGGACGACCTCGACGGTGTTTGCCAACAAGCCGGCGAACGCGGCTCGCTCCACCAGGAAGTCGAGCATCAGGTGCTCGCCGTCTTCAATCTTGCTGACGCGCTGAACGTGACGCTCGCGCGTGGTGCCCTCGTCGAAAACCAAAGGAAGCGCGGCAAATTTGTACCCGATGGCGCGCACGGCATCGAGGGCCTTGTCCAAGTCCGCGGGGTCGATCAGGATGTCGATGTCCTTGGTGGACCGGGTGGCGCCGTGGATGGTTACTGCCACCCCGCCGCAGATGGCGTGGCGGATTTGCGCACGCACCAGCGTGGCGCACACGGCGTGGAGTTCGGTAACCAGGTTCACGGAGGCAGCCTACCACGGAGAGCAGAGGCGAACTGCGTGGGGCGTGCGGCGAAACTCGCCGGGGCTAGTCGCATCCCTTCAGCGGTGCAAACAGTCTGCTTACATTCTCCTCGGTCAGCGTCGTGGCCTTCGATGGGTGCGCGCCCAGCAGGCCATCGGCTAGCAGTTGCTTCCGGCGCTGTAGACGCATCATCTCTTCCTCCACGCTGCCCGCCACAATCAGCTTGTGCACGAACACGGGCTTGGTCTGGCCGATGCGATGGGCGCGCGCAGTGGCCTGGGCCTGGGCCGCGGGATTCCACCACGGGTCGTAGTGAATGACCGTGTCAGCGCTGGTGAGATTGATTCCCGCGCCCCCGGCTTTCAGGCTGATGAGAAACACATTGGCCTCGCCACCCTCGAAGGCATCGATGGGTTTTTGCCGATTGGCCGTGGCGCCGGTCAGCTCGAAGAAGCCGATGCTGCGTTCACGTAGGGCATGCGCCATGCGCGCCAGCATGCGGGTGAACTGCGAAAACACCAGGATGCGCCGGCCCGCCGCCAGGTTCTCTTCCAGCAACGCGAGGAAATAGTTCCATTTGGCGGACTCGGGAATGTCTTGCCCGCGATCGCCAGGCAAAAGCCGCGGATCACAGCAGCACTGCCGCAATTTCATCAATGCATCCAGGATGGTGATGGTCGAGGCTGCCAATCCCCGGTCGGCGATGGCCTGCCGGACCTCGGCGTGCACAGACACGCGCAGGCTCTCGTACAGATCGCGCTGGGCGCCTTCGAGTTCGATGGGGTGAACCAGTTCGGTCTTGGGCGGCAAATTCTGGGCGACCTCTTCCTTGGTCCTTCGCAAGAGGTAGGGGGCAATTCGTCCGCGCAATTCCGCCAGGCGCTCTGCATTGCCTTCGCGCTCGACGGGAATGCTGTAGCGGCAGCGGAAGGCTTCCTCGTCGCCCAGCATGCCCGGGTTGAGAAAATCCATCAGGGACCACAGCTCGGCCAGATTGTTCTCGATGGGCGTTCCAGTCAGGCACAGCCGTTGGCGCGCGGATAGCTCGGCGGCGGCCTGCCGGCACTGGCTGCGGGGATTCTTGATGGCCTGAGCCTCGTCCAGAATCACCAGGTGAAATTCCAAACGGCTGGCCACGTCCTGGTCGCGCAACAAGGTGGCGTAGGTGATAAGGCCGACATCGTGCTGGGCGAGGCGCTTCCACAGTTGCCGCCGATCACCTCCCGCCAACGTCAACACGCGCAACGCGGGTGCGAATCGCCGCAGCTCGCGCCGCCAGTTGAATAGCAAGCTGGTGGGCGCCACCACCAATGCGGGCGCCGTCAGGCGTCCTTCGGTCTTTTCGCGCAGGATATGGGCGATGGTTTGCAGGGTCTTTCCCAGCCCCATGTCGTCGGCCAGAATGCCGCCCACTTGGTGGGACAGCAGGTGTTGCAAGAACGCCAGGCCCTGTTCTTGGTAGGGCCGCAAGCTGGCCAGCAGCCCGGGCGGCGGCAACGCGGCCTGTGGCGGAGTGGATGTCAGCGACACCGCACGCTCGCGCACGCGCTTGTCGCCGTACCAGCTGAGTGGCTTGCCGACGAAGGTCTGACCAAAGGCCTGATCAAGGCGCGCCAGGGCAGTGGATTGTTCCGCCCGGAAGCGCACCCGTTCACCGTCGCTATCGCCATACAACTCGCGCAGCACACTGGCCAGCAGGCGCAGCCGTTCCGGCGGCATCATCACGTAATTGCGTTCGCCCACCGGAACGCACAGCGGCCGACCGCCCACGGGAAACAGCGATTCCAGGCGCGCCATCTGCGACACGCGGCCGAGCATGTCGAGCAGAGCAGGCAGCAGGTTGACCCGCCGGCCATCCACCTCGATGCCCAGCTCCAGGTCGAACCAGTTGGTGCGGCCACTCACGGGCTCTAGGGCTGCGTACCACGGCGGCTCGGGTTCAGCGATGCGCCAGGGAAAATCCTCCGCTATCTCGACCCGAAAGCCCAGTTCGCGCAGCCGAGGTACAGCCTGCGCGATGAAGGCACAGATGTCCTGGGCATCGCCGTCGGCGCCAACCACGTAGTCCGCGTCGGTGGCCAGCCGTGCGGACAGGCCATCCACGCAGTCCACCTCAACCGCTCCCAAGCGTTCCACCAGGAAGCGCACGCGCCGCTCGTCGGCGCTGGCACGCTCGATGGCGGGGCGTTCGCCCGTCCGCACCACCACGCCTTGATAGTCGAAGGTCAGATCCATAACCGCGACCAGGTCGGGCCTGCGCATCTTGTTCAAGGAGGTCGGCAGCAAGATCTCGTGCCGCACCTTCAAGCAGGGCACGAAAGGGAAAGGTCCATCATCGGTCGATGCGATGGACGAATCAGGCTGCGACATCCGCGGTCTAGGTACTGCAACCGCTGCCAACTGTCCACCACGCACGGCGGCGCTGCTGCGTGGGCGGTCGCCGGGGCTTGCCTAGTGGCTAAACCCCTTCCCGGCATCGGTGTTTGAAATTGTCTGCCGCAGCTTCGCTGGTCCACTCCTTCTGAGGCGCGACCTGTGCACCAGTAGGGCGAGCAGACCGGCCACGGCGAAGATGATCAAGCTGGCGCTGCGGGCTGGTCCCGCCAATGCGCACGAACATCCTGAAGCCTTCGCCAGGCGCTGTCCTTCCGGCACGGCAGCCCCGCTGTCGGGGAGATCGACCAGTCCGCCGCCCGTGGAGGACTGCGTGTCCAGTCCGATCCCTGACGCTGCTTGTGTGTCGGTGATGTTCCCCGATCCGGCCTGCGTATCGATGCCAGTTCCCGCGAAGGTGTCGGGGCCGGCTTCGCTCGCTGCACCCGAGTCGTGGATGATCTTGACGACGTCCGCATCCACCGGCGGCGAAAGGTCCGTCCCTGCATCGCGCGCGGGCTCGACCGGGGCAGGGGGGACAAACGGATCCGAACAGCCTGGCGCCGGTCCATCATCGTTGCGCAACACCATTTTGGCCGTCTTGGTCGTGTCGTCGCCCATGGTGACTTCCGTGTATTCGATGTACAGCCCCTCGTCGCACTCGGCTTGGGTGTCCGAAAGGATCTCGACGTTGAAGGTCATCTGTGTGGCGCCAGCGGTTGGGTAGAAAGTTTCGGACAAGGCCCGGAAGTCCTGGTCCGCCACGGCGCCAGCGCCAACCAATCGGATGCGGAGTTTCGCTTCGCTTGGGACAGGGGCATCGAATGTCACCGTGATGGGGACCGTTTTGGTCCCCTCGTTGCCTTCATCCACTTCCAGGTCGGCAAGCGTGGCGTGCACGGCGGCATCATCGTTGGCAATGACGACCTCGGCGCGGGCGGTGCCCAGCAGGGCCATTTGCGGCTGGGACAGCACGACCGCGAAACGCTCATCACTTTCAAAAACGGTATCGCCGATGATCGCGATGGGGATGGTTTTCAAGACCTCGCCAGGGGCGAAGGTAAGCTTGCCGCTTGCGGATTGGTAGTCCTGGCCCGCCGTGGCCGTCCCGTCCGCGGTCTGGTAGGCCACGGTCACGGTATTGCTTGAGGCGGGTTCGAGGCGGACGCGCACGTCGGCGGTGGTCGTGCCCTGGTTGCCTTCCAGCAAGCTCACCCCCTCGACGTGCAATTGCGAGGCGTGCGCCTGGTCGTCGTCGGTGATGGTGATCGAGCCGCCAGAGCTGTACACGTACGGATAGGAACCCGGCGTCGCCAGGCTGGCGGTCAGGGTGAAGTACTCATCGCCCTCGGGATCAGTGTCGCCCAGGATGTAGCCCGAGACGGTTTGGGCCGCTGAACCTGGTGATAGTGTCAGTTGCGTGGTGGTGAACACATAGTCGGTTTCGTTGGCGGTTCCCGGCGTGGCCGAGATCTTCACGGTGATGGTGGATCCCCAGCCGTACATGCTCACCTGTGCCGAGAACGGCGTTGTCCCCGAGTCGCCTTCGCCGATGACGACGTTGGAGATAGTGATCTGGCTGGCCACAATGGGACTCTCGGCTTGGGCAACCAGCGGACCACAAAGACAGCAGGCGAAGACGGTGAAGGAAACGGCGAAGGAAAGGTTGGCTTTGGACATGGGATCCTCTCACGAGATGAGAAAGTGCGTGCCCCAGCCAGATGCAACAGGTGTGCCGCAAAGTCAGCCGGTTTGCGGCCACTGTTGCCCGCGTTTCAGCTCCCCTTTTTAGCTCCCCTTGCGGCCAGCCACGACAAATCTGTCGGGCTCTTGTCGGCGTGGTGTCAGCCTATCTGGACCCGATGCCCAGAACCGAGCAGGCGGCGAGATCCACGACCACCGAGAATCGATCGTAGCCGCCATCGTAGACGTCAAGATCGTACATGACATCGACACAACGCCCGCTCACGCACGCGGGGAAAGCCGGGTCGTTGTTCGTTGCGGTCGCGCCGAAATCGTAAAAGAAATCCGTGGGTGTGCCAGCGCGAATCTTGCCGGTGGCAGCGATGCGCGTGCGCACCGCTGGGTCTGCTTCGGCCATTTGGATGGCTTCCCAGCCCTCTTCAGCCGATGGCTGCGGGCCTTGCAGCGAATTGAAAGCCAGCGCCTTCAAGGAAACCAGTGTATCGCCATCGGCCAGGTAAGACAGCAAGATGTCCTTGGCGTGTGTGTAGTCGATGATTTCGATGCGCAGCCCGTGATTGGCGGCCGAGCCGGCATCCGGCACCGACCCGCAATACTCTTCGAAATGAAGCACCCGCCAGCGTGACGCGGCCAGGAGTTGTTGGATTTCCAGATGTTGAAGCAGTGTCGGAAGTGTCCGTTGCAACTCGGATGCCCCTTGCGCGGAGAAGCAGGCCTGACTGTCGCAGGCATTGCCCATCCCGTTCGTGTCGGTGTTGACCTGGTCGGGGTTCCAAACCAGCGGGCAGTTGTCCACGGCGTCGCAGACCCCATCACCATCGCTGTCCAGCCCACCCGCGCACCGATCGCAGGCGTCTCCCA
>Ga0302321_100005284_pt1 | contig 11292 bp, 9 predicted proteins | sample Fen_T0_1_FD_202505 | JGI IMG/M metagenome (GOLD analysis project Ga0302321, IMG submission 202505) | Peat permafrost microbial communities from Stordalen Mire near Abisko, Sweden - Fen_T0_1 | ecosystem: Environmental > Terrestrial > Soil > Wetlands > Permafrost | place: Sweden: Abisko...
GCCTTCGTTGAAATTGATGGTTTGGATGATGCCGTCGACCTGGCTCTTGACCGCCACGCCGCGCAAGGCTTGCACCGAGCCGATGGCTTTTTGAGTGATCGGCAGCGCCTGCTTCGCCGCGACCGCGACCTGCACCGGCACCGGAGGCGTGGCACGTGTCGTGGCGACGTCGCGCCCACATCCGCTAAGAAAGACCACGAGCGCAGTCGTAAGCGAAAAACCGTAGAGCGCACTGCGTAACCGGGATATTTTGTTCATCGAAATGGTGGCCGAGTGTTGTGGCCCGCAAACTCTGACGCAAACCGGCATTTCGAGTTACATTTTAAACGCAGGGGCTTTTGGGTTGGCAGAGTTTTGCGCGAATCATTGGCTCCGCCCATGGCGGGCAAAAAAACACCAGGAAAATAAAAATAGGCAGATATGCGTGATCTGTTTTGAAACGGGCTAATACCATTCCTCAATGAGATGCCGTCTCCCAAAAATGGCTCAGCACAGGACGAAACTGAGACAAAAACGGGGAAATGCTAGCGCTACTCCGTTGGGTGTTTCCGCACACGCAACACAGTCGGTGCCGTTGCAATATTTTCGCTTCACAGGAGTTTGCGGCGGCCACGGAGAAGGCGACGCACTCGCCAACGTTGGGCCTTGTTCACGATGAAACCGACGCAGCGTGGCGAACCACAGCGGCACGGGTGCAGCCGCCATTCGTTGTAAGGGAATCCGTAATCGAACGTGAGCTCCTCGCCGGGGGCGATTTCACGGCGCGCGATGATCCAGATGTGTCCACGAATGGTCTCGGCTCGACAGTTTGGGGTACAGGAATGGTTGATGAGGCGAGCGATGTTGCGCGTCGAACGGCCGTCGAGGTCGTACTTTTTGTTAAGATCAAAAATATAAACGCAGCCGTCCCCACCGCGCAGCTGCCGCGCTTTGCGGTGTTCCTCGCGTTTGAGGGCTTCCGTTTTCGTGATGCGTTCGCCGGTGTACTCTAGCACGCGTGTATCACTCGGAATCATACACTGCGCATATACACCGCGACCGTGAATCGCAGATTGACGCGAGCAGATCCAGCTTTGGGCGGGGTTTCCGGACTGGGTTCGTTTTTTGCGGGAGATTTGGACCATGGAGCGTGCGGGGCCGAAACGATACGGCGTGTGGTCCGCAAAACAAGCGTGGCGCTGTGCGAATGCATGGACGCAGCGACATTTTCACAGGCGAAATGGGTTAGTTCTTTCACCCGAAAAGGGTGTTCATGCGATGCGTATCCCCGGTGTTGCGCTGGCGCAGTTGATTGTTTTTCTGGACGGATGAAACCTGCGCTTCTCGTTCTGGCCGCTGGCATGGGCTCCCGCTATGGCGGCTTGAAACAGATCGATCCGGTCGGGCCATCGGGCGAGACGATTCTGGATTATTCGGTCTTCGACGCGCTGCGGGCTGGTTTTGGCCGCGTGGTGTTCGTGATCCGGCGAGATTTCGAAGCGATGTTTAAGGAAAAGATTGGCGTAAAATACGCCGGGCGCATCGCTGTCGATTATGTTTTTCAATCGCTCGACGCGCTGCCGCCGGGCTTCAGCGTACCGCCGGGCCGCGAAAAACCATGGGGCACGGGTCACGCCACGTGGTGTGCGCGTGACGCGTTGAGCGAGCCGTTTGCGGTGATCAACGCCGACGATTTTTATGGCGCCGATTCGTTTCGACAACTCGCCGCGTTCCTCACGAAGGCGAGCGGCCAGTCCGCGGCAATGGTGGGTTTTCATCTTGCGAATACGCTTTCGGAAAACGGCGCAGTTTCGCGCGGCGTGTGCGACGTGGCTCCGGACGGCTTGTTGCGCGGGGTGACTGAGCATACGGGAATCTTGCCCGCGGAAGTGGGTATGGGGCGGAAATTTGCCGGCGAAACAATCGTCTCGATGAACTGCTGGGGTTTCACGCCGGAGATTTTCCCGCGGCTCGACGAGCGGTTTCGCGCGTGCCTGGGCAAGGCGCTGATTGAAGCTCCGATAAAGGCGGAATTTTACCTGCCCGGCTCGATCTCCGATCTCATCGCCCGAAGCGAGGCGACGGTTCGCGTGCTCCCGACGACGAGCAGCTGGTTCGGCGTGACTTATCGTGAAGACAAGCCAAGGGTCGTGGAGGCGCTTGCCGGGCTGGTGCGCTCCGGTGCCTATCCGCAACAACTCTGGTCATGAACTTTACCCAACCAACCGCCGACGTTTTTGTGCCCGACGGGCTTTCTCCGTGCATCGCACTCGCGCAGGTGACGCACCTCTGCGTCGCCGCGCATCAGGATGATATCGAGATCATGGCGCATGCGGGGATCGTTGACTGCCTTGAGGCAACTGGCAAATGGTTCGGCGGCGTGGTGGTGACCGATGGCGCGGGCAGTCCGCGGACTGGCGTGTATTCGAATTTCACCGACGAGAAGATGATGGCGGTGCGCCGCGACGAGCAGCGGCAGGCGGCCCGGCTCGGGCGCTATAGCATTCAGATCCAGCTCGCGCATTCGAGCGCCGCGGTAAAAGCGCCGGCAGCGGCCGGGCAGGTGCGTCGTGATTTGGAGTCCATTTTCACTGCATGTACGCCGGAGGTTGTTTATCTGCACAACCCGGCCGACAAACACGACACGCATATCGGCGTGCTGCTGCGCAGTCTGGAGGTATTGCGCGCTTTGCCGGTGGAGAAGCGTCCGCGCCGGGTGTTGGGCTGCGAAGTTTGGCGTGACCTGGACTGGCTGCCTGACACCGACAAAATCGCCCTCGACGCTGGCCGCCGTCCAGAGCTGGCGGCGGAGTTGCTTAAGGCTTTCGACTCTCAGGTGAGCGGCGGCAAGCGCTACGATCTCGCGGCGCAGGGGCGTCGTCTGGCTAACGCTACGTTCCACACTTCACATGCGACCGACAAGGCTGCGGGCATAACGTGGGCGATGGACCTGACGCCCTTAGTGCGCGACCCGGCGTTGTCGGTGCGCGAATACACGCTGGCGTATATTGACCGGTTAAAAGCTGACGTGGCAGCGCGGTTGGAACGACTCGGCTGAACCAAACCAAATGCGTGGTTAGGCGGCCGGGCACGAAAAAGGCCCGGCGGGAAAGCCGGGCCTGGAAAAGAACGAGAGGAAGACCTGCTTACTTCAAAGCGGCTTCGATGGCCTCGTAGAGCTTGCGGGACTTACCGAGATCGCCGCCCTCACCCCAACGGATGCGGATCAAAGTCTGGCGGCTGTTGGATTCTTCGATGTTGATTCTGACTTTCTGGTCGTTGCGCGCACGGGCGAGAATCTGGGCCTCGAACTTGTTCTGGACCTCATAGGTCTTGAACAAATCGACTTGTGGCACGGCTTTTTGAGCTGCCTGGTAGGCGACGGGAGCAGTCGTGTTAACGAGCCCCCGGAACTCGCCGAATTGAAACACGGCGAAGTTTTGGCCGGAGGTATCGTACGGCACGGTGCGGCAGCCGCCGATGAAGGCGAGCGCGATCAGAAGAAGTGAGGGCAGGGCGATTTGCTTGGTCATGGGAAAAGGCTTAAACGACCGCACAGTAAGAGGAAAGTTCGGACTGTCAGGCGCTAAATGAGAGGATCTTCATACTGTCAGTGAGTGGCATTGAAGGTGCTGAGTAAGGTCTCATGAGCCCTTCGGTCAATAATTCTATCAACTTGTCTGCGGTTGCCCGTGATGGGATTTCGACGCGCTTGCTATGGCTGGCCTACCTCACGACGATGGCGCTTGGTTGTATTCTGGCGTTCTACAGCGTGCTTTTCTTGCGCGCCGATTTTTTTCTCGGTGCGATGATTGCAGGGGTGGTGGCACTGGTGGCGCGCTCGGTCCTGCGCGAGCGGTTGTCGGTCGCAACGACGGATGAAGAATCTTCGGGAACGGAAGATGATTTCTTGGTCGAAGAAGAAAGCGTTCGCGACGGGCGCGTGAGCGGGTTGGTGCGTCTGCTGCACGAGTTGGAAGTGATGGAGCGTTCTCGCGGTACGGCGAATTTTGACCCGTGGGCGTTGCAGAGTACGCGAAACGAAATTCGTTCGGCGGTTCACGGTGACCCGACTCTGGAGCGGCTGTTTCGGGCCCGAGAATAAAGATTAGTGATAAGTGCTTAAGTTAGATTTTCGCGATTGATGCAGGCGCTTCGGTTTACTTACTCGGTGGCATGGCACAACCACTCGTCGGTATCATCATGGGCAGTACGTCGGACTGGGAAACGATGCAGCATTGCACGCAGACGCTCGATGCGCTCGGTGTTCCCTATGAAAAACGGGTGATCAGCGCCCATCGTACTCCGCAGCTCATGCATGAATGGACGACTGGCGCCGAGGCGCGTGGACTGAAAATGGTCATCGCGGCGGCGGGTGGTGCGGCGCATCTCGCGGGCGTGGCGGCGGCGCTCACGGCGTTGCCGGTGCTGGGCGTTCCGATGGAGTCGGCCTCGCTTAAGGGTCTCGATTCACTTCTTTCGATGGTGCAGATGCCGGGCGGCGTACCGGTGGCAACATTCGCTATCGGTAAACCCGGTGCGATCAACGCCGCGTTATTTGCCGTGGCGATTCTGGCTCTAAGCGACGGGAAAATTAAAAAGGCCCTCGACGATTACCGAACGGAGCAGACGGCCAAGGTTCTGGCGGCAACGCTGCCATGAATCATTCTGCTTAAAAAATCTATTGGTGTTTGGTAGGTCTTCTGTCTGAAAGTGCGGCAGCGAATTGGCGGCGGCGCGCCAATTACTGGCGGGTCGAGCCGGTTCACGCCTTTTTTCTCCTTTATTCCGCCGATGCAGATCTGTTTTCGACCCACCATCCGGGCAGTTTCACTTGCCGCGATTGCGCTGTTTCAAGCAGCAGCCGGCCGTGCGCAACCTGCGTCTGGACCGGATAAACAGGAAATCGTCACGCTGGACCGCTACGTTGTCACCGGGACTCATCTGGCGTCTTCTTCGCCTGGGTTGTCGCCGGTCACCGTCATTGGGTCGGACGAGATCGCTCGCGGCGGTGTATCGACAAATATTTTGGAGATCCTGCATAAACAGATGCCGGCATTTTCCGGCTCCGGTAATCTCGGTGCTTCCAATGCCAGCACGGGCGTGACCAGTACCTACGGCGGTGCCAAGCTCGCGTTGCACAACCTGCCGACGCTCGTGCTGCTGAATGGCCGTCGCGTCGCCACCAGCGGTGCGAACGCCCGCGGAGGCTCCAGTTTTGTCGATGTGAATCAGTTTCCCGTTGGTGCGATTGAGCGGATCGAAGTCGTGGCTGATGGTGCTTCGGCGGTCTACGGTTCGGACGCGATCGGCGGCGTGGTCAACATTATCCTCAAGCCGGATTTCAACGGCTCAGAAGTCGGTGGGCACTACGCTGTTTCAACTCACGACGGCGCCTACTCGGAAAAATCCGGCTATTTCACAACTGGCGTTAGCGCTGGGCGGCTTAGTCTGGTCGTCATGGGCAACTATTCGAAGAACACGCCGCTCTATCAAGGTGATCGGTCCTTCAGCCGCACCGCGAATTCAACATCGTTCTCCGGAGTGGTGGGCTCACAGGCAGCGCCCAACACTGCGCCAGCGACATTTTTAAATCCAGCCGTTGGTTCGCCACGGGATACCAATTCGGTTGGAGCGGCAGCTACGGCCGCCAACATGAACGCTCTCATCGCGAACGGCACCTACATCAGCGGCACGAGCAGTCTCAATCTGGCTCCCGACGTCACTATTTTGATCGGCCAGGAGCAGCGCTCGGCCTCAGCGGTTTTCAAGTTGAAGCTGATTGATCGTCGGCTCGAAGCCTTTGGCGATATGCTATACTCTGAGGAGCGCAGCGAGAGCCAGTTGGGCGCCCAGGCCACCACGGTCACCGTCCCGGCCGGCTCACCGTATAACCCGACCAAGGTCAGCGTCTCCGCCGTTAATCTTCGGTTTCAGCCCGCCCCGCGTCGCTATTTAAACGACGCCGAACTGTTTCGCTATACCGGAGGGCTGAAAGGCGAATTTTCCGACCGTTGGCGGTGGGAAGCTGGTTATACTTACAGCCGCAATAACCTTGTCGCAAAAATTGCCAACGTGCTCTACGGTCCAAATCTCAGCCGGGCGGTGGCAGGTGGTTACGATAAGAACGGCGCCAGCATTGCCGGTGGAAATTACAGCAGCGTCATCACCGGTTATAGTGAAGCGGGCGCTGTTTTCACGCTGCAGCCCGCGTTCGACCCTTTCGCCCATTCTTCCAGTGCCGACCCTGCTTCGTTGGCCAATATACTCGGTGTTTCGCGGGCTGATTTCCGCAGCACGCTCGGTTCGGCCGATCTCTTGCTGCGTGGTTCGCTTTTTGAGCTGCCCGCCGGTGCGGTTGAAGTCGCCTTCGGCGGCGACTATCGCATGGAAAATCTTGACGGCATTCCGGACGAAAACTCCCGGAATACTGGGCCGACCGCTGGTCGTTGGTCGGGTGGATCGCTCTTCGATCCTTTTTCCGAAGGACGCCATATTGATAGCGCTTTTGGTGAGGTTCATTTGCCGCTCACCAGTCCGAAAGAGGATGTCATCGCCGCACATGTGCTCGACCTCTCGCTCGCGTATCGGATTGAAAACTACAGCGATGCCGGCCGCTCAGCAGTCCCGAAATACAGTCTACGTTGGCAGCCAGTCGACGAGCAGGTGACCCTTCGTGGCTCGTATTCGAAAAGTTTTGTTGCGCCCCCGCTCTATTCTTTATTTGGCCCGCGGATCACGGGTTCGACCACCGATATCTCCGGCGCAATTGACCTGGCCCCCGCCACCTCACTTCGGCAAGCGACGCTCGTCCTTGACTCGAACCAGGATCTAAAGCCAACAAGATCTAGAACCTGGGCGGCTGGTCTCGTTCTAGCGCCTAAAGCGATCAAGGGTTTGACCGTGTCGGTCGACTATACCGACGTCGATCTTGTCGACATCGTCGGGTCGGGCTGGGCAACGATCCTGCAAAGCGTAAATACGCTGGGCTCGGCTTCGCCCTTTGCCGGCCAAGTGACGCTGAACTCAGCGGCGGTCACCACGGCTGCTCCCAATCAAATTGCAAATTACGTGACCGGCGGTGGATCGCTCAGCAAGCTCGTGGTCACCGACAAACGCCGGAATTTCTCCGCCGCAAAAGTTCGTACCGTGGATCTGGCGGTCGATTACGTTTTTCCGGCCTCGGGCCTTGGTGTCTTCAAATTCGATACCACGGGCACTTTTTTTCTGGACGACAAAATCCAGGCCAACCCGACCGAAGGCTTCTACGAATACGCGGGGCTGGTCACCACCACCGAGGGAACGATGCCAGGCTATCGCTTCTATTCGACTCTCAATTGGGCAAAAGATGCTTGGAATATCACGCTCGGTCATACGTATGTGCCCGGTCTAGACGACCTCGGGCCCGGTGGTGCCACCTATGCGAACAGTAAAGTTTACCAACGCGTCCCCGTCAGTTCATACATGGCGTGGGATCTAGACGTAGGTTGGACTTTCCCTTTCAAGAAACAGTCAGAGGGAGAACGCTTCGGGCTGACGTTACATGTCGGTGTGGATAACCTCACCGACAAGATGCCTCCGCTCGCCGTGCAGTCCTTCGGCACGCCCAATCCGAACGTCGATGCCGCAGCTTACAGTCCCGTTGGCCGGCTCTATTACGTGAGTGCCGACGTCAAGTTTTGACCGACACCGGGTGGTTATGCACCGTCCGGTCAGACGGGGCGGCGGGCGAAACTCAGCGGCAAGATTGACGCTTTGCCCGGTGCTGCGGCGACGTCTGGAAGCCCGTGACGTGGTGCCGGCCGGCCAAGAATTGTGCGTTTCCGTTTCGAAGATGGCGTGAGCGTTTCAACTCCGTTGGTCAGTGTGATCTGCTCGACTCCGACCTGCCCAAGTCCGTGTACGGAGATTCTTAATACGTCATCCGGCGAACCGACTGGAACGCTGAATGGACGGCGAATATTGGTACGCGGTTTCGCCGCTTCGGCGCGAAACTCGATCGTGTGGCGGCTGTGCAGTTCGCGCCAAGAACCGTCGGGCTGTTGGTGCTCGACGACCACCCGTTGAAGCGCTGGCGCGAAGTTGTGGACAGTGAAGTTGAGTTGCCAAGCACCGCAAACCGGCGTGGCCTCAAACGCTTTTTCGGAGTCGAGGCGAACCGCGCGCAACCATTCACTCCAGACACGTAAACGCATCGCGTCGGCGTCGAGGATCGTTTCGTTTTGTCCGTGGATTTTCGGATCGCGTGTTCGCTGCCACATCGCCCGCGCGGCTTTGCGCCCGGCGGCGATAGTCTTCAAGAAGGCGCGCGCTTCGACTTCGAGTTTGGCCAGCAGTTCGGAGCCGGCGCCAAGATTTCTAACACGCCGTTTCGAGAACATTTTTCTCAGGGCAAAGACTCCTTGAACGCACTCGCGCACGAACACGTCGCGTTGAGCGAGGTAGTGCCGAAAGGCGATGCTCGCCGCCAGTGGCGCGGGTAGTTTTTCGCGGGTCAATTGCGAGAACAGTTCTTCTTCGTCCGCGAACGTGCGGTTGGTGCCAGGCGCAGCGCTGACATCCCAGCGGTCGTTGATCTGCCAACGGGCGTATCCAGAAAAAGGATAGCTGTCGCAGGCGAGTGCGGCTTTGGCGGCGGAGCGAGCGCCGGGTTTGCCGAAAACTCGTTCGAAGCCCTTGGATAACCAGTCGAAATCGTTATCGGGTGCGCCACCGTCGAGCCAGAGTGAAGCCGTGGCGGCGTCGATGACCGTGGTGGTCTCGAGCGCGAGCCGATAAGCTTCCCAGGAGGTCACGAGAAAACCGCCGGCCTTGGTTTTTTGGCAGCGTTGCCACCAAGAGCGGAGATTGGCGAGCCGGTCGCCGAAGATAGGGAGTGGTTCGTAGCGGAACGCGCCGTTCATCGGACAACCCCAGTACTCGATGCCGCGGGCTCGCAGCGGTGCGGCCAGATCACTCTCGGCGAAGTTGAATAACTCAACGCGTGGATGGCGCTTAAACGGATAATAATACCAGTCGTAGGCGATGACGCTGGCCGGTAGTAGCGGAATTGCTTCTGGGATAAGACTCAGCATGTCGGCCCAGATTCCCATGCGCAGGCCGAGAAAACGCGTGATCGTGTGCAGGCGTCCGACGTGCCCGGCGAAATGCTTGGCCAGCCCGATGCGGGCGATTTCTTCACGACAGCGCGGGCATTTACCGATGTGGAAAGATTCGTCGAGGCCAACGTGAACTTTTCCCGCGGTGCAGAATGGCGCCATGTCGCGGAGGAGTTTCTCGGCGATTTCCATCGTGCGCGGATGGAGCGGGCAGAGCTGCCCGCGTTCGCGTGGCGAGCCGTCGGGTGCGCGGAGTTCGTTGAGGTCGCGCAACTCCGGAACTTTGATCAGATATTGAGTGTGGCCGAGGAGATTGACGATCGGGACGACATTGATGCCAACCTTTGTGGCGGTATCGACCAGTTTGGTAAATTGTTTGTAGGAGTACGCGTCCGGGCGGGCGATGCCGGGCAGGCTGGGGTACTCGACGGCGTCTTCAAGATGCAGATACAGCTCTTGGTAACCCCAGTCGGCATAGCGGGGCAGGAGTTTGAGCAACACGTCGAGTCGCTCGACCTGCCGGGCAAGGTCCCATTGGAAGGCGCGGATCATCGGACAAAAGAAAAGCCGGACTTTGGTCCGGCTTGGAAGCGTAAAGAAGCGATCGTTGCGCAGCGTTACTTGCGTTTCTGGGCGATGAGCTGTTCGAGCTTCACGATGTCGGCCGAAAAAAGGCGGATGCCTTCAGCGGTCTTTTCGGTGGCCATGGCGTCTTCGTTGAGTGCGAAACGGAAGGATTTCTCGTCGAAGGAAACTTTTTGCAGATCGACCGAGGCAGCTTTCGACGGGTCCAGTTTGCGCACCACAAGCTCGGTGGAAGCCTTAAGTTCGGCGAGGAGCGGCGGTGCGATGGTGAGCAGATCACAACCGGCGAGTTCGAGAATTTCGCCCTTGTTGCGGAAGCTGGCGCCCATCACCTCTGTATTGTAGCCGAACTTTTTGTAATAGGTATAAATTTGTGTGACTGATTTCACGCCGGGATCTTCGGCTCCGACAAAGTCTTTCCCGGCGTTTTTCTTGTGCCAGTCGAGGATGCGTCCGACGAACGGCGAGATGAGCTTGATGCCGCCTTCGGCGCAGGCCACGGCCTGCGTAAACGAAAAGAGCAGGGTTAGGTTGCAGTTGATACCTTCTTTTTGAAGCAACGTGGCGGCCTGAATGCCTTCCCAGGTGGAGGCGATTTTGATGAGGATGCGTTCGCGCCCAATGCCTGCTTTCTGGTAGAGATCGATGATGCTTTTCGCCTTGGCGATGGTTGCGGCGCCATCGAAGGAGAGGCGGGCGTCGACTTCGGAGGAGACGCGCCCAGGGACGATGGCGAGGATTTCGAGGCCGAAGGTGACGAGCAGGCGGTCAATGATCTCAGCGGGCGACGCGTTGCCGCCCGCGTCTGCGATGGCTTTGTCGACGAGATGCGCGTAGCCGGGCATGACGGCCGCTTTTAGGATTAGCGATGGGTTCGTTGTCGCGTCCTGCGGCGCAAATTCCTTCATGCTGGCGAAATCGCCAGTGTCGGCGACGACCTTCGTGAATTTTTTAAGCTGATCGAGCTGGGTGAGTTGGACGTCGGTGGCAGTCATCGGTGTGTAGGCGTGTTTATGGGCGGTTTGATTTGAGCCCTGAACGTAGGCTGACTTAACGATTCTGCAAACGGTCCTTCAGCCAAGCGACGCCACCGGCCTCGTCGGCGAAGGCTCCTTCCAACTGTGCTTCGAATGCGTCGTCGAGCAGTGGTTTGAAGTCGGGACCGGGATTCAAGCCGAGTGCCAGCAGATGACGTCCGAGCACCAGCGATTTTGGCGCGGTCTCCGCGAGGGCAAGCGCGCGAGCTTTTTGCTGGAGCGCGGCGATGCGTTGAAGCGTCTCTGGTGAGTGCAGCGGTGGCCGCCCGTCGTGATCCGCGCGCATCACGACACAAAGCTGGTCGATCGAAGAAGGCGCCATTCTGCGCGCCAACCGCCGAACACTCGTATCCGAAAACTCGATATTCCCGTGGTGGTGGACGAGGTGATTTACCACAAGCGGCCGTACGTATTCGATCAATTCGTGCGGTGAACCGATGCGCCGCAGAAATGTTTCCGTTAGTGGCCCACCTGCCGGTTCGTGGCCAGGGCTGACCCAGCGCAGGCGTCCGCGGCGCTCAGCCTGGACGGTGGTGGCTGGTTTTCCAAAATCGTGTGCGAGTACCGCAAAGAGTAGCACGCGCCGCAAGTCC
>Ga0302321_100005285_pt1 | contig 11292 bp, 7 predicted proteins | sample Fen_T0_1_FD_202505 | JGI IMG/M metagenome (GOLD analysis project Ga0302321, IMG submission 202505) | Peat permafrost microbial communities from Stordalen Mire near Abisko, Sweden - Fen_T0_1 | ecosystem: Environmental > Terrestrial > Soil > Wetlands > Permafrost | place: Sweden: Abisko...
GCTGGGCGATTCCGCCTACGGCCAGTTGGCGCTGTTCAACGAGGTCTTGCAGTTGGTGCTGACCGCCTACGTCGAGCCCGTGAACGTCGATCGCGCCATGCGCGGGGCGGTCGTGGGCCTGACCGAACCGCTCGACGGCGACAGCGCCTACCTCGACGCCAGCGAGTTCCGCGAGTATCAGCGTCCGTCGCGGGGCGACGAGGCCGACGTGGGCCTGGCGCTGACGCGGCGCATCGGTTTCCTGATGGTCGTAGCCGTCAGGCACGCTTCGCCGGCGGAGCGCGCCGGATTGCGCACTGGCGACCTCATCAAGACCATCGACGGGCGGCACACGCGCTTGATCGGCGTCCCGGTCGGCGAGCGGCTGCTCAAGGGCGCGCCCGGTTCCACCGTCCAGCTGGCAGTGCTGCGCGACAGCACCGATCCCCAGCGCTTCTCACTGGTGCGCGAGAAACTGAGCGCGGCGGCGCCGACGCAAACGCTGCTCGCGGACGGCGTCGGACTGCTGCACGTCAGCGACTTCTCCGAAGGCGCGGAAGCCACCGTGCGCGCGCAACTCGAGACGCTGCGCCGCTCGGGTGCGCAGCGCTTGGTGCTCGATCTGCGCGGCGCGGCCTTTGGCGGCTATGAAGAGGCCGTGCGCGTGGCCGAGCTGTTCCTCAAGGGCGGGGTGGTCACGCGGCTGACGCCGCGGCACGGCGAGACGCACACGTTCACCGCCGACGCTCGTCGAGGGGTGTGGCATCTGCCGCTGGTCGTACTGACCGACGCAGGCACGTCCGGTCCCGGCGAGGTCGTCGCGGCCGCGCTGGCCGAGGGCGAGCGCGCCAAGCTGGTCGGCTCGCGCACGCTCGGCCGTGCGGCCGTGCGGCGCGCGATTCCGCTGGTCGAAGGCGGACTCGTTCTGACCGTTGCCAGATACTTCACGCCCGGCGACAAACCGATCCACGGTCAAGGTCTCGAGCCCAATGTCGCCGTCGCCACCCGCCGCGATGCCGACCAGGAAGGCGCACCGGCCGGCGATCCGGTGCTGGACAAGGCGCTCGAGGTGCTCAAGGCGAGCGCGGACAAGAAGAGCGCGCGGCTGAGCCTGCGACGTCTCGACGCCGTGTTAACATTCGCATAGACATACACCGCACGCGTGAGCGCCGTCGCCGCCTGAAGCCGGCGAGGCCTTCTCGCGGGAGCAGGAGGACGCGGAGGTCGGCATGAACAGAGCGCAGCTCGTCGCGGCCATCGCCAAGGAGCTCACGGTCACGAAGACCTCCGTGGATCGCGTGCTCGCCTCGCTCATCGGACACGTCGCGCGCTCGCTCAAGAAGGGCGAACGCGTGACCTTCGTGGGCTTCGGCACGTTCGTCGTCTCGCGCCGACGCACGCGTCTGGGACGTGACCCCCGCACACGCGCGCCCATCAAGATTCCTGGCCGACGCGTACCGCGCTTCGTCGCCGGCACCGAGCTCAAGGCGGCGGTGAAGTAGACAGCAGCCTAGGGCGTGTAGTGGCCCCAGTTCTGCTTGTGACGGCGATAGTACTGTCGCGTCCAGTACCCGACGCGATGCACGACCGGCGGCTGGTCGTTCCAGAAGATCTTGAGCGAGCTGTCCAGGTCCAGCACGATGATCTCCTCGCGATAATCGCCGCTCACGTCCGCGGCATGAACGCGCATGCCGGCCACGCGGAAACGCTGCAGGAACTGACCGGTCATGGGGTTGATCACGGCGACGTTGCCGTTGTCGAGCCAACGCTCCTTGGCGACGATGCTCTGGTACTGCTGGCCGTACCAGTCGATCGGCTGGATGTCCTCGATGCCATGGATCGTCCAGTCGGCCGGTTTGGTCTCGTCCACGACCCATTGGGCGATGATGTTGCCGTAGGGATCGATCACCCAGGGCGCGCGGCCGCAGGCCGAGTTGGCGATGAACTCCAGCCCGTCGTCGCCGGAGAAATTGCCCAACACGGTCTTGTCAGGGTCGACCTCGATGCATTCCTCGCCGTGCGTGATCTCGCAGCAACGATTGTGCGGGTTGAACGTCGTGGAGTAGACGCCGTCGATACCGTAGATGATCACCTCGTTGTGGCCGCCCTGCTCGGCAAGCGCCACCTCAAGGTTGCCCCCGGGCCGAATGTCGCCGATGGCCACGCTGTCCAAGTCGCGCCAGTTGAATCCTGGGTGGTCGCGCACCAGGTCCCATTTGTTGAGCAGGTTGCCGTCGGGGCCGATGATGTTCGATCCGCAGAACTCGTCGCGGCCATCGCCGTCGAGATCGGCTTGCTGTGCCGGCCGCTTGTCGATGCCTCGGAAGGCCTTCGTGGTCCAGAGCGTCTCGCCCGTGTCGAGTCGAATAGCTCTGAGAACGGTCTGGTCGTAGTACCCGGACTGCAACACTGCGTCGCGGTCGCCCAGCCCACGTAGGTTCGCGATCAGCACAGCCTCGGCGCCGTTCGATGGGATGCGTTGCTGCTCCACGCCGGTCGCGCCGTCAAGAATGCGCAGGTTGCGGGCGTCCATCAGATAGCCGACCTGCGGGTGACCGGTGCCGGCGATGTCGCCGGCGATCACCCCAGGGCGTTTCCCGCCTGCCAGGCTGGTCCACTGCCCCGCGTTGTAGATGCCCGGCGTGACGACCCAGAGTTGCCGTCCGTCGTGCGAATAGGCGCCCACGGCCTGGCGCGTGGCCACGATGAAATCCATGCGGCCGTCGCCGTCGACGTCGAAGACGATCATGCCGCCACCCTCGACCGTGCCGGGCACGAGCCGCGGATCGATGGGAATCACGAAAGGGTTCTGTGTGTACTGCACCGGCACGACGCGCAGCGTGCTGGCAAGCGACGGGCCGAACGGCCCGCCGGAGTCGATCAAGTGCCAGACCGGTGTGAGCGTGCCTTCTTCGTCCGGGGCCTGGATCGTGAAGCTGAAGGTGTACTCCGCGCCGGGCAGGACTTGCGTGCCAGCCGGCAGCGCGACGCCCTGCGCCAGCGGGGGTTTGACGACCGTCGGATCGCTGCCGCGCAGCAATCGCATCGCTGGGTCGTCGGCCGCAAGACTCGCGCCTGCCAGGCGCACGTCCGTCCACGGCGTGCCGCCGGTGTTCTTGACCGTCACGGTCACTTGAGTGATCTGACGCGGCTCAAGCTGCGTCGGTAGATTGTTGGCCACGAACGTCGCGAGTGAGTCTGGGGTCGCGGATCCGCATTGCCAGGCGACCGAGGCGAGCACAACGCACAGCGTTGCGGGAAGGTGAGAGTGGGGCGGACACATCCGCATACTGGCCGGACGAGAGCCTAGCCGGTCCCTGGCCACGATGCAACACACCCAGTCATGACCGCGCCGACTTCGCGCGAACCGTTGGAGATGATGTAGGCTCGAACACTGATGACGGAGTATGCGGCCAGGAGGGCGGATGGCTGAACACCGGAGGGTTCTGATCGTTGGGGGCGTGGCAGGCGGTGCGTCCTGCGCCACACGCCTCAGGCGGCTCGACGAGTCGTCCGAGATCGTGATCTTCGATCGCGGGCCGTTCGTGTCTTTCGCCAACTGCGGCCTGCCGTACTACGTCGGCGGAGTGATTCGCGACGAGGCGCGGCTGCTCTTGGCCACGCCCGAGCTGTTTCGCGAGCGCTTCCGCATCGACGTGCGTGTCGAGAGCGAAGTCGTCGCGGTCGACCGGGCGCGCCGCGAGATCGAGGTTCGCGAGACCGCCACCGGCCGCAGCTCTCGCGAACGCTACGACGTGCTCGTGCTGGCCGCCGGAGCGGCGCCCCTGAGGCCGCCGCTACCAGGCATCGACCTCCCCGGCATCTTTGCCCTGCGCACGATCCCGGACAGCCGACGCATCCGCGAGTGGATCGACGCCCGCGCTGCGCGCCGCGCCGTGATCGTGGGCGGCGGGTTCATCGGCCTCGAGATGGCAGAGAACCTCGCCCAACGCGGGTTGGCCGTCACCGTCGTGGAGATGGCGCCGCACGTCCTGCCTCCGTTCGACGCCGAGATGACGGAGGAGATCCACGATCACCTACGACGCCACAACGTGAGCCTGCGCCTGGCCGACGGCGTGGCCAGCTTCGAAGCACAAGAAGGCGGGCTCCTGGTAAGAACCTCCGGCGGTGCCAGGCTTGATGCCGACCTGGTCGTGCTGGCCATCGGCGTGCGGCCGGAGACAACCCTGGCACGCAGCGCCGGCCTTGCGATCGGTGGCCTCGGCGGCGTACGCGTGGACGAGCAGATGCGCACGAGCGACCCGGCGATCTGGGCCGTGGGCGACATGGTCGAGGTGCGCGACTTCGTCACTGGCGAGTGGAGCCTGATTCCGCTCGCAGGGCCAGCCAACCGCCAAGGCCGCTTGGCCGCCGAATCGATTGCCGGTCGTCCGCGCCCTTTCCGCGGCGTTCAGGGGACAGCGGTGTGCGGCCTCTTCGGTCTGACCGCCGCCTTGACCGGCGCAACCGAGAAGAGCCTGAAGCGCGCAGGGATCAGCGACTACGAGCGCGTGTACCTGCATCCGGGCCATCACGTCGCGTACTATCCTGGCGCGCGACCGATCCACTTCAAGCTGCTCTTCGCGCGCGAGACCGGCCGCGTCCTGGGTGCTCAGGCCGTGGGCGAGGAAGGGGTCGAGAAACGCATCGACGCCGTCTCCATGGCCATACAGAAGGGCGCCACGGTCTTTGACCTCGAGGACGCCGAGCTGTGCTACGCGCCGCAATTCGGCGCTGCCAAGGACCCGGTCAACGTGGCAGGCATGATCGCCTCCAACGTGGTGCGCGGCGACGTCGCCCTGGCGCGCTGGGAGGATCTGGCCACCACACAGGCGCTGCTCCTCGACGTGCGCGAGGCCCAAGAGCACACTGCCGGCAGCATTCCAGGCGCGATCAACCTTCCACTCTCCGCGCTGCGCGCGCGCGTCGCCGAGCTGCCGCGGGACCGCGAGATCTGGATCCACTGTGCGGCCGGCCAGCGCAGCTACTATGCCGCGCGCTTCCTCGCGCAGAACGGCTTTCGCGTCAAGAATCTACCCGGCGGCTACAAGACCTACCAGATGTTCCAGCCCCGCGAGTGAGCGCGAGCGAGCATGCGCCTGGCCTCCTTCAATCCTCGCCGGCTGGGCCGCGTCGCGCTGGTCATCGCCGCCAATCTGTGTCTCCTCGCCACGTTGATCGTCATCACAGAAGGTCTGCTGCGCTGGTCGGCGCTCGTGCCCCCGATGCTGGCGCACGGCGCACCTGACGCAGCCCTCTGGCAATACGACTCTGTACTAGGTTGGATGACAGTGCCTGGCGTGCGAACGGTGCGGCCCGTGACTGGTCCTGACGCCGGCGTCATCCGCCTCAACGAATACGGGTTTCGCGGGCGCGCTCTGACTCCGTCTCGACAGGCGGACGCGCCGCGCGTCCTCGTGTTCGGCGACTCGTTCGTGTTCGGCGTCGGAATCGACGAGCAGCATCTCTTTCCTGCCGTGCTCGAGCGCCTGCTGCGCGACCGGCGCAGCCGGGGTCATCGCGGCGAGGACGTCGGGCCCTGGCGCGCGCTGAAGAAGCGTCTGGTCGGAGACGGCATCCCTGCTTCGGTCTGCACGAACGCCTGGCCGCGGCGCGCGCAGCCGCGCCGGAGCAACCCTGGGATTTCGGGCGGGACGCTCATTGGAACGTCGCCTCGCACGAGAAGGCTGCGGAGATCGTGTACGACATCCCTCTCAAGGAGCGCATGCTGGACGACAGTGAAAGACGAGCGGCGTCAGGGGGTCGCAGCGGCAGTCTGGCCGCGCGCTAGGAACAGGGTCACGTTCAATCCGACAAAGCCACGCGTGTCGCCTTGCCGCATCTGCTCCCGGAGCACGCGCCACACCAGTCGGTCAGGATCTGTGTAGGCCTCGTGGGAGTAGACCAGCCAGACGCGGCGACGACCTTGTAGCAGGCGCCGCGCGTACGGGACGTCGCTGGCCGTCATCGTCGGCTCGGGCACCGGACGCTCGTCCAGGTCCATCGGCAGGCCGCGCATCTCCACCTGCTTCCTGTAGCCGCGGAAGTAGTACTCCAGCGGTACCTGGGCCAGGATCGTGTTGAATACGATCACGTCGCCGGGCTCGAGCCGATGGGCAATGAAGCCCGCCGCTGCGTCCCAGCCCTCCTTCTTGTAGTCGCGGTAGTAGTGCCTGAGCGCAAAGAAGGTGAGCACGACCACGACGGCCAACAGCGCCGCCGTGACCGTGCGCGAGACCCACAGCGAGCCGCGCCGAAGCCAAGCACCCACGCCGAAGATGCCGGCAGCCATGAGCATGTAGTAGACGAGCGTCGTCCAGATCAGCGTGCGATCCAGGAACATGGGCCGCTTCAGGCTGATCAGCAGCTCTGCTGCGAGCGGAGTCAAGAGGAGGGCGAGCAACAGCGTCACGATCGCCTTGTGGCGTCGCAGCCAGATCGCGCCCGCCAGCGCCAGCAGCAGATAGAGGCTGATCCAGGCGCTCAGGTACGGAAGCGCTTTGGGGATCGACGAGAAGCTGAAGTTCTCGATCGCGCGCCACACGATCCTGAACGTCGGGAATGGGATCCAGTGCCGCTGATACAGCATCGTCGACTGGCGCACGAGCGGTATGATCCAGGGCGACCAGAGCAGGAGCGCCAGCACCTGGAATAGCGTCCAGCGCCGCAGGAACGGCCAGCACGCCTCGCCGGCAGCGGTCGCCGGCTCATGCGCCGCTGCTCGAACGGCCACTGCGGCCAGCACCGCCACGTTCAGCGCCAGTGGGTAGAGCAGCGCTGTGTTGTGCGTGAGCATCACGGCCGCTTCCGACGTGGCCAGGCCCCACCACAGCCAGTGGCCAGGCCGCTGCTCGCACAGCAGACGTGACAGTAGGTAGAGGTTGACGGTCACGAGCAGGGTGATGAACGAGTACATGCGGACTTCCTGGCCAAAGCGCACGTGGAAGGGGGAAATGGCCAGGATGAACGTGGCGAGGAGCGCGATGCGCTCCCGCCCCCCGAGCCCCCGGACCCGAAACTCGGCGCCTTCCGACGCCGCGTGTAGCAAGCGCTGCGCCATCGCGTAGAAGACCGGGAGCGTCAGCGTGCCGCACACGGCAGACAGGGCGCGCGAGGCGAAAGCCCCGTCTCCGAACAGTCGCAGCCAAACGCGGAGCAGCAAGTAGTAGAGCGGCGGATGCGCGTCGAGTGAGACGAGCCAGTGCCAGCCACCGGCGAAACTGAGGCGCGCCGGTTCGATCGTGAGCGCCTCGTCCAGCCAGATGGTCTTGTCGCCGATGAGAAAGAACCGAAGGAAGCCGCCGAGCGCCACGATCGACCAGAGTCCGAGCGCGAAGGCATGCTGACGGAGCCAGGGTTCGTTCAGGTCCGTTCCGCCGTGCTCCTGCTGCGCGGGTTCCATGTCGTCCGCGGCAGGTTACTGGCCAGCGACAAAGACTGTCAAGCGCATGCACTCACCAGACGAGTCCGAGCCGCGTGCTACGCTCCGCGCGATGAACATGACACCTCTCAGTCTCGACGCCACGCTCCAAGCGGCCCGGGCCCATCTGCCCGTCTGGGTGAGCTGGGCGCCCCTGGCCCAAGTGCCGATCGCCTTTCTTGCCGGGCTGATCTTGACGTCGCTGGTTGCGCTCATTGCCCTGGCGCAGCTGCGCCGCATTCCTCCGGATGCGCACTGGACCGAGCGCGCGCGGCGTGTCTACCCCGCGCGCAGAGCCCTGAACCTGACGCTCGGGCTCTCAGCTCTTGCCTCGGCGCTGCTCTCCATCTTCAGCACGGGAGCCTTGTTCCCACTGCCCCCCAGAGGCCTGGCCGTGGCCGCTGCCCTGGCCGCATACCTGGGTGGTCTGGGTCCGGCGTTTCTCGCGTCGTGCCGCGTCCGGCAGCAGCCGGTCCGTGTGCGTGACTGGTGCCGTTGGCTCGCGACCTCCTGGCTTCTACTCGGGTCGCCCCTGCTGATCGCCGCCGCGGCATTCGCGCTGCTCCCGGACGAGCTCAATGTCCGGGCAGGGACGATCCTGCTGCTCGCCGGTGGCCTTCTGCTGTGGCTGCTGTTCGGCGGCCCGATCCAAGTCGCCCGAGCTCTGGGCTTGGTGAAGCCGCCGTCGCCGCGATTGTCAGCTGCAGCCGAGACGGCCGCGGCGCGCGTTGGCACGCGTCCGGCCGCCGTCTACGAGATCGACCTCGGACGCCCCAATGCCGCAGCCTGGCCCCCTGTCGGCACGCTGCTCGTGTCGCGCGAAGCGCTCGCGATCTTGGACGACGAAGAGCTGGCCGGCCTGTGCGCGCATGAGCTGGGCCATCTCTCTGAATCACGCGCCACGTCGTTCGCACGCCTGCTGCCAGGGCTGCTACTCCTCGGGCTGGCCGCGCTACCGGTTCTGGGACACACGCTGGGCTGGCCGCATCTCGCGCTGCTGGTGCTGTTCTTCGCGATGACGGTTCTCCAGCGCCTGTGGCGGCGCATGGAGCAACGCTCCGACCGTGTGGCGGTCGAGAACGAGCGCGACAGCGGGGCCTTTGCGCGCGCGATCGAGAAGGGCTACGAGCTCAGCTTGGTGCCAGCGGTCATGAGCGGCAAGCGTGCGATCCATCCGCATCTCTACGATCGTCTGCTGGCCGCTGGCGTCACTCCGACCTATTCGCGGCCCAAGCCGCCGTCGCAGGTGATCCTGCGGCTGACCTGGCTCGGCATCGGGGTGCCGACAGCCATGGCCGTCTTTGCGATCATCGATCCGTCAGTGCTGGCCCAGGTCATCGCACCGCGCAGCGAGACCGCGATCCACTGGCGGCTCGCACTGTTGCCACACAGCGCGTGGGATCTCGGCAACCTCGCGCGTTTGCGCGCGGGCCGCGGCGATAACGACAGCGCAATTGCCTTTGCGCAGGCCGCAACACAGCTCGACGCATCCTGGCCTTACTATCCTGCCGATCTGGCCATCTATCTCGCGCGAGGAGGTCGGTGCGCCGAGGCGGAGCAGGCAATGACCGAGACCAACCGGCGTAGCAACGGTCGCGAGAAATCCGACGTGGCCGCGGCCCTCGGCATGGCCCGCGCCGCCTGCGCTCCGCCTCAGGACACAACGCACGACGAGTAGCGTCGTTGTTGTGGTCGCCCGTCTCAACGCTCTCTCGCTTGACGCGTGATCGCACTACGGACTGCGCTGAGAGGCCGCGTACGCGACACGCGGCGTATACTGCCGGCATGACGCCCGATGAGTTCAGACGCCTTGGCCATCGTTTGATCGACTGGATTGCGGACTATCGCGAGCGCATCGAGGCTTTGCCCGTGATGAGCCGCGTCCAGCCTGGTGAGATCCGCGCTGCCCTGCCAAAGGAGCCGCCGCACACGGGTGGCGGGCTCGAAGCAGCCCTGCCGAGCCTCGACTACACGATCGTGCCTGGGATCACGCACTGGAACCACCCCGGCTTCTTCGCCTATTTTCCGAGCAACTTCGATCTCTCCGCCGTTCTCGGCGACCTCGTCGCCTCTGGTCTCGGCGCGCAGGGCATGAGCTGGCAGACCAGCCCGGCCGCGACCGAGCTCGAAGAGGTGGTGATGGACTGGCTGCGCCAGGCCCTGGGCCTGTCATCCGCCTTCACGGGAGTCATCCACGACACGGCCTCGACCGCGACGCTGTGCGCGCTGCTCTGCGCTCGCGAGCGCGCCAGCAGCCACAGCCAACAGCGCGGCGGGCTTCAGGACGAGCCGCAGGCGCTCGTGGTCTACGCCTCTGACCAGGCCCACAGCTCGATCGAAAAGGGCGCGCTCCTCGCAGGCTACGGCCGGGCCAACCTGCGCCGGATCGAGACAGACGAGAACCATGCCTTGCGCCTGGATCTGCTGAGGCGCGCGGTCGAGGAGGACTTGGCCGCTGGCCGCAAACCGGCGGCGATTGTGGCCACGATCGGCACGACTCCGACGACCGCTATCGATCCGCTCGCGCAGATCGCGAAGCTCGCAGCGCGCCACGGTATCTGGCTGCACGTGGATGCCGCGATGGCCGGCACTGCCATGCTCTGCTCCGAGAACCGCTGGATGTGGGAGGGCGTTGAGCAGGCCGACAGCCTCGTGCTCAACCCGCACAAGTGGATGGGCACCGGATTCGATCTCTCGGCGTACTACGTGCGCGACGTCGAGCACCTGATCCGCGTGATGAGCACGAACCCGAGCTACCTGCTCACGGCTCAGGACGGGCTTGTCAGCAACTTCCGCGACTGGGGCCTGCCTCTTGGCCGGCGCATGCGCTCGCTCAGGCTTTGGTTCCTGCTGCTGGACCAGGGCATCGACGGCCTCGCGGCCCGCGTGCGACGCGACATGGAGGAGGCACGCTGGCTCAAGGACCAGGTCGACGCGGCATCGGATTGGGAGCGGCTGGCGCCTGTGCCGCTCCAGACCGTGTGCCTGCGCCATCTGCCGGCCGCGCTGCGCAACGACGAGGCAGCGCTAAAGCAGCACAACCTCGCCATCGCCACGCGCATCAACGAGGGCGGCCATTTCTACCTGACGCCGGCGATGCTCAAGGGCCGGCAGATCATCCGCGTATCCATCGGCAGCGCGCTGACCGAACAGCGTCACGTCGAAGCGCTGTGGCAGGAGCTGGTCGTGCAGGCGCGCTCAACCTAGGATCGCGAGCAGGGGCGGCAGTTCCTCTGGCCGGTCAATCAGGCGACCGAAGCCAGCAGCGGCGAGATCTGCGCGCGAGTGCGTGCCCCAGGTCACGCCGACCGACGGACAGCCAGCAGCGGCCGCCGCGCCAGCGTCTGCTGTGCTGTCGCCCACCAGTAGCACCTCGCGCGACGAGAAACCCCAACGTCGCGCGATCTCGAGTATCCCGGCGCCGGACGGCTTGGGCTCCGCGACGTCCTCCTCCCCCAAGATCGAATCGAAGAAGTCCGCGAGGCCGTGGGTCTTCATGATCTGCCGGATGAACTCGCCGCGGTTGTTCGAAAGCATGGCCTGCGGTAGTCCCAAGCGATGAACGGTTTCGAGCAATTCGCGCACTCCGGGATACGGCCGGGCCGCGGTCGCGCCGATGCGCCAGGCTTCAGCGTAGAAGCCGGACGCAAGCGCCGAATTCAGGGCATCGTCTTCTGAGCCAGCGTGATAGCCCATGCGCGCAGCGGTCGGGTAGATCATGCCGCGCATGATGCCCTCACGCGACACGCGCGCGAACCCGGCGTCTTCGAGTGCCGCATTGGTGGCCCCGACCACGAGGTCAATGGAGTCGATCAGGGTCCCGTCGTGATCGTAGATCAGGCCGCGCACTGCCACGTCGCCATCCTCTCCTGCCGCTCTCGAACCGGCCGCGC
>Ga0302321_100005287_pt1 | contig 11290 bp, 7 predicted proteins | sample Fen_T0_1_FD_202505 | JGI IMG/M metagenome (GOLD analysis project Ga0302321, IMG submission 202505) | Peat permafrost microbial communities from Stordalen Mire near Abisko, Sweden - Fen_T0_1 | ecosystem: Environmental > Terrestrial > Soil > Wetlands > Permafrost | place: Sweden: Abisko...
ATTGTGCTTTCCGATTCGGTTAGAAAACCAGGAAGCAAAGCGGTAATGACTTTTACAAATTTTTATACCAACACTTTTAAAAGCGAGGGAACTTTTACCTGGACCAATACCAGCATACCCAGCACACGCAGCTGGCAAAGAAAAGTTGAGAACGGAAAAATAACTGCCCCCAATGGAGCGTACTGGTTACACAGTGGCGTAAGAGATGTTGTACAAATTGCAGGTACCACTACCCCCACCAATTTATTAGATGATATTTTTTTAACTACCGGCAATTATACCATAACTAATGCTGCAGGTAAAACAAGGGATTGTTTTATAACCGAAGCCCTGCAAAAGAAAACCAGTTGCGATAATATCAGTACCGGCAAATTGCAGTTACAGGGTGCAGGCCATATTGCTGTAATAGATTTTGGTAATGGCGATTGCGATAAAACAGCTACGATTGTGGTTGACGGGCAGGCACCAAAAACAATAGTACTACGATAAACTTTTTATGATTGATATTTCATAACCGTTCCTGACCCAAAGCAGGAGCGGTTTTTTTATTGCCACAATTTCATTTCAACTTCTTTGTAGTTGCGCTGTCCGTATCTTTGCAGCATGAGTAAAGTAAGAGTAAGATTTGCACCCAGCCCCACAGGAGGCTTACATTTAGGTGGTGTAAGAACTGTATTATACAACTATTTGTTTGCCAAAAATAAAGGTGGCGATTTTATTGTACGCATTGAAGATACCGACCAGACAAGATTTGTAGAAGGTGCTGAACAATATATTTTTGATTGCCTGAAATGGTGTGGTATTGAACCCGATGAAAGCCCGCTGCACGGTGGAAATTACGGGCCTTACCGCCAAAGCGAAAGAAAGGAGCAAGGTATATACCAGCAATTTGCTGATAAATTGATACAAGATGGCCATGCTTATTATGCATTTGATACGCCAGAAGAGCTGGAAAAAATGCGTAATGATTTTAAGTCGGCAGAAAATCCATCGCCGCAATACGACCATCACCTGCGTATGAAAATGAAAAATTCATTAACGCTTACTGCAGCTGAAGTGAATAAATTATTGGCCGATGGTGCAAGGCATGTGATAAGAATTAAAATGCCGGAGAATGAAATTGTTTCGTTTACCGATATGATACGCGGCGAAATAAAGAACGAAACCAGTTTGGTGGATGATAAAGTTTTATTGAAAGCTGATGGCATGCCTACCTATCATTTAGCAGTAGTAGTGGATGATTATTTAATGAAGATCACACACGCTTTTCGTGGCGAAGAATGGTTGCCCAGTGCACCAGTGCATGTGTTGCTTTGGAAATATTTATTTGGATTGGATAAGATGCCTGAATGGGCACATTTGCCATTGATACTTGGCCCGAGTGGTAAGTTAAGTAAAAGGGATGGCGCCAAATATGGTTTCCCTGTTTTTGCTATGAACTGGCTAGACCCTAAAACAAATGAACTGACAGAGGGGTTTAAGGAAAAAGGATTTTTACCCGAAGCATTCATCAACCTGCTGGCACTGTTAGGCTGGAATGCCGGCACCGAGCAGGAATTGTTTACAAAAGAAGAACTGGTTGAAAAATTCAGTATTGATCGTGTACACAGCGGCGGTGCAAAATTTGATTATGAAAAAGCAAAGTGGTTCAATCATGAATGGATAAAACGATTGCAGATTTCAGATTTAAGATTTCGGATTGAACCTTTTTTAAAGGATAGCGGAATAAATCTGACTGATACCGATAAACTGGAAAAAATAATTCGTTTGGTTAAAGACCGTTGCACATTACTGCCTGATTTTTATGACCAATCTGTTTTCTTTTTTAAAGATCCGGCTACTTTAGATATTGATGCCGTAAAACCAAAATGGAATGCGGATAAAGCCATCTTCTTTAAAGAATTTGTTACTATGCTATCGGCAATTGCGAATTGGGAATTGAGTTTGATAGAAGATGCATTTAAGAATTTAGCAGCAGCAAAAAATATTAAACCTGGTGAATTGCAGGCGCCATTACGCATTATGCTGGTAGGCGGAAAATTTGGCCCACCGGTATTTGTAATAGCCGAAGCCATAGGTAAAGAAGCTACAATAAACAGGATCAACAAAGCGTTAGATATTTTTGCATCTTTTTAAACCAGGGCTGCAAACAACAGTCTATGGGCAAAATTATCTGAATGAAATACCTGCTTATTGTAATTACATTGTTCAGTTTTATTTCCTGTAAAAAAACTTCATCTGATACGATACAACCTGTTGTTACAACAGATAGTTTTACTGTGGCTGTAAATAATGGCTATGGTTCTGGCAAATATAAAATTGGCGATACCGTTCACCTCTTTAGCACTGCTTACACCGATGCCCAGGTATTTGATAAATGGAGCAGCAATGACATTACCCTTTTAGATGCTTTTGAAGAGTGGCATACCTGGTTTATCATGCCGGCCAAAGATGTTTCATTTACAGGCAGTGTAAAAGCCATTACGCCGGTTACGTTACAATACGAAATGATCAGGGGCAGGGACAGGATGAAACCGGTGTACTATTATTTTCCTGCAGGGCACAAGGGCTTTGTGTATTTGTTGCATGGTAGCGGCGGCAGTGCCCTTAATGTAGCCACCAGTTTTGAATTCAAGCAACTGTATAAAGACCTGGTGAATGATAATGTTGGTATCATCATTACAGAAGCTGAAGAAGCTACCACGGGCATTGATGCCAATGGCGATGGTAAACTGCGCTGGAGTTACAGCCCTTACGATTCTGTAACGAATGTTGATTACGCCAACATCAAAATAATTACCGATACTTTTTACAACCGCGGCATTACTAACAGGGCAAAACTCCGCTACTCTGCAGGCATGAGTAACGGCGGCGCTTTTTCCGCCTCACTCTCGTCATTGTTTAAATACACTGCGGGTATTAGTTATTGTGCTCCAAGTGGTGCACCTATTGCTCAAATATCTACCACACCGTTTCAATTTTGTATGGCAAGGTTTGATAACAACGACAACGTGGGGCCGCAGGGTAACGCGGATGCATTAACTAACTCCAACACATTTACAGGCCGCGGCATTTGCAGTAAATATTTTATTAAAGAACATTCGCCTTTGTATCCCGAAAGGTTTGCAAGAAGAGGCGATATTACCCTCGCTCAATCCACCGCCGTATTCAATGAATTAAAAAGCAAAGGCTATCTTACCAATAAAAATTATTTTATTGGATTTTCGGATGCTTTTGTTATAGCATACCAGGCCAACCCTGCTTCCTTTCCTCAATTGAATAGTTTAAACCCGTTGCAAAAAGCTTTTGTGGTGGAACAAATTGACCTTGCCGTGTCTGATCACCAGATGTACAGTGATTTTAACAGGGCTACGCTAAAGTTTTTAAACAAACAATGTTTGTAGGTCTTCGATAACCTCAGACTGACAGCTTTATGTCGTGTTGAGTTTATCGAAACTTAATCGCATTTCATCTTCACTATTTATTTTTTCTTACCTACTTTTACAGTTCTCAAAGATGTTATATGAGCAGACCCATAAGAGTTTTAGTAGCCAAAGTAGGCCTTGATGGGCACGACCGTGGCGCCAAAGTAATTGCCACTGCTTTACGTGATGCTGGTATGGAAGTGATTTACACCGGCCTGCGCCAAACGCCTGAAATGGTGGTGAATGCTGCATTACAGGAAGATGTGGACGCGATTGGCATAAGCATTTTAAGCGGTGCACACAATACTGTTTTTCCCAAGATCATTACATTGATGAAAGAAAAAGACATGACCGATGTGTTACTCACCGGAGGTGGCATCATACCCGAAGATGATATGAAAGCATTAAATGAAAAAGGAGTGGGAAAATTATTTGCCCCGGGCGCACCCACTACAGAAATTGCAGCTTATATCAGCAGCTGGGTGAAGGAACACCGCAGCTTTTAATCCTCCAATCATTTTTTAAATTTTGCCGCTTTTCTTTGTTGACAATCTACAACTGCAGGCAAATAATAATCAGCGAAAAAATATTAGCATATTACTAAGGCTAAACTAGAAGGTAAAGCATACCATTAAATATCCGGCAGCATCAATCTTTTTCTTTTTGAATAAATGCGTATACCCATTACCAAAATAACACAAATGGTAAGATTGAGATTGGTGGAAATACTGGTATGCTTTAATAAAATATACACTACTCCTCCTATGGCGCATGCTGTTGCATACAACTCCCCTCTTTTAAATAAATTGGGTACCGCATTACAAAATATGTCTGCTATCAGTCCACCAAATGTTGCAGTAATCACTCCCATGATCAACGAATACAAATCGTTCAGTCCATTAAGCATGGCTACTTCAATGCCTGCTGCCGTAAATAATCCCAACCCTGCAGCATCAGTATAAAAAATAGTACGTTTAAACCGGTTTACATTTTCTTTTAAAAAAAAGGTAAAGCCGGTTCCGGCAACTACTAATACAAATGCAATATTATCATTTATCCAGTTTACAGGTTTTAAACCAATAAGCAAATCTCTTAAAGTACCGCCCCCATAGGCAGAAACGAATGCTACTACCACTCCTCCAAACACATCCATCTTAAATGTACGTGCTTTAAATGCACCGGTAAGTGCAAAAACAAATATCCCTGTGTAGGTAATAATATTCAGTACCGTCATACTATAAAGATAAACATATAGAATTTACTACCTTCGGGAACGCAAAACTATTAACGATGACTTATTCCACTTTATTAACTGAACTTAACAATGGCATCTTCACTATCACTATTAACCGCCCCGATAAATTAAATGCCCTGAACAAACAGGTATTTACCGACCTTGATGCTGCTGTTGATGAAGTGTATAATAATCCCGAAATTAAAACAGCGATCATTACAGGTGCCGGATCAAAAGCATTTGTTGCCGGTGCAGATATTACTGAGTTTGGTGGATTGAACAGGGATGAAGGCATGGAACTGGCCAAACGGGGACAACTTGTTTTTTTTAAGATTGAGAATAGCAAAAAACCGATTGTTGCCGCAGTAAACGGATTTGCTTTAGGCGGCGGATGTGAACTGGCCATGGCCTGCCATTTCAGGCTGTGCAGCGAAAATGCAAAGTTTGGCCAACCCGAAGTTAATTTGGGATTGATACCCGGATACGGTGGTACGCAACGCTTAACACAATTAGTGGGCAAGGGCAAAAGCATGGAATTACAAATGACTGCTCAACTGGTGGATGCCAAAGAAGCTTTTCAGATAGGTTTGGTAAACCATGTTGCTACTGCAGAAACACTCTTGGAAAGAACAAAAGATATTTTAACGGTGATCATGGGCAAAGCTCCTGTTGCTATTGGTAAAATAATTGAGTGTGTAAATGTGGCTGCATTAAGCGACAGCTCTTTTAATAATGGCAAAAGTGGTTATGCCAAAGAAATAGAAGCCTTTGGCGATTGCTTTATTACAGAAGATATGAAAGAAGGCACTGCTGCATTTTTAGAAAAACGTAAAGCGAATTTTATTGGAAAGTAATTGTTGCAGCTTTGCCACAGATTACACAAATTGCATAGAAAATAAAACCTTATTGGTTAATCTTAGTGATACAAAATACTTGCAGGCACTTCCATTTTATTTTGTCCGCTTATATTAAAACTTACACTTAAACCATTTTCTCCTGCCGAATCAAAATAAATAACTTTTATTTTATGCAAGCCTTTTTCTAAAATAGCTTTGCCCGACCTTTCTTCCATACCATGGTTACCATTATTATCAACTATCAATACATCATCAATGTATAGCAGGCTGCCGTCATCACTGGTAGTATAAAAATCATGCAATCCCGTTTTTGCAATATTGATGAAACCAGTATATACAAATCCAAATTTTGATTTACGGCTTTTGTTATCCAGGTTAAAATTATTTACCACACCGGTTTTTATTGGTTGCAATTGCCCCATTTTATCTGCACTCATATCTTCAGCTTCATAGTAGCTATAATTAAGGCCACTGGCAGGCTTCACTATTTTAACAGCTTTCATCAACTCATAAGCCTTTACATTTGTTTCCTGTACATCGCTGTTGATAAGCCCTTCTTTAATGGCAATGGTTTTAAGAGAGGTAGTATTTTTAAACACCAATGGTTTGCTGTAAATAGTTGATGCCGCATTGGGCATAGTGCCATCGGTGGTATAATGAATCACTGCTCCATCGGTTTTGTTTTCCATACTTACAGCAGGCTTTAAAGCTGCATCATAACTTACATTGATAGTTGGTTTGCTGGTAAAGCGGCCAAAGTTTTCAATTTTTACTGCATATGCATAAGGCAGTTTTATTTTATTGGGATTGTAATCGGGCAAACTGATCTCCACATTATTACCGTTTTGCTTCCAGTTTACATTTTCCTTTGTAGATAAAAAACTGATTGCTGTACCTGCAGGAAGTGTTACGTCTTTCAATACTAATTTTTTATTATCGGGATATTTTGGAAAGATGGCAAACAAGGTATTATTGTTAGCGTTGTAAGTATAGAAAATTTCTTTTACTGCATAACCGGGATCAGGATCGATGGTAATTTTCAACAGCATATCGCCACTCCTGTCTTTATATTCCCTGTTACCATCGCTCCATTGGGAATGTACTTTCCATCTTGTGGTATTATAAATGGCTTCGCCATTTGTTTTTAACCATTCGCCCATTTGTAATAAACGTTCCTGCATAATAGGTGGAATTTTTCCATGTTCATCGGGACCGATATCCAATAAAAAATTTCCGCCACGGCTTACTTTATCTATCAGCTGCAATACCAGTGATTGAGTAGAATTATAGTCCCAGGCATCCTCCTCCCGGTTGTAGCCATAACTGTAACCCATACCCCGACTTTCTTCCCAGGCATGATCTTCAAAGTCCAGGTCGGGCTGATACTCGGGCGTGTAAATACCACCATGCTTAAAACGTAAACCTGCGCCCCACCTGTCATTTACAATAACTTTATTTTTTACGGGGCTTTCATTGTATAACCAGGTTAAAAATTCTTTGCTTTTCCATACCGAGTCGCTGGCTTCCCAATCGCCGTCCGTCCAAAAAACATCGGGCTGATAATTATTGATGAGTTCCTTCATTTGCGGCCAGGTATGTTCCATCGCAAATTTACTTTTATCAGCTTTCCACAACGGGTTAAACCATTCGTACAACGAATAGTACATACCAGCATGCACTGATGTTTTACGAACCGCTTTAAACAGGTCATTGATTAAATCTCTTTTAGGCCCCACATCAACTGCATTCCATTTAAATCCCCAGTCACGGTCAGCTTCTTTGCTGGGCCATAAAGTAAATCCGTCATGATGTTTTGAAGTAAGCACAATATATTTTGCACCTGATTGCTCAAACAGTTTTGCCCATTCATCTGGGTTAAATAATTCGGCTTTAAAATCATTGGCCAGGTCGTAGTAAGTACGGTTACCAAATTTTGCTTTATGAAATTTTTGCCGAGCTGTATGATTACCCTGCAATCCTTGCTGGTACCATTCTGCATACTGGCCTTTGCTGCTCCAGCCCGGCACTGCATATACTCCCCAGTGAATAAAGATCCCAAACTTCGCATCGGTATACCAGGTTGGCGTAGGACGTTTATCTAAACTTTCCCAATTGGGTTGATAGGTTTGTGCCGTTAATTCTACAGTACAAAAAACAGCAAGCAAGGCAATCGTTTTTTTCATTTACAAGGTTTTATTTCTCAATGAGATTTTCATTTATTAAATACGCTGCTATCTCTTTTATCACAGTGGTACCATGCTGCTCTTCTATCGTCAACTCAACAGTATTGATGTCAACAGCAGGAAAAGTAATGATCCGTTTTCTGCCAATGGTAGTACCGTGAATTTCTTTTATCAACACTTCTTTTTTATTAAACAAGAGTAATTTATATGCAGCGCAATTTTGTCCACCTTTAATATTTTCATACAGTACAATGCAATTCACTTTTTTATCAGCTTTAATTTCTACTCCTACAGATTCTCTTTCTGCTGCTGTAATCATTTCTCCGGTCTGCATATTACCATCACTAACGGCCAGTGCCTTTTTTAATAGACCGCCAAATAAATGATAGGTACCGGAATGTTTAAAAATATTAGTTCCAAAATTTTCATCACGCAATTTTTTAAATCCAACTAGTGCAGCAGAATCAAACGGCGTGATCAATCCATTGCCATCGGGTGGTACGTTCAATAATAAATTTGCGCCACGCCCAACACTTTTTTCATACAGTTGAAATAACTGTTCCGGTGTTTTTACTTTATCATCTTCTGCTTTATGGTAAAACCATCCGGGCCTGATGCTGACGTCACACTCTGCCGGTATCCAGTATTTACCATTTACATTGCCTGCATTTAAAGTATCGGTTGATGGTGCTTTGGCGCCCGGTTCAAAACCATCAATATTTAAAGTATTCCAGTTGGTGGTACCTGCAATACCGCTTTCATTTCCGCACCATCTTATTCCAGGACCAATATCACTAAACACTACTGTTGCAGGTGAAAGTTGACGTACAGTTTCTTTAAACCTCTTCCAATCATAAACCTGCTTTTTTCCGTTGGGACCTTCGCCATTGGCACCATCCCACCACAGTTCCCAAATGGGGCCGTAGTTTGTAAACAGTTCTTTCATCATACCCACAAAAACATCGTTGTATTTTTCTGTACCGTAGTCGGGGTGGTTCCTATCCCACGGAGAGATGTACACGCCAAATTTTAAGCCGTATTTTTTACAGGCTACGGATAATTCTCTCAACACATCGCCTTTGCCATCTTTCCATTTGCTTTCTCTTACAGTATGTTTACTGAACTTACTGGGCCACAAACAAAATCCATCGTGGTGTTTTGCTGTAATGATGATACCCTTTGCCCCCGCTGCTTTTGCTACTCGGCACCATTGGTTACAGTCTAATGTTTTCGGGTTAAACACTTCTTCTTTCTCCGTTCCCTTTCCCCATTCCAGATCGGTAAATGTATTGGGGCCAAAATGCATGAACAAATAAAATTCCATATCATGCCATGCCAATTGCGGCGGTGATGGCTTTGGCTGAGCAAATATGTTTGCATGCATGCCAGCGAGGAGCACTAACAATGCAATTATCCTGTATTTTTTTTTAAACATCTGGTATGCTATTGGTTATTTGGTTGTTATTTTTATTGTAACTGTGGCAGCTTGTAAAGTATCTCCCGTTGCCGTAAATTTAAAATCCCCTGCTGCATCTGTTGCCTGAATAATTACCTGGCATTTACCATTGAATAATTTGCGCTGCCAGTTGTTATCAAAAAACTTATCCGGCTCATGGCTGCTGGGGTTACCATTACCAACGCCAATAATTTTTGCATTGCCTTCTGCAACAAAATTAATATTGTTCATTGCTGTTGCCACTTCTCTTCCTTTGTTATCCACTACAGTTACATTCATTACGCAAACATCTTTTCCGTCGGCATTTATTGCTGTTCTGTCGGGCGATAAAACAATTTTATATGGTTCGCCAACGGTCTCTACTTTAGCATATAGTTTTCTGCCGCTTCTTTTTCCAAATGCTTCCAGTTTACCCGGTGCATATTTTACTTTCCATTCCAAATGTCCCTCTCTCTCCATAATTTTTTTACCTAAACTTTTTCCATTTAGTTTTAGTTCCACTTCATCGGCATTGCTGTTTACCCAAACTTTAATACTGTCTCCTGTTACCCAATTCCAATGCGGACTCAATTGCAGCACATCTTTATTGCTCCACCAGCTTTGATAGTAGTAGTAAATATTTTTTGGAAAGCCGCACATATCCATAATACCAAAATGACTGTTGATGCATGGCCATTCATAAGGCGTAGGCTCGCCACGATAGTCAAAGCCGGTCCACACAAAGCCTCCCATAAACCAATCTTTATGTGCATTGGGTTTCCACCACTCTTCGGCGGTACTTGCCCATGAAGGATGTGTGGTATCATGATCTATCACATAACCATTAACAGGATCAGTAGTATAAATACCCCTGGTACAAACGGTGCTTCCGGTTTCAGATCCCATCACAGGCTGGTTGGGGTAGACTGCATGGTACTCATCAATTTTATTTACATAGTAGTTGAATCCTCTTACCGGTATTACTTCGTTTATGCCTGTACGGTTGCTTCCATTATTTGCTGCATAGGTACTCACTCTTGAAGGGTCCAGTTCTTTTTGCCGTTGTATCAAGGTTTGTGCCAGCCTTTTTCCCACATCATTACCATGTATATAACCTTCTTCATTTCCAATGCTCCACATAAAAACACTCGGGTGATTCCGGTCACGCAGCAACAGCCTTTCAAACTGGCTCATGTATTCGGCAGATGTACCTATCAAACGATTTTCATCTAATACCAGCATACCCAATTCATCGCATGCCTGCAACAATTCCGGTGTAGGTGGATTATGTGAAGTACGGTAAGCAGTTACCCCCATCTCCTTTAATAATTTAATACGGTAATATTGCAATGCATCGGGCAATGCACTACCCACGCCTGCATGGTCCTGGTGGCAGCATACGCCAAATATCTTTATCGGCTTACCATTTAAGCTTAACCCTTTTACCGCATCAGCAACAATAGTTCGTATACCAAATGTGGTACTGGTGCTATCAGTAACTTTATCATTTTGCCTGATGAGCGTAACGAGTTTATAAAGGTTAGGATTATCCAAATCCCATAATATTGGATTGGTGACCTTAAACTGGTATTGTATTTTTTTAGTATCGCCATTGGTAACTGAAACACCCTCTACAATGGTACCCGTTACTTTTTTATTGTTTTTATCATAGATGTAATATTGCAAACTGCCCGATGCCCTTGCAAAAGTATTATTGGCCACAGTGGTTTCAACTGCAACAGTAGCAACACTATCTTTAACTGTGGTGCTTACAAATGTGCCATATGGTGCAATATGAAAAGGATTAAATTTTTCTAACCACACATGCCTGTAAATGCCTGCGCCTTCGTAAAACCAACCTTCATATTGCGAAGCATCTACCCTTACCACCAAAACATTTTTTTTATGAAAGTTGAGATAGTCAGCAACATCCAGAGAAAATTCGCTGTAGCCACTTTCGTTATTGCCAAGGTAATGACCATTCAAAAATACCTTGCAATTGCGGAACACCCCATCAAAATGAATGCTGAATTTATTACCCGAATCAGTTGCTGCCACAGTAAAAGTTTTGCGGTACCAGCCAATACTTGTTTTAGGAAACAACCCACCCACAGCTTTAAAGCCATGATCCTGCAGTCCCTCATCTTTAAGCTTTA
>Ga0302321_100005288_pt1 | contig 11290 bp, 13 predicted proteins | sample Fen_T0_1_FD_202505 | JGI IMG/M metagenome (GOLD analysis project Ga0302321, IMG submission 202505) | Peat permafrost microbial communities from Stordalen Mire near Abisko, Sweden - Fen_T0_1 | ecosystem: Environmental > Terrestrial > Soil > Wetlands > Permafrost | place: Sweden: Abisko...
CTGCGCTGGAGCAGCTCAACTTTAGTGCCATCTTCCCGAAACCAGTCCGCCACGGTACCCTCGTGAAGGCACTGGAAAAACTATGGGGACAGTCCCAGAGCATCCCAGCTACCACCAATACCTCCGAACCTCTTCCCAGGGGGGAAACCTCCCTAGCGGCTACCCATATTCTGATCGCCGAGGATAATCCCACCAACCAAGTCCTCGCCCGTCGCATGGTGGAGAAACTCGGCTATAAAGCTGATGTCGTCGCCAATGGCCGCGAAGCTATCGAGGCCATCAGCCGCATCCATTACCAACTCGTGCTGATGGATTGCCAAATGCCGGAGATGGACGGCTACGAAGCCACCGGGGAAATCCGCCGGCTCGAAAACGAAACTCATCACCTACCGATAATCGCCCTCACCGCCAACGCCTCCGAGGACGAACGCAACCACTGCCTCGCCGTTGGCATGGACGATTACCTGTCCAAACCGGTTCGGTTTTCTGACCTTTCGACCACGGTAAGGCGCTGGCTGCAAGAAACGCCGCCCAAACCAGCGTCCGACAAGACCAAAGCTCCAGGAAACTGACCTACACTCGTTTTCCTAACACCGGTTATGCGCATACCCCCGGTCCACTTCGTTTGGAAAAAGCCGCGCCCGTTTTGGAGCATATTCCCCGCGCCGCTCGCTACAGTGGTCGCCGCCAGCGTGATTGATTCGCCTCACGGTTGGTACTACGCGGCATCGCTGATCTGCGGGTTCGTGGTCTTGCTCTCGCTGATCGAAAGTCTCACCTCCGGCCGGATTGACGACAACTGGGGACGCATCGAGAAGAAAGACCATCCCGTACGTTTCTGGATCCAAATCTATCTCTGGATCGCCACGTTCGCGTGCGCTACGGCTTTTCCTTTGACCTTCGCCCTGCTTCAGGGCCACCGGTAACCGGTTTGGTTTCCCCTCCGCCAGAGGGGAAATGGTCGGGCTGGTGAGATTCGAACTCACGACCTCTTGCACCCCATGCAAGCGCGCTACCAGGCTACGCTACAGCCCGAACTAAGGAAGGGTCAGAAAGCCGCATGCCCCCGGCGGAAGCAAGTGGTTTTTTTAAAGCTTTTCAGTGCCTCCAAAACCCGCCGCGCCGGCGTTCGCTCAAACGTCGCGAAGAAATCCAAGCTCGCGAACATCCGTCCACAGAACTAGTCTCAAGACGTTATGAAAACGATCCTTGCCCCTATCGATTTCTCGACGGCCACCGACGGCGTGATTGAAGCCGCCGTCACCCTCGCCCGTGCGACGCAAAGCCGCATCGTTTTGCTCCACGTTGTCCAGCCCCCCGTTCTCACCAGCGATTACGGCCTCGCGCTGGAAAATTTCCAAGAGGCCATCGACATCAGCGAAAAGCATTCCGCCAAACGCCTTGCCGAAATCACCGAAGGCCTTCGCGTCCGCCAACCTGAACTCTCCGTCGAGACCCAGCTGCTCAACGGTCCGCCCGTCATCGAGATCCTCGACGCCGTCAAGAAATACGACGCAGCCTACATCGTGATGGGCTCGCACGGACACAACGCCTTCTACGACCTGCTCGTCGGCACCACGACGCACGGCATTCTGCGTAAAGCCACCTGCCCGGTGGTTGTCGTGCCTCCGCCCCAACGCGCGAAAAAGTAACCAGTCCCAAAGCCCACGGCTATTCCCCTACCGCCGCATCGTTCGAAGCTCGGTCCCGGGGCCGCTGAAAACCTCGGACCTTTGCCTTTCCCCGCATTCAACAACCAGCCGTTGCCTCGCCCCCATGAAGACCTTTGCCCGCATCCTCGGTCTCGCGCTTCTTTGCAGTTACGCTTTCGCCGCTGACCTCCAACTGACCGACGGCCGCGTATTAAAAGATGCTGTAATCATGGCGCAGACTCCACGCACCGTCACCATCCGACACGCCGCAGGGCTGAGTTCGGTCGCCAAGACCCTCCTCCCGCTCGCATTCCGCGCCCAATATCCCGTCGACGAGACAGCCGCCCGCGAAGCCGATGCCCGCGCCGCGCAGGCACAAGCCAAGGCCCGCGAATTTGAAAAAGCCGAGGCCGAGCGTGCGGAGCGCATGCGAGCCCAGCGTGCAGAATCGGCAGCGTTCAACGCCAACCACGCCGCCAACAAAGCCGCCAGAGACGAGGCCGAATCCGAGATCGCGCGGAACGACGTTCAGCGTCGCGCCGAGGCCTATTTCAACAACGACTACGCGCCGGTCACCACCGCGAACAACGTCAGCGAAGTTAGAGTGACGATCGCTGACTTCCACTTGGTCGAGGGTTGGGATAAGCGTTGGTTCGTGCGCGGAAAATGCTTCGTCAAGTTCTTTCAAGTCGTGACCGAGTACCCTTACTATTCGGCAGAGGTGATTCAGGAAAACAACCGACTCTACAACCGCGACAAGAACCTTGCCCAAAAGCTCGACTACACCCCACGCGAGGTCACCCGCTACACCACGCAGACGTGCGAGTTCGAAGCTTACTACTCCGCCGAGAGCCGCAACCCAACCTTCGACCTCACCCTGCGCGACTAAACGCAATCCCCTTCCTAACAACACAGCGCGCCCGCGCCGTAGAGGCCCCAGCTCTTGGCGGTGTCGGATAGGAAGGTTGACATCGCTGGTAGGGCTGACTCTGGTCGATTGATTCCTGTTCATGACCTGGCGGCAAACAACAACCAAGGGCGCGGCGGTACTGCTCATGGTGGTCGGCACCCTCCTTCTTTCAACCCACGCATTCGGTATGTTTAAAGTATGTCTCTTCTCACCCGTAAAAGGGAAAGTCGTCCTTAAAGGCCAGCCCGTCGTCGGCGCCGTGATCGAGCGCAGCTACGACTGGGCGTGGAAAAACCAAAAGGGCCGCGACGAAACCACGACCGATCAGAACGGCGAGTTCACGTTCCCCGCCATCTACGGAACGATGGTCCTCGGTTCGGTCCTGCCGCACGATCCGGTGATCGATCAAACGATCCTTATAAATCACGTTGGGAAAAGCTACCAGGCGTGGCGAAGTGCCAAACGTAACTACGATGAATATGGTGAGCTCAGCATTAGTAAATCACTGGGCAAGGGCCCTGGGCTGAATGGAAAACCAATCAATCTGGACTGTAACCTTGATGCTGAAGTAACGAATCACGGAGGAGTCGGCGGATACGGCGGCATCGCACAGCTACGCGAATGACTTTCAATCGATGGAATAGAATAGCACAAGGCGACACGAACAGGAGGGAACCCAATGAACCAATTATCACTACAAGATGTGGCATCGATCGCAGCCGGTGTGGCTGAGCTGAGGGAGGCAACGATCGGAGATTTCATCAGGAGTGGCGGTGCGCTCGGCTGCGAAGGACTTTTTAAAGTCCAGGATGACTCCCGTTTCACCGGCAAATCCGGCGGCTACGTCTTTCGCAAGCTTAGCGGCTTCGGTTATATCGCCGCAGGCGAAGGGACGCGTCAGGGCGAGATCCTGATCGCAACACGCGGGACCAAGACCCCCTACGATGGATTGAGCGACTTCCATCTCAGCCTTTGCCGTGGTCCGAGCGGGGCACCCGTGCACATCGGTTTTCAACGCGTGTGGGAATCTTATGCGGGCGAAATCCGGGCGTTCCTTCAGGGCAAAAACCCGACTCATGTCCACTGCATAGGTCACAGTCTCGGGGGAGCAGAGGCTATGCTCAATGGCGACTTCTGCGCGGCCAATAAACTACCTGTCTCGATCTACACGTTCGGGTGCCCTCGCGTAGGGCACCGATCATTTAGTGAGGGACTCACGCGAGCCGTAGGCGCGGCCAACATCTATCGCGTCAGCCACACCACCGACCCCGTTACCATGGTGCCATCCTACCCATTCACCCATGCACCGTACGGCGGAAAGCATTATACGATCGACCGCGGCGGCCTGGTTGGACCGAACGCTCATTACATGGATACTTATGTGGCGAGTGTGAGCGGCAAATCTTGGTCATCGCTGGCCAATTCCCAGGTCTCGACCGACTGGACCGATATGGTCGCACGAACTTGGTTGGAGGCGGTGAAGGGTGGTGGTGGAGGCATCATGATGTATTCCGGCGCCAGCTTGGAAGTGATCGGCCAAGCCCTCCGCTGGATCATCAAAAAGGCGATCAGCTTGGGCCTCGTGTTTCCGACCTGCAACGCGCTGGGTGGCGCGCTGACCGCAGTGGATCTGCTCGCGACGTTAGTCGACCAGAGCGCCACGCTTTCCAAGGACATCGCGGAAGACGTGAAAACCATCATGGGCGCTATCCTGCGCTTCCTCGGCCGCAGCGCCGCCACGACTGCTGAACTCACACACCAGTTCGTTCGCTGGGTTTTCGATTTGCTCTACAGCAGCATCAGCTCGATGGCCAACCGCGCCACGATGGGCGACGGCGAACAACGCTAATCGCTGGAGCTTGGTTCGTCGCGCGACCTCGGCTACACCGCCCGCCAAGGCCGAAGATACCGCCAACTTTCGCAAAACAGCTGCTTTTCTGAGCAACTTTGGCCTACTTTCGCCTAAAATCGCGGCTTTGGAGCGACGGACGGCATTACGCGACCTCCGTATCGCGATCCGGCGCTTCCGTACTGCGATCCGTGACCAACGTACTGCGCTACGTCGTCAACGTATCGCGATACGTGACCGCCGTACTGCGATACGTGACTGACGTAGCGTGATACGCGACTAACGTACTGCGATACGTCGCTTCCGTACCGCGCTACGTGACTCGTGTACGACGATCCGTGACGATCATAGCGCAATCCCTTCGAGCCGGTGTCTAGCCCTGGACAACCGGACTGCCGCACGAGAAACGGGCACAGCGCTCCTTGCTTCCTGTCGGGCGAGCCTTAGGCGAACGAGCCTATGGCGAGAGTTTCGGCACTGACGTCTTGAGGGCCGTTGGGTTGCCCTGTCACCGCGTACCGTCCAACCCGCCCCATCAGAAAGGCTAACGTCCTCCATGGTTTCGTCTACTAGCCTACAAGCAGGCGGGAATAAAAGAAACGAACCAGCGGAAGTTCTTAAGTAACAGGCAAGGCGCTATCACGTCGATACCGCCAAACAACGTATAACCCCAAAAAAGTTACCTCCATGGGAAACGCCCCAAAAACTGATTACGAACGCATCACCCGCGCAGCCATAGCCTGGGAAACCCTCCGCCCACGAAAGTCATTCGCGGGAATGACGCTCGAGAAGTACAACAGCTTGATCGCTCCAAGCCTCACCGCCCGTGCCACGATTGCCCGTCTCGAAAACGAACTCAGCGCCGCGCAGAGCCAGCGCGACGACGCCGACCGCGTGAGCCTCGATGCCCTTCAGCTCGTGGTGAATTCGATCAAAGGCGACGCCGAAGAGGGCGAAGACGGCGAGCTCTACGAAGCAATGGGCTATGTGCGCAAGAGCGAGCGCAAGTCCGGCCTGCATCGCGCATCTAAGACCGACGCGACGCCAACCAAGTGACCTCTTTTGCCTCCCGGTTTTTGCTTTCTGGGGAGGCATTGATTGACCACCGAGACCGTTCTGCACCTCGGTGGTCTTTTTATTTTTACGTTCGGCGCTCACGCTGATCGAACCAGTCCACAGCGAACCATCCTGTCTTCAGCTCCTCCGCTCTTTCGCGCTTCCGCGATAAAAAAGCTGTCCGCTCAACTCTGCGTCGTCACCCGGTTCGCCGAACGCATGCCTTGCGCCACGATCGCGAGCGAGAGCAGCGAACTGCCCGGCATGATGATCGCGGCGATCAACGGATTCATGTGGTCGGTGATGGCGAGCCCCACGGCGAGTAGGTTATAGGAAATTGAAAATGCGAGCAGCCACGTCTGCGTGCGACGACGCGCGTCGTTGACCTCGAACAACGCCCGTATACCGCCAATGCCACGCCCGAGATAATAGAAATCCGCTTTCTGCGCGAGCATCCCGCGATGGATGACCGGCGTCCCCCGACAAAGCGCCTGATCAAAGGCGAGGCTGTCATTTGCGCCGTCGCCGAGCATCAACGCGCCGTCAGCCCCGTGCTGTTCGATCCACCCGGCCTTCTCGTGCGGCGAAAACTCCGACTGGACATTCTCGGGTTTCAAGCCGAGCTCGGCCGCGAGTGTATCAACTTTCTCGCGACGGTCTCCACTCAAGATCTGGATCGCCAGGCCGCGTTTCGCGAGTGCCGCGATTTCCTCGCGGGCGTCGAGCCGGGCTTTCTCGGCAAAGTGAAAACGTGCACGCACCACGCCATCACACGCGAGTTCGGTGCCGGTCTCGGTGTCGCTAGCGGGAGTCGAACGGCTCTGTCCCTGCCAGCCAGCGCGACCGAGGGTCCAACGATGACCGCCGGTCTCGAACGCAACGCCGTAGCCAACAATCTCGTTCACCTCGCCCGGCAGCAAGGCGAGTCCGCCCGTCGTCAGCAGGTGTTCGTGCAGGCAACGACCGACTGGATGCAGGTTGTCGCTCACCAGCGTGAAGACCACCGCCCGCGTTTCCGCGTCGAGCGCCGCGAGTGTCTCGGGATTTGTGAGCGCAGGAGTCTCGAGTGTCAGCGTACCGGTTTTGTCGAAAACGATTTTATTAACCCGCGCCAGTCGCGGCCAGAGATCGGCCACACGGACGAACACGCCGCGTTTCCGCAAGGCGGTGGTCGCCAGCTCGTCGGCCAGCGGAAACGCCAGTCCTATCGCACAGGGACAAGAAACAACGAGGATCGCCGTCACGATCGCACCGGTCCGCAACGCGTCGCCTGTCGCCCAGCCCCAACCAATCGCCGCGCCCGTCGCGATGACAAGCACCGCGATCAGGTAGCCGCGGATTACGCGTTCGAGGAAACGATGGCGATACGCGCCACGCACGACGGGCTTGAACAACTCAGCGAGTAACGACTGCGCCCAGGCCTGCGTCGCTTGCAGGCGGATCTCGGCTTGCGAAACGTTGGTCGCACCGGCGGGCACGCGTTGGCCAGCGCGAAACACGCGCGGCTCCGACTCGCCGTTGATCCACGCAAGGCTGAACGTCACCTCGGGCGTTTCGAGCTTCGCTTCGACCGGTAAAGTTTGGCCCGGGCCAACGGCGAAGTGCTGGCCGCTTTGCAATGATTCGGGAGCGCAATCTTTCTCCACGCCAGCAGTGTCCCAAACGCGGACGCGGGGCGGCACCGGTTGTTGCGCGAGCAGACGGCGTTGGTTGCGCTCGACCGCGACGAGTTGCGCCCAACGGCCGACGAGCATCAGCAGGATGAACGTGGAAACAAAATCGAAGTAGATGAACGGCTCCGACGCGACGAGCCAGCCGTAGAGAGATCCTGAATACGCGCCGGCGATGCCGAGCGCGATCGGCAGATCAATGTTCATCGCGCCCTCTCGGAGGCTGCGGGCGGCGCGGTTGAGGAAATAGCCGCCACCGACAAGCAGGCTCAGCGTGCCAAACGCCATCGAAAGCGTACTGAAGAGTCGGGCGTACGGAAAGGTTGGCTCCATGCCGAAATAAACCGGCAACGTGAAAAGCATCACGTTCATCGCGAACGCCGCGCAGAGACCGATGCGCCGTAACATCGCGCGGCTCTCCGGCGGCGCCGAACGTTCGGCGGACGCAGGCGAGACGAGATAGTTGAAACTTTGCAGCGTGCGGGCGAAAGCCACGGCGTCGAACGCGCCCTTGGCCCACGCGAGGCGCATCTGACCGGTCTGGGCGTTGACGTCGATGCGGCCTGAGCCGGTCTGCTTGTGATGCAGTTTCTCGATCAACCAGATACAGCCAGCGCAAGAGATGCCCTGCACGTCGAGCGACAACTCGGCGGTCTTATCGGCGGCAACTTGTTCGGCTTCGGCCTGCGCGTTCTTCAGCCAGTCGTAGTCGCGGGCTGGTAGCAGCGCGGAATCGGCGGGCACGGTTACGTCATCCTTGATGCGATAGTACGACTCGAGTCCGGCCTCGTGAATCATCCGGTAAACATAAGCGCAACCGGAGCAGCAAAACTCACCGCCCGGCGAAGGCACGCCGCAATGCTTGCAGACCGGAGGGCCCGGCTTCTTCGCCGTCGGCACCGACTGTTCGCGGGTGCCCATGTCAGTGACAACAGCTGTGCGCGGACTCAGTCACACCGGCAAACCCGATCGTTCCGCGCAAGCGCCAGCTGATCATGAGCGCTGCGGCAAGCGCGAGCGTGACCTGAAGCCGCGTCATCCACGTCGGAGAAAGCCGCACACGGAGCCAACCGAAGTTGGCCTGCACCGCCCAGAGAAGCGGCATCGTGCCCAGACCGAAGGCGAGCATGAACTCCGCGCCGCGTAACGCCGAACCGGACAGCGCCGCCAACGCGGCGACAAAATATAACGGACCGCATGGCATGAGCGGTGTCGCCGTGCCGAGCACCGCCGCAGTGGAAAGGCGTGAGCGACCGCGCAGCCAGGACTGAACCTTCAGCCAGCGGCCAGCGAGAAAGCCGGACTGCGGAAGTTTCTTATCCCAGCGCAAAGCCACAGCGATGAAGAACAAAACCAACGCCCAGGGTGCGTAGCGGATGGCGCCGTCACCGAGCAGCGCCATTGGCCCCTGCCCCACCGCGCCCGCAACCGCACCGAGGATGCCATAGGCAAAGATCCGCGTGCCGTGATAAACCGTGTAGACCGTTGCGGCGTCTTCACCGGGCTTGGTCGGCGTCAGCCAACACGCGAGCGGACCGCACATCCCAGCGCAATGCAGACTGGTCACGAGACCGGCCACAAACGCAGCCGAAGGTGAATCGATGCCCGAAAGATCCATGACTTAACGTGCGTCCTTCGGTCGCGTTTGCAACGGCACCTCTTCGACTTTGTTATGCGACGCGATGGTGAAGAACGCCGCCCACGCGGCGAGCATCAGGCCGAACGCGAGCCCAACCCAAAGCCAGAGGCCGTTATGCGACTTAATGCTTCTTGTCGGTTTTGGCGTCATGCGCGTGTTCGTTCCGTTCTTCGTCCTCGTCGTCTTTCAGGAGCTTGGCGCTCGGGCCGATAAATTCGATCTCCTTGGTCAAGTCACATTCGCCGCTCGCATCCGTCAGATGGATACGCAGTCGGGCATTGCCGGTGTAGACATTGCGCGGGATCTGCACGATGAGCGGATGCAACTCTTCGCCGAGCGGCCCGATCTCGATCTTTTGATCAAAACCGCTGGCGAGTGCGCCAGCCGGAGATTGCACGAGCGTGAGGTTGAACCACACCGGCTCGTTGCGCTTGTTGATCAGCCGCGCCATGAACTGGTTTCGTACGTAGGCGGCGTCGACGTAGTAAGGCTGGCCCAGCATTCGCGTGAGGCCCAAACTGCCGGGCTGAATCGTCGAGAGCGCCCAAAGTGAAACGCTGGCGCCAACCAGGAACAAGGCAAAGTAGACAAACGTGCGTGGACGAAACCAGCGGGTTGTTTTGCCGGCAAAGCCATTCAACGAATCGTAACGGATCAGACCGCGTGGACGTTTCAATTTATCCATCACGTCATCGCACGCGTCGATGCAGGCGGTGCAGCCGACGCATTCCATTTGAAGTCCTTGGCGGATGTCGATGCCGGTCGGACAGACCTGCACACAACGGCTGCAATCAACACAGTGGCCGGCGCCCGGCGTATTCAGTTTTCCACGCGGCTCGCCGCGCGTCGTATCGTAACCGATCACCATCGAATGATCATCGATCAACGCCGATTGCAGGCGTCCGTAGGGACAGATCACGATGCAAAGTTGTTCACGGAACCAGGCAAAGTTGAAGTAGAGCGCCGCCGTTGAAAACGCGACGAACAGAAACGCGCCCCAATGCTCGGACGGCGAGGTGGTCATCATCGTCCAGAGTTGCGGAATCGAAACGAAGTAAGCCAGCAGCAGATTGGTGATAACGGCTGACAGCAGAATGAAGACGACATGTTTGAGCAAACGCTTGAAGGCCTTCTCACCCTCGAATGGCGCGGCGTCCAACGCACGACGTTTGTGCGCGTCGCCTTCGATCCAGCGTTCCACCCTACGATAAACGTGTTCGAGAAAAACCGTCTGCGGACAAGCCCAACCACACCACACGCGTCCAAGCAGCGCGGTGATAAAGAAGAGCGAGAAACCGACACCAGTCAGAAGGAAGAACAGTAACCACAGATCCTGCGCCGCAAGAATCCAGCCAAAGAAATGAAACCGGCGCTCCGCAACATCGAGAAACACCGCCGGATAACCACCGATTTTTATCCACGGCAAAGCGAGATAGAGACCGATCAGCCCGAGTGCTGAGAGCTTGCGCGCGGCAGTGAACCGGCCACGTGTATCCGCCGGATGCAGGAAGAGCCGCGAACCATCAGCCCGGATCGTAGTGACAGTATCGAGATTGGGAACCGGTGGCGTCGGCTGGGCGGACATGAAGGATCTTTGGCGCGGTTACTTCACGCCGGCCGCCGGCGAGTTAACGATTTCAATCGGTTCGCCCGGTGTGTGGTGACTGAGAACGTATGCAACGACCTCGGAAATTTTCTTTGAGCCAAGCACCGGACCCCAAGGCGGCATACCGCGCTGCGTGCCTTTGGTGACGGTTGCGATGATCTCGAGTGGATTTCCACCATAGATCCATTTGGTGCCGATCAAGCTCGCCCCAACCGCAGCGGGATTTTCCGCCTTGCCCTTGAGGCTGGCGAGATGACAGGTCACGCAATTGGAAGTAAACGTGGCTTTGCCGGCATCAACCACCACTGAATTACGACTCATTTTCCAGAGATCGCCATCGACAAGCTTGACTGCGCCAGATGAAAGCCGGGCCGCCTCAATCTGCGCGATCTCTTTTTCGACGCGCGGGCCGTCGGCCATGGGCACACCGGAATGCTGGAAGTAAAACCAATAGACCACGGCAAACACAATCGCGCCGTAAAAGGTTAGTAGCCACCAGTTCGGCAGGCGCTTGTCGTATTCCTGGATGCCATCGTAGCTGTGCGGGCGTACCGGATCTTCTGGGGTTTGGTTACTGGCGGGCGGTTTCATTGGGCGTGGAGGTTTCTTTATTGAAGGGAAGATTAGCCAGATGGTCGCTTTGGCTGCGTTTCATCCGGCATCCGAAATAGGCGAAACTTCCGTAAACGCACGCAGCGGTGATAAACGCCACTAGAGGGAAGATCATCACCCAGTCGTCGAAGATGAGCCTTTTAAACATATTCTCTGGTTCGGGTAATGCAGCTCAGGGCTTGCCCGATGATTTGTTGTTTACCGTATCGAATTTTCCGAGCTGCTGGAGGTAGGCGATCAACGCAACAATCTCGCGATCGGGCTCGATAAAGTTGCCCTCTTTGCGCAGATCCCTC
>Ga0302321_100005289_pt1 | contig 11287 bp, 5 predicted proteins | sample Fen_T0_1_FD_202505 | JGI IMG/M metagenome (GOLD analysis project Ga0302321, IMG submission 202505) | Peat permafrost microbial communities from Stordalen Mire near Abisko, Sweden - Fen_T0_1 | ecosystem: Environmental > Terrestrial > Soil > Wetlands > Permafrost | place: Sweden: Abisko...
TGCAGCCCAAGCTGCTGAAGGTGCTCGAAGACCGCGCCGTGCGTCGGCTGGGCGGCACGCATACCGAGCCTGCTGACGTGTGGCTGATCACGGCGAGCAACGAAGACCTCGCGCGCGCCGTCGCCGAAAAGCGTTTTCGCGCCGACCTCTTTCATCGTCTGGCCGTATTTTCGATTTCGCTGCCACCGCTACGCGAGCGCGGTGAGGATGTGTTGCAACTGGCCGACGCCTTCCTGATTCGTACGTGCGAGGAGTATGGGCTCGGGCCCAAGGAGCTGAGTCGGGAAGCGCGTGCGGCCCTGCGCCGCCATGCCTTTCCCGGCAACGTGCGCGAGCTGGCCAACGCGATTGAACGGGCGGCGCTGCTCTCGTTTGGGGAGCGAATCGAAGTGCGCACGCTGGAGTTGAACGCGCCGGTGGATGGGCTGCTCGCGATCGCCAGCGCACCGAGCGCCGTGGAAGAGCCCGGGTTGGCCGTCGGTGAGGTGTATCGCCGTCATTTGCAGGCCGTGCTGACCGCCACGGACTGGAACATCTCGCGTACCGCGGCGACGCTCGGCATCACACGCAATACGTTGCGCGCGCGCATTCGCAAGTATGGCCTGACGCGAGAACTTGGTGAGTCTTCACACCCGACGACCGAGACGGTACCCAGCACCGCACGCGGGCACGACACCAAGTGGCGCACTCAGATGCTGGCATTCGTGCAGGTCGAGCTGGTTTCTCAGCATGACCCAGCGGATGCACGAGCGGTGATGCGTGCCGAGCAAAAGTTGCGCGGCTTCGGCGCGCGCACCGAGCAGATGAGCCGCACCGGCTTGGTCGCGGTGTTGGGCGTCGAACCCGTCGAGGATTCGGCGCGGCGCGCGACGCTGGCGGCGCTCGCGATCGCCCACCAGAGCGGCGAGAAGGAAGGCCGGACGAGTCTGCGCGTCGCCGTCCATGCCGCCCAAGCGTGGGTGCGCCCGGGTGAGCAAGCGCCAATCGATCACGGCTCGAAACAAGCCGCGCTCGAGGTACTGACCGAACTCGAATCGGGCCGACCCGCGCATGAAACGGGAGTGTTGCTGAGCGCGGACGCGGCGGCCTTTGCCGCGCGCGATTTCCAGCTCCGGGCGAGCGGTAGCGCAGCCTTCGTCGCAAGCGCCGCGCGCCCTGCGAGCACCCAGGAAGGTCCTCGGACCCGCTGGGTTGGACGCAAAGCCGAGCTGGATCTGTTGTTCGACCGCTTGGAGCGCGCGTGCAGCGGTCAGGCACAGGTCGTGAGTGTCGTTGGCGAACCGGGCATCGGAAAGTCGCGCTTGTTGGCCGAATTGTGGCAGCTGGCGGCGACTCGCGCGCGTTGGGTGGAAGTGCGCTGTTGGTCGCACTTGGCGCAAGTTCCCTATGCCGTCGCCATGGACCTGATTCGCCAGTTTGCGGGACTCGTCGATGCGGACGACGCAGAAGCCACCAAGGCAAAGCTGTGTGCAGTCGCGGGACAGTCCACGCCGAGCCCCGCGATGTTGACGGCGCTGCTCGGGCTGTTTGGATTTTCCGAGGCGGAGCGCACCGAACAGCTGGCGCCCGAGGCCCGCAAGCAAGCGGTGATTGCCGGGGTGGTGGCTTTGGCGAGCGCAGCGATGCGAAATCAGCCGCTGGTATTGGCGCTCGAGGACGTGCATTGGCTCGATGTCACGTCCGAAGAGTGTGTCGTGGCTTTGATCGATGCCCTTTCGAGCGCGAAAGTGCTCATCATCACCGCCCAGCGCGCGGGCCGCGAGTTCGGCTGGCGCCGGTCGACCAACTTCACGCAGCTCGCTCTGCCGCCGCTGACGGCCTCGGAGAGCGAGGTCCTCGCGCGTGGTTTGCCGGGCGTCGAACGACTCTCGGCCGAGCGGCTCGGCGACGTCCTGACGCGGACCGAGGGCAATCCCTTTTTCATCGAAGAGCTGACGCGCAGCGTACTGCAAGACCCGGACGACTCCCGGAGACTGCCCCAGACGATCTCGGAAGTGCTGCTGTTTCGGCTGCGTTCGCTGGCTAGCGAGTGGCGCCAAACGGTGGAGGTGGCCGCCGTGCTCGGGCGTCAATTTCCGCGGGCGCAACTCGAGCGGCTCTTGCCCAACGAGACGGGGCTCGTCGCTGCCTTGGTCGCGCTGCGCCAGCATGACCTCTTGCTCGAGACGACCGGCCCCGAGCCAATGGTCGCGTTCAGGCACGCCCTGACCCAAGAGGTGGCCTACGAAGAGATCTCTGTCGAACGCCGCCGCGCGCTTCACGGCGCTGCGGCCGACGCCCTCGAGCTCAGCTACGCGCATCGCCGAGACGAGGTGATTGATACCATTGCCTACCATCGCGATCGTGCAAGCGATCCGGAACGCGCCATCGAAGCGCTGCTCGCCAGCGCGGCGCGGGCGACACGCGGCTTTGCGCTCGAGCAAGCCTTGCTGCAATTGAGCCGCGCGCGTGAGCGCACGCAAGAATTGGCCTTGGAGCGACGCGCCGAGAGCGAGGTCGAGATCGACAACCGCTTGGCCAGCGTGCTGTGCTTGAGCGGGCGCTACCGCGATTGCCTCGCCGAGTTGGAAAGGCACGAAGCCCGGGTCAGCGCGCTGACCCGGGCCGATTTGGCCGGCAACTATCACTTCTGGCTTTCGTACGTGAACAGTTTGCTCGGCCGGCAGGGGCCGGCGGACGAACACGCTCGGCGGGCGATATCCCTCGCCCAGGGGCCGGAGGCCGCAGCCCTGCTCGGCCGGGCATCGTTCGTGCTCGCGCGCGAAGCGTTCTTCGATTGCCGCTTTGCCGAGGGCGTAGAAGCCGGTCAGCGAGCGGTGGAGCGACTCGAGGCCGCGGATGATTCGGGTTGGCTCGGCCAAGCGTATTGGATCGTCGGCCTGAACCAGCTCTTCCTGGGTGACACGGACGACTGCTTGGCCAGCGAGCAGCAAGCTTCTCGCGTGGGCGACCGCATCGGTGATGCGCGCGTGAGCGCGTACGCACGGTGGACCTCGGGCTTTGCCTACGCATGCGTCGGCGATGCCACTCTGGCGCTCGCGCAATGTCGACAAGCTGTCGACACCTCACGGGATCCGGTGGGCGACGCCTTGGCACGTGGCTTTTTGGGCTTTGCCTACCTGCGTGCGCTGGTCTTGCCGACCGCGATCGAACACCTCAGCGCAACCGTCGCGGCGCTCAGCCGGCTCGGCCTTCACAAGCAACAAGGCACGTTCCACGCATTTTTGGCCGACGCCTGGCTCGCCACCGGCGACGAGGAACGCTCTCGGCACGAAGCCAGCGAGGCGCTGGCCACCTGCGACGAAGCCCGCTTCCCGTTCGGCGCGGCCTGGGCCGAACGCGCACTCGGCCGGGTCTACGCGCGACGCGGCGCCCGGCTCGAAGCGCTTGCGCATTTCGAGCGTGCTCGAGCGTGCTTCGAGCGCATTGGCGCCCGACTCGAACTCGGTGTGACCGAGCGCGAGTGGGCCGTGCTGTGCACGACGAAGTTTTCCCAGGTCGGCAATTGACGAGCGCCACGGATCGATGAAAGCGTACACGCATGGAAGCGTTCGATGCAGACCGGGACTGCGGCGTGTGCGGCAAGTTGCGAGTTGGAAGCAGCACTGCCCTGTTCGAGAACGATTTGTGGCACGTTCGTGCTGCGGACGCTCCAATCGGCGTGCCCGGTTGGACGATGCTGATCACTCGCCGGCACGTTCCGGGGCCTGCGCAGTTCAACGGGCCTGAAGCGAGCAGCTTCGGTCCAACACTCTGTCATTTGCAGCGCTTGCTGTTGGAGGTGACCGGGGCTCTGCGTATTTATACGGCGGCGATGGGGGAAAGTTCACCGCACTTCCATGCGCATCTCGTCCCGCGCTACCAGACGATGCCGAGAGACGCCAAAGCTTGGTCGGTTTTCGACTTACAACGTGCCGCTGCGGCAGGAGAGATAGACGTCGACCCAGGCGAGTCTGCGCGCGTCGCGGCCGCCTACGGCGCAGCGCTGCGCGTTGCGCCTCCACCTGCGCCTTGAGGCGGCGCAAGCTCGGTGCTCGCGCTCTTTCGATACGCGAGCCAGCGGAGCTCGATCGGCGGATCACCGGCAATGTTCGAGAACAGATTGCGGCCTTGTGCCCAATTCACGTACCAGCGCGTCGGTGGCCACGCTTCCTCGGGTAGGTGGGCACGCTCGAACTCCAGGCACGCTTCGTCTCTCGACAGCACGATTCCGAGCGGCGACGTGAGCTCTGCCAATTCCGTGCGTGTGAAGAACGTCGACCACACGCTCTGGGCAGTTTGTTGCGCCACTGCGTCTGGGTAGTAGCCGCTGCGCGCGATGAATGCATTGAACAGCAGCACGCCACCCGGAGCGAGTTCGCCGACCAAGCGCGGTAGGACGCGAGCGAAGTCCCGCTGAGAGAAATGGGGACTCACCTCGGAAAGTACAATCAAGTGGTATGGGCCCGCGCTGAGCTCGATCTGATCGTGCAAGATATCGTGCTCGAATAGGCGAACTTCGAGCTGTTCCGTGTGCGCCGCCTCGCGCAGCTGTTTTGCCAGCGTAGGCACCGGTTCGATGGCGTGCACGGTGTGCTGGGCTCTTGCCAGTGGCAGCGTGTTCCGGCCGCTGCCGGCGCCCACGTCCAAGATGCGGATCGGGCCGCCCGTGCCGAGTTCTTTCGCCAGCTCGATGACCATTGCATCGGGCTCGCTGCCGAACGGCTGACTGTCCGCAGAGTGCTGCAACCAATCCTGATACTGTTCCTCGAGCGACGGTGAAACGATCGACATCGTGCAGTCCAGAGCGAACGGATTGGACTCTGCCGGCTGGTAGGCGAGCACGAAGCGGGCGTACGGAGAGCTTGCGAACCCCTCGGTCAGGCAATTGTGAAATGCGCTGCGCATGGCAGCGGTGTCGGCTGTTTCGAGCGGGCGATCGAGCGCGTCGAACAGCAGCATCAACTTCGCAAAATAGTGCTCTGCCAACGCCGGGATGCACGGCGCAGAGAAACTGCCGGCTCCGACGGTCCGCGGCTTGAGGCGCTGTATGATGGCAGCGCGGTTTTTCGGTACCGCTGGCGAAAGCGCCGCGCTGCTTCGGGCTCGGTGTTCCAGCGCTCTCTTTGCCACGGCGGCGCGATGATTGGTGACTCAGATGACCCAGTCGTGACGCGCCGGTAACGTCTGGCTAAAATCGCCCGTCACAACTCACGCCCGGCCCATTCACGCTGCAGCCGAGTAGACCCGCGTGCAAGCGCGGGTTTTCGGGGGGGCGGCCCGTGACCAGTGCCACTACGCTACCGGTCAGGAGCGCCCCGCCCGCGGCGTAAAAGCCGATGGCCAGGCGCTCGTTGCTCTCTCGCCGATTGTCGACGTCCTGGCATTGCTGCACACGCGTTTGACCGGGATGCTCGCAGTCTGGGCCATTCCAGTCGTGCGCAGCGCTCTCGCGCTTGGCATGAAATACGATCCCGGTGACGAGCGCGCCTAGACCCGCCACGCCGAGTGTGATGGGCAATACGTAGGAGCGCGGCTGTTCCTCGAGAGCCGAGGCCGAACTCCGGCCCGAGTGGGTGAGGGGAGCGCGAACGAGAGTGGGATCTCCATCGCTGCCGCGTTCGGCGACGACGTTGCCGAAGCGGTCGAGCGCTCGCAGCGTGTACTCGTAGCTTCGCCCGCGCAGTTCCTGCGGCAACGGGAAGCGTGTGGTCGACGTGGCTGCGAGTTCGAACGACGGACGCGAGGCTGCACCCTGTTCGGCGATTCGCAGTTCGAGCTTGGCGACCAGATTCGCGGGATCGGTGAGCTGAATGACCAGATGACGAGCGTCGCTTCCCGGTTTGGCGTTCAGTGCGAGGCGGTCGGACGATGCGGACCAATAACCCCGCGCCTCCAAGTACGGATCGCGGACTTTTGGTGACTGTCCCTTGTCCAACGTGAGCGTTGGATTGACGGCGAGTGCGACCAAGAAATCCGCCTTGGCTTCCGCGGCATCGCCCTGGGCGGCTGCAGAGATGCCCAGGAGCACATGGAGCCGCGCGGTCTGCTCGCGGTCGTTGCCGCCCGCTTCGAGGGCCTTCTGTGCGAGCGCGTGCGTCGCCGGAAAGTCCACCGATTGGTACGCTCGTTCGGCTTCGGCGAGGGCGCGACCGTCGGCATGCGCGCGAGTCGTCAGCAGTAAGCCCAAGCAGCTCAGCAATATTGGCAGTTTCATTCGATTCCGATTCTGCGCACGGTGGTCTTGCCGTTTTCGATGGTGACGGGGTAGCTCGTTTCGATCCCTAGTTCCGGATTTCTGAGCAGCAAAACTTGGCTCCCGCTCGGGAGTTTGACGCCGATCAGCGGCGTTTGGCCCAGAGTTCTCCCGCCCACGCTCACCTGCGACCAGGGGCTCGTATCGAGCGTCAGAAAACCAAAGCTCGGGGCCAATTCGGATTTGGCCGTCGCAGGCGCGGAAGCCGCGACGGCGGCGGCCGGCGGCGCCTCTGCCGTGCGGACGGCGGGCAGGGCGCGGGCGGGCCTGACGGCGCCCTTCGCTGGCACAGGAGGGGAGGATGTCTCGGAGGCGGTCGCCGTCCGTGGGCTTTCCACCGGCGCGACGCTGGCTGCGGGCGGCGCAGTTAGGATTGCGGGGCGAGGCATCGTGCCAACGACGCCTGCGGCAATCGGAATTGGATGCACGCTGAGCCGGGTGGTGACGAAGTAGACAACCGCGCATGCGATGCCCAAGAGCATACTGATCAGCGCGAGCACCGAGCGAAAGGCCCGGCGATGGCGCTTATCGAGTGCTCTCATTTGGTCGTCCATGCGCGTCAAGTCCGCTGAGGTCGCCGTACCTTGCGGGACCTTCACGTACAATGCGCTGGTGCTGCCGGGGGAGCGGTTCGAAGCGGGCGCGGGGGGTGTGCAATCGCTGCGCGCCATCAGCGCGGACACCAGCCGCTGCTGCTCGATGATTTCGCTCGCGAACAGCTCCTTCATCAGCCCGGCGATGACGCGAGCGTCACGCGAGAAGCCGGCCCGCGCCAGCCAGCTTTCCAAGTCGTTGCGCATCGCGCCCGCGGTTTGGTAGCGCAGCGCTGGGTCGCGTTGCAGAGCGCGTAGCAAAACCGCCTCGAGCTCCTGAGGAACGCCCACTCGACGGGAGCCCGCGCTCGGGATCGGACCCTGTAACGTGAGGCCGAGGGTCGCAACGTCGGTCTCGGCTTTGAACAAGCGAGTGCCGGTGAGCGTCTCCCACAGCACGACTCCGGCGCTCCATACGTCCGCACGTCGGTCGACGTGTTCGGCGCGGGCCTGCTCCGGCGCGATGTAGCCAACCTTGCCCTTGACGATTCCAGTAGCTGTCCGCCCCTCTTGGCTGTTCGCCTTGGCGATGCCGAAGTCGAGCACCTTGACCTGCCCGTCGTTGGACACGAAGACGTTCTGTGGCGATACGTCGCGGTGAACGATCTCGAGCGCTGCCCCCTGGGCATCTTTGGTCTCGTGCGAGTAATGCAGACCATCCAGCACCGAGATGGCGATGCTGACGGCCACGTGGGCTGCCAAGCCACCGCGCTCGTTCGCCCGACGGAGTACGCGGTGCAGCGGTTGCCCCTCCAAGTACTCCATGGCGATGCAACAGCGGCCATCGATTACGCCCGCCTCCAGCGTCTTCACGATGTGCGGGTGATCGAGCTGAGTGAGCAGTCGCGCCTCGTCCAAGAACATGCCGACGAGCCGGGCGTCTTCGTTGAAATGGGGGTGCAACCGCTTGATCACCACGGGGCGGTGGACGAATGGAGCAACCTCCCACGCCGCCAGAAAGACTTCCGCCATGCCGCCCTGGCCTAGACGCGCCAAGAGTTTGTAGCGCTCGAGCGACTCGAGTTGTTCTTGAGGCATGGCGTGCGCGGCTACACCGCTGAAGCTCGGGACCACCGGCGTGAGCTCGGCGGCACGGGGAGCGTCATCGGCGAACGGAAACGAGACGCGTTGTGAGGAAGTCTGCACGTGCGGAGGCTAGGATCTCTCGGTCAACGCTGGGACAAGGGCGCAAGAATTCGCGGCAACATTTGTGTGGCGCTCCTGCGGGCCGACGTAACACGACACTGCTTCCATAAGCAGGGGTCAGCGCTCGCAATAGCCCAAGGAGCAGGTCTCGCCGCTCGCGCAATCGCCCTGAACGGCGCACTTGGTGCAACTCGTTGCGCCAGTCGCTTTCAAGTCGAACAGGCAGGAACAAGGGCTGGTCGGCTGGTAGGGGAAGATATTGCCACCGTCCTTGCTGCGCGTGACATGCATCGCGCATTCGGGAACGAGCCCGCTTTGTGCATACAGGTCGATCAGCTGCACTTTGTTGGGCAGCGCTTTGGTGCCCGAAAGATAGCCGATGATGTCGGTTACTGCTTGACGGTTTACCGCGTTCAGTGGGTTGCCTTGGCTGTCGACGCGGAGCAGCAAATGCAGCGGACCCCAAATCGGGTAGTGCCCGTCCCGCACGTTGAGCTTGTCGTGGGCCGTGCTACTCGAATCCGGAAACATTGCGCAGTGCTGGTCCGTGTCTTGGAACGCGAGCACCCGAATTTGGGCGCGCAAGTTTTTGGTGTCGATGTAGTCCGCAGCCAAGATCCCCAACGCGGCGTTGGCCGTTTCCTGCTTCTGCGCGGCAGCTTGAATGGACGCCGCTACGTCGCTCGAGCCTTTGTGCGCCTTGCCCCTCCAGGCGCCAGCCGGCACACCGATGGCTGCCGCCAGCATGGCCTGGGTCCCGGATGTCGCGCTGCGTTTGAACAGGTATGCTTCATCGTTCCAAATGGCGACGCTGCCGCTCACGTCGCGTAACCCGCCATCGGCTCCGAAGCCAAACGCGAAATAGGCCGCTCTTGCGCTGATCTCCGCGTAGGCCGAGTTCGTGGGCACGACGAACGTCATGGTTTGGATCGGGCCGTGCGCGTCCCGCACCTGCAGTGCGTCCAGGTTTGCGAGCTCGAACCCTGCGCACGACTGCGCGAAGACGTCCGACGCGCCGATGTCGGCGGTGACTCCTTCGGCGGGCAGATCGCAGGCAACGCCCGGGCTCGCGGACGAGTCCCAGTACGTTGCCGTGAGTGCAGCCGCCGTTGGGCCGGTGGTCATCGGCGTGCCGTTGAGGACGGCATCGACTCCGACGCACGAACCGGTCGACTGGTAAACGATGTACACGTTCTGCGCCACCAGTTGCTGGGCGATCTGTGTCAGGAACGGACTCGCGGCGGAGGAGCCCGTGATGTAGACGACGGTGCCGTGGGTCGCCAAATCGGCGCAAGATTTACCCGTGCCGCCCGCGCCGCCACCTGCTCCCGCGCCGCCACTCGCCCCCCCGCCGCCACTTGCCCCTGCGCCGCCGCCGGCCCCCGCGCCGCCGACCAGCGGCAAGGGCGGCAGCTTGCCGTCTTTGCCGAGCAATGTGAGCCGCTTCTGGTCGTCGAAACGCGTGCAGGTAGCAGCCGAGCAGGCGTTCTCCAGAGTGATGATCTCGAGTGGCGAACAGCGGTAGCAGCCCAACCCTTGAAAGCCATCGTGGTCTTCGCAGCCCGAGTCTGCTGCACCGCTCGCGCCCGCGTCGCTGACGTTGCCGCCCGTGCCGAACAGACCTGCCATGCCTGCAGCGATCGGGACACCGCCCGTGGCGTTGCCGCCCACGCCCCCGCGCCCTCCCGAGTTTTCGCCTGAGCTGCCGGAGATCCCGACGGAACCCGAACGCCCACCGCTGTTCGACAACGCGCCGCCGCCGGCGACATCACCGAACCATTGATTGGGATCTCGAAGCGAGGTGCAGCCCAACGAGATCAGGCACGAGATCCCGAGCCAGTGACGGAGGGAGCGAACACGTTGCTTCATGACATTGTCTACCGAGGCACTGCTGCGTAGCAGACCCGCTCCGCTCACTCCACGACGCCGACGTCGATCGCGATGATGTCGCCCGCTCGTAACCGAAGCGACATACGGTTACGATCAGGTGAATTCTCACTCTTGGCTCGCGCCTTCGGTTGACCGGGAGCGTGGTCGGGGGAAGATTTGCGACAGTGCGCGCCGCCGTGAAGCTCGACTTGAATGCTGGTGATTGGGCGACGATCGCGCTGTTCGTCCTCGGAATGCTGTTCGGTTGCTATACGGAGGCAGAGCGCAAACTGCCTGCGCGAAGTGGGCCGAGCGTGGCGACCGCCAACCGCGCCGCCTCCGAAGCGACTGCCGCGTTCCGCTGAGGGCCGAGGCGTGACGAGTCGTCACCAGCTGTCACCGAGACGTCACTCGTCAGCTGTCCCTTCGCCCCCGCGCAGCAGTGCTGGAAACGAATCACCCCCCGATTTCTAGCGGACCATTTCCGATCCTTCGGCCGGAAAGACGCGTTTTTGGGGCTGCTTGCGCGGGGAACAATGTGTTATCGAGCCGGCCGACTCGCAGCGCCGTCCGCCTGAAGTTCACGTATATGTCTTTTGGTTGTCACATTCAGAGCGTCATGTGCGGCCCCGAAAGGAACCGTTTGGCATGAAATTCCGCACACCACTTCTGACTTTCGCTCTCGGCCTCGTCGCCAGCCACGCTCTCGCCCAAGAGGCTCCTGCAGCGGCACCGGACGCGTCCGCAACGGCGGCTACTTCCGTAGGAACTCTGCCCCCGCCCGCGCCGGCACCGACGATGACGCCGATGGCAGCAAGCCCGATGGCGCCGCCTGAGTTGGTCGCACCGATGCCCAAGCTGACTGGCGCTGTCGGTGACGACGGCAACCCACTCGCGGGCTGGCACAACGGCGTCTTCTACTTGCGCGACACCACCGATAATTTCCGGCTGTATTTGCAGGGCCGCGCGCAGGTCGATTTCTACGGCTTCGCGGGTCCGGGCGTGCCCGATACCAACCTCAAGCCGACGCTGTTCTTGCGGCGTATTCGGCCCGAAATCGGCGGTGAGTTCTTCAAGAGCTGGTGGTTCAGCATCGCTGGCGATTTCGGCGCCACCAATTACGACAATCCGACGGGGACGAACGAGACCTCCGCTGCCAACCCGGGCGTCGCTCCGACCGACACCACCGGCAAATACGCGGGCGCGCAAACTTCGCGCGTCAGCGCCGCGCCCACCGACGTGTTCTTGAACTACCGGGCTCACCCGTTGTTCAACGCGCAGATCGGCCAGTTCGACGCTCCTTTCACGATGGAGAATCGAACCAGCGACAAATACATCCCGTTCATGGAGCGCTCGCTGGCGGTGCGCAGCGTCGGCATCCCGACGAACAAAGAGATCGGCCTCATGCTCTGGGGTGAGACCAAAGACAAGTATTGGTTCTACT
>Ga0302321_100005293_pt1 | contig 11287 bp, 8 predicted proteins | sample Fen_T0_1_FD_202505 | JGI IMG/M metagenome (GOLD analysis project Ga0302321, IMG submission 202505) | Peat permafrost microbial communities from Stordalen Mire near Abisko, Sweden - Fen_T0_1 | ecosystem: Environmental > Terrestrial > Soil > Wetlands > Permafrost | place: Sweden: Abisko...
TAACACCGCCCGTCGCGTTTCCGCCAACGCCCGGCGAGCCTCCCGTTGGGTTTCCACCCACCCCACCGCCGACACCCGTGTGCGGCGGCGCTAAATTCGTTGTACCCCCTGCCCCCGCTCCCCCAACGCCCGCACTCAAGCGTACGCAAAGGTGCGATGCACAAGTGAGCCCGGCGTTGCACGTATCGTTGGCGTGGCATGCGCAAGTTTCGGCTCCTGCGGGGCATGTCGCGGTGCCGCCACTGCCATTAGAGCCGCTTGCTGCACTGCCACCCGACGTGACGGCAATTCCCCCAATTCCGCTCGTTTCGTTACTAACCGACCCGGAACATCCCGAGAATGCACCTATAGTAAGCGAGATAACGCCTGTAACCGCAAAAGCTAAGCCATATTTGCTCATGATCCCTTGCTCCCGAAGCCAGGGGCGACGATTCGCGAGGCTTAGAATTATGCATGGGAAAATGCCGTTTGACTAGCAGCAAATTCACAAAGATGCGTGTACCGAGTATTACTTCGGCAAGCCGCAGAAAACGTTTGCTTGCGTCGAGAAATCTCAATTGGCCGAGTGCCCCCCCTCGACAATTGCGGGCTGAATCCCTACACAAGGTACGTGCAGTTCCAAGCTCGCGTGAAGACCAAACTTCAGGAACGTCTCGAACCGTTGGTTCTCGAAGTCATCAATGAAAGCTCAATGCACAACGTGCCTGTCGGTTCTGAAACACACCTCAAGGTGGTCGTGGTCAGTTCCATTTTCACCGGGAAATCTCCGGTCGAACGGCACCGGCTCGTGTATGAAACCCTCAGCGAAGAACTTCGCGATGGCCTTCACGCATTAAGCGTTACTTCACGCTCGCCCGAGGAGTGGCAGGCTAGCAATGCCATCGGCGTATCGCCTCCTTGTCTTGGTGGGTCCAAGCGCTGAACGATTCGTAAAAAAACGCTCGATCTGCCCCAGGACCGACACACAGTGTGATCGGTCTCAATAGGCAGCCGAACTGCACTTAAAGCAAAAAAGGGCAGATTGGCCCCTGGTGCGGCCCGGATCCGTGGCTACCTTGGCCCAGGTAACATTCGGAAACGCATATGGAGCCAAGAACCATGCAAATTGAGAAGAAAAAGCGAGTAATGAAGCCCGCTTGGGTCCTGGGGCTGGCCGGGCTGCTTTGGGTAACTCCCACGTTGACTAGCTGTGGCTACAACGAAGTTATCGATCGGGACCAGACGGTGAAGGCGGGTTGGGCCGAGGTCGAAAACCAGTACCAAAGGCGGGCGGATCTGGTTCCCAACCTCGTGCGCATCGTACAGGGCGCTGCGAATTTCGAGAAGAGCACTCTGCAGGGCGTGGTCGAGGCGCGCGCCAAGGTGGGTTCGATGCAGGTAGATCAGTCGATTATCGACGATCCGGAGAAGCTCAAGAAATTCGAGCAAGCCCAGGGCCAATTGTCGAGCGCCTTATCGCGTTTGCTCGTCGTTTCCGAGCAATATCCGGACCTCAAGGCTACTGCGGCGTTTCGTGATCTCCAGGTACAGCTCGAAGGCACGGAGAATCGGATTGCCGTTGCCAGGCGGCGCTATATTGAAGCCGTAGCCGAATACAACGGGACGGTGCTGCGCTTCCCCACCAGCATCGGTGCGAGCATGCGTGGCAAGAAAGAGCGCCCGACCTTTACAGCGACGGTAGCGGGCGCGGACAAGGCACCCGAGGTAAAATTCTAACTTGCCAACTATCGCCATCGCGTTGCTGCGCTTGCGCCATCTATTGCGGCTATTCGGGGGCTTGGCTGTACTGCTTTTTGCGCAAAGCGCCTTTGCCTTGGCAGTGCCGCCCCTTGAAGGGCGCATCAACGACCGGGCAAATTTGCTTTCGGAGTCCGTCGAGCAACAGCTTACGGCGCGACTTATCGACTACGAGAGAACAACCGGGCACCAGCTCGCCGTTCTCACTATTCCCTCCCTCGAAGGTGATCCTATCGAGGATTTCAGTATTCACGTCGTCGAGGCTTGGAAGCTTGGCAAGAAGGGCAAAGACGACGGCGTGCTCGTGCTGGTCGTCTCGAAGGATCACCAGATGCGCATCGAGGTCGGGTACGGTCTCGAAGGCGACCTACCGGATGTGGCCGCTGGTCGAATTGTAAAGGAAGTCATGGCGCCGCGGTTTCGCAGCGGCGACTATGTAGGCGGAATTGCAGCCGCCGTCGATGCGGTCATTCTGAAAACGGGTGGCCAGGCGTCGAGTGGCGCACCAACCGACGCGTCCCGGGTTGAACCCCCTGCGCGACCGTTGGGTTTACTGGGCCGGATTATTGCGGGGCTATTCAAGCTTGCATTCTTCGGGATATTTGGCGGCATATTCCTAATCATATGGCTCATCAACCGCTTCGGCGGGCCGCGCGGGGGCGGCATGTTCTTTGGTGGGGGTTACGGCGGCGGGGGTGGAGGCGGTTTTGACAGTGGCGGGTTCAGCGGTGGCGGCGGCGGGTTCGGTGGCGGCGGCGCTTCGGGGAACTGGTGAGACTATGAGCGCAATTCTAACCAAAGAAGAGCAAGACCGCCTGGCTCAGCTAATTGCTCGCGTCGAGCGCAGCACAGCCGGTGAGATCGTGGCCGTGGTGCTGCATAAGAGCGCGACGTATGGTTCCTATCGAATTGCCGCTAGCGCGGTGCTGGCACTGCTTTGCGTTAGTGCGTCTCACCTGATTTGGCCTTGGGTCACGCCGATGGAGTTGCTGGGCGCGCAAGCCCTGCTCGCGTTTTTGCTCTATTGGCTACTTGGGTTTCCTGCACTACTGCGCCTTATCACACCGCGAGCCGCGCAAAGGCAAGCGGTCGGCGATCGGGTCAAGCAGCTCTTCATCGAACGAGGCGTCATTGAAACTCGAGATAGGAGCGGCGTGTTAATTCTACTATCTGCACTCGAGCGACGCGTGGAGATTCTGGGTGATCGCGGCATCCACGAACACCTGGGCAACAACGTCTGGCAAGCGATGGTCAATCAGCTTACAACCGCGATTGGCGACGGTAAGGCCGCCGACGGACTCGCGAAGATCATCGAGCGTCTAGGACGCGAGCTCGCCTCGAAGTTCCCGGCACGCCCCGACGACACCGACGAACTACCGAATCGAATTGTAACGGACGACTAAACTAAAAGGGGGATTGTCAGCTGCGGCAAGGGCGGCCCGGAAGCGAACGCATCCGAACGCACTCCACAGTGTAATAGTGTGAGGGGTGCGCAGGCGAGCACACACGCACCGGGGAGGCAACGATGTTTGCGCGGTGGGGCTGGGCGGCCCCACGGACGCGCATCGTATTGGCGGACTCGAGCCGTAGGCGCTTCGAATTCACTCACTTCAGGGCGAACTTCCTAAGAAAGCGGCAACCGGCTACTCAGCTCATTCTGGGTCCAGAACATCAGAGATAGCAAGATTATCCAATACCCTCGGGCTGGAGGTCTGGTACGCAATCATTTTGGGGTTATTGGACCTCATCCTTCCATTAGTGTGGGATCAAGCAAGAAAGGCACGGCTTCGCATGGTTCGAATTGCTCAGGTGGCAGCAGCATCGCTTACGTCCTGGATAATTATGGGGTTCTTTAGCCCCACTGGGTGGGCACAATCGCAGGCCGTGGCCACCAATCCACCCGGCACTATGCCCGCGACGGCGGCAGCCTCGGCAGCTCCCGCATCCAATCTCGAGTGTGTGCCCGCTTGTAGAGCTGGCTATCTCTGTATGCAGGGGCAATGCGTCAGCGCGTGCAATCCCCCTTGCGCTGCCAATGAGACTTGCAGCAACGGCCAATGCCTCATGAATGCGCAGCCGGCGCAAGCCCCCGCTATGGCACCCGGTGTGGCACCCGGCGTAGCAATGCAACCGGCTGGGACCATGAGTCTTGCGACGCCAGAACCCGCTCCGGCAGTACCGAGAGACGAGTACAAGATTAAAACCTTCAGCTTCGTTCCACGCATTGGCCTTCAGGCTGGAGGTAGCGGCACACTCGAACGTAAGTGTGAAGGCAGCAGCTGCATCAGTCCCACATCGGCCTCGGCGGACTATGACATGAAATCAGCATTTGCCGTGGGCGCAGACTTCATGTTCAAGGTTGGCGATTTGGTCCGAATGGGTCCAGGGCTACTTTACACGAACACCATGGATGTGAAGGGCGACGGCGCCACTTCAAGTGATGAACTCGGCTCCATTGTGGACCTCAATTTCGTATTCGAACTCGTGCCGAGAGTCAGCCCGACAGTATGGCTAGTACCGCGAGCGCAGTTGGGGCTGAGTTTTCTCAACACTTCCGGAGCTACTATGGATTCTCAAAACGTCACAAAGAACGACTGCACAAACTCGGCCATGTCGGGATGCGACAGCGTGGACAACCCCCACCTGGGATACAATCTCGGCTTGGGCTTTGGTGCCATGTTCGCCGTGTCACCGTCGGTTCGATTGCGCGTGGACACCCTGTACCAATACTACTCGATCAACCTCTATAACGTGAGTGCAACCGACGCCAATGCCACTCTAACGCTGGACGCATCCGGAAGTCGCTACTTCCTATTTGCAGGCATGGAGATCTAGTTAGAAATGGTGCATGCGGTGGCCGAGTCCGTCGCATGCACCAGTCGCCCATCGAGACCAAGACCGCTGTGACCCAATCCACAAACCGCGGATTTGCGAAACGCGAACAACAACACCAGTCGCTATCCGACACGTGCGTCTGACCCTGTGTCAGAAATGGCACACTGTGCCAGGTGAATACGTGCAATGATTCGCACAGAACTCGGGTAATTCAGCCCAATTCCCTCCTCACACAGCCCCGGCACGCAATTTGCTGAAGCTAGGGCCTGGTCGGGTTAGGCCGATCATTTACTTACTTGGAGGACACAATGAAACGAGTGGGCACATTTCTACTAGGTTCAGCCTTAATTGCAGCGTTTGCAGTGGGCTGTGGCAATAACGGGCCAAACGGAGGTCAAAACGAAGACAAATTAGGACAATTGGCGTTACCTTTGGTAACCAACGGACCCTCGGGTACACGCTATCAATTGCGCAATGCCATATTCGACATAACACCCTACAACTACTATTGGGCCGCCACCGGCGTTGGTGGTGCCGGCAATATCGACGGCACCGGTGGCACCGTGGGTCAGGATACGGGTGGCAGCGTGGGCCAGGAAACGGGCGGCGCCAGTCCGGTCGGTTCACAACCCGGCGTTATCGTAGTTAGCAGCGAGGACAACCCCAACGCCGATTCAATCCAAGTCGACCTCGCCGAGGGAGAATATTACATTCACCTGCGCTCGGGATGGTACCTGCAAAGCGTCGTGAATGGCGTTGCACAAACCGAAGATGCCGTATTACTCAACGGGGATTACCAATGGATCTGCGTCTATCGGCATTCGACGAGCTGGGTATCCTTCCAATTTGGCCTAGGGAGCCAGGAACTCTGGTTCAACGGCAAGGTAAACATCCAGATGGCCGTGTACGAAAACCCAGACCAATACTACGGGGGCACAACCGGCGGCGCCTCGTGGGCGGGTGGCGCGACTTGGGCCAGCACTGGCGGCGCGTCTAACTTTGGCACCGGCGGCGCGACGTTCTAGAATAAGTGAGCTCGAAGGGTGTAGGCGCTGGACCGTCTGGCGCCTACGCTATTTAACCCCTCCGGTAACGCGTCAGGCCGAATTCGCGGTGCGACTCAATTCCGAGTCCTGACCCATGGACTTTCGCGACTGGCGCTCGCCAATACCCAGGAAAATTCGGTAATCCCGACGCTTGATCAGTGCGCGCGCCGTCGCGCTCCAGTCCGTGTACCAATGGTAAAGAGCCAACCAATCCGAGTCATCCTCCTCTGCGCGAAGTTCATCGGCGGAAGCAGCACCAGTGCGAGCACCGGTGGCCTCTTCGATAAGTTTCGCAAGTCGATTGCGCTCATCGATATCGAGCCCGCGCCCCGCCAATGTCTGCGCCACCGAGCCGCACTCCGGATCCTTTCCAGACTCGAGCCATCTCAACAAATTGACGAAGGCCTGAACGATGGCGGCCGGTTCACTGCCGTGTACACGCGGAAACAATTCGACCGCCGTAGGATGAAACCGCGCAAGCGTCGCCCGGAAGCGCCCAAAATGATCGCGCGACCACTGAGAAAGAATCTGAATCGCAACTCGAGACTCTTCAACCGGCTTCACGCATTCAGCCGAGTCCCGATAGCGACACGCCCGTTCAAGCAAAGCCCAGCCTTCTGCATGCTCAGTCGCACCGAAGCCCCCTTGCTTCAAGGCCGCACGAATCGCAGCGTGCGCCGCGCTCGTACGCAAAAACAAAACCACACGCAGCGGGAGCTCCGAGAGCACCGAACGACTGGGACGGATCAGAGAATTCCCGAGGCGGGAACGTGACTGTGACATGGATAATTGCTCCTGAATTGGGGGGTCACATCGGCACGGAAAGCCAATTTGGCCGATTCAAGTAGTGTGTCGGTCGGTGGCTGAAGCCAGTTGCTAGAAATCGACGACATGCCGGAAATAAGGGCAGAACTGGGCGCAAAACAACGAAACCAGCCGCGGGTTCGCCCGAGCGCGCCGCGTGGGTTTCCGAGCCTTCCGGCGATTTTGCGAAGCCTGTCGGCGATTGGATCGAGCCTGTCGGGAATTCTGAAAAGGCTGTCGGCGATTGTGTGAAGCTTGTCGGCAATGCTGTCGAGCTTGTCGACGATTGTGTGAGGCTTGACGGCGAAATGGGGAGGCGCGTTGGCGACGCGGTCGAGCTTGTCGGCGATTGTTAGGAGCTAGTCGACGAAGTGGTGAGGCTTGTTGGCGGATCTTGGAAGCTTGTCGACGAGCTTTGGAAAAGTTGATAGCGGCAGCATCAGCCGTGTCGACTTGCGCTAGAAATCGAGAACAACTCTCCAATTATCTATCGAAATCGGTACGTTACCCCGCGGCGGCCGTTTACTGACTTTTGGTCAGACACGTAAGACTTTTGAATCCACGCGCGACATTTGCATCGCCCTTCAACAAAGCTGGTGACTGCGTTCGTTGGTTGATATCGAACATGCATGCCTGTGGGAATTCCCCTGGGTCAATGCACGCAATGCAACAAACAATATTTTCATTGATTCGAGTAATGGATTGCTGATATCCGTGTCATGCAGGATCAGTGGACCAATCGCGCGCACAAGCGGCGCGGCTTTTTTCTTGTTTCCAATTTCGCGCAGAAAGGCGCCTGGGAGTGGCTTCAATGTCAAAGAACTCAGTTGACGGAGGCAAAGGGAATATTGGGCGGAGTAGGCAGCGCAGCACACTGGCGCTAGCAACTCTCGCGGCTTTCATCGTGTCTTGCGGCACTGCACATGAGACGGAAGACCTGGGCAAGGTTAGCCAGGCGGCCACAGGCACCGGTGGTTCCAAGGCCACGGGAGGAGCCAAGAGCACGGGCGGTTCCAAATCCACTACCGGTGGCTCCAAAGCGACCACTGGGGGCACAAAGGCAACCGGCGGCACCGCAAGCACCGGTGGTTCCAAAGCCGCTACAGGAGGCACCAAAGCCACGGGCGGCACAGCCAGCACGGGGGGCTCCAAGGCAACTACTGGAGGCACGAAGGCGACCGGCGGCACGACAAGCACCGGGGGCTCCAAAGCCAGTACGGGAGGCACCAAAACTACGGGCGGCACAACGAGCACCGGGGGTACAAAGTCGACCGGCGGCGCAAATACGGGAGGCACCAAAGCAACGGGTGGCACGACGAATACGGGTGGAACTAGCGCCACTGGCGGAAGCAGCTCGCCTCCTGTCTGCTCGCCTCCGAATTGTGATGACAGCAATTCCTGCACAACCGATACGTGCGCCGCGGGAACCTGCACACATACGCCGGTGACAACGGACCCAACTTGTGCCCAAGCCGATCTGCAAGTACAGGTCTTGACCAATTATTGCAGCACAGCCCAAGTGCAGCAGTACCTACAAGTCACCAACTTGGGCTCCACACCCGCGAACCTTTCATCCATTTCCCTAAAGCTTTGGGTGGATGACACCAGTGGCTCAGCCATGGCGCCGGCCGTCTCCACAGGGGGCTGTCTCACAGACTCCACGCCGTCTCACAACTGCGTGTACCAAGTCCCCAACGTAACCGCCACCGCGACGACCGTGTCGCCTGCGTGCGGACCCGACCCCAATCATCAAGGCAATTGGGAAATCAAAATATCAACTACAGACGGCACAGTGCTGGCGCCGGGGCAAACCTGGTCCAACATCCAGGTCCAGCTCCACCTAGCCAGTTGGGGCACCTTCAGTCCCGGAACAACCTCCTGGTACAGCTCTTGTTTGAGCGGCTCAAGCTACGTTACCGATCATCACTTTGCCGTCTATTACGCCAACATCGCGTGCACCAAAACCGACACCTGCACGGCCGTGGCTGACCTCTGTGCCGGCACCACTTGCACCGCGTCCGACGCCTGTCACGTACCAGGCACCTGCAACCCCGCCAGTGGATTCTGCTCCAATCCGACTGCACCCGACAGCACGCCCTGCAGCGACAACAACGCGTGCACCGCCAACGACACTTGCCAAACAGGCAGCTGCCAACCGGGCTCACCCGTAGCCACGGACGACAATAACCCGTGCACCGCGGATTCCTGCGTACCTGCAACGGGAGTAGTCCATCAACCGCTTGCCTCTGGCACATCCTGTACAGATGGCAATGCGTGCAATGGCAGTGAAACATGCAACTCCAGCGGCTCGTGCAATCCCGGTACGGCGCCCATCCTAGACGATGGGAACCCCTGCACCGCAGACAGCTGTAGTCCGGGCACCGGGGTGACGCACACGCCCGTTGCCGCGGGGACGTCCTGCGCGGACAGCAACGTCTGCAACGGAAGTGAAACCTGCAACGCGTCCGGATCTTGTATCCCCGGCACGCCATTGACAATTGACGACCAAAACCCCTGCACAGCCGACAGCTGTGATCCCGTTACTGGTGTCGCGCATAACCCGGTTGCCGTGGGCACTCCCTGCTCAGATGGCAACGCCTGCAACGGCAGCGAAACCTGCAATGCCGGCGGAACTTGTGTCCTCGGAACACCGCCCACGTTAGACGACGGCAACCCCTGTACCTCTGACAGCTGCGATTCCGTCAACGGCGTCACGCACAACGCGGTTGACGCAGGAACGTCCTGCGCTGATGCCAATATCTGCAACGGCGCCGAAACATGCAATGGATCTGGCTCTTGTATCCCTGGCACGCCACTAACAACGGATGACGGCAACCCGTGCACAACGGACGCCTGCGACTCCGTCAACGGGGTCACGCACACGCCCGTCTCAACCGGTACGTCCTGCGCCGACGGCAACGTCTGCAACGGAAGCGAGGCCTGCAACGCGAGCGGAGCTTGCACACCGGGCACGCCACCAGTATTGGATGACGGAAATTCATGTACCACTGACTCTTGTGATCCAATAGTGGGCGTTGAGCACCTGCCCGCGCCCGCGGGCACTCCCTGTTCCAACACAAGTCAATGCAATAGCTCTGGACAGTGCACTCCATCCGATCAGCCCCCGCAGCTTCCAACTCCTCCTCCACTTAAAATTGTCGGTACGGGAACCGTCGCCCAACGGGCGTCATTTCTGATTGGAACGGTCCAGACGCCAAAAATGGACAGTAACGGCAATCCAATTCCCATCGTGATCGAGCCGAAGCGGACGAGCCTGCTTCGTGGTCGCGTACTGGGTCAAGATGGCATGGTGCTTCCGAATGTTACTGTGTCAATTAAGGACCGTCCCCAATACGGTGAAACCCGTTCGCGAGCTGATGGTCTTTATGACCTGCTTGTTGAAGGTGGTGGGGCGTTCGCCGTTGATTTCAGGAAGCAGAACTATTTCCCGGCTCAGAGGGTCGTGACCGTGAATTGGGACAAGTACAAGAAACTCGAGGACCTCGTTCTCGTGCATCCTGACCCCCAGGAACCAGCAACGGAAGTAAACTTGGACTGCAATGGCCCCGGAGCGGACAACAGCTGTCCGGCAATTGGTCTTCCCGTCCATGTTGCGCCGAAATACACTACGGATAGCTTACCTGCACGTGGCGCTATCATGATATTCCCGCACGGCGTGCAGGCTACCGTGGACTCAAATCTGCACTTTGGGCCGACAAACCCGACGACACTCAACGTGCGCACAACAGAGTATACGCGTGATATCCCGACTGATGGCACGGCATTGCAGAACTCCCATCCGCTCTCGACAGGCAGGCTTGCCATGCCCAACGATCTGCCGCCAGCAAGTGGCTATACTTATGCTGTTGATCTGTTTACCGATGATCAGTTGCTCGATCCAACGACCACGGTAAGATTCACGGCAGATTCGGCTTCAGGCGCGTTGCCTGTCGTGTACGTTGACAACTTCCTCGGCGTTCCCATTGGAGGCGGAATTCCCGTAGGCTCGAGCAGCTACGACAGCGCCTCGTGGACTGCCGAAAAAAATGCCTTAGTGGTCAAGATTCTAGATAACGCTAATCAAACGGTGGCTCTTGACGTAGACGGTGACGGGCAGGCTGACTCGCTTTCCACTATCGAGACCGCATTTCGTCTGAGCGGTGTCGGTGCCGATCAGGCTGTTGAAGACGAACTCCGAACGCTGTATTCACTCACGACTGGTCCAACCCCACGCATAGGCGTGGGTGATAGTTTCGCACGATTCACGCCCATGCATTTTTCGCGCTATGATCCCAACGGTCCCCCGGGACCGGGCCCGGAGTGCGACGAAGGTGGGCCATGCGCCGATGACAGTCCCGGTGGCCCAATTGACGACGACTCAGCGCCGGGCCCCAAGCCTGATTGCGAATCGACGGGTTCCAAGATTTTGTGCGAATCGCGATTGTTGGGCGAGCAGATCCCGATTGCCGGCACCGGCCTTAACTTGGACTATAACAGTCAGCGGGCGCCGGTGTTTAGCGCACAAAGGACAATTCAAGTCGAGTTTCCCGGCAGGAACTATACCAAGAGTCAGCGGACCGGCATCGACGTTGTTGTCACCGCCGCTGGCCAAACATTGGTGTCCTCGCACTTCGCTGGCACGGCAGCGTTAGGAAGTGTCGACGTCCCGGACCTAGTTGACGCTTTCGGTCGTCCCCTCAATGGCGCAATCGAAGCACTCGTGACGGTAACTGAGCATTATCGCACGACCATGCTTGCCGTCCCCTACTATTCCTTTGCCGGTTTTGGTTTGCCCTCAGACTCGACGGCAACCTTTCAGTCGTCGAGAAACGAAGTTACAATGGTTCGGGCCTACCCCTACACCT
>Ga0302321_100005294_pt1 | contig 11286 bp, 12 predicted proteins | sample Fen_T0_1_FD_202505 | JGI IMG/M metagenome (GOLD analysis project Ga0302321, IMG submission 202505) | Peat permafrost microbial communities from Stordalen Mire near Abisko, Sweden - Fen_T0_1 | ecosystem: Environmental > Terrestrial > Soil > Wetlands > Permafrost | place: Sweden: Abisko...
GTCGGCTGCACCTGATTTAGAGGAAGCTGCGCGGGCACCATGCTTAACTACTCGGGCCCCAGCAGCGTGGGCGATAATCGCCGCGGTCGTCGAAATATTAATCGTATTGGCACCATCTCCGCCCGTGCCCACCGGGTCCACGGCCCTGCCAGAAATGGAGATGGGAGCACAGTGTTGATACATCACTGCAACAAAAGCTTCAACCTCCGGAGCGGTCTCCCCCTTAGCCTGAATTCCTAGAAGGAAAGATTTAATAGTCTCCTTATCGGCCCTATCGCCCAGGATTTCGCCCATGGCCCAACTAGCCTGCCTTGCGTCGATATCTTCGTGATCGGCCAACTGCGCGACTATTTGCTCCCAAGAAATCTCGTTTTCTTCCATGGTCCAAATCCTATCTTTCGGGTGATTAGGCTCACCCACGATTTCCCGGCCTAATTTCATGCCCATTACTTAAAAAGCGGGTAAATCAGGAATAATGCGCCCGTGACCACACTCGAAGCCCCGGCCAAGAACAACCGTCCCAACCTGGTCGCCGTCGGCACCATCGTTTGGCTCTCCTCGGAGTTAATGTTCTTCGCAGCACTTTTTGCCATGTACTTCACGACGCGCGCCGTTCAAGGGCCAAAGATTTGGCTTGAGTCAACTGGAATGCTCAATGTGAAGTTTGCTGCCGTCAACACGACGGTTCTTGTGCTCTCGTCGGTAACGTGTCAGTTCGGAGTATTCGCAGCTGAACGTTTTCAGAACCGCCGCACGGGTCCTTTGTACAAATTTTCTAAGTGGGGAATGCGCGAATGGTTCGCACTCACCTTCTTGATGGGCTCCTTCTTCGTAGCCGGACAAATTTATGAATATGCAAACCTGGTACGTGATGGTCTTTCGCTCTCATCACGAGCCTATGGTTCGGTGTTTTATATAACAACAGGTTTCCATGGACTGCACGTAACCGGTGGACTCCTCGCATTTCTCATCGTGTTGATTCGCGTGGCTAAGGCTCGCAAATTCGGACACTCCCAAGCAACTACTGCAATAGTCGTTTCGTACTACTGGCACTTCGTAGATATTGTTTGGATCGCCCTCTTCTCGACGATCTACCTGATTAAATAGGAGCTATCTGTGAAACATCTCTCTAGCTTCCGACGCAACCGTATTGCCGGCCCAATCTTGGTTGTGGCTGCGCTCTTTACAATTGGGACCGCATTTGGGGTTGCATCTGCACTTCCAGGTGCACAGACCCCAATGACCACAGGGACTTCGACTTTGGTTTCACAAGGAAAGGAAATATTCCTGCGTGGTTGTTCTTCCTGTCACGGTCTACATGCTGAAGGCGGTTCAATCGCTCCATCACTAATCGGTGTTGGTTCTGCTGCCGTTGATTTCCAAGTTGGTACCGGTCGCATGCCTATGGCTGACATGAGCCAGCAGGCTATGCAGAAGAAGCCTATTTATAACCCTCAAGAGACAGCGGCGCTGGCTGCTTATGTAGCGTCGTTGGCACCTGGGCCAAGTTCAGTGACAAATGAGTCACTCACATATGAACGCGATGGAAATTCTGCATTAGGTGGTCAATTGTTCAGAACCAACTGCGCTATGTGCCACAACTTTGCGGGACAAGGTGGCGCTCTTACCAATGGCAAATATGCACCTTCACTGATGGGAGTTACTCCTAAGAATATTTACGAGGCCATGATTACTGGACCACAGTCGATGCCTAAGTTCACTGATACAACGATTACTCCACAACAGAAGCTATCAATCATCAAATGGTTGCAAGCCGCCAATCACGAACAGAATCAAGGTGGTGCATCACTCGGACGTGTAGGTCCTGTTACTGAAGGCCTGCTGGGTTGGGTCCTTGGACTTGGCCTCTTAATCGGCGCAGCGGTATGGCTCGCAATGAAGGCGAAATAATATGAGCAATCAGATCGAACGCTTCGAAGATCCAGGTCTTCCCGAGCACATCCACCGCAATGCAGATTCAGATCTGCTAGCAGCTAAGCGAGCTGAACGCCAAGTTGCGATTCTCTTCTTGCTTTCTGCTCTGGGAACAGTCCTCACAATTGCTTCTTACATATATGTGAAGAGTGATAAGTACGTTTACTTGCCAATTATGGGAAGCACCAATCTCCAACAGATTCTCCTGGGTCTGGGATTAACCGCATCAACTCTCTTTATTGGTCTTGGCGCAATCCAATGGGCTAAGAAGTTGATGCCAGATCAAGAAGAAATCGCCGAACGCCATGAGTTTCGCTCCGAGGAAGTCGATCGCGATGAACTCGTTGCTACTTTTAAAGAACGCGGTGGTTCTGCCGGACTTGGTCGTCGTAGTCTTATTAAGCGATCTCTTGGCGTTTCACTCGGACTCGTTGGTCTCTCTCCGTTGGTATTGCTACGCGATACCGGACCGCTACCAAAGAAGTTCTTCACCACAACGGATTGGGCCGCGGGAACTCGGTTGCTTCTCGATCCAGCTGGTACTCCGATTAAACCCTCAGACTTAGAAGTGGGCGCTGTGGCTCAGGTTCTCCCAGAACTTCCAACAGGCACTGAACGGACCCTTGAGAACACCGGCAAGGATGCGGTGCTCCTGATCCGCTTGCGTCCAGAAGATTTCAATCTTGATGCGCAACGCCTTTCTTGGACTTACCAAGGGATCATCGCCTTCTCTAAGATTTGCACCCATATGGGTTGCGCAGTTGCTCTCTATGAGCAACAGACTCATCACCTTCTCTGCCCCTGCCACCAATCAACATTCGATGTTACCCGCGCTGCGAAGGTCATTTTCGGACCGGCGGCGCGCCCACTTCCTCAACTTGCAATCACTTTAGATGCTGACGGATACCTTGTCGCCGTTCAATCTTTCACCGTTCCAATCGGTCCTAGCTTCTGGGAGCGGAACTCATCTAATGGATAACTCACTACTAACTAGCATGGGTGACAAATAATGAAGACGAGTCAAAAAGTTGCCGGGGCGACCGCCAATTACGTTGACGAACGTACCGGCGCAGCCAAATGGCTGAAGAAGAACCTCACAAAAGTCTTCCCTGATCACTGGTCATTCATGTTGGGCGAGATCGCTCTCTACTCTTTCATCATCTTGCTGCTATCGGGAACTTTCCTGACTTTCTGGTTTGATCCATCCCAACGTGAAGTAATTTATAACGGTTCTTATCTTCCGCTCTCCGGATTGCATATGTCAGCCGCATACGACTCGACCTTGCGACTCTCCTTTGATGTGCGCGGTGGATTGTTAATGCGACAGATCCACCACTGGTCGGCACTTATCTTCATGTCCGCGATCGTGGCTCACTTATTCCGCGTCTTCTTTACCGGCGCCTTCCGTAAGCCTCGGGAGTTCAACTGGCTAATCGGCGTAGGTCTTCTAACTTTCGGAATTGTGGAAGGCTTCTTGGGCTACTCGCTACCTGATGATCTGCTCTCTGGAACTGGTATCCGCATCGCAGAAGCCATCCTGCAAGCGATTCCGGTCGTTGGTTCATATCTCTCCTTCTTCGCCTTCGGCGGAGCATTCCCAGGCACCGCATTTATCCCGCGCATCTTTATCGTGCACGTACTTCTCTTACCGGGTCTCTTCTTGGCTCTGATCACGATCCACCTGATGTTGGTCTGGTATCAGAAGCACACGCAGTATCCAGGTCCTGGTCGCACCGAGAAGAACGTCGTTGGCTATCCCTTGATGCCCGTGTACATGGCAAAAGCAGGCGGATTCTTCTTCGTTGTCTTTGGCGTAACAGCATTCTTGGGCGCCGTTGCTTCGATTAACCCAATCTGGCTTGTTGGCCCATATACGCCTGGTCAGATCTCGGCGGGGTCGCAACCGGACTGGTACATGGGTTGGCTCGATGGTTTGGTTCGCGCTGCTCCCCCAATTGAGACACATGCCTTCGGCCACACTATCTCGTGGAATATTTTGATTCCTGGTTTGATTATTCCTGGAATTCTTTTCACCGGAATGGCGCTCTATCCATTTATTGAATCGTGGTTTACTGGCGATAAGCGCGAGCATCATCTCCTGGATCGTCCACGTAATGCGCCAAACCGTACCGCCCTTGGTGTTACATCAATCGTCTTTATTTTGATCACACTCATCAATGGTGGAAACGACATCATCGCCACCCACTTCCATCTCACCATCAATGGAATCATGTGGTTTACGAGAATCGGTCTCTTAGTAATTCCTCCAATCGCATTCGTTGTTACAAAACGCATCTGCCTGTCGCTGCAACGCAGTGATCGCGATCTCGTCCTTCATGGTCGCGAAACCGGACGCCTGGTGATGATGCCTAACGGTGAGATGATTGAAGTTCACGAGCCACTCTCTGATGCAAAGAAGTGGACTTTGACTCAACATCAACGCCCAGAAGCGCTGCCAGCACCTCTTCCCGCATCTGCAACCATAGGTCTCAAGGGCAAGTTACGCGCACGCATGAACCGCGCACACGCCACCCAAATACCTGCACCAACCTTGACCGACTTCAAAGAACTTGGAGAAGGTCACCACTAATCGCGTATGGTGATACGTCCAGCTCTTCCTCATGAAGCGCATCTGATTCAGGAGTTGATTCATGAACTAGCGGTATTTGAGCAGGCTCCTGAAAGCGCGCAAGCATCCCTTGCCGATATTGAAGGGGCCTTCTTTGCTACCCACCCAGCCGTCTTCTGCGACCTGGTAGAAGATGACCAAGGGACCGTTCAAGGATTTGCGATCTGGTTTTTAAACTATTCAACCTGGACCGGCACCCATGGCATCTACCTGGAAGACCTCTTTATTCGCTCAGAAGCACGCGGAAAAGGGCTCGGGAAGGCGCTCCTGCGCCATTTAGCCGCCATCTGTGTCGAGCGGGGCTACCACCGATTGCAATGGTGGGTGCTCGACTGGAATACGGACGCCGTCGAATTCTATAAGGGGCTGGGAGCCACTTTTATGGATGAATGGACCGTGATGCGGGTTGAAGGTATTGCCTTGAAAGCACTCTCAGGATTAAATCAGTAAACCCGCAGAATTAACCGAGGCGTATGACAGATTCGCCACAGGTAATTCCTCAATTCTTATGCCATTGAAGAGAACCGAATAGTTCGGTTCGGCGTAAGGGGCAGAGATGTCGAATGTAATTGTAATAACTTTCTTAAGCTTGATCGCAGTTGCCCCAATGGCATACCTAGCATTCATTGCTACCGCCCTGAAAAGCAGCGATAGCGAGGATTTTGTGTTTAGTGGTGCGAAGTAAGTCCAGGCTTCTCATACTCTGTTGTAAACCCGATGATGCTTACTATGAGTGAGCCAATTGCGATAACAGTCAACCACCAGCCGATGACAAGTCCCAAGCCCATTGCACACGCAGAGAGAGCAAGCGGCAATGGCCACCAAGAATGTGGCGAAAAGAAACCAAGTTCGCCAGCTAGATCTGCGATTTCACCTTCGTCATTGTCTGAGGGCAACTGACCCATCCGCTTGTCATTTGTCCAGAAGTAGAAACCAATTGTCAGCGCTAACGCTCCACTTAGCCCAATGGCAGTGATACCGAGGGGCTCGCCGCCTACCTGCCAATAGATGACATCGACGATGGCATAAAAAACCGCAAGAAAAGCAAAGAGTTTGTATCCAGCCTTCATTTAGTGACCGCCATCCGTGTGTGCCATATGCGGATAATGCAGGTCGAAAGCGGGACGCTCAGACCTAATCCGAGGGATCGAAGTGAAGTTGTGACGTGGAGGCGGACACGAAGTTGCCCATTCCAGGGATGCTCCGTAACCCCAAGGATCATCGACGGTTACTTTTGGAGATTTACGACTGATCCAAACGTTAATCATGAATGGCAACATGGAGAGCGCAAGTAAGAAAGAACCGATCGTTGATATGGTATTCAACGTCGTAAACCCATCCGTCGCTAAATAATCTGCGTAGCGACGTGGCATACCTTTAATTCCGAGCCAATGTTGCACGAGGAATGTGAGATGGAAACCGAAGAACAAAGTCCAGAAATGGATCTTTCCGAGGCGCTCATTGAGCATATGCCCAGTCATTTTCGGCCACCAGAAATAGAAGCCGCCAAACATGGCAAAGACAACCGTTCCAAAGAGAACGTAATGGAAGTGAGCGACAACAAAGTAAGAAGCCGACACCGCGAAATCCATTGGCGGGCTCGCCAAGATGATTCCAGTTAAACCACCAAACAAGAATGTCACTAAGAAACCAAGAATAAAGAGCATCGGTGTTTCAAAGGTGAGCGAGCCACCCCACATTGTTCCGATCCAGTTGAAGAACTTAACTCCTGTTGGCACGCCAATCAAGAAGGTCATGAAGGAGAAGAACGGTAAGAGCACTTGTCCTGTTGCATAAAGATGATGGGCCCACACTGAGACTGAAAGGGCAGCAATCCCGATCGTCGCGGCGATCAGACCCTTATAACCAAAGATTGGTTTACGACTAAAGACCGGCAAAATTTCCGAAGCGATGCCAAAGAATGGGAGCGCAAGAATGTATACCTCGGGGTGGCCAAAGAACCAGAACAAGTGTTGCCAGAGCATGGCGCCGCCGTTGGCAGAATCAAAGATATGCGACCCAAAGAGTCGATCACTTTCCAAACCTAAGAAGGCCGCGGCAAGTGGAGGGAAAGCTAGAAGAACCAAAATCGAAGTAAGCAAAATGTTCCAGGTAAAGATCGACATCCGGAACATTGTCATACCCGGAGCGCGCATAGTGAAGATCGTTGTAATGAAGTTAACGCCGCCCATAATGGTTCCAAGGCCCGTGAGCGCTAATCCAATCACCCAGAGGTCGCCACCAATTCCTGGTGAGTATTGACTATTTGCGAGTGGAGCATAAGCAGTCCAACCGAATGAAGCTGCTCCCCCAGGACTCAAGAATCCGCCGAAGGCCATGAGGCCACCGAAGAGATAGAGCCAATATGAAAGCATATTCAAACGAGGAAAAGCCACGTCGGCCGCTCCTATTTGCAGTGGCATGATGACGTTAGCGAATCCAACAAAGAGCGGGGTCGCGAACATCAGCAACATCACCGTTCCGTGCATGGTGAAGATCTGGTTGTACTGCTCGGTGCTCAAGAATTGCAGACCAGGGCGGGCCAACTCGGCGCGTAGTACGAGCGCCAAAATTCCCGCGATGATGAACCAAACGAAAGCAGTAGTTAAGTAAAGATAACCAATGGTTTTATGGTCGGTTGAAGTAATCCACTTAACGAAGAGACGACCCTTTGATTTTGCCTTAGGCTCAATAGCGCCGTAACTAGAAGTCGGTGTCGTTGGTTCTGCAAAAGTTGTCATCGTTATGCCACCTTAAGAGAGTTGATGTAAGCGGTGTATTGAGCAGGGGTAACAACTTTGACAGTGAAGAGCATTTGCGAGTGATCGCGACCGCAGAGAATGTTGCAGCGACCTGGGAAAGTCCCCAATTTTTCGGCAGCAAACTCCAGGTGGTTAACGACATTCGGTAACGCTTGAATTTGAATCATGTATGCAGGAATCCAGAACCCATGGTCAACATCGCTCGAGGTAATTGTGAAGAGAACCTTCTCGCCGAGTGGAAGTACAAGTTCAGGACGTTGGGCCGGAGTTCCAGTAATTGTCGGCGCACTTGGAGCATCGTTATAAGTGAACTGCCAAGACCACTGCATAGCATTGACGTGAATATTGTGCGGAGCGGTGGAAGGCGTATCAACTTTTGTGATGCGAGATTCGTCGCGTGCGGTGTATCCGAACAAAACGGCGACGATGAGGAATGGAATCAGTGTGTAGGCAACCTCAACCGGTATGTTGTAACGAGTCTGCTTTGGAAATTCTTCGCTCTTCTTGCGATGAAAAACGATGGGCCAGAAGATCAAGATTAATGTGATCACGCCAACAACGGCTGCGGCAAACCAAGCCCAGTACCAAAGTGGGCCGGTGGTGTTATTCACGCTCGACGCTCCCTTGGGAAAACCAAGACCAGAAATATTTTTGTTGGAACACGATGTGAGCAGCAGTGTGCTCGTCGAAAGGGCTAAAAGTCCGATAATTCGGCGGGTACGACGCATAGGGAGAAGGATAACCATCTCGCTCGCTAAGCGTGTCCACGGCGGGTACCGTTCTCAGGGTGGGTTCAATCACAAGCCAGTTCCAGCGCGAGACTCCCCTCCACCCCGCCGCCAGAGCCTTCATTGCCGATGCCTTCGATCGGGGTTGGGCTGATCCCTCCAAAATCCATGGGGAATCCCGGCAGGCCGCCATCTTGCTCAATGAAGCCAAAGAGATATTTGCGGGTCAGTTAGGCATTCGCAGCAGTCAGATTGAATTCTTATCCGATCCCGCCATTGGCTTCCATCTAGGTACCTCAGGACTCCTCGGAGCTGAGTCGCGTTTCTTCTATTCAGCGATTGATCGATCAGAAATATTTGCAATAGCGGACCTACACCAATCGGAGAAACTACCCGTTGGTCTTGACGGTTCCCTCATCTACCCCCAGGGCCAACCGAGTGATCTCTTGGCTTGGCAGACGATGAACGGAGAAACAGGAATTGTCGCCGCCGCACCAAATGAATTCACGGGACGGCTCTTTGTCGATGCGACTGCATCGGGAGCTGATGTCGCGCTACCTAAAAACTGGAGCACGGCCCTCTGGAATTCTCGGGCCTGGGAAGGACCATCCGGGCTTGCTGTATTTGCCGTGGCCCATAGGGCAATTTGGCGAAATCCACTTCCCCACATAGATGGGCTGATTTCTAGTTCCGATCTCTCCATACCTCTGGTTATGGCAAGCGCGCTTGCTCTCGAAGCACATACTCGCGATTATGAAGAAAAACGCCATATCTTATCCATCTGCAACAATCGAATCCGTGACTTCTTGCAAGCCGAAATTGGTGATGTGGATATAGCGGGAAGGTCAGATAACACTGCTCCATACCTACTCTCATTCTCAATGCTCTACTTAGACGCTGAACGATTAGTTAATGAGCTAGAACGTCATGGAATATCTGTTGACTCAGGTTCTGCCTGCAGTTCTGCCAATATGGAGCCGAGCCATGTCTTGGCAGCGATGGGGCTACTTACGCATGGAAACGTGCGCTTGACACTTCACAATCAAACATCTTTAGAAGAAGTTGAAGTATTTCTCAAAACTCTTAAAACAATTGTGGAAGAACTTAGAAAATAAATGGAACTCAATTGTCTAGGAATGCGCTGTCCACTTCCTATTATCAAATTGGCTGCAGCCCTTAAAACCCATCCAGAGATCACGCTCTTGAGTGATGACCCCGCCACCCTTCCAGATTTGATTGCCTGGTCGCGTATGACCAAAAATCAATATTCGGTGCTGGGAGTAAACAAATACTTGGTAAAACGCTTATAAACCCATCCGGGGATTGATGTGAGCGGCTACTTCCTCCGCTGCAAGTTCTCCGTAGGCTTCTCTAAATCTCTCCATGAATTGGTCGCGCTCAAAGAGATATTCTTGGGTGCCCTTTGTTTCTAAACAGAATGTGGCAACCATCGAACCAAGTTGGGCGCAGCGCTCATGGTTTAGTCCCCAAGAAAGACCTGCCAAAAATCCTGATCTGAACGAATCCCCCACTCCCGTGGGATCGATCTTCGCCTTCTCGGCGGGTGCACCAACGGTAAGAGTTGCCTTGCCATGCTCTTCGATACGAGCACCTTTAGCGCCAAGCGTTACTACACGAATCTCAACCTGATCGAAAAGTTCGGCATCGGACCATCCGGTTTTTTGCAGCATGAGAGCCAGTTCGTATTCATTGAGAAATAGATATCTGGCTCCAACAACTAGTTGCTTTACTTCTTCGCCATCCATGCGAGCCAGTTGTTGCGATGGGTCGGCGGCAAATGGAATTCCAAGTCGCCGAGCGCTATGTGAATGCCGAATCATCGCCGCTGGATCATCGGGACCGATAAGAAATAGGTCGATGCCGCCTTCATGGGATGCAATGGTTTCGATATCGAGTTCACGCGCCTCTGACATCGCTCCGGGAAAAAATGAGGCTATTTGATTGAGCTCATCGTCTGTGGTGACGATGAAGGTCGCGGTGTAAAGATCTTTCGAAATACGCACGTGTTCGGTGTTCACTCCGTGGCGGATCAGCCAATCATTGTAATCAGCCCAATCTTTGCCAACTGCTGCAACCAATAGCGGGTTAAGACCAAGCGCACCCATTCCAAAGGCAATATTTGCAGCGCAACCACCTCGGTGAATATCGAGATTATCCACCAGAAAAGAGAGTGAAACTTTTGCAAGAGAACCTTCAACCAGTGAATCGGTGAACTTCCCAGGAAAGGTCATCAAATGGTCGCGACCAACCGAGCCGGCGACGGCAACTTTCATCGTGGCCTTTAAATATTAGTTAAAGGAGTCGCCACAGGCGCAGGAGCCTTGAGCGTTGGGATTATCGATCGTGAAGCCTTGCTTCTCAATCGTGTCAACGAAATCGATTGAGGCTCCCATGAGATACGGAGTACTCATCTTGTCGGTAACAACCTTGACTTGACCAAAAGTAGAGATGGTGTCGCCATCTAACGCCCGATCATCGAAATAAAGTTGGTAGCGCAGGCCCGAACAACCACCAGGTTGAACGGCAACGCGCAGGCTTAGATCATCGCGTCCCTCTTGTGCAAGGAGAGCAGCGACTTTCACAGCAGCCACATCAGTTAGGGCGATACCGGTTGCTGTCTGGATGGTGACTTCTTGGGCGGTTTCAGTACTCATGCGAGAAATAATACCTCTAAAATCAATCTATGGCCTTTGGAACGTTGGCGGACTTGCTGATACTGGGACGAAATAGCGACCCACTGAGCGAACGTGGGGTTTCCTGTGAAGGCGAACTTCCGGCCACTAGCGAACCGGCCCTTGTGGAGAGAGCAGGTAAGGCACGGGCGGCTCTCGGAGATCGCGCGATGATTCTTGGCCACCACTATCAACGCGATGAAGTCATCGACTTTGCGGACATCACGGGCGACTCTTTCAAATTGGCGCAATCGGCAGCAAGTAATCCAGGTGCCGATTTCATAATTTTCTGCGGTGTGCATTTTATGGCTGAATCAGCGGACATTCTGACCTCACCGCAACAAAAGGTGATCCTCCCCGACCTCGCAGCAGGTTGCTCAATGGCCGATATGGCCGGTGCCGAGCAGGTCGAGGCGGCTTGGGCACATTTTCAAAAATTGGGAATTGCCTCCCGAACTATTCCGATCACGTATATGAATTCGACGGCCGCGATCAAGAGCTTTACCGGTTTGAATGGTGGCGCAGTCTGCACCTCTTCA
>Ga0302321_100005296_pt1 | contig 11285 bp, 6 predicted proteins | sample Fen_T0_1_FD_202505 | JGI IMG/M metagenome (GOLD analysis project Ga0302321, IMG submission 202505) | Peat permafrost microbial communities from Stordalen Mire near Abisko, Sweden - Fen_T0_1 | ecosystem: Environmental > Terrestrial > Soil > Wetlands > Permafrost | place: Sweden: Abisko...
AAGGCCTATGCGCTCCCTGATCCGGATCTGCGGCTACAGCGGATCGCGACATTGAAGCAGACGTTGCAGGTGCCCGCGGCCGAATGGCTGAGACGGGGCGCCAGCGCCAGCCTGGAGCCCTCGGCCTTTCGCATGGGGCTGCTCATGCTGATGGAAGGGCAGCCCCAGGAGGCGGCCCGGTTGGCCCGGGAAGCCCAGGCCCAGGCCCCCTGGTTCTACGAGGCTCTGCGGCTGGAGGCCGAGGCTTGGCTGGCCCAGGCCCATGGGGCCCCCACCGCCCGCGAGGCCGAGCCCGCCATCCAGGCCGCGGGTCAGCTGCTGGCGGGGGCCCAGGGACGGGCGCCCTGCGATGTGGACTTGCTCAGACTCGACATGCGGCGCTGGCAGGAAGCCGTGGCACTGGGTTGGCAGTCCGGAGCAGATCCGAAGGAGCCGGTGCTGGCCCAGGTGGCCGTGGCCGATCACTGGGCCAGGCTCGAACCGTCTGCCGCCCAACCCCTGGCCTGGCGCGCCCGGGCGCGGGGTGAGATGGCGCGCTATCTCACTTTTCGGGAACTCGATCCGGGAGCCTGGCTTCGCCAAGCCAAGTCGGACGCTGCCGAGGCCCTGCGCCGAGACCCCGCGGAAATCGAGGCCTGCACGGCCCAGGCCTCGGTGCTTCGAACGGATGGCTTCCGGAGGTTGAGTCAGGGGGAGGATCCTAGCTTCCGCCTCAAGGAAGCCATGGCTGCCGCTGAGCGCGGGCTGAGCCTCGATCCCGGCCACATCGTCTTGATCAACATCCACAGCTCAGCCCTGCTGAGCTGGATTGACTACTCCCGCCTGCGGGGCATCTACCAGCGCGCCGAGGTCGTGCCCTATTTGCAGGGGGCCCGCACAAGCGCCAAAAACCATCCCGAGCAGACCTACTTCCAATCGAGTCTGGGCGGGGTGGCACAGGCCATGGCCAAGGCAGAGTTGGCCTCCGGTGGCGATCCCATACCCGATGCAGAAGAGGCTGTCCGGGCCTACGAGGCGGCTTTGAAGACCCAACCCAGCCATGTGGGCTTTCATCGGGGGGTTCTCATCGCCCGGGCGGTTGAAGCCAGGGCCCTGGCCCGGAAAGGGGGGGATCTGTCGCGGGTGTTGAACCAGGCCCGGGCCGCTTTCCAGCGGGCCCAGGCCGCCGAGGTTCCCATGGCGACGCTCACCCCCTTCTATCTGGAGGCCCTCACGGCTGCGGCGGCGCAGGCGCTGGCGAAAGGGCTGGATCCCAGTGGCTATCTGGATGAGGCGGCCAGTCTACCGATGCAGAGCTCGAACGGGGAGGATCCCGTGGGCTTTGGAACCATCCGGCTCCGCTACCTCACCCTCCTGTTGCGCAGCGGCGATCGATCCCAGCCGCCAAGACTGCGGGAGGACGGCGAGGCCCTCGCTAGGGCTCTCACGCGGATCAAGCCCATGGATCCTGATTTCTGGGAGGCCTTGGCGGACTTCCATTCAGTCCTAGGCAATCCTGCGGCCGCGGCCCAGGACCGGGCGCGGGGCAGGGCGCTGAATCCACGTTACCGAGCGTCCTAGCCGTTGACCGGGTTCATGATGCTCTTGGAGAGGTAGCCGGGGGTGGTCCCATCGGCTTTGGGCAGGTTCCAGAGTTGATCCACCACGGCGGGGGTCATGAGGAGGTCCGGCTGGCTCCCGATGAGAGCTTCCGCATGGGGGAAATGCCGGAGCAGATCCTCGCGGTTCATGCGCTTACCCTCGGCGGGACCGCCTTTCTCGTAGAACTTGCCGAAGACCTGCACGGCCCGGTCGCTCCACACAAGGGCATCGCATACATTCGGATCGATGGTGTGGATGCGCGTCGTGCCGTCCGGCATGACGAGGTTCAAGGTGATGCCTGTGATCTTCGGACGCGGCGTGGCCACGGGGCCTCCTGAAAGGAAGGGTTGAAGCAACGAACCCAGCTCAGGGCCGGGGGACAGCCTGGAGCAGCTGCGCGATGGCCTGGTCCGTGGTGGCCCCATCGGCCTCGCTTTCGAAGGTGAGCAGCATGCGGTGGCGCAGCACATCGGGCGCGAGGTCCACCACATCCTGGGGCAGTACGTGATCCCGGCCCTGCAGGTAGGCCAAGGCGCGGGAGGAGGATTGGAGGGCCAGTGAAGCCCGTGGACTGGCGCCGCAGCGGAGCTGTTCCTTGCCCTTCCAGGGCTTGCCGTGGCCGGGTCGGGTGGCCTGCACCAGCCGCACGATGTAGGTGCGGATGGCGTCGTCAAGACGCACCTGTTCTGCCTCGTGGCCCGCGGCCAACAGGCTCGGCCCGTCCACCACCGGGTGCACCTCATCGCCGTTCATGTGCGCCCGGCGCAGCACCTCGACTTCGTCATCCTGTTTGGGGTAGTCCACGCGAAGCTTGAAGAGGAAACGGTCCATCTGCGCCTCGGGCAGGGGGAAGGTGCCCTCCTGCTCCAACGGGTTCTGCGTGGCCAGCACCAGGAAGGGATTCGGCAGCGGGAAACTCTCGTCGCCCAGGGTGACCTGGCGTTCCTCCATGGCCTCCAGCAGCGCAGCCTGGACCTTGGAGGGTGCCCGGTTGATCTCGTCGGCCAGCACCAGGTTCGCGAAGATGGGGCCACGCTTGGGGGTGAAGGTGAGCTGCTTGGGATCGAAAATAAGCGTGCCCACCACATCGCTGGGCAGCAGATCCGGCGTGAACTGGATGCGGCGGAAGCTGGTGTGGCTGGCCGCAGCCAGCGTCTTGATGGTGCGCGTCTTCGCCAGGCCCGGCAGACCTTCCAGCAGCACGTGCCCACGGCAGAGCAGGGCCACCAGCAGGCGGTTCAACAGCTGGGGCTGGCCCACGATCACCTTGCGGCATTCGGCGAGCAGGGGTTCCAGAGAGTGGGCAGAGGTGGCGGCCATGGCGTGTCCGGGGAGTGGTTCCATCTTGACTGGAATACCGAGAGCTCACTCAAAGGATAGACGAGCCGGATCACTGGAAAGGCCCTTGATCCACAGATTCACGCAGAAGGGAGCGGGGAGCAGCCGACAGGCTCCCGGGCAGGGCTTACGCCCTTGAGCGCCGTGCGCCAGGGTGGAAGGCCCATCCGGCTCCAACGCCCTTCTGTCTTTATCAGCTTTTCATCGGTGTTCATCGGTGGTTCCAAATTCTTTGGCCTCCGGAACGAGCCGCCACCAGGGAAATGGCTGCGCACCACTTCCATTGCGTTCCCCATTTTCTCGTTCCGCCAAGAGCCGAAGTCACCATGAACATGCTTTTTGCCACCGATGAACACCGATTAAAGCCTGAGAACGGCAGGGAGGTCTCTTGCCGATGGGCGACTGGTCGTAGGCTCGGGATGAGCCCTGGGACCTGTTGACCCTTGGTAGGCCTGTATGACCCACGGTAAGTGCTGTCGGGCGTCTCAGCGGATGCTAGGCTCCTCGGAAACCCAGACATCCACTTCCCCTTTGGAGGACCCATGCGATCCGCAGTCATCGTTGAAGCCAAGCGCACCCCCATCGGCCGGGGCATCAAGGGGGCCTATGCCGCCACCCGCCCCGAGGCGTTGGGTGCTGCGGTCCTCGAAGCCATCAAGCCCCTGTTGAAGGACTGGTCGGGCCTGGAGGATGTGCTGGTGGGCTGCGCCATGCCTGAGGGCGAACAGGGCATGAACATGGCGCGCCTCATCAGCTTCCGCGCCGGGTTGCCCATCACCGCCGGCGCCGCCACCATCAACCGGTTCTGCGGCAGCAGCCAGGAGGCCATGCTCATGGCCGCCCGGGCCATCATGACCAACCAGGGCGACCTCTTCCTCGCGGGTGGCGTGGAGAGCATGTCCAAGGTGCCCATGATGGGCTTCAACCCCAGCGTGGATCCGCACATCGCCGAGCATTATCCCGAAGCCTATTGCTCCATGGGCATCACCGCCGAGAACCTCGCCAAGGAATACAAGATCACCCGCCGGGAACAGGATGAGTTTGCCTATGGCAGCCATCAGAAGGCCGCCGCCGCCTGGAAGGCCGGGAAGTTCGAGAAGGAAGTCGTTCGCTTCGAAACCAAAGGTCTCGATGGCAAACCCTTCACCCTGCAGCAGGACGAGTGCGTGCGCGCCGACACCACCATCGAGAAGCTGGGCGAATTGAAGGCGGCCTTCCTGGTGGATGGGTGCGTCACCGCCGGCAACAGCTCGCCCATCACGGATGGCGCGGCGTTCCTGCTGGTCATGGAAGAGGAACTGGCCAAGTCCCTGGGCCTGAAGCCCCGCGCCCGCATCCTGGGTGGCGCTGTGGCTGGCGTGGCCCCGGATCGCATGGGCATCGGCCCTGTGCCTGCTGTGAAGAAGGCCCTGGATCGCTTTGGCCTGAAGCTCGATCAGATCGACGCCATGGAGCTGAACGAGGCCTTCGCCGCCCAGAGTCTGGCTGTGATCCGCGAAGGCGGCTACGACCCCGCGAAGGTGAACGCCTGGGGCGGCGCCATCGCCGTGGGCCATCCCCTCGGTGCCAGCGGCGCGCGCATCCTCACCACCTTGCTCAGCCGCCTCGAGATTGATGGTGGCAAGTACGGCATCGCCACCATGTGCATCGGCGGCGGCCAGGGCATCGCGTCCATCATCGAAAAGCTGTAACCGCGAAATTCGCGAAATGACCCTAAAAGGGCACTTCTTCTTTCGCGCTTTTTAGCGGTTTTCGCGGTTCCCTCTTTGAGGTTTCCAATGAATATTAAGAAAATTGGTGTACTCGGCTCGGGTGTGATGGGCTCGGGCATTGCGGCGCATGTGGCGTCGGCGGGCTGCCAGGTGGAGCTGCTGGACATCGTCATCGATGAGGCGGCACCCGACAAGCTGGCGGAAGGGGCCCTGGCGGCCCTGGCCAAGTCCAGGCCCGCGCTGGCCATGCACGGCTCCTTCCTGAAAAAGATCCGGCCCGGCAACCTGCGGGATCACCTCGACCGCCTGTCGGACTGCGACTGGGTGGTGGAGGTGGTGAAAGAGGATCTCGCCATCAAGCGTGAGCTGTACAGCCGCCTGGAGCCCAAGCTCAAGGAGGGCGCCTGGATCAGCTCAAACACTTCGGGAATCCCGCTCAAGCTGCTGGTGGAAGGCCGTACGGATGCTTTCCGCAAGCACTTCGTCATCACGCATTTCTTCAATCCGGTGCGCTATCTGCGCCTGCTGGAATTCGTGAAGGGACCCGAAGTCGATGAAGCTGAGGCCCATGCCTTCCGCACCTGGCTGGAGGAAGCGCTCGGCAAGGAAGTGGTGCCCGCCTTCGACAGCCCGACCTTCATCGGCAACCGCATCGGCATCCACGGCATCATGGCCACGCTGCACATGGCCCTCGAAGAAAAGATTCCCTTCGAGGTGCTGGACATGGTGCTGGGCGATGCCGCCGCGCGCGCCAAGAGTGCCGCCTTCCGCACCGCTGACCTGGCGGGCGTGGACATCCTCGCGGCCACGGCGAAGAACGTCTACGACCTGTGTCCCAACGATGAGGTGCGCGACACCTTCAAATTCCCGGAGTTCCTCCAGTGGATGCTGGACAACAAGCTCCTGGGCAACAAGGTGAAGCAGGGCTTCTTCAAGAAGGGCCCGAAAGACGCCAAGGGCAAGAAGACCTTCCTGGCCATCGACCCCGTCACCCGCGAGTACATCCCGCAGGTGAAGAAGGACTGGCCGATTCTGAAAGAACTGAAAGGCATCGACGATCCCGCGGAAAAGGTGAAGACGCTCCTCACCAGTGATACGGAAGCGGGTCGTTTGGCTTGGCGCTGCATCGCTCCCAACCTGACCTATGCCGTGAATCGCCTGGGTGAAGTGACGGACGGCCCACTGAACGTGGATCGTGCCATCAAGAACGGCTTCGCCTTCGAGGTGGGTCCCTTCGAGCTGTGGGACATCCTCGGCGTCGAGCGCATTGTGGCCCGCATGAAATTTGAAGCCCAGCCCATTGCTCCGCTCGTCGAGCAGATGCTTGCCAAGGGGATCACGAGCTTCTACCGCTGGGAGCATGGGGTTCCCGTCTCACAGCTCAATCCCAAGACACTGGCCTACGACGCCATCCTCGAAGACCGGCGCGTGATCATCCTCAAGCGCGAAGAGGGCAAGGGCAAGGTGGTGGCCGAAAACGGCAGCTGCCAGCTCATCGACCTGGGCGACGACGTGGCCTGCCTCGCCTTCCGAAGCAAGATGAACGCCCTGGACGACAGCATCATCATGCTGATGGAAGACACCATCCAGAAGCATGTCCCCGGCCGGTTCAAGGGCCTGGTGGTGGGCAACCAGGGTCAGCACTTCAGCGCGGGCGCCAACCTGGTCATGGTGCTGAATGCCGCCAAGGATAAGCAGTTCGACTTGATCGAAGAAGTGGCTCGACGCCTGCAGTACGCGGGCCGCATGCTCACCTACGCGCCGTTCCCCACGGTGGCGGCACCCTTCAACCTGGCCCTGGGTGGCGGCTGTGAGATGTCCATGGCCTGCCAGCGGGTGGTGGGTCACGCCGAGCTCTATATCGGCCTGGTGGAAGTGGGCGTGGGCGTCATCCCCGCCGGTGGCGGCTGCCTCCAGATGCTCCTGCGCATGGAGGACGCCATGGCCGCCAAGGGCGAGCTGGGCCCCATGCCCAAGGTCAAAGCCAGCTTCCAGGGCATCGGCACCGCCACCGTGCACACCAGCTTTGACGAGGCCCAGCGCAACGGCTACCTGCGCCGCACGGATCGCCGCGTGATGAACAAGGCCTTCCTGCTCCATGAGGCCAAACAGGAAGTCCTGAAGATGGCCGCTGACTTCCAGCCCGTGAAGGAGCGCACCCTGCGCCTGCCCGGCCGGGGAGGCGCAGAGGCCCTGAACTTCGCGGTGCGCGACTTCAAGCTCCAAGGCCTCGCCAGCGAGCACGACGGCATCATCATGGGTGAGCTGGCCACCATCCTCACCGGCGGCGATGTCAGCCTGGTGCAAGAGATTACCGAAGAACGGATCCTCGAGTTGGAACGCCAGGCCTTCGCCCGCTTGTGCAGCTACGAAAAGACCCAGGCCCGCATGGAGTCGATCCTGAAATCGGGAAAGCCTCTCCGGAACTGATGTCAGGGCGTTCTCGGGATCGTGGATCCCGAGAGATTGGGCGGACCCCTCCGAAACTAGAACTCCCGCTATTTTGTGACTTAAGCCGCCTTTTCCCGGGCGGCTTTTTTTCGGTGTTGCCAGCGTGTAACAAGATCGGAACACTTGGGTCGGTCCACATCGGAACCAGACAATCAGGGGGCACTGTGAGCGGAAATTCTCAGTCAACTCCACGCGTAGCGGCCATCGTGGGTCCCTACCTCTCCGGAAAGACCTCCTTGATGGAGAGTCTTCTCTTCGTGGCAGGCGCTCTGCCGCGCAAGGGCTCCATCAAGGAGGGGAACACCGTCGGCGACGCCTCCATGGAAGCCAAGGCCCGCCAGATGTCCGTGGAGGCCAGTCTTGCGGCCTGCACCTATCAGGGTGAAGCCTGGACCCTCATCGACTGCCCAGGCTCGGTGGAATTCCGGCAGGAGACCGTCCACGCCCTCATGGCCGCTGATATCGCCGTGGTGGTCTGCGACCCAGATCCGGCCCGGGCCCTCATGGCCGCCCCCGCCCTGAAGTTCCTCGACGACCACAAGATTCCCCACGTCCTCTTCATCAACAAGATGGAGACCCCGGGCAGCGCCGGAAAACTCAAGGAGGCCCTCAACGCCCTCCAGGTGGTATCCGAGCGTCCCCTGGTGCTGGTGGAGGTTCCCATCCGCGAGGGCGACCAGATCACGGGCTACGTGGACCTCATCAGCGAGCATGCCTACAAGTACGAGGCAGGCAAGGAGGCGGACCTGGTCCAACTGCCTGAGTCCGTGCTTCCCGAGGAACAAGAGGCGCGCCAGGCCCTGCTTGAGAAACTCGCCGACTTCGATGACCACCTCATGGAGGAACTGCTGAGCGACATGGTTCCTCCTGTGGAGGAAGTCTCAGAGGATCTGGCCAAGGACGTTCGCGATGATTTGCTGGTGCCCGTGTTCTTTGGCTCGGCCGACAAGGATGCCGGCGTGCGCCGCCTCTTCCAGGCCTTGTGCGACGAAGCGCCATTCGTGGATGCCACCGCGGCTCGCCTGGGCATCCCCGCAGGGAAGGACACCCTGGTGCAGGTGTTCAAGACCGTGCACGCCCAGCATGTGGGCAAGCTGAGCATTTCCCGCGTATGGCGCGGTGAAGTGGTTGATGGCTCCTCGCTGGGTGGGTACCGGGTGAGCGGCATCAACAAGCTCTTCGGTGCCCAGCAGCTCAAGCAGCAGAAGGCCACGATCGGCGAAGTGGTCGCCTTGGGTCGCATGGACGAGGTCCACACCAGCGAGGGCTTGACCCCGAATGCCAAGGTGGAACTGACTTGGCCTGAATCACTCCAGCCCATGCTGGCCCTCAGCCTGCACACCACCAAGAGCGGCGACGATGTGAAGCTCTCCCTCGCGCTGCAGCGGCTGTGCGAAGAGGACGCTTCACTCAAAGTGGAGCAGAATGCCGAAACCCAGGAGCGCATCCTCTGGGGCCAGGGCGAGGTGCACCTCAAGTGCGCCCTGGATCGCCTCAAGAGCCGCTTCGGCCTGGATGTGCTGCACCACCCGCCCATGGTTCCCTACCGCGAGACCTTTACAAAAGCAGCCAAGGTTCACGGTCGCCACAAACACCAGACCGGCGGTCATGGCCAGTTTGGCGATGTGTGGCTGGAGATCAAGCCCCGCGGCCGCGGTGAGGGCTTCGAGTTCGAGGAGAAGATCGTGGGTGGCGTGGTGCCCAGGAACTTCTTCGGTGCTGTCGAACACGGCGTCGTGGACTGGATGAAGCGCGGTCCCCTGGGCTTCCCTGTGGTGGACATCTACGTGGCCCTGGTGGACGGCAGCTACCACACGGTGGACAGCTCTGACATGGCCTTCAAGACTGCCGCCCGGATCGGCATGAATGAAGCCGCCCCGGTCTGCCATCCGGTGTTGCTGGAACCCATCTGCGAAGTGCACATCTGCGTGCCCAGTGAATTCACGCCCAAGGCCCAGCGTCTCGTCACCGGCCGTCGCGGCGGCCAGGTGCTCGGCTTCGACGCCCGGCCCGGATGGAACGGTTGGGACATCGTCTCGGCCTACATCCCCCAGGCCGAAATGAGCGACATGGTGATCGAGCTCCGCAGCCTCACCATGGGCGTCGGTTCCTTCACCTGGGCCTTCCACCACTTGCAGGAGCTGGTTGGTCGCGACGCCGACAAGGTGGTCGAGGCTCGGAAGGCATCGAAGACCACCGCCTGAGGTTGAGCTGGGCTCCGGTCCTTGGCGGGCCGGAGATAGGAAAAGCCATTCCTTCTTTGCAATGAGACAATCTATCTCCGGATTCCCAAAGGGGATCCGGAGCATGGAGCGTTCCATTGGCCCAGACAGGCGTACAGATCATCACCGTCGAACCCGGCAGCCTGGCCGAGGAGGCCGGGATCCGTCCCGGCGACACGCTGCTGAAGATCCACGGCGAGGCCGTGCTGGACCAGCTGAACTACCAGTTCCTCATCACCCGCGAGGACGAGGCGGAGATGCTCGTCCAGCGGCCGGACGGCAGCACCTTCGAGGCCTTCGTGGAGAACGGAGGCGAAGGCATCGGGGTGGACCTGGCCCAGGACGAGGTGAAGGTTTGCAAGCAGAACTGCGTGTTCTGCTTCGTCCACCAGATGCCCAAGGGGTTTCGGAAATCGCTTTATCTGAAGGATGAAGATGTCCGCCTGTCCTTCCTCTACGGCCACTTCACGACGCTCTCCAGCAGTGATGACGCCGAGCTGGACCGCATCGTGCGGGAACGCCTGAGCCCCATCCACGTCTCGGTACACGCCACGGAGCCCGAGGCCCGCATCCGGGTGGTGGGCAATCCGCGGGAAGGGGACATCCTCCGCAAGATCGATCGCCTGTTGGCAGGTGGCATCGATGTCCACACTCAGGCGGTGGTGGCACCGGGGCTTAACGATGGAGCCATCTGGCAGCGCACGCTGGAGGACCTCTGGGCCCGCCGCCGGGAAGGGCGGGGCAGCGTGCTGAGCCTCTCCTGTGTGCCCGTAGGTCTCACGGCCCACCGGGAGAATCTGCCGGACGTGCAGGATGTGGATCCAGCCTTTGCCCGGGATTGGGTGGCCCGCTGGACACCGGAGGTGCGACGCTACGCCAAGGCCAATGAGGGTGAGCCCTGGCTGCTGCTGGCGGACGAATGGTTCACCCGGGCGGGCATCGAGGTGCCAGGACGCGCCTTCTACTCGCGTTCCTGGGCCCAGTTGGAGAACGGCGTGGGCCTGGTGCGGCGCTTCCTGGAACACAGCCGCAGGTTCATCAAGGGCCCCCGCGCCCAGGGGTTCAAAGGCCGACGGATCCTCCTGCTCACCGGGCCGAGCTTCGCGCCGACCCTCAGCCGCGTGGCGGCCGAGCTGAACCGCGCTGTCGGCAGCCACCTGCGCGTGGTCGCGGCGAAGAACTTCAGCTTTGGGGAGACCGTGACCGTGGCGGGTCTGCTCTGTGGTGAGGACCTGAAATATGCAGCTCACGCTGACCGGGATGCCAAGGGTGGCCGGGCCGACTGGGTGGATGCTGTAGTTGTGCCCTCGGCCAGCCTGCGCACGCACACTGGGCCGACGGACCAGTACACCCTGCGGGGTGTCGTGGTGCGCGAGGAGGGCACGTTCCTGGATGACCTGACCCTGCCTCAGCTGGCGTCGGATCTTGGTGTGCCCACCGTGCCCAGCGGCGCCAATCTCTCCCACCTGCTGGATCATCTGGAAGCTGCAGATCACGGCGCGTTCCGGGGCGGGGCGCTGCAGACGGTGTTCCACGCGGATGGCTTGAATCTGCCCCAGGGCGCCTACAACCCTTGATCTGGTGCCTTTCGGTGCAGAACAGATACGACAGTTAACCGCAGATGACGCAGATGGGTAGCCTCGGCTTTTCATCTGCGTACTTCTGCGACATCTGTGGTTTCTCTTTTGGTTTCCCCATTGGATGATTCGAGCATGCCCGCCCTCACCCCAGTCCAGTCCCGCCGCCGCGTGGTGGCGCGGGCGCAGCTGGCTGGGGCGGCGCTCTGTTTTGGCCTGATGGCCATCCTGGCGCGGAAGCTCACGTTGCCCGGGATGGGGTTCACGGCAGGCCATCTGGCGGTGCTTCGATTCGTGGTGGGGGCCCTGATCAGCCTGGCGGCCTTCGGCCTGATTCCGGGCCTTTACCGGCCCAGCAACTACCGCCTGCTGGTGACGCGGGGATTGTCCGGTGGAGCCGTGGT
>Ga0302321_100005298_pt1 | contig 11285 bp, 12 predicted proteins | sample Fen_T0_1_FD_202505 | JGI IMG/M metagenome (GOLD analysis project Ga0302321, IMG submission 202505) | Peat permafrost microbial communities from Stordalen Mire near Abisko, Sweden - Fen_T0_1 | ecosystem: Environmental > Terrestrial > Soil > Wetlands > Permafrost | place: Sweden: Abisko...
AGCGAGCACGACCTCGACGGCGTCGACCTGCTGTGGGTCGGTGGCGGCAACACCTACGCGCTGCTCGACCACGTGCGGAGCACCGGCTGGGTCGACCTCGTCCGCGCGCACGTGCTCCGCGGCGGTGCCTACTACGGCGGCAGCGCGGGCGCCGTGCTCGCCGGGGCCGACATCGACGTGGCGCGCTTCGCCGACCCCAACGACGTCGGCCTCACCGACACCACCGGCCTGTGCCTCCTCGGGCGCGCGATCGTGCGGCCGCACTGGACCGACGACGCCGACAGCCGGATCGAGGCGTGGGGCTGGGCGACGCGCCTCGACTGCGACGTGCTGGCCATCCCCGACGACGCGGGCGTCGTGGTCGTCGACGGCCTCGCCACCAACGTCGGGCCGGCGCGCGTCGACGTCGTGCGGGACGGCGATGTCATCGCGGTGTACCCGGGCGAGGCCTACCTCGTGCACCGCTCGCGGCGCTGACGTCGTCGGGTCAGGCCGACGACGGCCACTGCGCCATGTCGCGGCGCACGAAGCGGTGGTGCCACCACTCCTCGTTGAGCACGACGTGCAGGCGCGACAGCGCGGTGCGCGGCTGCTGCGGCGGCCACAGCATCGACGGGTCGGGCTGGGTCGTCTGCTCGAGCTCGGCGACGGTCACCCCGGCCAGCCAGTCGCGCACCATGGCCTGACGCGACGCGCGCACCTGGAGCACGTCGTCGACACCGGGGTCGGCGTCGACGTCGAGCCCGGCGCCAGCGGAGTCGAGCCACCAGCCCGCCATCTCGATCGGGTCGAACGACAGCCTGCCCAGCACGCCCGCGCCGATCCACGAGTCGGACGCGAACGCGAGATGGCGCAACGTCTCGAGGAACGACCACTCGCCGTCGACCTGGAGCCGGAGGTCGGCCTCGGGCCGGGCGAGCGCCTCGTCGGTGGTGGCCGCCCAGGTGGCCTCCACCTGGCGCCAGGCCTCGCGCAGCTCGTCGGGGTCGGCCGACCGCAGCAGCAGCCGCTCGGGGTGGCGCCGGTCGAGCTCGGTCTCGATCAGCGTCTCGACGTCGACACCGTTGACGACGAGGCCCTCGATCGAGCCGTCGATGACCGCGCCGTCGAGGACGACGCCGCGCATGTGGGCGCCGCTGAGATCCGCCTCGACGAACCGCGCACCGCTGAGGTCGGTCTTGTCGAACACGGCGCCCGGCAGGTCGTCGCCGTCGAAGCGCCGCGTCACGCCGGCCCGCCGACGTCGCCGGAGGCCGCGCGCAGCCCGGCGGCGTACGCCGTGAGCGCGTCGGCGGCCGGGCCGAGCACGTCGGCGCTCGAGCGGCCGAGGTCGGGCGAGGCGAGCATGGTCGACGACGCGGCCAGCAGCCGGTCGTAGACGGCGACCCCCTCGGCGAGGCGTGCGCGCACCAGCTCGGCGGCGTCGGCGGCCGCGGTCGAGGCCTCCGAGCCGGGCAGCTCGCGGCGCACCTGGTCGAGCACCGCGAGGCGCGCCACCTGGGCGGCGAGCGCGGGAGCGGCCTCGTCGTCGGCCGACTTCAGCTCGCGGCCGGCGTCGGGGTGCAGCGCGGTGACCGCGGGCACCATGCCCACCAGCTGCCGGCGCACGGTGGCGAGGCCCTGGGCCTCCGACCAGCCGATCGCGCCGCGCGGCAGGCCCTGCGCCGACACCCGGGCGTCGAGGGCGGGCGGCTCGGGCGCCGTGGCGTGCTGGGCGTCGTAGCGGTTGCGCACGGCGAGCACCGCCGTGAGCGCCGACCCGAACAGCCACATCCACGGGGATCCCGGCACAGCGGCGTCGGCGCTGGCGACGTCGAGGACGCCGAGCACGGCGGTGGCGCCCGACACGGCGCTGAGGGTGACGGCGGAGCGGCGCCGGGAGAGCACTCGCGACTGGTGCTTGCGCACCGCCCTGGCGTGGCGCTCCATCGCCTTCGCATACTCGCGGCTGGCCTTGGCACCCGCGCCCTTGGCGGTGGAGTAGGCCTCGGCGACGTCGAGCCCCTGCTCGACGAGCGCAGCCACCCGCTCGGCGAGCCTCGTCATGTCGCTCCCAGACCCCACGCGTCCACGGTAACCGCCCCGGCCAACGCATGTAACGGGCGTTGTCGGGGTCGATCGGCTCCGACGACGCCGACAACGCCTGGTGCACGCGGACCCAGCGGGGTGGTCGGCGGGGGTTGCGGGGTGCGCCTAGGCTGCGGGCATGCCGCTCGAGCACGCGCAGCTCTACGTCACCGACCCCGCGCTGGGCGACCTCGAGCTCGACGCGCTCGTGGCCGGGGCCGACGACGGCGAGCCGGTGCTCCTCCTGCACGGCTGGCCGCAGACCTCGCAGTCGTGGGCCAGCGTGATGGCGCCGCTCGCGTCGTCCGGGTTCCACGCCGTGGCCCCCGACCAGCGCGGCTACTCGCCGAAGGCGCGCCCGCGCGAGGTGTCGGCGTACGAGCTGCCCCACCTCGTGGAGGACGCCGCGTCGGTCATCGGCGCCCTCGGCTGGGAGAGCGCGCACGTGGTGGGGCACGACTGGGGCGCGGTGGTCGGCTGGGCTCTCGCCGCGCAGCGCCCGCAGCTGGTGCGCAGCCTCACGGCCGTGAGCGTGCCGCACCCGCGCGCGTTCAACAACGCGCTCAAGAGCGACCCCGTGCAGATGAAGAAGTCGGCCTACATGGTGCTGTTCCGCTCGGCGCCCGGGAAGGCCGCGCAGGTGCTGCTGCGCGACGACGCCAAGGCGCTGCGCGGTGTCTACGGCGACGCCGTCCCGCACCACGAGGTCGACTCCTACGTCGAGTTCTTCTCCGACGACGACGCGATGGAGGCGTCGCTGCGCTGGTACGCCGCGATGGACGGCGACCACTTCAAGGACATCGACGTCGTCGAGGTGCCCACCACGTTCGTGTGGGGCGACGACGACGTCGCGATCGGCGTCACGGCCGCTCGCGCCTGTTCGCAGTGGTGCCAGGGCCCGTTCGAGCTCCGGATCCTTCCCGGCCGCGGGCACTGGATCCCCGACCAGGACCCCGACGCCCTCGTCGACGCGATCCTGGCTCGCGCCACCCCCGATCGGTGACGCCGTGCCCCGCATGATCGCGGTGTCGTTCACCCGCTCGGGACGGCTCTACTACCTCGACGCCGGCGACCTCGACGTGCGCGTCGGCGACTCCGTGCTCTACCCGACGTCGACCTCGCCCGAGGTGTGCGAGGTCGTGTGGGGCCCCGAGCAGGTCGACGACGAGATCGGCGGGCTGGCCCGGTGCGCGGGGCTCGCGACCGACGCCGACCGCGCGAGGGACGCCGCCAACCGCACGCAGCGCGCGCGCATCCAGGTGACGGCGCAGCGGCTCATCCGCGAGCAGCGGCTGCCCATGAAGGTGAGCGGCGTCGACTGGCACGACGTCGGCCACGAGAGCGGCCGGCCCACGGCCACCATCTACTTCACCGCACCCGGGCGCGTCGACTTCCGCGACCTCGTGCGCGCCGTCGCCAACGCGCTCGACTGCAAGGTGGTTCTCACCCAGCTCGGTGGCCGCGACGACGCCCGCGTACAGGGCGGCATCGGCTCGTGCGGGCGCGACACGTGCTGCTCGACGTTCCTCGTCGACTTCGAGCCCGTCACGGTGCGGATGGCGCGCGACCAGGACCTCCCCGCCAACCCGATGAAGATCTCGGGCGCCTGCGGCCGGCTCATGTGCTGCCTCAAGTACGAGCACCCGCTCTACGACGAGTTCCTCGCCACGGCGCCGGCCGTGGGCGAGCGGGTCGAGACGCCCGACGGCGACGGCCGCGTCGTGGCCCACGACATCCCGCGCGACGCCGTGGTCGTGCGTCTCGACGCCGGAGGCGGCCGCAGCGTGTGCGACCGCGCCGACGTCTGCTCCGCGCGGGCGGCGTACGACACCCGCCCCCGCACGTGACCCCCGCCACACACCGTCCGTCCCGTCGCCGAGTGACTGCCCTCGTGGCTGCGCCGGGACCCTCCTGAGCAACCACGAGGGCAGCTGCTCGGAGCGCCAGGGGTCGGGACGACCGGAACTCGGGCGGGCTTCGGGGCGTCACACCCCTGGATGGCAGGCTTCGTGCTGCCGCCCTACGCCTGTTCGTGCCACGACCGGAGACCTCGTTGATCCCTCGCCTGCGCGCACGCCGCCCCCTGGCGGTCGCCGCGGCCCTCTCCGTCGCGGCGGTCCTGGCGGCCTGCTCGTCCCAGACCCTCGGCACGGTGACCGAGTCGACGCCGGCCACCACGCCGACGCCGTCGGCAAGCGTGCCCGCGTCGCCGGGAGCGACGCCCGGTGCGACCAGCGGCACCGACCCGGCCCTGGCGGTCTACTACGGTCAGCACCTCGCCTGGTCGGCGTGCGGCGGGTCGTTCCGGTGCGCCTACCTCACCGTGCCGATCGACTACGCGAAGCCCGCGGGCGACACGATGAAGCTCGCCGTGCTCAGGCTGCCCGCCTCCGGCGACCGCCTCGGCTCGATGATCACCGACCCCGGCGGCCCGGGCTCGTCGGGCGTCGACTTCGCCCGCCAGGCGCGCGCCCTGTTCTCCGACACCCTCCGGTCGCACTACGACGTGGTCGGCTTCGACCCTCGCGGCGTCCAGCGTTCTTCACCGATCACCTGCCTGTCCGACAAGCAGTGGGACGGCTACCTCGCTGCCGACGGCACGCCCGACACCGCGGCGGAGGAGAGCCAGTACGTCGCGTGGGACAAGACGTTCGCGCAGGGCTGCGTGTCGAGGAGCAACCTCGAGGTGCTCAAGCACGCGAGCACCGTCGAGACGGCGAAGGACCTCGACATCCTGCGCGTGGCGCTCGGCGACAAGAAGCTCACGTACTTCGGCTTCTCCTACGGCACCATGCTCGGAGCGGTGTACGCCGACCTGTTCCCCACGCACATCGCACGCATGGTGCTCGATGGTGCGATGGACCCCTCGATCGGCAACGTCGGGCTCACGCACGGCCAGGCCAAGGGCATGGAGCTCGCGCTCACCCGCTTCGTCGAGGACTGCGACAAGCAGAGCGACTGCCCGCTGCCCGACGGCGTCCAGACCGGCCTGACCAAGCTGCAGTCGTGGCTCGACGGGCTCGATGCGAAGCCGCTCACCACTGGAGATCCCGAGCGCCCGCTCACCCAGGCGCTCGGGCTCGGCGCGATCTTCAGCTACCTCTACTTCCCAGCGTACGGCGACTGGGACGCCCTGCGCGCAGGTCTGCAGGACGCGTTCGACGGCGACGGTTCGACGCTGCTGCAGATGTTCGACGAGCGCAACCAACGCAACGACGCGGGGCACTACACGACGAACCTGTACTCGGCGTACTACGCGATCTCGGGGCTCGATTACCCCGACCGCCCCGACGAGGCGCAGATCAAGGTGCTCGCCGACCAGTGGAGCAAGGAGGCGCCGATCGCCGGTGCCTCGTTGGCCTGGTCGACGCTGCTCTACAGCTACTGGCCCGTGCCGGCCACCGGCCACCCGCACGAGATCCACGCGCCGGGCTCGCCGCCGATCCTCGTGGTGGGAACGACCTACGACCCGGCGACGCCGTACCCGTGGGCGCAGGCGCTGGCCAAGCAGCTGTCGAAGGGCGTGCTGCTCACCCGGGTGGGTGACGGTCACACCGGCTACGGCAAGGGCTCGGCCTGCACCGACCAGGCCGTCGACAGCTACCTCGTCACCGGCGCGACGCCGCCCGCCGGAACCGTGTGCCGATGACGCTCATGACGACCCTCTTACCCTCCCTTGAGGGATGAGTTCGATCCCGAGGCCGGGTCACCCTTAGCCTGGGGGCCGGAACCGCGAGCAGGAGACATGGCCACAGACCAGGACACCGCGACCGTCACGGGGGACGCAGGCGATTCGCCGCGCCCTTCGCCGCGCCCTTCGCCTCGCCGTCACTCCAAGCGCCGGTACGTCCTGCGCCGTGTCCTCGTGGGCGTGCTGGTCGTCGCCGTGGCGTTCGTGGCCTTCTTCGCCGTCACGTTCATCCCGTACGTGCGCGACTCGCAGGGCGAGCCCACCGAGGTGCTCGTGGCCACCTGGGGCCGCGACCACGGCCTCGGCCCGCTCGTGGCCAAGGCCGAGGACTTCTACTACGCGCACGTGAGCACCGTCGCGGTCGGCGGCACGCCCACCGAGGCCGCGACGTTCGCCGGTGAGGACCCGACCACCGCGTCGACGCCGTCGACCAAGCCGTCGGGCACGACGAAGCCGGGGTCGACGCCGAGCGCGACTCGCGTCGTCGCGCACCTGACCCCGCCCGCGCGCCTGGTGAGCCCCGCCTCGAACCCGCTGCCCAAGGAAGGCGTGTGGCAGCCGGTCGGCACCGAGGTCAGCGGCGTCCCCGCCATCTACGTCACTCGCGTGCGGCCCGACTCCGTGCACACCTCCGTGCTCGCGTCGGTCATGTGGATCGACACCAAGCTGACGAAGATGATGTACGTCCCCGGCTACCTCGAGCCCGGCGGACCGTCGCCGTCGCAGGGCGCGCTGCCGCAGCAGTACTGGTCGCAGGTGCTCGCCAACTTCAACGGCGGCTTCCGCATCGAGGACTCGCGCGGCGGCTACTACTACAACGGCACCTCGGTGGCCCCGCTCGTGCAGGGCCGCGCCACCGCCGTCGTCTACAAGGACGGCCACGTGGTGGTCGGCAAGTGGGGACGCGACGTGTCGATGTCGTCGAGCGTCGCCGTCGTGCGGCAGAACCTCGACCTCATCGTCGACAAGGGCAAGTCGCGCGTGCAGGACCCGGGCAGCTTCACGTGGGGCGCGACGACCAAGGGCGAGACGTACGCCTGGCGCTCGGCCATCGGCCAGCGCGCCGACGGGTCGCTGCTCTACATCGGCTCGCCCGGCCTGTCGGCCGCGACCATGGCCGACACGCTGGTGCAGGCCGGCGCGGTGCGGGCGATGGTGCTCGACATGAACAACTGGTGGGTCGCGGGCTTCTACTTCGGGCACAACAGCGCGGGCGCCCCGATCTGCCACAAGCTCGACCCCAACATCGCGGAGGGCTGCGACCGGTTCCTCAACCGGTACAAGCGCGACAGCTTCCAGGTGCTCGCGAAGCAGTCCTGAGCAGGAGGGTCCGGCTCCGGCACCCGTTCGAGGGCACCCCCCGAGGTCGGGTATTCTTCCTGCTCGTGCCCGCCGCTCGCGGCGGTCGCGCCGCCTTAGCTCAGTCGGTCAGAGCGACGCACTCGTAATGCGTAGGTCATCGGTTCGATTCCGATAGGCGGCTCCACGTCTCGTGGGCCTGTGGCCTGCGACGATTCTCGGCTCACGACGCCTCACCGACCCCGTGCCGCGGGTGTGACCCGGCCCTGACGCGTCCCCATCCTCTGCATCGTCACCGTCACCGGCACGAGCCAGCCGACCGGGTTCGAGCGGAGGCAGATACCCCAGCTTCGCGGCGGGGTCTGGATCCCATCGTCATGCACCGTGCTACGGCGTGGGTGCGACGAGTCACGGGCCGACGGGCTCAGGCCCTTCGCCCTCGAGCGCCGAGACGAAGCCCGCGAGCTCTGCGTCGTCCACGCCCGAGATCTCACCGCCGGACGGGAAGCGTCCAGCTTCGACGTCCGCGCGGAACGCGGTCAGGGCGCGAACGCGCTCGGCCTCGACCTGACGGTGCAGGCTCGCGAGATCGGCGTAGGCGCGGGCGTGGCGCGGGAGCCGCTCGCTCTCGCCGCAGATGTCGTTGGTGAACAGGAACATCACGTCAGCGTGCGGTCCCGACCCCAGCGAGATCGTGGCGAGGCCGGTGCGCTGGTGGATCTCACGCATCACCTCGGCGGGAATGAGCTCGCACTCCACCGCGAAGGCGCCGGCCTCCTCGAGGCGCTGGAACTTGCGCCACAGCTCGAGCGCCTCCGGCGCCGTCCGGCCCACGGCTCGCACCCCTCCGTAGAGCGTGGACTTCTTGGGCACGAAGCCGAGGTGGCCCATGACGGGGATGTCCTCGGCCGCCAGACGTCGGACGCCGTCGAGCCCTCGGGCGGTGATCACCGCGTCGGCACCGTCCGCGAGCGCCGTGAACGCGACCCTCAGCAGGTCGTCGCTCGTGACGGCACCCGTGAAGTCGATCGCGGCGGTCACGAACAGTCGACCCGAACCGGCACGCACGGCCGCCACGGAGTCGGACATGCAGACGACCATCTCGATGCCGGCCGCCTCCGCGGCCGCTGCATCCGCCCCGGTCGACGCAGTCACCTGCGCCACCTGCCGCCGGTGGGCCTTGAGCGCCACGATGTCGGCGACCGTCATGGAACGGAAGGCCTCGCGGCCGTTGTAGTCGAGGATCCGCGGCACCATGCCCCCTGGGAGATCGGAGCGCTCAAACTACCGCCCGGGACCGGTCGTGCGCGTCGGCCGCGCCTGCACCACCCGAATCACCGGAGGGCAGCGCCGCTGCCGGTGACGGTGACGGTGGAGCGAGCCTGCGAAACCCCGCTGAGGCGCGTCGTAGGCTCCCGGCATGAGCATCGCGGTTCCGCTGGACGAGCTCGCCGTCCATCTGGCCCGGCATCCCTGGGGCTACCTGGTGACGGTGCGGGACGACGGGCGCGCGCAGAGCCTCGCCGTCCCCACGCAGCTGGTCGACGGCTCGCTGGTCGCCGCCGTCGGGCGGGGGACCGCCGCGAACGCCGTCGCCCGACCGGGCGTGACGATGATCTTCCCCGGAGCCAGCGGCGACGACATGAGCCTCATCGTCGACGGCGAGGCCCGCGTCGACGGCGACCGGATCGCGGTCACCCCCACCTGGGCGGTGCTGCACCGGCCGGCCCTCGACGGCAGCTCACGGTCGTAGCGCCGGCAGCCACCTCGCGCTCGAGTCGGTAGCGAGGAATCGCGCGCTCTGCCTCGCGTTCTCGCTACCAACTCCTTGCCGCGACGCCTTCAGCCGTCGTGGTCGCAGGTCAGTTGATGATCTCGCCGCGTTCGTCCGCGAGCAGTACTGCCAGCCGGTCGCGCCAGGTCTGCAGCGCTTCGGGGGTCAGCCGCGTCCAGTCGGTCACCTCTTCGACGATCCGCAGCGGCTCCCTGCTGCGGTAGGAGCGGGTCGGGTTGCCGGGGAACTTCTTGTCGGTGACGTTCGGGTCGTTCTCGAACTCCCCGGTCGGCTCGACGGCATAGACGCGCGGAGCGGCGTCGCCGGCCGCGAGCTCCGCGGCGAGCCCGGCACCGTCGCGCATCGCGGTGAAGTAGATGTGGTTCATCACGACCTCGGGCCGGTAGTTCGACCGGTTGCCCGCCGTGAGGAGCTCACCGACCTGCAGGTCGGCCTTCGTACCGTGGAAGAACGGACCCTCGTCCAGCACGTCGTTCACCCGCGACAGCCTACGGTGACGGCACAGCCTCGGGCGTGGACCGTGACGCCGCGCGTGGCCATGGGCGTGGGGTCAGTCGTGCCTCCCGAGCCGCGAGGAATGTCGTCGAGTCGTCCGACCGGTGGCGCTACGGTCGCAGCGGGCGGTGGCTCACCGGAGCGGAGGGAGCCAGGCGTGCTGACGCAGGTCGCGGACGATGTGCTGATCCACGAGAGCGAGTTCTGCCAGAGCAACGCCGTGGTCGTGCAGGGCCGGGCCGGCGTGCTGCTCATCGACCCTGGCGTGCACGCCGACGAGATGGACTGCATCGCGAACGACCTGTCCGATGCGGGCCAGACCGTCGTGGCCGGCTTCTCGACGCATCCGCACTGGGATCACCTGCTCTGGCACCCCAGGTTCGGGACGCCGCCCCGTCTCGGAACGGCGCTGTGCGCGGCCACCGTGCGCGATCGACTGTCGGACGGGATCGATGCGCAACGGCACGGCATCCCCGAGCAGGTGCCGCTGGACCTGCTCGGCCACATCACCGGCCTCCCCGCCGGATCGGTGCGGATCCCGTGGGACGGCACAGACGTCCGGATCATCGAGCACAACGCGCACGCCCCGGGTCACGCGGCCGTCCTTATCGAGGAGCACCGGGTGCTCGTGGCCGGCGACATGCTCTCCGACGTCCTGATCCCGATGCTCGACGTGCAGGGCACGGCGGACCCGATCGACGCCTACCTCGCGGCGCTACGGCTTCTCGAGGACGTCGCCGACGACGTCGATGTCGTCGTCCCCGGACACGGTTCGGTCGCCGCAGCCGATCAGGTGCGAGCACGGATCGACCAGGACCGGGCGTACGTGAACGCCGTGCGCCAAGCCCGGGATGTCGACGACCCGCGGGTGGGTGCCTCGGCGAAGCCCGGCTGGGAGTGGGTGAGCGACGTGCACGCCGGGCAGCTTCAGCGCCTCGCCGTCCGCGGTGGGCGCGACTGACGACTCGGTTCCTCGTGGGCTCAGGTGCCTTCTTGCCGGCTGTCCGTCGTGGAGGCCTCGGTGAGCTCGACCTGCTCGAGGATCAGCCGTGCGGCGTTCGCGACGCGACGCGCCCTGCGTCGATCGCTGAGGCTGCGCTCGGTGGCAGATGTGGCATCGGCGTTCCAGAGCGTCCATGCGTACGCCGTCATGGAGACGCGCAGACCGCAGTTGGGGCAGGACGCGGATCGGGTCTGTCGATCGCCGACGATGAACGAGCCGATCTCGATCGGTTCCCGGCAGAACACGCACGCCATCGCGGGTACCCGCGCCTCGCCGTCGGCGGAGGGACGTGCTGCGCCCGGACCACGTCGTCAACGTGTGCCGCTGAGCGGTGCCCGGAGTGGGGCACCGGCCCGACCCCCAGGTACGAACGGTCGGGAGGTCCGGAGTGGTGCCTCGGTGGTCATGACGTCGTCCCGCGGACGAGGCGCAGATGCTCGTCGGGCGCACGACCGTCGAGCACGGGACGCAGCGTGGGGCGGACGACGGCCAGTGCGAAGCCGGCGTCGTCGATGCGTCGTTCGCTGACGCGGATGCCGTCAGGCCGGAGGCAGTCGTTGATCGAGCGCATGAGATCACGGGAGCGATCGACGGAGCCCTCGAAGTCGCCGGCGTCGATCACGACCAGCGTCGCCGGTCCGTGGGCCCGAGGGTGGGACGGCGACGCACGAACCACGGCTGCGCCCCGAGCTCGTCGGCCGCGGAGGCGCACGGCCCGGAGCAGTCGTGCTCGAGACCCGCGAGGACGGAATCCAGGGTGGGGGACGAGAGTCTCGGGTCCAGGTCTGCGTTCGACGACGGTGAAGTCTGCATGGTAGGCCCCGGGAAAGGCGGTCACCTGGGGTTCAGCGCGAGCTGCTGCTCATGCGACCCGGGGCGGACGGCCGAGGTCACTCCGAACTGGTTGATGGTCTCAACTGTCTCGACGTTACACC
>Ga0302321_100005299_pt1 | contig 11285 bp, 10 predicted proteins | sample Fen_T0_1_FD_202505 | JGI IMG/M metagenome (GOLD analysis project Ga0302321, IMG submission 202505) | Peat permafrost microbial communities from Stordalen Mire near Abisko, Sweden - Fen_T0_1 | ecosystem: Environmental > Terrestrial > Soil > Wetlands > Permafrost | place: Sweden: Abisko...
GCAGCGCGCGCCCTCGATGCGGACGAAAGCGCTCGAGCAACGAGAGCATCTCGGCGACGTCCGATCGAGGCTTACCCGTGAGCGCGAAGCTCACCATGTGCGGGATCCAGTAGTCCGCCGTCGGCACCGCATCCGGATCGCCGAGCGACTGACCGAGGAAGCTCTCGATCGTCCACGGGCCGATCCCTGGAATGCGCTGCAGCGTCGCTCGGATCTCGTCGAAGGATCGATCGAGCGAGCGGACGATCTCTTCGTCGTGATCGAGCAGCGCGCGGATCGCGAGCTCGCGCTTTCGATCGACGAGCGACTCGCGATATGCCCACGTCGGCATGTCGAGCAACGTCTGCTTGTCGGGAAACAGTGCGAGACCGAGTGGCCCAGGAGCCTCCGTTCCGCGCTCGCGCGCGATCTTGGCCCAGCCTTGCGCTGCTTCTACGAACGCGATGCGCTGCTGCAGGATGATCGCGACGAGCGACTCGAAGATCCACGGCACACGCGGCGATCGCATCTTGCGAAAGCGCCGCGCGATGCGCTGCATGCCCTCGTGATCGGTCGTGAACGCGTCGGGATCGTCGTGCGCGCCGCAGATCGCAGGCACCTCTTGCAACGCGCGCTCGGCGCTCGGTCCCCACGCGATCGCTTCGATCGTCGTCGGGCCCGCCTGCGCGAGATGCAGCGTCACTGGCTCGCCCTGCATCCGGAACGCGTAGGCGAAGCGTCGCTCGCGGCGATCGTAGATGCCACACGGATCGTAGGGGCCCACGCGCTGAAAGCTCAGCGTCGCGATCAGATCGACCGCGGGCACCTCGAACGTTCGCTGCGCGCCGTCGCTCACGTGGCGGGCGGCTTGCTCGCCAGCGCTCTCGCGAACGCGGGACGCTTCTCGAGCTCGTCGAGCCAGCGCGTCAGATGCGTGTACTTGCTCAGGTCCATCTCGAGGAACGTGCGCGCCGCGCGCGGCCACGTGAAGTTCGCGATGTCGGCGATCGTGAGCTCGTCGCCCGCGAGGTAGTGCGTATTCGCGAGCCGTCCGTCGAGCACGTGGAACAAGCGCTCGGCCTCCGTCGTGTACCGCTCGATCGCGTGCGGCACCTTCTCCTTCGCGAACTTCGTGAAGTAGCCGAGCTGCCCCAGCATCGGGCCGGGGCCACCGATGTTGAAGAAGGTCCATTCCAGCGTCGTGTAGCGAGCCTCGCCGGAAGCCGGCAGCAGCTTGCTGGTCTTCTCGGCGAGATAGACGAGCACCGCGCCCGACTCGAACACCGTGATCGGTGCGCCGCCGCCCTTCGGCTCGTGATCGACGATCGCGGGGATCTTGTGGTTCGGGTTGATCGCCGAGTACTCGGAGGTCTTCTGCGCGCCCTTGGTGATGTCGGTCCACTTCAGCGTGTAGGGGAGCGCGAGCTCCTCGAGCCCGATGAGCGCCTTGAAACCGTTCGGAGTCGTCCAGACGTATGCGTCGATCATGGCGCGCAGCATTGGGCCGGACACGCTCGGCGCCAAGCCTCGTCCGGCTTGACACGTTGCGTTAGGCCCCCTACCACTCGGTCATGCGTTCCCCTACCCGTTGGTAGGGAAGGAGAAGCTCCGATGGCGGAAAAGGGCAAGCGCGTTGCGATCGTGGCCGGGCTTCGGACGCCCTTCGCGAAGCAGTCGACGGCGTACAAGAAGCTCACGGCGCTCGATCTCGGCACGGCCGTGGTGGGCGAGCTCCTCGTTCGCACGGGCGTTCCCGCGAGCAAGGTGCAGCAGGTCGTCTATGGGCAGGTGCTGCCTTCGCTCTCGGCGCCCAACATCGCGCGCGAGATCGTGCTCGCGACCGGGATGCCGCGCAGCATCGAGGCGTTCAGCGTGAGTCGCGCGTGCGCGACGAGCTATCAGTCCACCGTGTCGATCGCGGAAGCGATCATGGCGGGTACCATCGACACGGGGATCGCCGGTGGTGCCGATTCGACGAGCGACGTGCCGATCGCGGTGAGCAAGAAGCTCGCGGCAGCGCTGCTCGATGCCAGCAAGGCCAAGACGCTCGCGCAGAAGCTGAGCGTGTTCGCGACGCTCTCGCCCAAGGATCTGATCCCCGTCCCGCCGGGTCTCACCGAGTTCTCGACGGGCCTCTCGATGGGCGAGAGCGCCGAGAAGATGGCCAAGGAGAATCACATCGGGCGCGAGGATCAAGATCGAATCGCGCACGAGAGCCACGTGAAGGCCGCCGCGGCGTGGAAAGACGGCCGCTTCGCGGACGAAGTGATGACCGTGTACGTCCCCGGCAAGGGCGGTCGCGATCTCGAGCCCTTCTCGCAAGACAACAACGTGCGCACCGAGTCGGACCTCGCGAGCTACGCCAAGCTCAAGCCGGTCTTCGATCGCAAGCACGGCACGATCACGGCCGCCAACGCGTCGCCGCTCACCGACGGCGCGAGCGCGCTCTTGCTCATGCGTGAAGACGTGGCCAAGGCCAACGGCCTCACGCCGCTCGGCTTCTTGAAGAGCTACGCGTTTGCTGCGGTCGATCCGCGCGGACAGATGTTGATGGGCCCGAGCTACGCGACGCCGATGGCGCTCGATCGCGCGGGTGTGAAGCTCTCCGATCTCGATCTCATCGACATGCACGAGGCCTTCGCAGCTCAGGTGCTCTCGAACACTCGAGCGTGGGAGAGCGATGCGTTCGCCAAGAAGGAGCTCGGTCGCAGCGAGAAGCTCGGCACGATCGACTGGTCGAAGTTCAACGTCACGGGCGGCTCGATCGCGATCGGCCATCCCTTCGCGGCCACGGGCGCGCGTCAGATCACGCAGACACTGCGCGAGCTCAACCGCCGCAAGGGCGGCCTCGCGCTCGTCACCGCTTGCGCGGCCGGCGGCATCGGCGCCGCGATCGTTCTCGAGAGCAACTGAAGGAGGCGACCATGGAGACGACGACGACTTCGAACGGCTCGCAGAAGACGCCCGCCACACCGCTCTCGGTCGAGAAGCGCCCCGACGGCGTGTTCATCGTGCGCATCGACATCCCGGGCGAGCCGGTGAACACGCTGAAGGCGAGCTTCGCCGAAGAGTTCCGCGCGATCTTCGAGGGCATCGAGAACGATCCGGCGTGCAAGGCCGTCGTCTTCACGAGCGGCAAGAAGAGCGGGTTCATCGCGGGCGCCGACATCACGATGCTGCAGTCGGTGAAGTCGGAGCGCGAGGCGACCGAGATCTCGGCGACGGGCCAGCGCGCGATGGATCGCATCGAAGCGTTCCGTGTGCCGGTCGTGGCGGCGATCCACGGCGCTGCGCTCGGCGGCGGATTGGAAGTCGCGCTCGCGTGTCATGCGCGCGTCGCGTCCGATGATCGCAAGACCAAGCTCGGCTTGCCCGAGGTGATGCTGGGCGTGCTGCCGGGCGCCGGTGGCACGCAGCGCTTGCCGCGCTTGATCCCCATTCAATCGGCGCTCGATCTCTTGCTCACCGGTAAGCAGCTCGACGCCAAGCGCGCCAAGAAGCTCGGCCTCGTCGACGAAGTCGTGCCCGAAGCGATCTTGATGGACGTCGCGATCGAGTGGGCGCTGAAGCTCGCCGGCAAGCCGCATCGGCCGCCCTCCGAGATCAAGGCGGAGAACCTCGAAGGCGCCGCCAAGGTCCAAGAGCTCGCGCTCACGGGCACGGCGATCGGTCGCAAGGTGCTCTTCGATCAGGCGCGCAAGGCGCTCTTGAGCAAGTCGCGCGGGAACTATCCGGCGCCCGAGCGGATCCTCGACGTCGTGAAGAAGGGCCTCTCGGAAGGCATCGCGCGCGGGCTCGAGGCGGAGGCGGCTGCGTTCGGTGAGCTCGTCGTCTCGCCACAGGCTGCGCAGCTGATGAGCATCTTCTTCGCGCAGAACGCGCTGAAGAAGGACAACGGGACGAGCGATCCCAACGTCAAGCCGCGCGAGGTGCACAAGGTCGGCATGCTCGGCGCCGGCCTCATGGGCGGCGGCATCGCGTTCGTCACCGCCACGGGCGCGCGCATTCCCGTGCGCATGAAGGACAAGGACACGGCGGGCGTCGGCCGCGGTCTCTCGCACGTGAAGTCGCTCGTCGATGGCCGCGTGAAGCGCAAGCGCGTGACGCTGCGCGAGGGCGTCGAAGAGATGTCGCTCGTCACGGGCACGACCGACTACTCGGGCCTGCAAGGCGCCGAGGTCGTGATCGAGGCCGTATTCGAGGATCTCTCGCTCAAGCACCGCGTGCTCAAGGACACGGAAGCCGCCTGCGGGCGCGATACGATCTTCGCGTCGAACACGTCGTCGATCCCGATCACGAAGATCGCCGAGGCGAGCGCGCATCCCGAAACGGTGATCGGCATGCACTACTTCTCGCCCGTCGAGAAGATGCCGCTGCTCGAGATCATCGTGACGGGCAAGACGAGCGACGTGACCACGGCGACGTGCGTCGAGCTCGGCAAGAAGCAGGGTAAGACGGTCATCGTCGTCAACGACGGCGTCGGCTTCTACACGAGCCGGATCCTCGGCCCGATGATGAACGAGGCGGCGTACATCCTCGGCGAGGGCGTGAAGATCGAGGACATCGATGCGGCGCTCGTCGACTGGGGATTCCCCGTCGGCCCGATCACGTTGCTCGACGAGGTCGGCATCGACGTCGCGGCCAAGGTCGGGCCCATCATGCTCGAAGAGTTCGGCGATCGCCTCAGCGCGCCCGCGGGCTTCGACAAGCTGATCGCGGACGACCGCAAGGGCCGCAAGAACGGTCGCGGCTTCTACCTCTATCCAAAGGAAGGCGAGAAGAAGAAGGGCAAGAAGGAGGTCGACGCATCGGTGTACGCCGTGCTCGGGATCACACCCGACAAGACCTTGCCCAAGGACGAGATCGCGCAGCGCTGCGCGTTGATGTTCGTGAACGAAGCGGCGCTCTGCTACGGCGAAGGCATCTTGCGCAGCGCACGCGACGGCGACGTGGGCGCGATCTTCGGCCTCGGCTTTCCGCCCTTCCGCGGTGGCCCCTTCCGTTGGATCGACACCATCGGTGTGAAGGAGGTCGTGCGTCGTCTCGATCACTTCCGCGATCGTCTCGGTAAGCGCTTCCAAGCAGCGCCGGTGCTGGTCGAGATGGCCAAGACCGGTGCGACGTTCCACGGCAGCAATCCCATGCCGCCAGGCCGTCACAAGCGCGTGAAGAAGAGCTGACGGCACGCGGGCTGCAGCCGCGCCAGGCATGAGCGCTCGCGCGATCGTTTGGCCCGTGTTGGCACTCGTTGTCGGCTGCGTGAGCCCCCCGATCGCCGACGCGGGGCCGGACACGAGCACGATCGGTCCAGCGTGCACGGGGATTGCAAGGCCCGTCGATGCGCGTGCCCATTTCACATGCTCTGCGCGTCGGGCCAGTGGTCGTGTTACGACGTATGCACGACGATCGGCTTATGATCTCATCTCACTCGGCACATCCCGTGCTGGCTAACGACGTCATGCGCATCTGGCACACGCTTGCACCGCGTCTCTGGGTCGCGATGGCTCTGTGCGCTGGATGCGCACCGTCGGTCGCGCCCGAGGTCGACTCTGGACTGCGCTCCACGTGCGACGGGGGAGATCTGACGGGCTGCCCGTGCGACGAGCCGGGGCGAGTCGTTTGCTCGATTCCGCGTGATTTCATCTGTTCGGGCGGCACGTGGGACGTGGCCGCCGACGTTTGTGGCGAGCTCGATTCGGGGGTTCGCGACGTGGGCGGCGACGCGAACGATGCGTGCAGCGACGAGGGCGCCTTCACATGCGGGAGCGGCGGCGGCGTCGTCTGCTGCGGTGGACATCGTCGTGCGTTCTCGGACGGGCCGTGCGGGCCCTTCGTCCCGGACGCGGGCTCGGTGGATGCCGGCCTCGACGCCTCCGTCTGTGGCGCGAGTCCCTTCGCCGAGGGATGCCGGTGCGACGTCGACGCGGGTGCCGCGCCTTGCATCCAGTTCACGGTGGGCGTCTGCGTCGATGGCACGTGGCATCGCTCGGCCCACGCCTGCAACATCTGCTGAGCATCGCGCGACAAGGGCGCCTGAAGTAGAACCCGCTTCGTGAGCGCACGAGACGATGGGTTTCATCAGCCGGCCGAGTGGGCGGCACACGAAGCGGTGTGGATTGCGTGGCCGAGCCACGGTGATCTCTGGGGCGAGGACGCGCTGATCGACGCGCAGGCGGAGCTGAGCAAGCTCGCCGAGGCGATCGCTGATCCCGATGACGAAGGAAAGCCACGCGGCGAGAAGCTCGAAGTGCTCGTGCGCACCGATGCGGACGAGCGCCTCGCGCGCTGGAAGCTAGGCGCTTTCGGCGCGACGACGCACCGCGCGCTCTACGGCGACATCTGGTTGCGCGACACGCTGCCGATCTTTCTTTCGCATCGCACCTCCAGCGAGCGCGCCGCCGCGTCGTTCCGCTTCAACGGCTGGGGCGGCAAGTACGCGCTGCCGGGCGATGCCGAGCTCTCGAGCGTCGTAGCGAAGCTCAGCGGTCAGCGCACGTTCAGTCACGAGCTCGTTCTCGAAGGCGGATCGGTCGAGCCCGATGGGGAAGGCACGATCCTCACGAGCGAGGAGTGCTTGCTCAACCCGAACCGCAATCCGGGCAAGTCGCGCGCAGAGATCGAGAAGGAGCTCGAGGAGTCACTCGGTGCCGAGCGCGTGCTCTGGGTGACCAAGGGCTTGCTCCACGATCACACCGACGGGCACATCGACACCATCGCGCGCTTCGTCGCGCCGGGCCGCGTCGTGTGCATGAGCGCGAGCGGCGACGACGATCCGAATCGCGAGGTGCTGGATGCGATCGGGAAGGAGCTGGCGGCGATGACCGATGCGCGCGGTCGTCGGCTCGACGTGGTGCGCATTCCCTCGCCCGGCCGTGTGCTCGATGAAGATGGCGAGGTGATGCCGGCGAGCCACGTCAACTTCTACATCGGCAATCGAACCGTGGTCGTGCCCACGTACGGAACGAAATTCGACGAAGCGGCGGTCGCTGCGATCACGCCTCTTTTCCCCGGTCGACGTGTGGTCGGCGCGAGCGCGCGTGTGATCCTCGAAGGCGGAGGCGCGTTTCACTGCATCACGCAGCAAGTCCCGCGCTGAGCCATGGCCGCCAAGAAGAGCCCGCTGCCCGACAAGAAGAAGGTGCGCGAGGCATTGCTCGTCGCGATGCGCGAGGCGCTCTCGGCGATGGCGCGCGCCGCGAAGGACGCGGCCGAAGGCGCAACGCACGAAGAGAGCCGCTCCGAAGGCGACAAGGACATGCGCGCGACGGAAGAGAGCTACGTCGCGCGCGGCAAAGCGATGCGCGCCGAGGAGCTCGCCGACGAGCTCGGTCGCGCGGAGTCGAACGTCTGGCGCGTGTACGGCGATACGGACCCGATCGGTCCGGGCGCGCTGGTGCGCGTCCTCGTCGACGATGCGCCGCGCCTGTTCCTTCTCTCGGTGCAAGGAGGCGGTCGCAGCCTGCGCGTCGACGGGCACGAGATCACCGTCGTGACGCCGGTGACGCCCGTCGGAGCCGCGCTGATCGGCAAGCGCGTGGGCGACGACTTCGAGCTCGCGATCAAGGGCGCGATGCGCGAGTGGGTGATCGACGCGATCGCTTGATCGAAAACAGAAACAACGCCGACCCGAGCGGCGCGCACTGTGATCGACGAAAGAAGGCGTCTTGCTCGCTCGTCACGGAATCTTCTGGCTCACGATGGTGCTCGCGTCGCTCTCCGCGGTCGCGCTCGCACAGCCCCGTGACACCGTGATCTTCGCGGTCGATCAAGGCCTCGAAGGAGATCTGAGCCTCGTCACGCGCGCCGAGATCGCGCTGCGTGGCCTCGACCTCTCGGTGCTCCCGGCGCTGGCCGGAGAATCCGTCGACGAGCGTGAGCGCGTCGCGCGACTTCTCGCGCAAGAGCGACGTGCCATCGCGATCCTCTGGATCGAGCCCAGCCGCACCGAAGTACGCGCGACGACGCCAGCGGGCCCGATGCGCTTCGCGACGCTTCCGCGCGCGCTCGACGACCTCGACGTGCGCGTGCTCGCCGTCATCGCCGGCAGCGTGCTCGACGAGGCGCTCTCTCCCCCGGGCCTCACCTCGCCTGTCTCTTCGACGCTCGTTCCCGAACCGCCGCCCGCACCACCCTCGGCGGCACCGATCGAAGTGGCCGTGACGTTGGCCGCGCCGCGGGCGCCCGCACCGCCGCCCGAGCCCGCGCCGCCGTCGGAGCCCGAGGACGCGGCTGCCGAAAGCGCTGCCGATGACGAGCTCGCGTTTTATGGGGTGCTCGACACGATGGTCGGCGTCGTGTGGTCGGTCGGCAGCCGCAACACCGACAACATCGGACAAGCCGTCGGCAGGCTCGGCGTCGGTGCGACGTACCGCGATCTGCGCGTCGAAGTGCTCGGCGCAGGCGGGCTCGAGATGGGGATCGACGGTAGCTATCCCGCCAGCTACTTGGCCGAGCTCGATCTCGCGCTCGCGGGGGTCGTGCGCAGCGGAGATGCGTCGTTCGATCTCGGCGGTGTGATCGGCGGCGCCGTCCACACGCTCCTCGATTCGCACGAGAGCAGGTCCGACGCGAGCCCGGCGCTGCGTCTCGGCGCGCTCTTCGGCTTCACGCTTCCCGACGAGCCCTCGTCGTGCCCGTTTCGGTTCCACGTCGAGGTCGGCGGCTTCGCGCGCAACGGTCCGCTTCCGATCGAGCCCTTCGTGGACGTGACGATCGGCGTCGCGCTCCGCTGAGCGTCCCAACACTCCGACGCCTGGCTCTTCGCGTCTCGACGCGAAGGCGGTGCCCCACTCCGTCCCGTTCACGAAAGGAAATCGCCATGCATCGTTCGTTCGTCGCCCTCTTCGCTCTCTCCGCCCTCTCTGCGTGCGTCGGATCCGTCGCGCCCACCAACGGCCAGCTCGACCCCGACGGCCCCGATCCGGAGGCGATCGACGCGTGCGTCGCTCTCGCGACGACGTTCCGCGACCATTGCGCGGCCAGCAACGGATCGACCGACGAGCGCGTGCATCTGTGGAACGGCTACGTCGCGCTCTGCCGAACGGGCAATACCGATCTCTTGCTCGCCTCCATGCAGTGCATGGACTCGACACAGTGTCGCGCGTTCTCCGACGCGAACGAAGGCAACGCGTGCCTCGACGCGCTGCACGCGAGCATGCAGCCGGCGCCCATCAGCCACTGGTTGGAGGGCTTCTGCTCACGCTGTGGCAGCCCGGACTGTCCGGTGGGACGCGCCGAGATCATTCCCTACCTGCCCGCGTCCGAAGAGCCCTCGCTCGCGACCTGCTCGGCCAGCGCGGCCTGCACCATCGACGGCGTCGTGGCTGCGTGCGGTGCGAGCGTTCCCCAGCTCACGCCTTTCGCCACGCCCTGAGCGAGAAAGAAACAACGCGGAGCCTCGGCGGCGCCACCATGGGAACGTGCCGCGTCCGCCGATCGTCCGCTCGGGCTCGTCCCCTCGTGAGGAGCCGATGCAGGAGCCTGTGCGCTTCGATCCTTCGGCCCGCCTCGCGACCGATCAGATCGAAGCGCTCCAGCGTGGAGATCGACGCGCGATCGAGGCGGCGCTGCGCTCGGTCTTTCCGGATCTACGTCTGCGTCTTCATCGCTTGCTCGGCCCACGTCACGACCTGGACGACGCCGTGCAAGATGCCCTGATCGAGGTGGCCTCGGCGCTGCGCGGCTTCGAGGGACGCTCGACGCTCCGCACGTTCGCGGCGCGCATCACCGTTCGCGTGGCGTATCGCTACTTTCGGCGTCCGCGCGTGGAGACGGTCGAGCTCGCAGCGCTGGCCGATCCAGACGATCCCGAGGCGCGCGTCGCGAGCCGGCAGACCTTGCGCCGACTCGCGCGCTGTCTCGAGAAGATGAGCGAGAAGCGGCGCGTGACCTTCGTGCTGTGTTGCGTGGAAGGCATGCCACCCGCCGAGGTCGCCGAGATCGAAGGTGTTCCTTCGCTGGTGATTCGTGCGCGGCTGATGCAAGCGCGCAGCGAGCTCGCGAGGCTGATGAAGGGGGATCCGTACGTCGATGCGATGACGCGAGCGTCGAGAGGGAGCGAGCCATGAGCGAGCGTGAGCAAGAGCCGGTCGACGTCCTCGCAACGATGCTGCGCGGTGGCTTGCCCTCGGCGATCGACGATCGCGCCCGCGATGCGCTCCTCGAGCGTGCGATCGACGCGTCGTCCCAAGCTCGTCCGCAGCCCACACGCCGGCGTTCGCCCGTTTGGGCGCTGGCGGTGGCCGCCGCGGTCTTGCTCGGGCTGCTCTCCTTGCCTTCAGCGCAAGCGCCGTGGCCCTCCGATCTCACGCTCGCGACGGGTGATCGTGTGCACGTCGTGGCAGGCAGCGACGTGGCCTTCGAGCGTCTCGACGATCGCGAGCGGCGGATTGCGCTCACGACGGGCGCGGCGGTCTTCGACGTCGCGTCGATCGAGGCGAGTGTGTTCGAGGTGACGACGCCCGAGCTCTCCGTCGTCGTGCGCGGAACGGTCTTCGGCGTCGAGCGCGTGGGGGAGCGCACGTTCGTGCGTGTGTACGAGGGCCGCGTGGAGGTGCGCGATCACGGTGTCGTGACGCAGCTCGCACGGAACGAGTCGTACGCGTCCGGCGCTGGCATCGCGCCCCACGCAGACGACGGGCCGCTGGAGCGCCTCGGTCGCGAGCTCGCCGCGCGCCGCGATGCAGAGCCGCACGTGCCCGCGGTCGCGGTCATCGCGCCGGCGCCGATCCAGCCGCAGATCGTGCAGCCAATCGTCGAGGCGCCGGCGGTGCAGGACATCTCGCCCACGCCGCGAGCGATGCCGCGTCGAGCCGGAGTCGACGTGAGCGATCTCGAGGGATGGCTCGCGGCGGGCCGCTTCGAGGACGCGCGTGCACGTGCGCACGACGAGCGTCTCCTCGGTCGCACAGGCGATGCTTGGCGCTTCGGCAACGTGGAAGCGCGCGCGCTCCAGGGCCTCGGCCGCGTCGACGAAGCGGCAGCGCTCTACGACGAGCTGGTCGACGAGGCGCCGCCGGACGATCGCGCCGCGCTCGCATTCCGCGCCGCGTCCGCACGCCTCGATCGGCTCGGGGATGCCCACGGCGCCCTCGCATCGCTCGATCGCACGTCGTTCGACGGCACGGCGCTACAAGAGCGTGCGCTCGGCCTCCGCGCTCGTGCGCTCGATCGCGCTGGAGAGAGCGATGCTGCGGCGCGTGTCGCCGGAGAATATCTGGCGCGCTACCCGGAAGGCGGCCTCGCCGAGCTCATGCGCGCGCTGACGCGGCGCTGAGCCCGCGCTCATTTCCGTTCGCGCCTACGAA
>Ga0302321_100005300_pt1 | contig 11285 bp, 9 predicted proteins | sample Fen_T0_1_FD_202505 | JGI IMG/M metagenome (GOLD analysis project Ga0302321, IMG submission 202505) | Peat permafrost microbial communities from Stordalen Mire near Abisko, Sweden - Fen_T0_1 | ecosystem: Environmental > Terrestrial > Soil > Wetlands > Permafrost | place: Sweden: Abisko...
GCGCAATAAATGAATACAAGGTTACTCATAATACATTAACTCACTTATTAGCAAAAGATACATTCAAAGAATCGCTCGTCGAATCTGTAAACAATATCGAACAAGTTCGATTTTTTAGTACAGACATACAAGAAAGCGCTACACCTAGAAATCTAGCATTATTGGCATTAGATATTGATTATTTTAAACAAGTAAATGACACATGGGGCCATTTGTATGGGGATCAAGTTTTAAAGGTATTCGCATTACGTTTAGAGCAAATTGCAAATAACATTATATCTTCTGAAATTGGAAAGCCAGCTGTTCAACTCGGCCATCCTTCTGGTGAGGAGTTTTTTGTCCTCATTGAGGCCAACGCTACCAAGGAGCAATTTTCTAGATGGGCCGAAGATATTCGAGCCAAAATTGATGATGAAGTCCTTCCGACAGAATCCGAATGGGAAAAACTTAAAACTCAAGACAACTTATCTGTCCTTCAGCCGCCGCCTCTTCAGAATAGAAAAATTACAGCTAGCATTGGAGCAATTCTCTACGCAGGAACCCCAACTCAAGACCCTAGCATTGATCCCATTTCAAGCCTATTTGATAATGCTGACACAGCTTTATATAGAGCTAAAGCGGCAGGAAGAAATCAAGTTATTTTCTTTGACGAAATTCTTGCATCTTATGGACGAATTCTAGAGTGCGATCCGATTACAGGCGTAGTGGCTATAGATATAGGATCAAACGTAGGCATTTCAATCGGTCAAGAGTTTAAAGTTTTCCCAAAAACGTACACTGGGCGTACGAAATTTTCTATAAATGATGGAAGAACAACTCGGACTCTCGGAATTTATCCTAGAGTAGAAAGTGGTAGACTTATTGTTTTTAATACGCAACCGGAAATTTCATTTTCTTATATTGATCCTCCAGGAGACAATAAAACAAATTTTGAACCAGGATCTCATCTTGAAGCGATACCAGCAGGCAGTATTGGTCACCTACTTCCGACTTCATCAAGATATTTTCCATCTTCGAACGACTCCATTCTAGGGCGGGGAGTTCAAGTAATTAAAGAATTCATCGCAGCTCGAACATCCAATCACGAAAAGCCATTCGCTATTATTATTAGATTTGCAAGAGAATCAGAATATCTTCGAAAATATGGGGTGGCGCCACTGAATTCAGCATTAGCTCGTCTTTATCAATCAGCCCAATCAACCTTCAAAACAAGTAGAATAATTGAGGTTCTAGATCGCGGTTCCATCTGTATTGCTGGCATCGAGGACGTGTATGAGGAAAAGGTGCTAACAGATTTTGTCACCTCAATGGCCACACAATTTCCAGAACTAAACGTAATATCAGGCATATTTTGCGAAACTGACCGACTATCTGCGGAAAAAATACAGGCTCAGAGTTTAAACCCTTCGCATGCGATGGAGTTTGCTCGATTTGCTGCCTCAGATTTAGGACGCCTACCTGATGCGCGCGTGAGACATTTCGATTACACGACTGCCATGAGTGTCCTAAATGCACTTAGGGAATCGAGGTCTTTTGTACAAGCCTATGCAGATTTTGAACTTCTTCGAAGTCTTGGAGTTGAATCTGCTAGCCTGTATAACATTGCTGGGTTGACCGCTGGAAGCCTCGGCATGATGACGCAGGCCTTAGAGCATTTAGAGGCTGCAATAAATCGAGATCCAAACAAAATTATTTTTAAAAGTAATTATGGAATCTATGCATATAGGCTAGACGAAATCGACCTAGCACTAAAAACATTAAATACTCTTACTGATGCAGAAGTAGAACTTCTGAAATCATCACACCCATTTGGTTTTGTTACATATGCGCGTCTACTTGCGAAGGCTAGAATTGTGCAGTCCCACGAATTTATTCTTGATCGATTTTTATCAGTAGCAAAGGACGCCCTTGAATTACCTGATTATGTGGATTCAACCGAATCAAAGATTATAAGAATAGCATTAAGTATTGATACAGAGTCACTAATTGAAAACAATTCAAATAAATCTAATCAACCTTAACAAATTAGATTTTGCAATTAACATAACATGAATTTTGATTATAATTTTAATTCAACCACTGATAACCGCGCTTGTTCTTTTCATCTCAGTTCATCTCTGGCTGTTTTTCGTTTTTGAATGCCCCGTGGCGCGGCACTCTCCCGTGGGCACGCCATTTGTGGCCTCCCCCGCAAAAGAATTCAATCAGCGGAGGGGCGGAGGAAAGCGGAGACAGGCAGGGTTGGCTTGGCGCCTTTCCTCTGCTTTCCTCTGCTTTCCTCAGCTTCTCCGCTCTCCTCAGCTTTAAAAAATCCCTTTCTCTGTGGCCTTCCACGCCCCGCGGACCCATCCTTGCCCTGCTCTCGGCCAAGGAGGCTGCCATGCCCATGACCCGGCTCGTGGAATTCCTCAGGTCGAACGGGGTGCCGCACCAGGTCATCCCGCACCCGTTGGCCTTCACGGCCACGTCGGTGGCGGGGGCGGCGCACATCCCCGGCCGGGAGATGGCCAAGACGGTGGTGGTGGACCTGGATGGGCAGCATGTGCTGGCGGTGGTGCCCGCCCACCGGAAGGTGGACCTGGAGCGCCTGCGCCTGGCCACGGACTCCTACTACGCGGACCTGGCCGAGGAGTGGGAGTTCATCCGCGACTTCCCCGACTGCGAGCCCGGCGCCATGCCGCCCTTCGGCAACCTCTTCGGCCTGGACGTCTACGTGGAGCCGCACCTGGCGGAGGACACGGAGATCGCCTTCAACGCCGGCAACCACACCGAAGTGGTCCGCATGGCCTACAAGGACTTCGAGCGCCTGACCCAGCCCCAGCTCGTGGCGATGTAGCTCCTATCGCCACCGTTTCGTCGGATGGCTGGAATGAGAATGACTGCCCGGGGCATCGCCTCGAACCGGCGGCGAGGAGGATCTTGGAAAGGACGGATTAGCCACCGATGAACACCGATGAACACCGATCAAAAGCTGAATAAAGATCAAGAGCACGGGGCAAAAGCTGGAACCACAGATGTCGCAGGTGGACGCAGATGAGCGCCGATGAAATCTGATAAACACCGATCAAGCCAAAGCGTGGATGGGCGCGCACTGCTTTCATCGGTGTTCATCATTCAGTTCCCGGTGTTCATCGGTGTTTTGCTTAAGCCGGTGATGCACGGTGATGAACAGGGATAAAGACAAGAGCTCTTTTCATCACCGTCCATCGCTGTCCATCACCGGCAAAGGCTTTTCGTCCCTTCCATCCCTGTTCAAATCCATTCTTATGATTCACTGTTTCCCAACCCGGAGCTCTCAAGATCCCTGGTCCGGAGGTGAGGATGTCCATGAGCGTGAAGCACCTTTTCGACCTGACCGGCAAGGTGGCCCTGGTCACCGGCGGATCGCGCGGGCTGGGCCTGCAGATGGCCGCGGGGCTGGGGGAAATGGGGGCGCGGCTGGCCATCACCGCCCGCAGGCCCGGCGAACTGGAGGCCGCCGAGGCGCACCTGCGGGGGCTGGGCTGCGAGGTGCTGAGCCTCGCCAATGACCTGTCGAAGTTCGACGGGATTCCCGGCCTGGTGGAGCAGGTGCTGGCCACCTACGGCACCATCGACATCCTGCTCAACAACGCCGGCGCCACCTGGAGCGCCCCGGCCGAGGACTACCCCACCGAGGCCTGGAACAAGGTGATGGACCTCAACATCAACGGGATGTTCTTCCTCTCCCGGGAAGTGGGCCGGCGCTGCCTGATCCCGCAGCGCTCCGGCAAGATCATCAACCTGGCCTCCATCGCCGGCCTGGCGGGCAATCCGGCGGCCATGACGACCATCGCCTACAACACCAGCAAGGGCGCGGTGGTCAACTTCACCCGCGCGCTGGCTTCCGAGTGGGGCCAGTACAACATCAACGTGAACGCCATCTGCCCGGGCTTCTTCCCGTCCAAGATGTCGGCGGGCCTGCTGGAAGTCATCGGGCAGCGGGTGATCGAGGGCACGCCCCTGGGCCGGCTCGGCGGCGACGAGGATCTCCAGGGCATCGCGGTCTTCCTCGCCTCCGAAGCCTCGCGCCACATCACCGGCCAGTGCATCACCGTCGATGGCGGCGGCAGCACGACCCTGTGAGCGCCAATCTGTGAGCGCCGGGCCTCAGGCGTAGTAGCGGAACAGGATCTCCACCGCGCAGGCGGGCTTGGCCTGGCCGTCGATCTCGACCTGCACATTCCAGGCGGCCTGCACGCCGCCCTTGATGTCCTCCAGCCCCTCCAGGGTGAACCGGGCGCGGACGCGGTCATTGCAGCGCACGGGGGTCACGAAGCGCAGGCGGTTGATGCCGTAGTTGATGATCATGCGGCCCCCGCCCACTTCCAGGGCTTCCATCATCAGGTTGGAGATCAGGGAGAGGGTCAGGTAGCCGTGGGCGATGGTGCCGCCGAAGGGCGTCTCCGCCGCCGCGCGCGCCGGGTCCACATGGATCCACTGGCGGTCGTTGGTGGCCTCGGCGAAGCGGTCGATGCGCCCCTGGTCCACCTGCAGCCACTCGCTGACGGCGAGTTCCTTCCCCACCCATGCGGCCAGGGCCTCCAGGCTGGGAATCGCGACCTTGGGCATGGGGGCTCCTGGTGTGGGATGAAGGTTGGGATCGGCGGATCAACGGCTTCAAGAACCTGGGAAGCCGCCCCGGAAATGATCCCACCAGTCGGCGTACCGGCCACCTGGTTTAAGCGACAGCCCATCGCCCTTGAAAAGAGAAAAACCTGCCCCCGATGAACTCGGATCAAAGCTGATGAACACCGATCAAGCCAAAGCATGTGGACAGGCGATCACCATTTTTCATCGGTGTTCATCATTCAGTTCTCGGTGTTCATCGGTGTTTTTCTTTAGCCGGTGATGAACAGTGATAAAGACAACAGCTCTTTTCATCACTGTCCATCACCGGCAAATGCTTTTCATTCCTGTGAAAAGCACAGATGACGGTTCCCGGGAAGATTCATTCCTGCCGGATCCCTTAATGCCCGTATCGGCTGCAGGGAATCCGTGGCGTTCCCCTGCAGCACCGATGAACACCGATCAAGCCAAAACTAGATGCACAAAGGCCTTCTTTTCGGTGGTCATCATTCAGTTCTCGGTGTTCGTCGGTGTTCTTCTTTCGCCGGTGATGCACGGTAATGAACAATGATAAAGACAAGGGCTCGTCTCATCACCGTCCAGCCCTGTTCATCGCCGGTTTCCGCTTTTCAGTGCCCCGCCGCTACAGGTACACGCCGCAGAACACCACGACCCCATCGGCGGCCAGGCAGTACGAGGTCTTCGCTTCGATCTTGCGGGTGTCGGGGTTCAGGCGCTTGAAGTCCACCCAGCCGCCGCCCTTTTTCTGGCCCGTGGCGATCTGCTGCTTGATGTACTGCACGCCATCCGGATCCTTCACGTTCAGGCGGTTCAGGCCCAGCAGGGCCGCGTCGGCGCCATGGGCCAGCACCACGCCGTTCAGGTCGTAGGCGGCCAGGTAGAGGGTGCCGCCCGGCTTCACATGGAACTTGCCCGAGCCCTTCTGCACTTCGGCCAGGAACTTCTCCCGGCCATTGGCCTTCATGAAGGCGATCCCCTCTTTCACGAGGGCTTCCGCCTTGGGCCGGTCGGCGGCCTGGGAGCAGAGCGGCAGGGCCACAACGCACGTCAGCACGGGGATGAGGAACCTGCGCATGGGGATCTCCAGGTGGGCACGATGGCCTGCCCCTTTTTTCGACGGGGCCGTGGGAAGGCTTGAATTCCCGGGGCGCCTTCTGCTCCAGGATCCGGCCTTGGCAAGGTCAAGAACCGGGGAGAGCCCAGCCCGCCGAGTTGGCCGCTGCTGCGCCCCACAAGCCGAGGCATGGGCAGGCGCTCAAGGTCGTTTCACCTGTGGTCACCGGTGGCTGAAAACCCTTCAACCAGTGATGCACGGTGATGAACAGCGATGGGGACAGCTGCTCTTTTCATTACCGTTCATCCCTGTCCAGCACCGGTTCCCCTGTCTTTCCGGGCGTTGATCCGGGTGCATCCGCGGCTACACGATCGCCATGAGCAGGCGCTTGAGCTGATCCAGGTGCAGCAGGTCGTGCCCGGCCATGAGGGTGCGGAGCAGGCCCAGGGATTCGGGCCCGCGCTCGCTGTGCTGGCCGGTGCGGGCCAGCTCCTGCGGGCTCAGGCTCTGCCACAGGCGCAGGTTGTGCTTGCGCAGGTAGCGGAATTCCTCAGCGAGCTCGATCGGCTCGCGCTCGTTGTAGTGCTGCCCCGCCACCCACAGGTCCTGGTCCATCCCCTGGATGGCGGGGTGCTCCTCGCACAGGATGAGCCGGGCGCGGTAGCCGTAGACCCACTCGCAGTCGCAGAGGTGGCCGATGACTTCGCAGGGCGTCCACTTCCCTTCGATGGGCCGCACCTGCAGCCGCTTCCGGTCATTGGTGCGGACGATGCCCGCCAGCACGTCCGCGGTCCGGCCGAGCACCTCCAGCGGTTCCTGCGACCCCAGGTAATCCCAGAGCCTCTTCCGGTAGATGGCAGTGGGCCCTTCCGGATTGGGTGCGGTCGTCATGGTTTCCTCCTGGCTGGAATGGGACGCGGGGCGGCCGAGCCGTTTGCCAGGGGGCCCGGCAGTCTCAAACCTCGCATCTTACCCCTCTGAGCGCCCCCTCAACACCCATGGCCGTTCCTCCCGGCGGTCGCTTCGGTATGGGGGTCTGCGTGGAGCTCCATCTGGCGGAAAACCGCTCGCAGGGCGGACCGATCAAAAGGATGATTAGCCGGGGATGGACGGGGATAAGGAAAACGACCCACCGACTCGTCAAGCCTCAAAACGGTGGCGAGGAAGTGGGCGTGGAAAAGATGGATTAGCCACCGATGAACACCGATGAACACCGATAAAAAGCTGATCAAGATCAAGGGCACGGTTCAAAACAGGAACCGCAGAGGGCGCAGAGAGCTGAGAGGCGCGCCGACCCAGCGGGCATGGGCCCGCCGCAGGCGGCCTCCGGCGTGGCCGGAGGTCAGTGGGGGCGCCGGGGACCGAGTCCCCCCAAAAGGGCGCGACCCCGGCGCCCCGCTGAAGCCCATGCTGACGAAGTGACCCGTCCCGATAGGCTCCCGGCTGCCGTTTTTCAATCATGTTTTGATCGGTGTTCATCGGTGGCTCAAATGCTTTTTCGCGGGTGATGAAGTCTGCTGGTGTTGGCCGTTCTATGCATCCCGGTCTATTCCAGTTCATCCCCGTGAGGAGGAAAGCTCAACACCATCCATTGACGCTGTCTGCAGGATCGAGAAGATTTGAGGGCAGGTCGTCTCATGGCTGGCATAAAGTATTAATTTTATTAACATTCATTGACAGAGCTTGAGGCCGACGCATCTTTTATTTCCAGGATTGATCACTTCATCTGAAGACCCTCGCGAGGCACCACCCACCCTCGAATTGCACCGGTACCGATCCCACTTTCTGCGGAGCAGTGGTGGTAGATGATCCATGACCTTTTTCAGAATGGGCGGTTCCAACCTTGCTGCCTGCCCCTGGTTTTCCCTCTCGGGCAACCCACGGAACCGCCCAACCAAATCGCCCCGGAGGAGGGGGGGCAGGCAGCCTAGATTCCGCCGATGAACCCTGATTCAAAGGCGGTGAACGAGCCGGGGCGGTTCCTGGGATACTCGCCCCATGCCCGCCGCGCCGCCGCCCATCCTGGTTCTGCTCCCCGGCATGGACGGCACGGGGATCATGTTCGAGCCCTTCGTGCCGGCCCTCGAAGGCTTTGAACCACGGGTGGTGCGCTATCCGGCGGAGCTGACTTCGTACGCCGATTGCACGGCCTTTGCGCGGAAGGCCCTGCCCACGGATCGGCCCTTCCTGCTGCTGGGGGAATCCTTCTCGGGCCCGGTGGCCATCGCCCTGGCGGCGGAGCAGCCGGAAGGCCTGCGGGGCCTGGTGCTCTGTGGCAGCTTCGCCCGCAACCCCCGGCCCGACCTGGTCTGGCTGGCTCCGCTCCTGCGCCTGTTGCCGCCCATGCGGCTGCCCCTGCCCCTCATGCGGCGCCTGCTGCTGGGGGGCCGGGCCTCGGAGGCCCTCACGCGGCTGGTGGACCGCATGATCGCCCAGGTGCCCACCACCACGCTGAAGCGCCGCCTCCTGGCCGTGGGCCGGGTGGATCACTCGGATCTGCTGGGCCGGGTCCAGGTGCCCATGCTCGCCCTCTGCGCCGGCCAGGACCGACTGGTGCCGGCCTCGGCCACGGACTGGATCCGCACCCACCGGACCCAGCTCGATATCACCACCCTGCAGGGACCCCACTGGCTCCTGCAGACCCGGAGCCAAGCCTGTGCGAGGGCCATCGCCGCCTTTGCGGAGCGCAATCAGGCCGCCCAAAGCATCTAGAGCAGCAGGGCTCGCCGGGGCTGGTGGGCTACTGGACGATGACGGTTCCGGTCATGCCGAGGCCGCAGTGGGTGGTGCAGTAGTAGTGGTAGGTTCCCGCCGTCGTGAACTTGTGGGTCATGGTGAAGCCTGCGGCCTGGGCCCCGCCGCTGCTGAAGCCGCCATCAGCCGTGCAGCTGGTGCCCGAATCCACGGTGTGGCCGGAGGTGGCCCAGGTCCAGGTCACCGTGGTGCCCGCACTCACCGTGAGCGGATCGGGCGTGAAGATGTTCTGGGAGGCGTAGACCCCGTTGGGGCCCACCGTGATGGTGTTGGGCGGGGGCGGGGGCGGGCCTCCTGCGTAGCTCGAACCCCCGCCACCCCCGCCGCAACCGGGAATGAGGGCCAACATCAGGAAGGGGAAAGAACGGAACAGCCTGTGGTTGCCGGGTCTGGATTGCATGGCGTCCTCCTCTGGCAGGCGGACCTGCCGGACCCAGGCTTGGTCCAAACGATCCCGGGACCAGATCCGGTTTGAAGATCGGCATGGGTCCGGTCGGGCCTGGGAAGGATGGTCCGAGGCCGTGCCCTAATCCGGCTTCACGGTCCAGAAGGCGGGATCGGTGGCGATGGTACCGGGGCCGGGAAAGCTCAGTTTGGGGCTGAAGGCGAGGAGCTGGTTTTCCACGGCGTTCACGGTATCCGCGAAGACCTTCTGCATGGCCTTCTGGCCGTCCTCGCCCAGGGCCTCCTGGAAGGCCTTATCGGCGGCGGCCACGGCGTCCAACTCGGCCAGGGACTTCAGGGGACGCAGCACGATGAAGGTGGGCGAACCGCTGCCGGCGGCCACTTCGTAGAAGGCGAAGGAGGCCTGGTAGTGGCTCTTCTCATAGGCGGCCAGGGCCAGCTTCACGCCCGCCTCGAAGGCCTTGTTCTGCCCCTGCTTGATGCGGAAGGTGCGGACGCGGAAGTAGCGCATCTTGCCGATCTCCACGGGCGGGCCGTAGCTCAGGTCCGGGCGGAAGGCCCCCAGCAGGGTCCGCACGCCACTGAGGTGGTCGCCGTCCTGCACGGCGATCTTATCGACCTCCGCCTTGAGGGCCGCATTGTGCTCGACCTGGTTCTGCTTGGCCTCCCAGTCCGCGTAGCTGGCGTAGCCCATGATGAACCAGGCTTCCGAAGGGCCCGTGAGCGAGGTCATGCCCAGGTAGTGGTCGGTGGACTTGCCCTTGCTGAGGGCCCGGGTCCAGGCGGACTTCGTGGCCGCGTGGGGACCCCCATGGCCGGGCTTGACCTCCTCGCGGACGATCTGCAGCAGCGGCGGCGGCGGCATGATGCCGCCTTGGGCGAGCAGGGCGGGGGCCACGAGGAACACCAACCTGGAAAACACGGAACGGACGGTTGCATGGATCATGGCGGCCCACCTCCAGAGGGCGGACCTGATGCTAGTCGTGCGCTCCCGGTGGCGACAGTGAAATTATTGTTGGAACAGCCTCAACCGGTCGTATTAATCCAAATTTTTGCATCAATCGGAAAGCCACTGGGCACGGCCTAGGATCCCGCCACGGCATTGAGCTCAGCCAGCCAGGGAGCCTGCTCGGCCGGGGTGGTGAAGCTGGCCTGGAGGCTGTTCCGCGCCAGGATCACCAGGTCGCTCCGGTCCAGGTTCAGGGCCAGGGCGCACTCCAGGAAGTTCTGGCCGATGTAGCCACCGAAATAGGCGGGATCGTCGGAGTTAAGGGTGACGCAGAGGCCCCGGGCCAGCATGACCTTGAGGTTGTGCCGCGCCAGATCCGGGAACACCCGGAGCCTGACGTTGGACAGCGGACAGACCGTGAGGGGCACCCGTTGCCGGACGAGCCGTTCCACCAGGGCCGGATCCTCCATGGCCCGCACCCCGTGATCGATGCGCTCGACGCCGAGCCGGTCCAGCGCCTCCCACACGTAGGCCGGCGGGCCCTCCTCCCCCGCGTGGGCCACCAGGCGCAGGCCCAGGTCGCGGCAGCAGGCGAAGACCCGCTCGAACTTGGCGGGCGGATGGCCCTGCTCCGAGGAATCGAGGCCGACGCCGTGGATACGGTGCAGGTGGGGCCGGGCCTGCTCCAGGGTCGTGAAGGCGTCAGCTTCGCTGAGGTGACGCAGGAAGCAGAGGATCAGCCGAGAGCTGATCCCCAGCTGAGCCTGCGCATCCCTGGCGGCCCGTTCCAACCCCGCCAGCACGGTTTCGAAGGCGACGCCCCGCGCCGTGTGGGTCTGCGGATCGAAGAACAGCTCCGCATGCACCACGCCATCCTCCTGGACCCGGCGGAAGTAGGCCATGGCCAGGTCGTAGAAATCCTGCTCGTGGAGCAGGACCGCAGCCCCGGCGTAGTAGATGTCCAGGAAGGACTGCAGGTCCGTGAAGGCGTAGGCTGCCCGCGTCTCCTCGATGCTGGCGTACGGCAGGGCCACGCCGTTGCGGTGGGCCAAGGCGAACATCATCTCGGGCTCGAGGGAGCCCTCGATGTGCAGGTGCAGTTCAGCCTTGGGCAGACGGCGGAGGAACGCCTTCAGATCCATGACAGGTCCTTCCTGGAACTCCAGAACGGCCTGGTGCCTACTTCCCGGGCAGCTTGGAGGCCACACCTTGCACGAAGTAGTCCATCTTCTCCAGGTCGTGGTCGGAGATGGTCTGGCCGGCGGGCACGCGCACCTTGCCATCCTGGTCCACCAGCGGGCCATGGAAGGGATGGAGCTTGCCGGCGACGATCTGGGCCTCCTGCTTCTTGGCCAGATCCTGCACGTCCTTGGGCACAGCGGCGCCCATGGGCGCCATCTTGATGAAGCCGTCCTTGAGGCCACCCCACACGCTGCCGGTCTTCCACTTGCCCGCCAGCACGTCGCTCACCACCTGGGTGTAGTAGTCGCCCCAGGTGATGATGATGCCGCCGAC
>Ga0302321_100005301_pt1 | contig 11284 bp, 9 predicted proteins | sample Fen_T0_1_FD_202505 | JGI IMG/M metagenome (GOLD analysis project Ga0302321, IMG submission 202505) | Peat permafrost microbial communities from Stordalen Mire near Abisko, Sweden - Fen_T0_1 | ecosystem: Environmental > Terrestrial > Soil > Wetlands > Permafrost | place: Sweden: Abisko...
TCCTTCAGCTTTTCTATCTCCTTTTCCTTTAAGGAAATGACGTTGGAGATTTTTGTTGTAGTATTATCCAAGTACTGTGCAATAGCCATTTGCTCAATTAATGGAGGCAGTAAGACCGGCATTTTCTTCAATAACTCTTGACTTAATGAGGCTCTAATTACCAAGTTCATTTCTTTTACAAAAAATGGTCTATGAGTTTGGCTACGAAAATAATATTTCGAAAATTTCTCATCAAGTATTCCAGTTGTAGGTCTAAATCTTATTAAAAAACCTGAAAAAATTGCATTCTCAATTGTTTGCAAACAGACTGAAGAGAAGCCAATTTCTTCAACTGTCTCAGAGGTTCTTGTAAAGAAAACATCACCTTTAATAACAGAATACTGCCTTCTGTCTTCTTCACTAGAATTTGCTAAACCAACCACATTCACTGGCAGTGTGCTGTCTTTGTATACATCACCATAGTTTACAAAAGGAAAACCAGACCCAAAATATTCAGCACCTTTACTAATACCATTTTGGGTTTTACCTATATATCTCAATACCTTCACCTCCCAATGCTCCGGTATCTCCCCAATCCATTCCACACCGCTGTTTTTGAGATTTACATCGGGGTTTAGCCCACGTGTAACCGCCCGGTGTATCAGTATCTGTCGGCGTTCTTTGAGTAGTTCTATTTGTTTTTCTTTCAGGGCTATTGCTTTGTCTATTAATGCCGTTTTGTTGCCCAGAAAGTTGGCAATGGCGGTTTGTTCGGCTATTGGAGGAAATGCTAAAATACTATCAGCAATATGATTGAAATTAATTGTTTGTCTAACGCCAGAGCCTAACAATTTCATATAGGCGACATCATACCTGTGCAATAACCATTTGTAATATGATTTATCTATTTCTTTCCGATTATTCAACACAATATAACCTGAGCTTACCACAACATCTATCTCCGAAAGAGCAATTCTCAAACTAATAAGGTCATAATTGAGATTCAAAGGATTTATCAAAAAATCACCTTCTAGCACTTCCTGATATGATGCTTTCGTTGTCAAAGGTATTTTCTCGTCATCTTTTGTGACAACTTTACCAAAACTAATTGAACCACAATTTAATGTGGGATTTGTTTTCTTCTTTTTCTCAATAAAAATATGTTTCAGTTTCATTGGTTCCCAATGTTCCGGAATTTCTCCCAACCATTCCATGCCTGAATTTTTGTATGCAGGATATTTTTGTATGCTATTCATTTTCATTGTTTTGGGAGTTAATAGATTCTAGGACTTCTCTCCATTTCTGCTGAAGTAAAGCTTTGCTGGGTAATTTGGTTTGGTAGTCGGCCACTAAGGTGGGCGAAATGGCTCTGCTCAGCGCATATTCTACTACTATATCGTCTTTGCCGTTGCACAACAAGATACCGATACTTGGTGCTTCGTGTGGTTTGCGTATATCTCTGTCCAAGGCTTCGAGGTAAAAATTTAGTTGCCCTAGATGTGCAGGCTTGAATCGTTCAATTTTTAGCTCAATGGCTACCATACAATTGAGTGTTCTGTTATAAAACAAAAGGTCTATTGCAAAATCCTGATTACCAACCTGCAAAGGGTATTCTTCGCCCATAAATGCAAAGTCTCTTCCAAATTCTAATAGAAATTTAGTAATGTTTTGTGCTATCGCTTTGCGTAAATCTTTTTCTAAATGGCTTTCGGGCAAATGTAGCAATTCTAAAATATATGAATCTTTAAAGGTATTGGCAATGTCGCCGGGTAAAACTCTCGACAGTGGTGCGAGTTTTTCATTGGCAATCATTACTCGCTCAAAACAGGATGAATTTATTTGTCGTTCAAGTTCACGCACCGACCATTTTTCCTTTATGGTCATTGTGAGATAGAATTCTTGTTCAATTTCATCTTTTAATCCTAACAGAAGTAGGTTTTGAGACCAATTGATTTCTCTCGACAGTGTTGAGAGTTTTGGCGAATGGCGGAAAGTTTCATAAAACTGCTTCATCCGCCAGATATTTTGGGAAGAAAAACCGCTAATATTGGGTTCAGATTGTTGTATGAAACTTGCTAATTCTTTTACTATTGATTTCCCCCACGCATTTTGTGCTACCTGTGTACTAACATATTCGCCTACTTGCCAATATAGTGCAACAAGTTCTTTATTGACAGCTTGAAAAGCTCTCTGTTTTGCCGCAGCAATGAGATTGGAAATATGTGAAAATTGATTTTGAATTTCTAAGTCTTGCATATTTTACAATTCTAAAGTATTACTCCCAAGGTGTAGTGATAATTAGGTGAATGCTAAAATTTCACGTATCAACCCATCGCTTTCGCCTTCCAGTGCTAATATATCTGCCGATACCTCTTCCAGATTGCGCAAAGGCGTATGTCGGTAGAAGTATTTATTAAAGCTGATTTCGTAACCAATTTTGGTGGCATCGAGGTTTATCCATGCTTCGGCTACATGTGGTTTTACTTCCCGCAGAAAATAATCGTGTATATTCTCTTTCAGCGGTACGTTTTCCGTATCGCGCAAGTCGCTTTCGGTTTCGTACTCCAGGTATTCTCCTTTCTTAGAAGTTGGATAATAACCGTAATCGACTAATTGCTTTTCATTACAACCCAAATAAAACAAGAGCTTTTCTAATTTGTCACCCGTAATCTTGGTTGTACCCTTCTTTACCTTTTCGGCTTTAGCATCGTATTCGCTAATCGCATTCAGTATGGCATTTTTCTCCGAAGCAGAGAGTTTCAGTTTCAGTTGTTTGATGGCAGCTTCTACTTTATCACGAAACAGATTGTAATCTAAGTATTCATCAGTTCCTACAGCTTGGATCAGCTTTTTAGCCACGTTGAGCAAGTCCAGTTGTTTTTGCCAAAGTGTAGGGTTTACCAGTATATTGCGTTGTTTGGTATTGAGATTGAGTTCTTGTTTTTCTGTCCAGTCAAGAATTGCTTTTTCGTATTTGGGTAGGTTGGTATAAACTTCGTCTCCAAAGGTTTCGTAAGCCCACATCATCGGTTCGCGCAGACTTTTATCAAAGCGTAATTCGGCTATACGTTCTTCGGTAAACTGTGCTTTCAGGCGTTTGGGGCGTTCTATGGTTACTTTATAATATCCAAAGTCGCTGTTATCAAATATTTGCGCTGAGATATTACCTGTACCGCTTTCGGTCACGACTTCCTTTCGGTCGGCGGTTTCCATGGCTGTATATACCCGCAGGATTTCAGTAATATGTTCGGGTGCAAATTCACAGTTTTTGTTTCCTAAGTTCTTACGGAGTTTGCGGTAGAGTTGTCCCCCATCAATAAGCTGTACTTTTCCTTTCCGGTGTGAGGCTTTGTTGTTGCTTATTATCCATATATAGGTAGTAATACCTGTGTTGTAAAACAGATTATTTGGCATTTGCACAATGGCTTCGAGCCAGTCATTCTCAATCAGATAACGGCGTATATTGCTTTCGCCACCTCCGGCATCGCCCGTAAACAGGCTTGACCCATTGTGAACAGAAGCAATGCGTGAACCCAGTGTACTTTGTGTCAGTGATTTCATCTTGTTTACCATTTCCATCAGGAACAGTAACTGCCCGTCCGAGGAACGTGGCGTGGCATCTTCCAGTTTTTTGTTTCCCCAATAATCGCTGAGTACAATTTGAAAACGTGGATCGATAACCTCTTTTCCGTCTTTGATATATTTCTGCTCACTCGCCCACGATTTTCCGTAAGGTGGGTTGGAAAGCATAAAATCAAAGGTTGTTCCAGCAAATTCGTCCGAAGTGAGTGTTGAACCCACGCGGATATTTTCGGGGTTATTGCCCTTAATCATCATATCCGATTTACAAATGGCGTAGGTTTCGTCGTTTATTTCCTTGCCATACAAATACACATCTCCGGTAGCGCAGATTTCGCCTTCTTCGTCTTTGATAAAATTCTGGCTTTCGGTCAACATACCACCACTTCCACAAGCAGGATCGTAGATTGTCATCACCGGTGGTAGTTTATCTTTTACCGGTTCAAATACGATATGCGTCATCAAGTCGATAACTTCACGGGGAGTAAAGTGTTCTCCGGCTTCCTCGTTATTTTCTTCGTTGAATTTTCGAATCAGTTCTTCAAAAACATAACCCATACCGAGGTTAGTCAGTACAGGAAGCTTACGTCCTTCAGGGTCATTCTTTTCAAAGGGTGTGAGGTTAATATAGGGCGAAGTAAATTTCTCTATCACATCCAACAACACATTTTTATCGGCCATGTGGTGTATCTGGCTCTTGAGATTGAATTTCTCAATAATCTCTTTTACATTGCCACTGAATCCATTCAGGTAATCATTGAAATTAGCTTCCAATATTTGCTTGCTGTTGGTGGCGGTATCGTGTAACCGCTGCAAAGTCCATTCGCTAATATTGTAAAATACATAACCCGAAACTTCCCGCAATCCATTTTCATCCCATTCGGTAAAACCGGCTTCGTCGCGCTGAAACGCAAGTTCTTCCATTACTGCATCTTTAGTATGCTCCAGCAAAGCATCTAATCGGCGTAAAACTACCATGGGCAATATCACATCCCGATACTTTCCCCGTACATAAACATCCCGTAAACAATCATCCGCAATAGACCAAATAAAGGAAACTATCTTATTATGTGAAGCTGTATTCATTCTTTTAATATCAATTTTTCAAAGCTACAAAGCTATGAAATCAATTTTACAATTATAATTCATTATTCTCAATTTATTGTTTGTGTAATTTCAAGAAATACTTTTGCTCTTTATTTCAGTGGGTAATTGAGAGAATGCCCATTAAGAAAGCTCTTTGAGATCATTTAATATACCATTTTGCTTGATTTGGTAATATTTCGGTTGAAATATTTAATTTATATGTTGATAGAGGATTTAATGCATTAAAAAGTGAATTGGTATTCTCGTCCGGATTCAGTGTTTCGAGAATAGCTCCTAACAGAGCAATTGTACCCGGATTATATTTAAGTGCCAATCGCTTTACTGTGACTATTTGTTCCGGAGTTAGTTCTCCAAACAAATAGAGCAGTCGCCGGCAAGTATTGTTTGGCATTGCATCCGGAATCTCTTTGAAAAAGCGGAGGCAATCGAGTAATCGTAATAACGGTGTATTGGCTTTGGTAATGGTGTTTAGCTGCTTGATAAAGCTGATTCTGTAAATACCCCTTCTGATAGGATTTTTCTCTTTAGCCCGACCAATTTGGAGTGTTACAGGTACCTGAGTTGTTAGTAATAATTGATTAAATGCAGTGTAGCCGGTTATATAACCGATAATTTTGCCGTTTTTTTCGATTAAATCTTTTACGATTTGGTATGTGTCGGGCTGAAGTTCACCAAACTGTGTAATGCGTGGCTTATAAAAACGACCTTTGGATAAACGACAAATCTTCCCAGCTGCAACCATTTTGTTTAATATACGGTTTACAGTTGGTTGTTTAGAAGCCTCCACTCCAAAGTCGTTAGGTGTAAATACAAACCCACCCTGGAAGCTGTTTACAATATTTGCAACTTTATCAGTCATTTATGTGATAGTTTTCTATATGACAAAGATATTAATAAATCTTGTTTCTGCCCGTAAAAACAAGATGAATTTTTAGCAAAATCAATATTTATTTTGAATGTATTTGGAAACACCTATTAACGAGCTAATTATTGTTTTTTGTTTGTCTGTTTTGGGACGACCAACAGCCCTTTAATAGGGTTAGTTGAGTGGTTTATTTTCGCTTGTCCTCAGCGGAACTGTCGAAGGCAATCAGGTTAAACATTTCACGCATGCGAGAACGTACACGATTGCCGTAGTAGCTTTCGAGTTCAGAGGCTGAAAGGTTGGTGGTGGCGTGAGTGATCATATGATTGTTGATAAAATGGTCGTACCGGGATAGGAGAATTTCACCCATGACATTGCATTGATTGCCGTAGTATTTAAGGGTGCTTTCAGCCCCCAGATCATCGAAGCAATGTGTTTGGGGTTGCGGTGGATTCGTTGAGTTGTTGTAAGCATAGCTGCTGTAGCGTTGTATGATATCATAACCGTCTTTTATAAAATTGAATGTAATTTCGCGACAGGATTTGATACCAAACCGCTGTTGCGGTGGTACCAATACCCGCATCAGGGACATTAAACTGGTTTTGCCGCAACCGATAGGGCCGGTCAGTAAAATGCCTTTATGCAGATTGAGTCCTAACTGTTGGGCTTGTGTTTCGTCCTGCTGAAACCACGTGAGTAATTTATGAACCGGTTCATAATCTTGGGGAATTATTTGGAAATGTTCGCCGAACATTTCTTTTCCTTTGGTCTGAATAATAGACAGGTTGTTGTTCATTTATTTTTAGATTATAGAACCAAGACCTCTCCCGGCCTTCGGCCACCCTCTCCCAAGGAGAGGGAAAAGAGTAAAGAGGGTTTTGGTATAGTTATTAGTGGACATTGGGGACAATGGAGACCAAAAGGGGAACCAGTTTATTTTTTGACTAGTATAATTTCTATCTCTACTCATGACTATTTTCTAAAGAGGTTCTGAGTAATTCTTTGAACTGGTTGTGTTGAGTTGTCCTGGAGTTGGTTGTTTTTTTACCGTGACTTTAGGTTGCGGTGCAAACTGTGGGATGTTTAGGATCCAATTGCCGGCAGCTGCCTGCCAATCTTTCATGGGTGCTTTGCCGCCCACTTTCCACCCGTTGCTTTGGAAGTGGTTGAAGAATTTCTGCGCTTCCACTTCGTTGCTGTTTTGTTCCAGGAAGTATTTGCTTATTTCCTCCAGAGTGGGAGGGAAAGCATTAGTTGGATGAATTGTTGAACTTCTTTTTTTCGGTAAGTTTTCCGGTTGTACTTTTTCCCCATTTATCTCAACTACTTTCGCTCCTTTTTTTGAAACTTTCAACACAATATCTTTTTGTGGTCGGGTGTCTTCGTTTTCAATATTTAGGTTTAAGATGTTTTCTTTGTTTATATAAGGGGCTAATGCTTGTTCAATGCTTGTTTCGATATTGGTGCGGTCAGGGGTAGATACCAGTTTAGCACTTGACTGCATATCGAACAGGTAAACCAAGCTTCCTTTGAACGGGTTGAAAGAAGGTAGATATTGGATATAACCATACGTATGCAGATCTTTGATGCATTTGTGGTAAGTAGCTTTCGCGCTGATTTTGCTAATGCGCATAAGCTCCTGCCGGGAGATTGAAACAGGGTTTTGGAAACGTCCGGAATTCCAAAACTGAAAGATGGCCATGTAAAGGCTAACATGAGTAGGGTTGAGGCGATTGTCGGCCGCAACCCGTTGGAAAAAACCACTGAGCTGAAGTATATAATTCATGATGTGATGATGTGATAATGAGTTGATGTGATGATACCCCCAACCCCTTAAAAGGGGCTTTAGGATTTGTTTTTTGAAAGAAGTTTTTCGATATCCGAAGTGTTGTAATAATTTGTTCCTCCAACTTTTGTAAAGGGCAAAGTGCCGTTGATTCGCAACGTTTGGAGTGTGCCAGGCGAAATGTTGAGTAGTCGGCGAACTTCAACTGATTTAAGCCACTTTTTAGAAGTGGCTGTTTTCTGTTCTGTTACAATGGAACGTATTTCATCAAGGAGTTCAATTTTGAACTCCCGGAGGTCGTCGGTGGTGATGATTTGTGCGGACATGACAATATAATTGATAATTAATAATGCATAATTAATAATGAAATAACCCCAAACTTCCGTCTGAGCCGGACAGGGTCTAAAGGGGCTCAAAGAGTCTTTTATGATTTGCAATTCGCGAATTGCGAATTCGGTTTTTAATCGTTGAATGAGAGGGAGCGGGAGATCCAACCCAAAAGGAATTTTTTGCTGGTGGGACGTTTCCGGATTGTGTTTATGTAATACTCAATTTTAGCTACTGTAAGTTTAGCCTGAAAGTATCCAAAATCCATGGAGTTGATTTTATTGAGCGTAATCACTCCAATAATTCCATCTATTTTTGTTCCAACAATAGATTGTACAAGACGTGTTGCGGTGGTCAGACCGGAGTTAACTGCAAAGTCAAAAACAGAGTCAGCAGAAGTCTGATTTTGGATTAGTTCAGCATTGAGCGGAAGCCAGAAGTTGTTTATATAGAATTGCTCTACTAAGTTTTGAAGCTTAGGATTGGTGTCGAGTGAGTGAGGAAAATCAGGTTTGTTTTTGAATTGGTCAATCAGTGCCCAACCTTGCCAAGACCCATGAGAGTTTCGAGCAATACCTTTGTAAGTTTCACCACCCAGATCGTCCGGGTCGTTGACGTAACCACCTTCGTGGGAAAGCATTTTTGAAAATGCTAAGTTGAATTTTGCCATTTTTTTTAGATTTTAGAACCAAGAGCCAGACCTCACCCCTGCCCTCTCCTTGAGGAGAGGGAGTAAAGAGACTCAATGGTTATGATTTATAATTGGCAAAGTTCGAGTGTTTAAAAAGAATTTTTTGCCAAGGTGTTACCAACTTGGTAAAAATATATTTTGGTAGCATTTTTAGCGGATCTGGCAAAAAATAGCTTGACTGGATGGTGTTTTTAAGATAAAATGGAGTATTTCAGCTCAAAAAAGGTAAAAATAAAAAACTACCAAGTTGGTATCACCTTGGTAGTTTTTGTTCAATAAAATGATTATGGCTTTTATATTTCAAATTCTTCATCCATGCGTTTTTCAAGACAATCAGCCAAATACTTCAGGAAGGCCGTGCGGTCTTTCTTCCTGCTTTTGATTGCAATGTAAGTGCGGTAGTAATCGCCCAGATCTATCCCGAATAAGTTTTGTAAGGCAGTCATAATATCTCTTATATCTGCATTCCCATTGTCTATAACTTTGGCAGCATAGATTCCATAACCTAACTCTATAGCCGCAGATTTTGTACCAGTCCACTTATTTTTTCTACTTAGCTGTTTGTCGTTTTGAAAATGACATGAGAGCCTATCAATGTGCTGCAATTTTTTATTGAGATAAATTCTCAACATTTCATTAGAAAGTATCTTGGCAACCTTGTAATCGTAACACGTTGAGAAAGTGGTGTCATTTATAAACTGAGAACTGTCAACCCCAAGTCTGATATTGGGTTTTCCTCTACGGAAATAATAGTCGTCCAAATGTATCGCATTTGAGCGATAATATTGATAGAAATCTAAGTTTCGGGTGAAAAAGAAAGTCAAGCTATTTAACTCTTGTTCATAATAGTTTTTTAGAATGAGATTGCTTCCATTGGGTCGTTTAAGCTCAATTGTATATATTTTATTGAAATACAGTAGCTTACTTAAGATTTGAGGTTTCATTTCTTTGAAAAAACAAATTTCCTCCTGTTCACTTTTAAATCCAGACTTAAGCAGTCTATTTTTCAACGCATGTATTTGGATTTGAAGAAATTCAACCATGTGCAAGGCTTCTTTTATAGAAATGTTGCATCCTTCAAGATCAATGGAAGAAATCTGCTCTGAAATTTCTTTCATTATTTGTTCAAAAGTTTGTTTCATTATCAGATCATATTCATAAATTAAGATTATTCCTAATTATAAATTTGTTCATTCAATTTAGTACATTCCGGTTGCTTTCTGATAATTTATTTTTGCAATTAAGTAGTCGTAAACTCCTGTTATATATTCCTGTTCTGTAGTGCTAAGCGACTTTTCTGTATCTAAGAGTTTCTCGTATGAAAACGAGCCCAAACTGTATTGATGCTTCTTTAATTCATATACCTTTTGCGAAAGAAGATAATTGTCGTAAGCAACGGTCAGATTTTGTTTTGCATTATTGAGTTTTGTTACTGCCTCCTGCACTTCGTATTGCACATCTGTAGTTTTCTGCTTCATTTCTAAATTAGTTTGTACCAACTTTAGATTGAACTCATTTACCTTATTGGTATTTTTGATACTGCCGGAAATAGGAATTGATAATTTAGCACCGACATAGCTGACAGGCGACCAAAAAAAATTATCTGAGTAATGAAATGCTTCGTTTTGGAATAGTTGTATGTAATCGGCAAATAGCGATAGCGTAGGAAGATAGTTCTGTTTTGCCTTTTTTAATTCAAGCTGATATCCAAATTGTTGAATTTTAAGTTGTTTTATTTCAGAACGGTTTGCAATAACATCAACTGGAGGCGTTATTCTGATATTTTCTTCAATAGAAGATTGTAAAGAGTCGGTAAGCAGAATAACCGATTGCAGAGGAACATTTATTTTGTATTTCAGATCCTGAATACTTAATAAGTAGTTCTGCTTTTGCTTCTCCGCATTGGCTTTCGCATTTTTATAATCCAATTCAGCAAGTTGCATATCACTTTCAAGCAGAGCACCGTTGCTGTATTTTCCACTGGCCAGGTTGTAATACTCTTTATAGCGGTTTTCATTTCTCCGGGCTATTTCAGATTGCAAGGATTTAAGCAACACATTATCATAGACTTTAGCTATTTCAACCTTAATATCATTGTCCGATTTATTGTTCTTTTCCTTTTCCAGTTCAAGATTATTCGAAGCAATTTTTATATCAGTGTATAAACCTGGCTTATAAATAGTATAATTTAAATCAAGCGAAAATACCGTATTGTTTTTCATTCCAAGTGCTATTTTTTGAGCTTCAGTGAAACCTAACATACCTGGAGAAACTATAGTTGGTTGTACATGATCATTGTACGTAATTTTTCCATTAACTGAAATATCCGGTAAAAGTTCTTTTTTTGATATTGTGACTTTATTCTTTGCCATATCAATATTCATAGCTCCACCTTTTGCATCAAAACGGTTATTAACACCAAGTTGTATTGCTTGATTAAGCGATAGTTTTATCGCATCGGTTTGTGCTGTTATAGTCCCACAAAAAACACTAAGAATCAGTATATATTTTATCCTTTTCATATCTTGTTTTTTTATTGTTTATTCTGCTGAAATTTTAGCAGTCTCATTTGAATTATTTTTTTTATTTTTAATCAGTAAAATCAGAGGAATACACACTAAAAATAGTAGTCCAACAGCCATGTATGCATTATCATAGCAAACTAATTGTTGTTGCTTAGTCAAACCGCTGTCGAGAATTTGATAAGCAAGTCTGTTAGCATCTTCAACTGTATATCCAGCATTAAAAAAAGTCTGTGAATAACCAGCCAGCTTTTCAGAAACTACCGTATTATAATTGTTTACATTGCCAATCATATTACTTCTTACAAATGCGCTTTCATGATTTAAATATGTTCCCATTAGTGCTATTCCGATGGCCGAACCTAATTGCCGCATGATGTTGGACAGTCCTGTTGCCTGAGCCAGATCTTTTCCACGCAAACCGGACA
>Ga0302321_100005302_pt1 | contig 11284 bp, 9 predicted proteins | sample Fen_T0_1_FD_202505 | JGI IMG/M metagenome (GOLD analysis project Ga0302321, IMG submission 202505) | Peat permafrost microbial communities from Stordalen Mire near Abisko, Sweden - Fen_T0_1 | ecosystem: Environmental > Terrestrial > Soil > Wetlands > Permafrost | place: Sweden: Abisko...
GTAACTATTACATCCACTACCTGACCATTTGTCAATGAAGTGGTTATATAAGTTGAGGATGAACCATTCTGAACTGTCACCCCTCCTACTCTGAAGTCAAAATTCGTTCCGCCTCCGGCTGTAAAGGTTACACTTGTTCCTGCACAAAAATTGTTGTCTGCATCAGAACTGGTGAGAGTTGGTATGGGTAACGCATTTACAACTACTGTTGTCGTGGCACTGGAAATATTCCCATTAATACTTACTGTAAATATTTCTCCATTGACAGCTCCACTCGCAATCGGATTTTGAAAAGTCGGATCATTAAATAGTGCAGCACCATTACTGCTCCACAGCCAGGAAGTGGCTCCAACACCCGTTTCAGACAGATTAACATCAGCTCCTGCACATATTGGACCGGAATTACTTGCTATGGCAGTCTGTCCGGTTCCTTTTGCTGAGATCAATAAAAAAAAACTAAAAACAACTATTAATCTTTTAAGTCCAAATTCATTAATATTTTTTATTTTCCTATGAGAAAAAGTATTCATTGTCAGTTGTTATAACTTATTTTTTAAGTAAATAATTGATACTTTTCTTAAGATATTCAATTAATTTGATTAGAGTAAAGATTAAAAAACACCAGTTTTAAATTATGCTTTAAAATTAAAATTGTTATAATAAATTAATCCCTTATTAACTTTTTAAATCCGGTCAGGAAAATATCTATCAACTTAAATTGGACTAAACTTCTGATCCGTTCTTCACAATTTAATGAAATGTAAAATTAAATAAGCAATCCTAATCACTCCGGGGATGAATAAACATCTTAATAATTTGTTAATCTTTCATTTGACCGTGAACAACAATTAATTCCAGAATGGTCTTCAAATAACTCTCTAAAAAGCTAAGATAAATATAAATAAAAGAAATCAGATTTTTATTTGACCAACTCACCCAATTCGTCCATTAGAGACAGGAATTTTTAAATTAAAAAAAGTTTAATATCTCATAAAAAGACCTGTGGTAATTGTGGATTATTTCATTGAAATCGATTCCCATATTAAAGAAAAGTAAAGGATTTATTTATATAAAACAAGTTTAAGCCGGACAAGTTCCAGGTGTTGCAAAAAAACCTGCAACATCGATGCAAAGCTTTCAGCTGTAATGAGACAGGTGAATGATCCCCGCATCTCATGATTGTGAATTACGAATTCACTGTTATTCAGGTTAGTACTGATTTTCTCTTGTTTTTATTGATTGAATTTTGAGTTTATTGGTTTTCTTTCCTTTTCCCGTGTTTTACTAAAATCCTGGCACAAAATGAAAAACACTTATACGTCATCTGCATAAGTGTTTCATTTTTAAGTAGCGAGACGGGGGAATGATCCCCGGACCTCATGATTATGAATCATGCGCTCTAACCAACTGAGCTATCTCGCCAACAAAAGTATTTTTATCTATCCTTTTTGCGGGTGCAAATATAATCAGTTTGTTACAAATTAGCAATAAGGTTTTTTAGTTTCAATATTTTTTCTATATTGCAGAAATAGTAGATATGTCAGAACAAGTTCCTATCATGAGATCAAAGTTCGAATTGGAATACAATCTTAACTGCTCGCCGAAAGTGCTCTTCTCACGACTCAGCACTCCTGAGGGGTTAGGTGAATGGTTTGCTGACCAGGTGAATGTTGATGGTGATCTCTTCTCGTTTTTCTGGAATAGTTCCGAATCAAAAGCCCGGCTTTCTGCCATGAAAGAGAATAAAATGGTCAGATTCGAATGGTTAGGTATGGAAAATGAAGAAACAAATTACTTCGAATTCCGGATAAATCTGGAAGAACTGACCAACGAACTGGCCCTTATAATTACCGATTTTGCAGAATCTGAAGAAAAAGAAGATTCAATATATCTGTGGGATTCTCAGATCAATGATCTGAAAAGAGCGTTAGGAATATAATTGTTCATTTAGCTTCGCCGAGCTTACTTCGTTCGGTTCTGTTGCTCCTCCCAAACTCATTTGTTCATTTCTTTTGCTTGCCCAAAAGAACCGAGCAGAGTAGAAAGGTATTGATTATATTGCTAAATCAGCTTTTGCGAGCTCGCCGAAGGCAAATGAACAGACTAAATATGGCAAGTAAAAAATGGCAAATACTAAAGCTGATTTTTGATAAAAATCGAGTAATTTTGCACTTCAAATGAGATCAGTGAGTGAAAAAAGTTGACAGCTTTTTATTGAAATCTTTTATAGGACCATTGATATTCACATTTTTTATTGTGCTTATCATACTCATACTGCAGTTCCTATGGATGTATGTTGATGAACTTGCAGGGAAAGGTCTTGACTTTAAAATACTTAGCGAGTTACTCTACCATTTTGCCCTTACTTTTGTACCAACAGCCCTTCCTCTTGGAATTCTTCTGGCTTCCCTGATGACATTTGGAAATATGGGAGAATTCAGCGAGCTGTCAGCCCTTAAATCATCAGGAATAAATCTTCTGAGAATAATGCGTCCATTAATAATTCTCATAGGTCTCATTGCTATAGTATCCTTCTTTTTCTCAAATAATGTCCTTCCTTATTCAACTAATAAGGCGCGAACACTTCTGTATGATATCCGCAAGAAGAAACCGGATATTAATATTCAGGCCGGAACATTCTATAACGGAGTACCTGATTTCAGCATAAAAATAACTGCAAAAGATCCGGTGACCAATCGTCTCGATAACCTGATTATTTATGACCATCGTCAGAGAAGAGGTAACTATGCTGTGATACTGGCTGACTCAGGCTATATGAAACTGACCCGTGACGAAACAGGATTGACAATGATTCTTTATAACGGCTATGGTTTTACTGAATTGGAAGAAAAAAATGTCATTAATAGCCAAAAAAAATATCCTTCAAGAAAAGACTATTTCAAAGAGCAGACTATTGTTATCCCACTGACAGGATTTGATCTGCAAAGGAGCGAAGACGGACTTCTAAAATCAGGTCCTGCCATGTTAAATATCTCACAATTGACTTTTACTATAGACTCTCTGAATAAAAAATACACCGAAAAACTAAACAGGGAGTTCAACAATTACAAGAACATCAAGCTTTATCCGGTAAGAAACCTTCCCAGAGCTTCTTCCCTGGATGAAAACCCTGAATATAAAAATAATGTCAGAAGATTTGATACAAAAGCTTTATTCGATTCACTTTCTATAAAGGAAAAGAAAGCGGTTCTGACTAGAGCCATAGATAAACTAAAAGAAGGTGACGCTATTCTGGCTGAAAAAAATGAATCACAGCATTGGGATATCAGGAATATTAAAAAATATGAAGTGGAATGGAACAAGAAGCTCACAATGTCTTTAGCCTGTCTTGTTTTTTTCTTTATAGGTGCCCCTTTGGGTGCTATTATAAGGAAAGGAGGCCTTGGAACTCCGGCCGTTATCTCTATTTTTTTCTTTGTTATTTATTATGTTATTTCAATTTCCGGACAGAAACTGGTAGAAGAAGATGTAATTGGTACTTTTGCAGGTATGTGGGCTTCTTCATATCTTCTATTGCCGGTCGGGATTTTCCTGACATATAAAGCCACTACCGATTCTGTTATTTTGAACATTGAAACTTATCTGATGTTCTTCAAAAAGGCAAAGGATTTCTTATACAGGATATTTATTAATGAAACAAGAAGCAATTCTTCTACAAATTAAATAATAATAAGAATGAATGATATTATTCTGAATACTATCGAAGAGGCGATTGAGGATATTAAACTTGGTAAACTATTAATTGTTGTTGATGATGAAGATCGCGAAAATGAAGGTGATTTTATATGTTCCGCTGAACTGATAACACCTGAAATGGTCAATTTTATGGCTAAACATGGTCGTGGACTTATCTGTGCAGCATTACCTGAAGAGAGATGTGAAGCTCTTGATCTGAATTTAATGGTCGGAAACAATACATCAATTCATGAGACACAATTCACTGTAACTGTCGACTTACTGAATAAAGAAACCACTACCGGAGTATCTGCTTTTGACCGGGCACTCACTATTAAAGCTCTCGTTGATCCGGCAACAAAACCCACCGATCTTGGTCGACCCGGACATATCTTTCCTCTAAAGGCAAAATCAAAAGGAGTCCTGAGAAGGGCCGGACATACAGAAGCCGTTGTAGATCTTACAAGATTTGCCAATCTGCGTCAGGGAGGAGCACTTGTGGAGATAATGAATGATGATGGTTCTATGGCCAGGTTAAAAGACCTGGTTAAACTCAGAGAAAAATTTGATATAAAAATAATTGCTATAAAAGACCTTATTACGTATACTCTTGAAAGAGATTCAATCATAGAAAAAGGTGACAGGGTGAAACTTCCAACAGAAATAGGCGATTTTGAATTTATTCCTTTCCGTCAGACCAGTAACGGAATTGAACATGCAGCTCTGGTAAAGGGTAAATGGACAAAAGACGAGCCTGTTCTGGTCAGGCTTCATTCATCGTGCTTTACTGGTGATATTTTTGGTTCCATGCGATGCGACTGCGGACATCAGTTACAGAAAGCAATGTCGATGGTTGAAGCAGAAGGAAAAGGGGCTGTCATTTATCTTAGCCAGGAAGGAAGGGGAATCGGTCTTATGAATAAGATAAAAGCGTACAAGCTACAGGATGAGGGAATGGACACTGTACAGGCAAATCTGAAACTCGGCTTCGGCGAAGATGAAAGGGACTATGGTGTTGGCGCAAGCATTATGCGGGAACTTGGTTTGGGAAAGGTCCGGCTTATTTCAAATAACCCTGTAAAACGTGCAGGATTAGAAGGTTACGGGATAAAGATTGTTGAAACAATACCTCTTATTATAGAATCAAATCCACATAATCAGTTCTATCTTGAGACCAAGGCAAACAAAATGGGTCATAACCTTACACGTAATAAACACATTGTCAAGGATTAGATTTCATTATTGAATCTGTATGATAATATACCACCTATGAAAAACCTCAGGATAGTATTCATGGGAACTCCTGAGTTCGCAGTGACAACTCTCGGTTCATTGCTGATGAATGGGTTTAACATCGTCGGTGTTGTAACTGCTCCGGACCGACCTTCGGGAAGAGGCAGGAAAGTTACAAAATCAGCGGTTAAGGTATTTGCCGAATTCAGTAATCTGCAACCTGTGATGCAACCTGTAAATCTTAGAGATCCGGAATTTACAGACACTCTTAAAAAGTTAAATGCAGATCTTTTTATTGTTGTCGCTTTTAGGATGCTCCCTGAAGAAGTCTGGAAAATGCCTCCTCTCGGGACAATTAATCTCCATGCATCGATGCTTCCTGACTACCGCGGTGCGGCGCCTATAAATCATGCTATTATTAACGGGGAGTCTACCACAGGAGTCACAACCTTCCTTATCGATGATAAGATGGATACCGGAAATATTCTTTTAAGGGAGGAGGTACAGATTTTCCCGTTTGAAAATGCAGGTGATCTTCACGACAGATTAATGAAACTTGGAGCCAGGCTGGTAATCAGGACACTTGCTGATATCTCTGAAAACAATATAAAAATACTACCACAAACCAAGCTTATAAAGCAGGAAGCTATTCTTAAGCTTGCACCAAAGATTCATTCTGCCGATTGTATTATAGATTGGAACAATGATGCAGTTAAAATCAACAATTTAGTAAGAGGACTCTCTCCTTACCCATGTGCAAGATCATGGTTCAAAAGCGATTCCACAACTATCTCTTTTAAAATCTTCGAGAGCCAGCCGAAAATCGAAAAGCACTCACTTAAACCGGGAACAATACTCTCCGATGGAAATCAGTACATCACGATCAGCTGTAAGGATGGATTTTTAAGTATTACCAGTCTTCAGGTAGAAGGAAAGAGGCGAATGAATGCTGCCGAGTTCCTGAGAGGCTTCAGGATAACTGACTTTACGATTTCTATTAGTCAACAGGCTTAATACTTCTCAGCCAGATCTTTTTTCCTGGCTCTGGTTCTGTACCCTCAATCATCCTGTTCATTTCATAAAGTTTCTTAAGCTTAATACCATATCGCTGGGATATAAGGTACATTGTATCTCCCTCTACAATATTATAATAGTCTTTCCCTGGCTCAGCCTTATCTCTTTTAGGCTGAAGATAAAGTATTTGTCCGGGGATGAGTTGAAAATCATTTTTAAGTTCGTTATACTTAGACAATTCCCATTTCAGCAATTGAAAATCATTTTCAAGTTTTTCTCTTGTGTCACCATCTTTAACTACAATATACTGAATTCTGTTATTTTCCATAACTCTTGGTGGATGGGCTAAAACGGCTGCGTTTCCGCCCGGGTATCTTACAGCTTTTTTAGAACTATCAGCTGAATGAAATCCAAGAGGCTCTTTTAGTGTGTCGTTTGACTGCGGTGGTAGAATGGATGCATTGTAACCCCGGTCATAATACCAAAGACTATTTTCTTCAACTGTCCTGATCAGCATATTCGCATAATCAGGATTAGTAGCATAACCGGCTTTTTTCAACCCATGGGCCCATGCCTTGTAATCGGTTGAATTAAAGCTAAAAAGGAAGCTATAGCGGGATACTGATTTTAGAAAATCAGAATGATCATAAAATGATTCCTCAGGTCTTCGGTATTTCCTGAAACATTCATTTCTTGAGTTATCATTATGTTTGATTGTAGGTCCGGTCCAGTCGTCATGACATTTGATTCCAAAATGATTATTTGCCTCCCTGGCAAGTGCGCTGTGTCCACAATCAGATTCAATTATACCTTGTGCCAGTGTAATGCTTGCAGGGATTCCTGTTCTCTTCATCTCTGTGACAGCAAGGTCTTTATAAGAATTGATATATTCCTGTACCGATTGAGCAGGTGCTGAAGTTGAAACAAGCGGTTTATAAACTTTGCAGGAATACAGACACAATAATAAAACCAAAGAAAGAACGGGAGATAGTCTGTTATGCATTTAATTTATTTTTTACGACAAAAATAGAAAAAAAACAGTCCCGGAGTGGCTGAATAGACTGAAGTGCCTAAAGTTTTACTACCTTTAACGCATACAGAGCAGGAATGTCATGATTAGAACGAAGAATATATCATTTTCATATACAGAGTATGAAAATATCCTGGAACTTGATTCCGACGACATGGATCTTGTTATTGCTGCAAGAGAAGCAGCCTTGAAAGCATATGCTCCTTATTCAAAATTTAAAGTCGGAGCCGCCGTAAGATTGCAGAGTGGTATGGTATTGAGAGGGGCAAATATAGAAAATGCTGCATTCCCTTCCGGGATTTGTGCCGAGAGGAGTGCTTTTTCCAATTCAATATCGAATCACCCGGAAGATAAACCCATTGCTTTGGCTATTGCAGCGATGACAGATGATGGTTTAACTGATGATAGCCCTTGCCCATGCGGAAATTGCCGGCAGGTAATTGCAGAGGAGGAGTTAAGAATCGGTAATAAAATTAAAATCATTCTCTCGGGGAAAAATAAAATACAGATTATTGATTGCATAGGAAACCTCCTCCCTTTGCAATTCAACAGAAATAATCTTAATGTCAATCTTCCCTGATAATCAACTGGAAACCAGCCCCATGGATATTCTTAATATTCAGATCAGGATCTTCCGATAAAAACTTTCTAAGTTTTGTAATATAAACATCCATACTTCTGGCTGTAAAATAATCGTCCGAACCCCATATCTTCTTCAGAGCCATCTCCCTGCTTATCAACGCATTAGGATTAACAGCCAGAAGTTCCAGCAGCTGTGCTTCCTTCGGAGAAAGTTTCTTTTCATCATTACCTAAGGTCAATGTCCGTAGCTTTGAGTTAAACACGAACTTCCCGATCTCATAAAAATCCTTTGTCCCTGCCTGGAAATCGCGTCTTAATATTATAGCCCGTATTTTTGCCAGAAGGATATCGGTATCAAATGGTTTTGTCACATAATCATCCCCCCCTACTCCATAACCTTTAAGGACATCCTCTTTAAGTTTCTTCGCAGTAAGGAATATAATAGGTACCTCACTATTAATCTGTCGTATCTCATTTGCAATAGTAAATCCATCCACATGAGGTAACATAATGTCGAGAATACAAACATTAAAGACTCCTTTCCTGAAATGATCAATAGCATATTTCCCATCGTCGACCCACTCAACAGAATAGTCATTAATTTCAAGATATGATTTAAGAACTGATCCAAAACTTAAATCATCTTCAACAAGAAAAATTTTAACAGGTTTGTTGCTCATCTTTAATTCTCCCAGTTAAATGGTAAAAATATTTCGAACCGGCTTCCTTTTCCAGGTTCGCTGAAAACGGTTATATTGCCCTTATGGGCTTCAATTATAGACCGTGCATAATTTAATCCAAGTCCGAATCCCTTTACATCATGCACATTACCTGAACTCTGGCGGTAAAATCTTTCAAATATCTTGCCTTGAACTGCTTTGGTCATACCTATGCCTTTATCTTCGACAGATAAAATTATACCTTTTTCACTATTTTTTGTTATGACAGTAATTTCAGGTAAATCAGGTGAATATTTTATTGCATTATCAAGAAGGTTATTTACCAGATTCGCCAGATGTTCACTGTCGCCATATATAAAAGGTTCCTCAGCATTCAGTCTAAGATTTACCTTTCCGTTCCGCTGATGAACCTGTATTTCAATAGTTTCAAGAGCATGTTCAATAATGGTATGAAGCGAGACTCTTTCGTACCTGAATTCTATCTCCTTTTTATCAAGGGATGCTATCTGCAATATAGTTTCCACCTTCTTATTCATCCTGCTGTTTTCTTTTTTAATCATACCGATGAAATGTCTGATACTAGTCTCATCATTGATTACTCTCGAATTAGTTATAGTATCAGCTGCAAGTGATATTGTGGCAATAGGAGTTTTAAACTCGTGAGTCATATTGTTTATGAAATCGGATTTCATCTCAGATATTTTTTTCTGCCTTATAATGAAATAGAGACTCAATGCAAATGTTGCCAGAATAAAAAGTGAAAACAACAATGATCCCCCCAGTATCCATACCATTGATCCCAGAACATAATTTGTCCGTTCCGGGAAAATTACCGAAAGAAACAAGTCTTCTCTGATAATATTGTCAGGAAACAATTTGACCTTATAGCTGCTTTTCAGGAAATCACTTTTTTGCGATTTTTTATATGTTCCTTCCTGAACTATACCGTTTTTGATTATTGCAAACTCATAAGGGGTTTGAATTCCGGTATATGCCAGCGTTTGACTAAGAGTATAATTAATTTCCTTATTATCAAGTTCGAGTGTCTTCTCCCATTGGTAAATCTCATTAATCATCTCATTGCTCATGTTCTGAAAATCACTTGATCTCTTTTTGACCCAATTAAGAAATTCATTTTGTTTTACATATACGGCTCTTGAATTTGTACTAATGTCCTCACCCCTCCTGATGATATTCATCTTACCCGATTTATCGGGCGGAGATACTACATATGTATCTGATTTAGAAACAACTGATGTATCATTTGTGATGGTATATGATTTATTTACCGTTGTGATTTTGCCCGTGTCAAACCCTCCGGTAACTGACTGGTTGGTGATACTGATACTGAACTTATTTCCCGGGTCTGATGAATAACTTCCTATACTCAGATAACCTGTTATGCCTGATGAGGAATCATTCATTGAAAGCGGATCGGAAGGCATGAAGTTATTAAAAAAGTTCATCTTCCTGGAAGATTCGATGTTATTAGCAGCATTCAAAAGACTTGTACTAACAGCATAGTTGAAACCGTCATTCTGTATTCCAACAGCCTTCTTTATCCATGCTGTCTGAACCCATATAATGCCAACAATGGATAGTAACATCATAATGATAAGACCGGTGAATTTGTTCCTGTTCATGACACAAAAATAAATCATAAAGTCGTTAATAAAGAAGTATTTAACTTTTCATTAACTCTTATTAACCGAATATTAACTGAGAGATACCTGTATAAGAGTAATTTTGACCCTTATAAATCTAATAACCCTGTCATGAAAAGAATTTTAAAAATTATTTATGCTGGCATAATTATCCTGATGATTCCATTCTCGGTTGTGAGGGGACAGGATAATAAAAGTGAACAGAAGATCAGGATTGTAGCAGATGATGGTTCAGGAACCAAAGTTGTAATCGACACTATCATTTATGATAGTCCTAAACCCGATTCAATAAAGCTCAAGGATGGTAGTGTTATCTATCTGAAACATCCTGGAAATGAAAAAGAGTTTAAGCATCATGACGGTAAGAGTCAAATTCTTGTAACTGCTTCAGAAGATAGTAATTCTATTTCTCACGAGGGAAGAGGTGGCCATAAATACAAGGTAATAACAAGAAATTCCGATGGGCAGAGTGAGAAAGAGGAAATCATTTACATAAATAAGGGCAAAAAACCAGACAAGGAAATTGAAAGTACAATTGATGTATATGTTTCTGATGACAACAATGAATCAACCATTGAGAAAAGCAAATATGTTATTGCCAAAGATGGCATGGTAGTGACTGTTGAAGGAAATGATGATGCCAGGGCGAAAGAGCTGGTAAAGGTAATTGAAAATAATCTGGGTGTGACCGGTGAGGAAGCAGGAAAAAAGGAGACAGTAAAAGTCGAATCAAAAAAGAATATTAAGAAATAATAATTCCGACCAGATTAGCTTTTTTTTAACTTCAGAAAATGAGTCGGTTAAGCCGGCTCATTTTTTTATGCTATCGAATCCATAAAAACGGACCATATATCACCTTCGGGAAAATGTGCTTTAATTATAACAGGTTCCTTTTTTACAGGATGAATAAATTCCAGCTGCCGGGCAAAAAGACTTATTCCTCCATCTTCATTCGACCGTGCAAAACCATATTTCAGATCACCTTTAACAGGGCATCCTATTTTTGCCAGCTGGGCTCTTATCTGGTGGTGCCTTCCGGAATGAAGCTCAACTTCCAGCAGATAAAATTTATCAGACCTGCCTTTTAATCTGTATGTCAGACTTGCTTCTTTTGATCCTTTTACCTCATTATCATAAACATAAGTCTTGTTCTGAGTTTCATTCTTCTTAAGAAAATGAGTTATTGTGGCTTCATCTTCCGGTGGTCGTTCTTTAACAATTGCCAGGTATATCTTTTTTACATGTTTCGTTTTGAACATCTCATTGAGCCTCGAAAGCGCTTTGGAAGTTCGGGCAAAAAGCATTACACCGCTTACCGGCCGGTCGAGCCGGTGAACAACTCCAAGAAATACTTCACCCGGTTTTTTGTACTTCTCAGCAAGGTA
>Ga0302321_100005303_pt1 | contig 11284 bp, 8 predicted proteins | sample Fen_T0_1_FD_202505 | JGI IMG/M metagenome (GOLD analysis project Ga0302321, IMG submission 202505) | Peat permafrost microbial communities from Stordalen Mire near Abisko, Sweden - Fen_T0_1 | ecosystem: Environmental > Terrestrial > Soil > Wetlands > Permafrost | place: Sweden: Abisko...
GAATCGGAACTCCTTGCTAACTCCGTTCAATCTACAGAGGGGGTATATTTCGTACCTGCGTTTGCAGGATTAGGTGCACCATATTGGAATAACCAGGCAAGAGCAAATATTTCCGGAATACATGGAGCAACAAATAAAGCTCATATCGCACGTGCAGGTTTAGAGTCTATCGCCTATCAGGTTAAAGACTTGCTTGACCTCATGGCTGAAAAGGCAGGTATTGAATTAACTGAAATCCGTGTTGATGGTGGACCTACCAGAAATAAGTTTCTGATGCAATTTCAATCAGATATGTTAAATACACCCATTTCTGTGAGCGACATTGAAGAGGCATCAGCATTGGGATCAGCGTTGGCAGGTGGTTTAGGAGTTGGTATATGGAAGGACTTGAGTGATCTTCAGCTATTGTACGAATGTCAAAATAAGATTTTACCTGGGATGTCAAATACCCTCAGGAACGAATTGTACTTAGGATGGAAAAAGGCAATAATGCTGATTTGTGGAAATTAATAGTATTTTTAAAAAATAGGAAATTAATCTATTCAATAATGAAAAGAATACTAATCATAGTAATACTCTCCTTTATAGTAGTTCATTTCCCCGTTTCTGCACAGCCGTGGAGTGAAAAGATGGCCAATTCCATTATTTCATATCACCCAACACGTTATGCAACTTCGTGGGATTATGTAAATGGAACAATTTTAAATGGTTTTATTGAATTATTCAAAAAGACTGGTAATGTCACCTATTACAATTATATAAAAAATACGATTGATTACGTTATAAGTTCGAATGGAGTCATCTCAGGTTATAAATTTACTGATTATACACTTGACCAGGTTAAAGAGGGTTGTGCAGTCCTATATCTTTATAATCAAACAGGTGAGTCAAAATATAAGATTGCAGTAGATACGCTGCGAAAGCAATTAGTAAGTCATCCCCGAACATCCGATGGGGGATTCTGGCATAAAAATGTATATCCAAATCAGATGTGGCAGGATGGATTATATATGGGCGCTCCCTTTTATGCCGAGTATTCGAAAACGTTTAATTCTTCTAATGATTTTGATGATATCTCCAATCAGATCTTTTTGATGGAAAAACATGCAAGAGATGCTACAACCGGTTTGATTTACCATGGATGGGACGAAAATAAAAAACAAAGTTGGGCTAATTCCGTTACTGGTTGTTCCGCAAGCTTTTGGGCAAGGGCAATGGGTTGGTATATCATGAGCATTGTGGATGTGCTTGATTTTATGCCTGCCGATTATTCAAAAAGAGATTCCGTTATGCATGTGTTGCAAAGAATGGCAAATGCTGTGTCAAAAGTGCAGGATCCAAAAACCGGCTGCTGGTACCAGGTGTTAGATCAGGGTTCAAGGATAGGAAATTACCTGGAATCATCTGCTTCATGCATGTTTGTATATAGTTTACTGAAAGCAGTGAGACTTGGATATATTGATATCAAATATCTCGATGTAGCAAAAAAAGGATACCAGGGCATTTTGGATACTTTTATTGTAGCAAATTCGACCAGGTACGATTTAATAAAAACTTGTTCTACTGCAGGCCTTGGCCCAACAAGGGACGGATCGTTTGCTTATTATATCAGTACAGCAATTTCTACCAATGACGGGAAAGCGTTGGGTCCATTCATTCTGGCAAGTCTTGAGATGGAAAGGTTACCAACTTCTCTGGACAAGCTTTCGCAGAATGGCGATTCACATTTTGATATTTCGCCAAATCCTGTTACCAATAAATCAATTCTTACCTACTCTCTTTCAAAATCATCACAAGTCAGAATAGCTGTTTATTCGCTAAATGCTTCGTTGCTCAAAGTTTGCAAAAATATGCAACTTCCTTCTGGTCGATATTCGGAAAATCTCAATTTTTCTACTTTCCAGCCAGGTGAATATATCATTAAATTTCAAAGTGATAATTATGCAGAATCAAAGAAAATTATCATAGTAAACTGAAGTTTTAATTAAAAACCTAAAAATTCCATCACTAAAATGAAACAACTACTTACAAAATCCTTCATTATTCTGGTTACTATTTTGTTATTTATCGGTTGTAAATCAACCGGGAAAAATAGTAATGGTAAAGAAAAAATAGCTGTTGTAATTTCAACACTTAACAACCCATGGTTTGTTGTTCTTGGGGAGACTGCAAAACAACGTGCCGCAGAACTTGGCTACGAAGCAATAATTTTTGATTCTCAAAACAATCCATCCAAGGAAACAGAACATTTTGACAATATCATTGCTTCAGGGTTTAAAGCTATATTATTCAATCCTACAGATGCTAACGGATCAATCGTGAATGTGAAAGCGGCAAAAGCTGCTGGAATACCTGTATTCTGCATGGACCGTGAAATTAATTCTAAAGATGCTGCAACTTCCCAGATTCTTTCCGATAATTATTCGGGATGCGTGCTTCTTGGACAACATTTTGTTAAGAAACTTAACGGAAAAGGAACGTATGTTGAACTCCTCGGTATTGTTGGCGACAATAATACCTGGAACCGGTCGAAAGGATTTCACAGTGTAGTGGATAACTACCCTGATATTAAGATGGAGGCACAGCAAAGTGCAGAATTTGATAGAAACAAAGCAATGGAGGTTATGGAATCAATGTTGCAGGCGCATCCTGATATTAATGCTGTATTTTGTGGCAACGATGCCATGGCTATGGGAGCCTATCAGGCAATACTGGCAGCTAATAAAACCAAACAGATTGTCGTATTGGGATTTGATGGGGCACAGGATGTAGTTAATGCTATTAAAGAGGGGAAAATCGAAGCCACCGGTATGCAATTTCCAAAAACGATGGCAAAGACAGCCGCAGAATATGCCGATCAATATATAAAGGGTAAGCGGGATTTTCAGCAAAAAGTGCCAGTGAGCGTTGAATTGGTTACAAAAGACAATGCTGAAAACTATGTTCCTTATGGAAAGGAAAAATAGCCGTTGGCCTTTAGCTATTGGCTTTTAGCCTGCTAATAGCTAAAGGCCAATAGCCAATAGCTAATTTATGAAATACAAGAAACTACTTATCGCATAAAATAGCTGTTAGCTTTTAGCAGTTGGCTTTTAGCCAGCGCTTATAGCTAAAAGCCAACAGCCAACAGCTAATTTATGAATTATAAAAAACTACTTATTGCACTCGGTCTTGTCTTTATAGGAAGCTTTGTAGTCTATCATTCCATTTATTTTGAAAAGCTTGACGCCAAAAGACAAAATGAATTGGTGAAGAATTTCAAGCCAAATGAATTGGTGGATTATTTCTGGAAGAATAAATTGGATGACATCCTCAAGAATGCTCTTGAAATAAGAGTTTTTGATTCCCTCTTGCAAGCAAATCCTGAGCAATTGATAGCTAAGTATGCTAAAACGGTTGGTATTTCGTCCAACTATTGTTTTTTGATTAAAGGTCAGTGCAAAGTTGAAAATGTAACCTTGTACAGAGTAATTATTGACTATAAAGGATATGTCACCTATAACATTCCGATTAAGTTTATTTTTAATAATACAGCCCGGGATGCCAGTGGTTTTTTCAAAGTAGACAATTTTGCCAATTCGATTGAATTTAATGCCATTTCTTCAGAACTGAACTCCCGGATTCTAAGGGAAGTGATCAATAAGAAAATTAGTGCTATTAAGACAGGTAGCCTTATCAAGTTTTCCGGAGCCGTTGAAATCGATAAGGAGGCTCCGGCAAAGGAGCTCGACATTGTTCCGCTAACTTTTGAAGTGATCAATAAATGATAAACGTTAGTACTCCTCATATTATTCTGGAAGCCCGGGAAATTTCGAAGGAATTTCCTGGCGTATTGGTACTTAACAAAGTTAATCTAAGGGTTTATGCCGGTAAAGTGAATGCCATTGTGGGAGAAAACGGTGCCGGGAAATCGACTTTGATGAACATTCTGTCTGGTGTTTATACCCATTATGATGGAGATTTGTTAGTTGATAACCAAAAAGTGGCATTCCAAACGACATCCGATGCACAGAAAGCAGGAATCTCCATGATCCATCAAGAGCTTAACCTGGTTCCTCATTTAACCATTGCTGAAAACGTCTTTCTCGGCCGCGAACCGTTAACAAGATTTGGCACCATCGATTATGGTAAGATGAGGCAGGATACCATAAATATCCTTAATAAACTGGAATTCCGCGAAAATGTCAATACGCAGGTTTCAAAGCTTCGGGTTGGGCAACAGCAGATAATTGAAATAGCTAAGGCACTTTCTTTTGATGCGCGTGTACTAATCATGGACGAACCAACATCTGCCTTGTCAGAGAATGAAACGAAGGTTTTATTTACATTGATACAATCGCTTACTAAAAAAGGTATTGGTATTATTTATATCACTCACAAAATGGACGAACTAACCCAGTTGGCGGATTATGTAACAGTTTTGCGCGACGGGCATTTTGTAAGTGAATCCTTACTGGTGACTACCTCTACCAATGAGATTGTAAAACTTATGGTAGGTCGTGAACCCAAAGATTTTTTTGTGAAGAGGGAACATGCAAAGGGCGTATGTATCTTTGAGGCAGCATCATTAACATTGCAGCATCCGGAATCGACTGATAAATATTTATTGAAAGATATTTCCTTTCAAGTGGCAACCTCCGAAGTGCTTGGAATATATGGCCTTATGGGATCAGGACGGACGGAATTGTTCGAGACTATTTTCGGGCTTCATTCACCAGGAACAGCAGGTGTAATAAAAATAGAAGGGCAAACTTCTCTTATAAGGAACCCTAAGGAAGCAATTAAAAGGGGGATAGCCCTTATTCCTGAAGACAGGAAAAAAGATGCATTGTTGCTGGACATGAGCATTGCACAAAACATTAGCCTTGCTTCATTGGAAAATATTGAAAAAAATTATCTGTTGAATTCTCATAGCGAAAATAAACAGGCAGATGGATATCGCGAAAAGCTCAGCATCAAATCATATTCTTCCAAACAGGCTACCGGTAAATTAAGCGGCGGAAATCAGCAGAAAGTTGTATTGTCAAAATGGCTCGTAACGAATCCGAAGATATTATTGTTGGACGAACCCACCCGTGGTATTGATATTAATGCAAAAAATGAAATATACAAGCTCATTGATGAACTGGCCCTACAAGGCCTTGCTATCGTAGTTGTTTCTTCGGAGTTACCCGAGATAATGGCCATTTCAGATAGGATTATCACCATCTGTGGAGGAAGACTGACAGGAGAATTCAGGCGGGAGGAGTTTTCGGAGGAAGGTATACTTAAAGCGGCATTACCAAGGAATTAGTTGCACAGAGATACACAGAGGATACACAGAGATACACGGAGAAAAATGGAAATAAATTTGATTACTGAGAAAATAATTGGGGCTGCTATTGAGGTTCATAGAGATCTTGGACCAGGATTGTTAGAGTCGGCTTACGAAGAATGTCTGGCATTTGAGATTCAGAACGCCGGTTTAAGGATTGAATGTCAGAAACCTGTGCCTATTGTTTATAAGGAAATTAAACTGGATTGTGGCTACAGGATCGATATTTTAGTTGAGAACCTGGTTATAATTGAATTAAAAGTGGTAGATGCATTCAACCCGGTTCACGAAGCTCAAATTCTTACCTATATGAAATTTGCTCATAAAAATATCGGGTTACTAATCAATTTCAATGTAAAACTTCTCAAAGATGGAATTAAACGGTATAAACTATAAAACCTCTGTGTACCTCTGTGTCTTCTCCGTGTATCTCTGTGTAACCAAACAATGACGAAAATGAATTTTCTACAGAAAAATAAAATAAACCTTTCCACTCTCCAGCCCTTGATAGCACTGCTTCTAATGGTAGTTGCCATGACCATTCTATCGGATAATTTTGCAACAAGAGATAATTTATTCAACGTAGCACGACAGATATCTGTTAACCTCTGCATTTCTGTTGGTATGACCTTAGTTATTCTTACGGGTGGAATTGATTTGTCAGTTGGTTCAATCCTGGCATTTACGGGAGCCATAGCTGGCGGACTTGTTAAAAACGGACTATCGTGGGAGGGCGGAAATCTGTTCATTGGTTTTACCTTATTGGGCGCGATTATCGCCGCGCTACTCTTAGGCGGTTTTCTGGGTTGGTTTAACGGTTGGGTTATTACAAAATTTAAAGTTCCCCCATTCGTGGCAACCTTAGCTATGCTTACCATGGCTCGCGGCCTGACCATGCTTTATACGAATGGATTCCCCATAACTCAACTTGGCGATAACTTTGCCTTTCTCGGTACGGGTTGGTTTCTTGGTGTTCCCATGCCGGTGTGGATATCGATAATCGTCATTCTGATCACTGCAATATTTATTAAGAAAACACGAACTGGCCGCTATATATATGCCATCGGTGGGAACGAAAGGGCTGCTTTATTGTCAGGCATTAATGTAAATAAAGTTAAAACCGTTGTTTACATTCTTGCCGGTTTATTGTCTGCTTTAGGCGGTTTGCTCGTGACAGCAAGGCTTGACTCAGCACAACCGAATGCGGGCATGGGCTACGAGCTCGATTCCATTGCAGCGGTTGTCATTGGAGGGACTTCACTGAACGGCGGAAAAGGTTCAATCATCGGAACGGTGATCGGGGCTCTCATCATAGGAGTTCTTAACAATGGCCTCGTACTTTTAAATGTTTCACCCTTTTGGCAGCAGGTCATTAAGGGATTAGTCATTCTTCTGGCCGTGATTATCGACAGGATGCAACGGAAAGATTGAAAAAAAGCTTTTGGCCTTTGGCTATTGGCCATTAGCTATTAGCAGATAACAGCCAATGGCTAAAAGCTAAAGGCTAAAGGCTAAAGGCAAAAGGCTAACAACAGCCAAAACCTAACAGTTTCTTAAAAACTAAAAAACTCACATATGGCTTACAAACAAAAACTCACTTTTGGAGTAATCGTTGGAACACGAAATATCTTCAATTCTTTGCTGGCCCAGGAAGGGCGTAAACAAATTCTGGAAGTGCTCGAAAAAATGGGCTACGGTAGTATCATTCTGCCGGCAGATGCAACTCCTAGCGGAGCAGTTGAAACCATTCAGGATGCACGCAAATGTGCTGATCTGTTCAGTAAAAATCGTGACAAGATAGATGGGATCATTGTTGTTCTACCTAATTTTGGAGATGAATTAGGTATCATTAATACGCTGAAGTATGCTGAATTAAATGTACCTGTGCTCGTTCAGGCTGAGGATGATGATAATAACAAAGTGGATGTAAAAAGCCGGCGTGACTCCTTTTGTGGAAAGCTTTCCGTATGCAACAACCTTTATCAGTATGGAATTCCTTACACCGACACGACCTTTCATACCTGCAAACTTATGAGTGAAACATTTAAAAACGATGTTCAGCGGTTTGCAGCCATTTGTCGTGTAGTAGGAGGGTTGAAACATGCGCGTATTGGGGCTATCGGAGCACGTCCAGCTGCTTTTCAAACCATGCGGGCAAGTGAAAAATTGCTGCAGGCATCCGGTATAACCGTAGTTCCTGTTGATATGTCGGAAATTTTGGGTGAGGCCCTAAAAATAGACAATCAGTCCAATGATCTGAAGAAAAAAATGATTGAAATTAAGGAGTATGGAAAGATCCCAACATACATCCATGAGGAGAAAATACAACGGCAGGCCAAGTTTGGATTGGTAATTGAAAAATGGATTGCCGAAAATCAAATTGATGCTGCAGCCATTCAATGCTGGGAATCCATTCAAAAGAATTATGGTTGTGCAACCTGCGTTTCGATGAGTATGCTTGGCGAAAAACTCATGCCTTGCGCCTGCGAGGTCGATCTGGCCGGTGTTGTTTCCATGTATATGCTGGCTTTGGCTTCAGGCCGTCCGCCTGCAATTCTCGATTGGAACAATAACTTTGGAGAGGACCGCAACATGTGTGTATGTACACATTGCAGCAACTATCCGAAAAGCTTTTTTGGAAACGAGATAGAAATATCCAACCTGGATGTTTTGGGAACGGTGTTGGGTCAGGAAAACTGCTTTGGTGCTGTAAAAGGTAAAGTAAATGCCGGTCCAGCCACTTATTTCCGCATTTCAACGGACGATACGTTTGGAGTTATCAAATCGTACCTGGGAGAAGCCGAATTTACAAATGATTCCTATGGAATGGATGGCGGTATAGCCGTTACCAGTGTGCCGAACCTTCAAAAACTATTAAAATATATGTGCAAGAATGGTTTCGAACACCATGTGGCCATGGTTCGTGGTAATGTAAGCTATGTACTGGAAGAAGCCATTGATAGCTATTTAGGATGGGAGTTGTATAAGCATGAATAGGAGAGAGGCTATATTATCCTAAATTGAAGCATTAAAAAGGCTGTCTCAAAATTAGGAGACAGCCTTTTTTAGTAGTGCCCATTAACAATTGTTTTATAGATAATTATAAATACCAATGACCAGTATAAATTCCCTTACTAGAAAAAAAAATTTCTAGTAAGGGAATGAAGCAATCCCTTACTAGAAAAAAAAAATTCTAGTAAGGAAATTGAGCAATCCCTATAAGGAAATTTTTCAATTTAGTAATTTGTTATAAACCTTGATGTTGAAGTCTTTTTAGGTTGGTTACTAAAAACATAAATTAATTTATTTTGAAAGGGATGTTCAGCGTAGCGTCCCGCTACGTTGCATCCTCCAAGGCATCCTGCCTGATTATTAATAACAGTTTGTACTGTTTATGTTTCGAAAAACTAGCGCAAGCTATCCCTTTATAATTGCATTTTCTTACTTGAATACCCTTATAGGAAGAATGTTTTTTATAATTTCGTCAGTGCTAATAAAGCGACCGAATATAAAGAATTTACTGAATAAATGTGAAGCCTGGAATTGTTAGTACTCTACATTCGTAACGGAATCGTTTATTAGATTATAATCTACCATTATGTCATTTGCCGGGAAGTTTTTTAAAAATTTGGGTAAGAAGACTCCTTCTGAAAATAAGGATGATACTAATGATATTCAGGAGACACCTGTTTTGCCAATTGAAAATATTACCGAACGTAATTTCTTGGAACTTATTGGGAATATCGCTCACGAAATTAAGGATAACCAGCCGGTTGTTAGTTCACCGAATACTAAGGATCTTACCAGTATCTCCATAAAGGATTATCCTGAAGTTATGATGTCCAAAGATTTGTCAAAGAAAGTGGAAGATCTGAAGATTATCATTCGGGAAGTTGAAAACAAAATAAGCATTACCGCAAACATAACATTAACTCAAAATTATAAAATAAATTATAGTACAGCCCTTAATACATCTCAATTGTGCGCTGTAATCTCTATCAGTGGTCCTGTTTTGGTGATTGCAGGTGCAGGCAGCGGAAAGACCAGGGTGATTGTACATAGGGTGGCTTTTATGTTAGAGAATGGAGTATTCCCGCATGAAATTTTATTATTAACCTTCACCAGACGAGCCGCGACTGAAATGCTTAACAGAGTTCAGGAGATATTGAAGGACGATAGTGTTCAAAAAATTTTTGGTGGAACTTTTCATTCGTTTTCAAACTATGTTTTACGAAAGTATGCCAATATATTGGGGACACCTTCGAACTTCATCATCATAGATACTGAAGATTCGGCAGATACCATAGATCTGATAAAGTCGGAACTTAAACTTGTCAATAAGGAGAAAGCTTTTCCAAAGAAAAACAGGATCCAGGAAATTATATCTTCCGCACGAAATAGAAACCTAACCATAAAAGATGTCATAAATGCGGAATTTACGGGATTAATTGAATACATAGCACAAATTGAATTGATTGGTAAGGGATATGAAAAGTATAAATCGATTTGTAATATACTTGATTACGATGATTTAATGGAAGTGCTTCGAAATTCGTTAAGAGACAACCTTCCCTTCAGGAGGAGGCTTCAGGAAGAGTACAAGTTCATTATGGTTGACGAATACCAGGATACTAACGTTGTTCAAAAAGAGATTGTTGAGTTACTGGCTGAAGCTCATAAAAATATTCTGGTGGTCGGTGACGATGCGCAAAGTATATATTCGTTCCGCGGGGCAAACTATGAGAATATTTTGCGGTTTCCACAAACCTATCCTGAATGTAAGGTTATAAAGATCGAGCAAAACTATAGAAGCAATCAACCTATATTGGATTTTACCAACGAAATAATTCGCAATGCAAGAATTGGATATAAAAAGCGACTTTATTCAAATAAACCGAATCATTTGTTACCTGTAGTCAGGAAATTTTATGATCAGCTTGCCGAAGCCGACTTTGTGGTTACCAAAATACTTGAATACAGGGAAAAAGGTATCGCTCTCAACCAGGTAGCTATTTTGGTTAGAGCCTTCTGGCATGCTCAATACATTGAAGTAGAATTAAACAGGAGAGGTATTCCGTATATTGCGGTTGGCGGACTGGCATTTAATGAGCGGAAGCACGTCAAAGATATTATCTGTTATCTCAGAATCATTCAAAATCCTCTTGATGCTGTCGCCTGGCATAGAATTCTGAAATACATCCCCGGAGTAGGGCTGGTAACAGCACGAAAAATAATTGAAAAAATTAATAAAGAAAAGGGACTTCATATCCACTCCTTTGAAGATAACAAATTCGCCGAAGGGCTAAAAGAACTCATAAGGATGTTTACTGCAGCCGATAATCCAAACATAAGTTTATCCCGCAAAATTGAAATTATCCGTGATTATTATTCACCGATACTTGAAGCAGTTGAATCCGATTACGCTGTTCGCTTGTTAGATATTGGCGTATTGATTGATCTCGCATCCACCTATGATACGTTGGATAGATTTTTAACAGACTTTGCCCTGGATCCGCCATCAAAAAGATTTGGTAATAAAACTACACCGTTGATTGACGAATCAGAAGACAAACCCTTAACAATATCGACCATACATTCCGCCAAAGGTCTTGAATGGTTTTCTGTCATTATTCCTCACGCTTTGGATGGTTTGATTCCGTCCGTTAGAGCCATAAAGAATTTGGAGGAACTGGAAGAGGAACGTCGTTTGTTTTACGTTGCCTGTAGCAGAGCTAAAGAAGAATTATTGATTACCATGCCATCCTATGTTTCTACCTATAATGGTTTCTTGTCCTATCCGAGCAGATTTCTGATTGAAATTGATAAGACTAAATATCATTATTCATAATCGGATCTTTAAGATATCTTTTGCCAGTAGCGGTCATCAAACTTTTTTTTATTCTTTCCAATTTTTGAATGGATTTATCGACAAATTAAAATTATAATACTTTTCGTTTCCAGTTACTTCCG
>Ga0302321_100005304_pt1 | contig 11283 bp, 8 predicted proteins | sample Fen_T0_1_FD_202505 | JGI IMG/M metagenome (GOLD analysis project Ga0302321, IMG submission 202505) | Peat permafrost microbial communities from Stordalen Mire near Abisko, Sweden - Fen_T0_1 | ecosystem: Environmental > Terrestrial > Soil > Wetlands > Permafrost | place: Sweden: Abisko...
GGCGCGGCCGCGAGCGGCCCGCGCCCGCTGTCGCAACAAACGCTCGAGCCGGCGTTCGCTCCGGTGGCGATGCCCGCGGCGGCGCCCGCTTCATCCGGCGCCGATCCCGAGCGCATCGAAATCGAGCGTGTCCTGGTGGAGAGCGGCGGGGTGATCGCGACGGCCGCCGCCCTGCTGGGGATCAGCCGCCAGGCGCTGTATCGCCGCATGGACCGCTTGGGCATCGAGCTCGAGCGCCGACCCAAGGCTTGACGGTGGTAGCGGCCGCCGGCCTTCTTCTGAGCAGTCTCGGGCTACTATTTGCGCTGTCTCTGGCGCGCAAATATGCACTCAGAGCGCGCGCGCTGGAGCTCACGCTGTCCTCGGTGCGTGGCGAGCACGAGCAGAAGGAGCGACTGCTCCAGACGGTGGTCGAGAACGCGCCGATGGCGATCGTGCTCTATGGGCACACCGGGAAGCTGCTGTATTCCAACGCCGAAGCGCGAGAGTTGTTCTTCGAAGGGCGCTCGCTCACCGGCGAAAATTTCTTGCGCCTGCTCGATCGCGCGCCCGAGGCGCTCCGCCAGGGCTTGCTCACGGAAACCGACGCTCTGTTCACGGTGGAGCAAGAGGGCGAATCGGCGACCTATCACTTGGCCAAGCGCTATTTCGATCTCGAGCATGAGCCGTACACGCTGTTGATGGTGAAACACCTGACCGCGGAGCTCGGTCGCCAGGAGATCGAGGTTTGGAAGAAGGTGATTCGCTTGATCAATCACGAGTTGAACAACTCACTCGCGCCCATCTCGTCCATGGTCCACTCGGCGCGCTTGATCGCGAAAAATCCGACGCAAATTGCCAAGCTGGATCGCGTGTTCGATACCATCGAAGAGCGCTCCTCGCATTTGGCGGCTTTTCTCGAAGGGTATGCGCGCTTTGCCCGTTTGCCGAAGCCGCGCGCCGAGCGCGTTCCCTGGGCTCCGTTCTTGGAAGGGATCCGCATGCTGTATCCGGAGCTGAAAGTGGGCGAAGCGCCGAGCGAGGATGGCTTCTTCGATGCCGGGCAGATCCAACAAGCATTGATCAACCTGCTAAAGAACGCTTTCGAAGCCAGCAGCGACCCCTCCGGCGTCGAGTTGACGGTCACGCCGGGTGAAGCCGGAGCCGCGACGCTGACCGTGGCCGATCGCGGCTCGGGCATGACCGATGACGTGCTCAAAAATGCGCTTCTGCCTTTTTTCTCCACCAAGGAAAAGGGTACTGGTTTGGGGCTCGCGCTGTGCCGCGAGATCGTCGAAGCGCACCGCGGCAAGCTGCGCGTGGCGCGACGTGAAGGCGGCGGGATCGTCGTCTCTTTGTGGCTACCGAGCCGCCATGTCGCGTTGCCCAGTCGAACCGGTCGGCTCACATTGACACGCGGCTGAGCGGGCCTTGGCGGACACTCGTCCGGACGTTTGTCCGCGGGATCGGCGAATCAACGAAATGAGTAGCCCAGCGCGATCGTGATCACGATACTGCTGCGGAATATCGCGTCCATGGCCTGCTGTTCGTCCTTCTTCGGCGTGCCGGTGGTGATCTGGACCGGATCGTGACTCAACAGCGCGGCGTAGCCGACGCAGCCAATCAAAGTGAAGCCATTCGGCGCCACCCAATCTACCCCGGCTACGGTCTGTAGCCAGGCCGAGGGCAGGATCTTGACGTTCAGCGGTTCGAGCGTTGGATCCTCGTCTTTGCTGCGAAGCTCGAGCGGCTGGGAACCGAAGCCACCCGCGCCCATCACCCCGACCCCGATGAAGGGCGTGAAGGGGCCTTGGAGCAGCAGGTAGCGACCGCGAAGCCCGACCTTCCAACCCACGAGCGAGATGCCGGCCCCGAGATCGACGGAAACGTTCGGATGGACTCGATACGTTAGATTTGGCCCAAAACCAGCAATGCCGTTCCAGCCGACTTCGCCCAAAAGAGCCAGTCGACGCTGCGCGCGGACGGGGCCTACCGAACGTCGAGCGGGGCGCTGGGAAGGGTCCAACAGCACCACGGGCGGCACCGGCGCCGCGGGCTCGGCGGGCGCCGCCAGCGGCGTGCTGTCATCCAGTGTGGGCAGCGTGTCCGCGCCCTGCGCTTGCGCGAGCCGTGGGCAAAATGCAGAAACCGCTGCCAAGCACAGCAAAAGGCAGCGGACATCGAAGGTCATGACCGCGACATAAGCACGAGTCGGGCCAAACATGGTTGAGTTCAAAAGGTACCTCCGAGCATGGCACCAAAGCCATTTCCGTAAAAAAGCGGAGCCAGTTGCAGATGGGCCTTCGGTGCAGCAGCCGCCGGACGCGGCAGCTCCGTTCCCGGTCTCGTACCCGTACGGTACAACAACTGCGGGTTGGGCTGATCGAGCTCATGCAAGAACAACCCGGTGATGAAGAAGCCAGCGGATGCCGCGAGCGAGACGCCAGTCGCGAGACGGTAGCGATCGCGATCGAGGAGCGACGTATTGTAGGTCGTCAGCTCCGCCCCGCTCACGTTGCGAGCCGCGCGAATGCCGAGGAATTCCTCGGCGCCGCCTTCCGCGCGAATCGCGAACGCGCTCAGCAGCAGGCTGGCACCGAGCGACGCTCCACCGGCGATGAACAGCACTTGAGCCGAGATCCGCTGAGGAGTTTGCTCGAGCTCGACGCGAATATTTTGCGTCTTCCCGCGCTGCAGCGTGACTTCGCGCAGCGCCACGCGGTGGCCTTTTTGGCCGACCGCCAAGCGGTGCTTGCCGCTCGAGAGCTGGACCGCCACGCCATCGCCGCCGGCGCTCAGGTAAGCGCCGTCGATGTAGATATCGGCATCCGGGGACGTCCAAATCGCAAGCGTGCCCGGGCGTTCGCGCAAAGACAGCGGAGTCAGGGTCAGCTCACCGGCCACTGCCGTCAGCTCGCGTTCGACCGGGTAGAACCCAGGTGCGTCGACTCGCACCCGGTGCTTGCCGGGTTCGACCTCGCGAATCAAGGGCGAAGCCGCGGCAGGCGCTCCGTCGAGCGTCAGGCGCGCCCCCGGCGCATCCGTGGTCAAAAGCACGCGCGTGCGGGTCAGCGAGTCTGCGCTGCTGGCAGCCGCGGCCGCCGATTTTGGCTGCGCCGCCGCGAGCGGTTCCAGTTGCGAGAGCGCGTCGAGCGCGTCCGAGCGCCGGGAACCACCCGGGGCAAGCTCGACGTACTGACGAAACAGCACGATCGAGCGGTCCAAGTGCTCTCGCAAGTGGTCGACGAAGTATTGCCGACGCTGGGCTTGTGCGAGTGAGAAGGCAATCGCGGGCAGTGGCGTGAGTTGATAGGCCGCGTCGAGCGCCTGAATGGCAGCCAGATAATCGCCCGCCGCGTAGGCCGTCGCGCCCGCTTTGAACCACTCCTTGGCGCGCTCTAGATCCGATGGCGGGTCAGCCGCAAGTGCCGAAAACGGCAGTGAGCTGACGCACAACGCAAGCGCGATGACCATTCGCTTCATGGCGCCTTGAGCTGTGCTTTGAGCACGCGCAATTTGCCCGACTCGGAGAAGACCAAATCGGTGACGTGGTCGCCATTCACGTCGGTAGCGGTCACCCCAGTGCCGCCGTTCAGGATCGGATCACCGGGCAAAGCTTCGGGTGCAGCGAACTCGCGCAGGACGGGCGCGCGCACGACGCGCAACGAATCGCGGGTCACGTAGGCGAAAGCAGCTGGCCCCTTGTCGAGTTGGAGCACCGTGAACGCTTGCGGAGAGTCGCCTGGACCCGACACTTGCGTGATGTCCTGACTCGAAAATCGCCCGCTTCCGTCGTTCCACAACACGTACAGGTGGCGATCATCTGCGCCGGTTCGACCGGTCAACAACGCGAGATCGGTGCCGTCGGTGCCGTCCACGTCTACCGCCATGACCTGAGGATCCTTGCAGGGCTCGTCGACGATCAAAGGCTCCCGAGCGGCACTTGCGAACGACCCAGCAGAGTCGACGCCAAGCACCAACAGCGCGCAACGCGTGCCACCGTCAGCCGGCATGGCAAAAATGGCCTCGTCTCGCCGATCACCGTTCAAGTCGGCCGAGGCGCTGGCGATGTCCGCCGAGAAATTGCTGTTGTCGAGGCTGAACGTGAGCGGATTCAGGCGCGGCGCGAGCGTGCCCGGCAGGCGAACCGGCGCGCTGCCCGGCGTGGCGATGTCCGGCACGGACCAAAAGTCGGTAGTGGGCGGCGGACCCGCGCCGCGGCGGAAGAATGCGAGCGCCAACAGGTCCGCTCGATCGGGAACGGCGAAGCGACCCGCAACCACGGCGTACGCACCGGCGTCTACCACCGATTCGTTGGAAGAGAACTCGGTCAGAGTCAGGGGCGCGAAGGGAACACGATCCGGTCCACCCGTCAGCAACGTCAAAGCGCCATTTTGCGCCTCAGAGGTGGTTTCACTCGAGCACACGGTCAAGTTGTCTCGGCCTGCGCCTCGATAACTGCTCAATGCTTCCGCGTGGTCGACCTGACCGATGGCGACCGGCGAGCCGAGCGGCGCGAACGGGCTACCGAACGCCACTTTCAATGCGCTCTCGGTTTGACCGGGCAGTGGCATTTCGAACAGAGCCAGGTCGCCCACCAAGTCGCCGTCGAAATCACCAGCGGTCAGAAACTGCACGGGCGCAGACGTCGAGACCACGCTTTCGGAAAAATACTCCGTGCCGGTTCCGTTGAAGAAATTCAGATTCAAGCTGCCGCTCGATGCCGCCACCACGTCCAGCAGTCCATTGCCATTGAAGTCGGCAATTTTTGCGACCGTCCACAGCGAGGTCAGCTGATTACCGATGGCATGGTAGGAGGGGCCGGCCGCGGCTCGCGTTGTGATGGAAATGACCAGACGGTCTGGAAACACGAAATCGAGGGCGCCATCCCCGGTGAAGTCCGCGACGGCCAAGGGCGTGCCGCTCGGAAAAGCGTGATCGTCGGCATGGTCGGAATAGGGAGTCGCCGTCTGCAAACTGTTGCCGTCTCCATAGGCGACATAGGGCCGACCGCCCGCACCCAGTAAGACGTCCAGATGCCCGTCCCCGTTCATGTCTAGGAGCTGTGGCGCGACGTCGATGCCACGCGGCGGGTCCAAGCCAATTTCTCGCAGTTCGAATTTCTCTCGCCAGACGGGCGCGCCCTGGTCGTCCGAATCGCAGACGTCCACCACACTGAAGCGCGTTGCCCCTCGCATCGCGAACACCGGTTCGAGGCAAGGCGAGTGCTTCGGATCTTCGAAGACATTGCCGCTCACGAGATCACCCGCCAGATCAGCGATGGTATCTGGCACGGAGACCCGTTCCACCAGCGTGCCCGTTTCGCGGTCGCCCAGGTAGAATCCGGTACCGGACGCGAAGCTGATGAGCGTGGTGAACGGCGAAGACCCTTGTACCTCGCGATCGGAGATGCCAACGACGCGCACACTGCCGTTGGCACGCCGATACGAACTGAACATCTCGGGCACCCACTGGCGATCGGGGCGGCCGTACATCACGCTCAGTGCGCCAGAGCTGAACGCAATGTCGCTGCGCGAGTCGCCCCGAGAAATCTGGGCGATCGTCGGCGAAAGCAGCGTCTTTGGGAACAGGTGACTCGCGGCGAGCGCGCCGTCGTCGTCGAAATAGTAGAAGCGAAGGCGAGTCGCGCCGGTAGCATCGAGCGGTTCGCTGCTCATGATGTCTCCACGACCGTCACCGTCGAAATCACCCGCACTCAGTGACCACGCCCCTACGTCCGTGGCTCGCGAGGCCTCCGCGAACTCGCCCGTCGGAGGACGGCAAATGGAATCGGTGTCGCAGCCCCAGCCGGGGGGACAAAGCGCTCTACCCGTGGCGTGCAGCGAGCAGTCGAGGCGACACTCACCGGGCGACCCTTGGGGGCGGCAATAGGAGCCAGGGGTCACCGGGAAGAAGTCGCAGTCCTCCGTGCCGTCGATGACGCGGTTGCCGCAGCCGGCATCGGGAATACTCGGAAATTCCGAGCACGCGCCGAGCAGTAGCCCGAGGGCGAGCGAAAAGAGCCGCACCAGCGTCAAAACGGGCTCTCGAGATCACTCGGAATGTGTGGGCGAGCCGAGGACACACCCGGAGCACGTTTGACGGACTTGACTGGCGACGGCTCGTGAATGCTGGGCGCTACCGCCGCGCTCGGCTCCGCTGATGGCGCGGCAGCAGCCGGAACCGGTGTGGGCACGGGGACCGACGTTGCAGAGGGCCGCGGGAGAGATGCCGAAGCCGAAGGCGAAGGCGGGAGCGCGGAGCTGTGCCAAGAGCGACCGAACCACACGGTCGCAGCCGCGGAGAGGGCCACCAAAAGCGCCCAAAGCGGCCAGCGCGGACGCTCTCTGTGCGCCAGGCTGGCGCTGCGCACCATCGCGTCGCGCCCTTGGTCAGGATCACTCAGCCCGCCTGCGCCGGATGAAAAAGGTTGTAGCGTCGTGTCGGCAGTCTCGGCCGAGCGATCGCGACTCCACTCCGAATCGGGGGATGGACGCGACAAACGCGGCGGCCCCGCCGGCACGATCGAGCCGGCGCGCTCGGCAGCGCGTGCCAATTCAGCCAGCGCCTCGGTCGCGGTCGCCGGGCGCTGTTCCGGCTTCTTCTCCAGCATCCGGAGCACCGGCGCGTCGAGCCCCGGCGAGAGGTCCGGACACACCTCCGAGACGCCAGGAGGCTTTTGAATGATGTGCGCCATCAACACGGCAATGGTATTTTCACCCGTGATGGGCAGACGGCCGGTCAGTAGCTCGTGACAGAGCACGCCCAGCGCGTACACGTCCGAGCGGCCATCCACGACCTCGCCGCGCGCTTGCTCGGGCGACATGTACAGCGGCGTTCCCAGCGGCGTCCCACTCACCGTGTGCACTCGTGAATCACCGAGCAGCTTGGCCATGCCGAAATCCAGCAATTTTGGCACCGTTTCGCCGGTCGCATCCCAGACCAGGTAAATATTTTGCGGCTTGAGATCGCGGTGCACCACTCCCGCGGCGTGCGCCGCGTCCAGCGCTTCCGCGATCGGCCTCAGCAACTGCACGGTATTTTCGACGCTGCAGCGCCCCTCACGCGCGATGAAGCGATCGAGCGGCTCGCCTTCGAGCAAGTCCATCACGTAGAAGTGGCGCCCGTCGCTGAGCTTCCCGAACGAGAAGATGTCGATGATGTGGCGATTCTTGATTTGATTCACCGCGCGCGCTTCCGCGACGAAGCGCAGCACCGAGTCCGAGTCGGAACCTGCGATGCGGTGGAGCACCTTCACCGCGGCTCGTCGTTTGAGCAGCGGGTGCATGGCCTCGTAAACCGTGCCAAAGCCACCCTCCCCCAGCTTCCGCCCCAGCCGGTATTCGCCTGCCATCCAACCGGTGATCTCGGGTGCAACGCTGTCGGCTTGGGGTGACGGAGAATCGGCCATGAGCGCCCGCGGGGGCCGCAAGATAGCATTTGGCGTTCCAAGCTGGACCCCGAAACTCAGCGACTAAAGCGCACATTCACGCGAATCGCCGTGGCGGCCGAGTTTCCCGCGCGATCGAGGGCCGGCACGAAAGTCTGGCTGGCCAAACAAGTGCGGGCCGCGGCTCCGAAACCCTGCCCGCGTGGCGATTCGGAGACCAACTGGGTTTGGGAAACGCGGCCAGACTTGCCGATCGTGACCATCACTGCGACGTCCCCCACGTCATCCTGGGCGGCGTTCGGAAAGAAACCGCGGCAGGGGTCGCCGCCAGGCAGGCGCGGTTTGCGGCTCAGGTCGGAGCTGGGCGTGAGCGCATCGCCCACCGGCCGCGCCGGAGCCGGCGCGAGCGGTGCGTTGCCGCTCACCGGCGTCACGCGAGCCCCTGTCGCGCCGAGGGCGGCCGTACCGCCTACGGCGACGACGCCGCCGCCGTAGCTTGCCCCGTGCGGATCGGTCGTGAAGTCGACGGCTTCCTCCGGTTGTTGGGCGGGTGCGGCATCCGGCTGGGCTAGGTGCAAGGCTCCGGCGCGCGCTGCGGCAGGCGGTGCCGCGCTGGCCACGTGAGCGGGCGCCGACTTCGCTTCTTCCGGCGCGGGTTCTGGCGGCGGAGCCGGAGCGGGTTCTGGCGGCGCGACGAACTCGACGTCCACCGGGGGTGGAGTGCGTTCGAGTACCGTCACACCGCGCTGGTTGGCAAACAGCAGCGCCGCGGCCGCGTGGCAGCCGAGCGCCAAGACCCAGCCCACGGCGACCAAACCGCGCCGTCGGGATGCGCGTCCGAATAGCTCGCCGACCAGCGAGTCGAGCGGCATATCGGTCTGATTCATGATCATCGTCGTCTCCTCTCGGTTCGCGCTAGGGGTTCGCGGAAGAAGCGACTTTATCTGCGGCAAACGCGATTTTGACGGCGCCAGCGTCACGTACCGTGTCGACCACGTGCATCACGCTGCCGTGGCTCACGGCTGCCGACGCGGCGATCACGGTGCGCAGGTCCGGGTTGTCGTGCAGCGCCTTCTTCGTTTGCTCACGCAAAGCCGCGTCATTGATGACAGGCTGACCGTTGGCGAGCACCTTACCTTGTGCGTCGATGCTCAGAGTCAACAGGGTTTGGGTTACGCCGGCCGTGGCTGCCTTCGGCAGGTCGAGGGGCACGCCGTGACCCGCGATGAGCTTGGCGGTAACCATGAAGATGATGAGCAACACCAAGGTCACGTCCACTAGAGGCGTGACGTTGATGCCGTTGATGCCTTCGTCGTCGTTGCTGCTGACACTTGCCATGGGGAAAGTTCCTTTCGCTCAGCCGGGAAGGGTGCTGGTGCGCTGCATGCCGTAGGTTTCCGACGGTTCGCGAACGGACGCAGCGCGGCGGGGACCGGTGTACGAAGACTGACCGCCGCCGTGCAGCGCGGCTTCGCCCTTGGCATAGGCGAGCAAGATGTGGGTCAGCGCGTCGGAGTTCGCGAGCGTGGAGCGAATACGGCGTTGGAAGTAGTTGAAGGCGGCGACGGCCGGGATTGCCACGACCAAGCCAATGGCAGTAGCCACGAGCGCCTCGGCGATCGCGCCCATCACGTCGGTCGCGGGCCCGCCAGCTGCCCCGCCAACGCCCGCGTTCTGCAGCTTTTCGAAGGCCTGGACGATGCCGATCACCGTGCCCAGCAGCCCGATGAACGGAGCATTGTTGCCGAGCGTTCCGAGGAACGCCAAGCGCCGCTCGAGCCGCATGCGTTGCAGTGCGGTGGCGCTGGCCATTGCCTCTTGCGCCGCCTCGGCGCCGCGGCCGAGCTGCTTGAGTCCGGCGGCGACGATCGCCGCTTCCGCAGACTTCGAAGCCGCGACGAGGTCACTTGCGCCGCTCAGATCGTGTTCGTTCAGCCGACCTGCGAGCGCCTCGGCTAGCCGAGCGATGTTCTCGCTGATCATGGTGAAGAACCACGCCCGTTCGATCATGATCGCGACGCTCACGACGCTGAGCGCGATCATCAAGTACAGGATCGGCGTCGCACCCACTTCCAGCAAAATGTGTTTGGACCGTTCTACGATGTTCGAGTTCATGCCGGGCCGATAAGCACGGCGCGTGCCACCGCGCGCCACCGCAGGTTTGGCAAGGATTTGGCTCTTTCGAGACGACCCAGAGCTTTTTGGGGACGGGCGAACGGACAGCTGTCCGCGTGACACGGACAGCGAAAGGCGCTCTCGGACAACTGTCTCGAGCGAAGACAGGAGTCGCTCGAAATCGCCTTAAAGGAGAACTCGCAGCTTGCGTTGCTCTCGACGCTTGGCCCGAACGTTGCTGTAGGCCCGGCGCAGAGAGGCAAATCATGAAACTCAGTTGGATCGCCGTCGCTTGTGCGCTCGCGTACCCGGGCATCGCCGTTGGACAGCCCAGTGGCTCGGATGCAGCGGCGCTCGTGCCTCCGAAGCTCGTAGAGAGCATCGAACCCACGTATCCGGAAACCAAACGCCAAAGCGGTGAAGCCGCGAGCGTTGCTTTGACGTTGAGCATCGATCGCGCTGGGCAAGTCACGGACGTGGCGATCGCCGAGTCGGCGGGCCCGGAGTTCGACGAAGCGGCAGTCGACGCGGCCCGCGGCTTGCGCTTCGAACCTGCACGAAAAGACGGCGAAGCCGTGCCCGCAAAGATCCGCTACCGGTTCGATTTCAAGCTCGCGGCTCCGAACGCACCGGCGGTCGAGCCGCCGCCCGCGCCGGCCGCCGCTGCGCCGGTGCCCCCGCCGGCCGCGACCGCCACGGCAGTTGCCGTCGAGGGCGAAGCCTTGGACTTGGAGGTACAAGGCGAGAAGCCGCCACGCGAGCCGACCAAGCGCGTGATCGCGGCCGAGGAGATCAGCCGCCTGCCCGGCACCAACGGCGACGCGATTCGCGCCATCGGCAGCATGCCGGGGGTCGCGCGCCCACCGGGTGGCGACGGCATGTTGATCGTGCGCGGTTCGTCACCGAACGATACGCAGGTATTCGTGGACGGCACGGACATTCCGATGGTCTACCACTTTGGCGGGCTGTCGTCGGTCATCCCGACCGAGATGCTGGAAAAGCTGGACTTCTACCCCGGCAACTTCGGACCGCAATACGGACGGGCGATGGGCGGCGTGGTCGACGTCGGCGTTCGTTCTCCACGCAAGGATCGCTTCGGAGGGCTACTGCAGTTCGATCTGATCGACGGTCGCTTGTTGGCCGAGGGTCCGCTCAGCAAGAGCACGCGCTTCATGGTTGGCGGCCGGCGCTCTTGGCTCGATGCCTGGCTTGGACCCGCACTCAAAGACAGCGGCGTCGGGGTGACCAAAGCGCCGGTCTATTACGATTACCAAGCAATGGTGGAGCACGACTTCTCGCGTGAGACCACGCTGCGCCTGTTCGCATTTGGCGCCGACGATCGCTTCAAGTTGACCCTGAACAGCCCCGATTCGACAGACCCCGCAATCGGCGGGGACGCCTCGCAAACCAGCAATTTCGCTCGCGTTCAGGCGCGGCTCGAGACGCGGCCGTCGAGCAGCACACGCATCAGCTCGCAAGTCTCCGTCGGTCGCGAGGGTCAGCACTTCTCGGTCGGCAGCTTGGGCTTCGACTTGACGATCGCGTCCCTCGATGGTCGCTCCGACGTGCGCATGCAGCTCTCACCCGAGGTCACCGCGGTCGCGGGCATCGACCTGCAGTACTTGGGCTACGATGTGACCTGGAAGACAGCACCGACCAACTTCGACTCCACGCAAAACACGGGACCTTTGTTCGGGCGTCCCACCGTGGAGCTGAAGGGCAAGGGAGACGTGTTTCGACCCGCGGCCTATACCCTGCTCGAGCTCACGCCTGCGGCAGGTCTCAAACTCTTCCCCGGG
>Ga0302321_100005305_pt1 | contig 11283 bp, 6 predicted proteins | sample Fen_T0_1_FD_202505 | JGI IMG/M metagenome (GOLD analysis project Ga0302321, IMG submission 202505) | Peat permafrost microbial communities from Stordalen Mire near Abisko, Sweden - Fen_T0_1 | ecosystem: Environmental > Terrestrial > Soil > Wetlands > Permafrost | place: Sweden: Abisko...
TTGGTCGTGAAATAGGGCTCGAAGATCTGATCAGCTTGCTCCGGTGCGATGCCGCTGCCCTGGTCTCGTACCTCGAGTAACACGCCGGACTCCGTGCGGCGCGTCACGACGGACACCGTGCCACCAAGTGGCATGGCTTCCTTGGCATTGATCACTAGATTCAACACGATGCGCTCGAGATCGGCGCGGGACGCGGGGACTCGCGCTTCGGGTGCCAGCTCAACCGCAAGCGTGTGGCTCGGTGCGAGCAGCGCATCCAGGGTGGCTCGCGTGTCGTTGATCACGAACGACACGTCCGACTCGAGCCCCAGAGCCTGCACGGGCGCATCGAGTTCACGAAGTTGCCCAACGATCCGCGCTGCGCGCTGGCAGTCTCCGACGATATCCAGCATCACTTCCGATTGCCGGCCTGGTCCGTAGTGCACGGCAAGCTCCGCTCTACCGGAAATCGCCTGCAGCAAGGTGTTGATGTCGTGACCGATCGCGGCTGCCGTGCGCACGACGGCCTCGGCCCGACGTAGCTGTGCCAGCTCCGCCTCCGTCTGCCGCAAGCGCGCCTCGATTGCCAAGCGCATGGCCTGTTCCAGCATCGTGCTCAGCATGTCCGCCACCGAAACGGCAAAGCCGATTTCGCGCTCCGACCAGATCCTCGCAGCGCCGGTGTGCTCGTGACAAACGACACCCCAGACCTCTCCTCTCACGAACAGCGGCGCGTCCAGCATCGAGCTCACGGCGTGAGGGACGAGGTAGGCAGCCGCGAGTTCCGAGGTCCGCGCGTCCCTCAGCGCGTCGTTGGCGGCGATCACACGCCGAGACGACACCGCTGCCAGGTATGCGGGCCAATGCGCCAAGGGCAGCTCCAGATCTGCGATCACTTGCTCTTTTGGCTGCCCCAGATCGTACAACGCGACGCGCCGCAGCGCGCTTCGGTCCTCTGCCAACGACCAGATCCCCACGCGCGTGACCCCGAGCGTGGTGGCGCTCACACGTGCAGCGGTCAGCATCGCGCGCTTGAGATCGGCGAAATCGTCCAGCACGAGCCGCGCAATTTGTAGGCGTGCGCTGTCTAGCGAGGGGGGTGCTTCGTCAGTCACCGTGCCCTCATCGCAATTCGCCGACTGGGCCAAGGTACACTTGGTCGAGACCGCGAACCAGCAGCGCTTCGACACGCGGCATCCCGCTGACGGCGAACGATCTCTTTCATCAAGTCTCCCATATGGCAATCTCGCTGTGCTACGCCCCGCCAGCTCGCTGAGGATACCGCTTCTGTGTGGCTTCCGGCGCTATTTTCGTAGCATTGTTCGCTCACCCCGAGTGCGCCGGGAGGCGCTTCCGTTCGCAAAAAATGTCCGCGGCACCGTCAGCGAGCCGGCCGTGTACAATCGACACTCATGCCCACCCCCGAGCCTGAAGCGACCACGTTGTCGCTCGAACGCTACGCCCCGGATGCCAAAGCGCTGGTCGCAGCCGCGCAATCGCTGGCAGACGAAAGAAAACACGCCGAAGTACAGCCGCTGCATCTGCTGCTCCGCGCGCTCGGGCGCGACCTCGGCGTGCGGGCGGTGTTCGAGCGCGGCGTCAGTAACTTGCTGGAGTTCGAGGCCGCGTTGGAACGCGCGCTCGGCAACCTGCCGCGCTCTGCCGAGCCTGCGTACCTATCCGCGTCGATGCTGGACTTGCTCGAGCGCGCTCAGCGCGAGGCCGATCGCGAAAAATCGGACAAGGTGATGGTCGAGCAGGTGGTCAACGCACTTTCGCAAGAGATCCGCGGCGCGGCTGGCGAAATCTTGAGCGCTTTCGGCGTGCTACCGGGTTCGCTGCGGCAGCACATGGCCGCCTTGCGCTCCGTGCCGCAAGCGGCGCGCTCGGTCAATTCGCTGCCCGGTTCGTTCACCCGTCCGCTGTCGGCGGATCCCAGCGAGCCGGTGCTGCTGCGTGTTGCGGAGGTTCGACGGCTGCTCACGATCTTGGAGCGCAGCCAAAAGAGCCACCCGCTCTTGGTCGGCGAGGCGGGCGTGGGCAAGGGCGCGGTCGTGCGCGCGTTGTCACAGCGCATCGCTGCGGGCGATGTGCCGACCAGCTTGGTCTCGACCAAATTGCTCGAGATCGACAGCGGCGCCTTGGTCAGCGGCGCGCGCTTGCGCGGCGAAATCGAAGAGCGCGTGAAAAAGCTGCTCACGGAGATCGCGCAGTCTCCAGTGATTTTGGTGCTGCGCAACATCGAGCAGCTGTTCGGGCAAGGGCCGAGCGGCAGCGCCATCGGCGAAGTGCTGAAGCCTGCGCTGATCCGCTCGGAATTGCGCGTTTTGGCCACGACCACACCCGAGGGCTTGAAGCGACTCGAAGAGCGCGATGCCCAAGTGCTCCGGCTATTCACGCAATTGCCCATCGCCGAGCCAACCGTGGAGGAAGCCACCGAAATCGTGCGCGGAGCCGCCGCGCGCTATGAACGCCACCACGGAGTCGAGATTAGCGAGGGTGCCATCCGGCTCGCGGTGCAACTCGCCAAACGCTATGTCCCAGAGCGCTGCTTGCCGGACAGCGCGCTCGACCTGCTCGACGAAGCCGCTGCCGCCAAGCGCGTGGAGGTGGATGGCGTCTCGACCGAGTCCGACGGCCTTCTCCGCCGCTTGGAACTGGTCCAAGCCCAAATCAAAACTCTGGATCGCAGTGACGATGCGGAGAGTCGCAACGCTCGCCAGAAGTTGCTCGATGAGCTGCCCGCGTTGGAAGAAAAAACCACGCGCATCCGCGCCGAGCTGGAGTCGAGGCGCGGCGTGGTGGGCGCGGTGCGCTCGCTGCGTGCAGAACTCGAAGCCGCCCGCGGTGAACATCGACGCGCCCTATCGGAGAAGAACTTCGCGCGTGTCGGCGAGCTGGAGCACGCACAATTGCCCGAGCTCGAGGCGCGCCTGGCCAAGGCCGAGGAGGCAGCCAAGAGCAGCACCGAGCCACCGCCGCGCATCTTGGGCGAGCGCGAGGTCGCGACCACACTCGCGGTCTGGACGGGGATCCCGGTCGCCAAGATGTTGGAGGGCGAAGCCGACAAGCTGCTCAAGATGGAAGCGCGTTTGGCCCAACGCGTGGTCGGTCAAGACGACGCGGTCGCGGCGGTCGCGCGCGCGGTACGCCGCGGTCGTGTCGGTCTGCGCGATCCCGGAAAACCCATTGGCTCGTTCTTATTTTTGGGTCCGAGCGGTGTCGGCAAGACCGAACTAGCCAAGGCGCTGGCGCGCTTTTTGTTCGACGATGATCAGGCGCTCACGCGGCTGGACATGAGTGAGTTCATGGAGCGTCACATGGCGCAGCGCTTGATCGGCGCTCCCCCTGGCTACGCCGACAGCGAGCAGGGCGGATTTTTGACCGAAGCCGTGCGCAAGCGCCCGTATTCCGTGCTGCTCTTCGACGAGGTCGAAAAGGCGCATCAAGACGTATTCAATCTACTGCTCCAGGTCCTCGACGATGGTCGACTCACCGACGGCCGCGGCCGGCTCGCGGACTTCTCCAATACCGTCGTGATCATGACCAGCAACATCGGCTCCGATCGCATTCTGGAGAGTGATCCAAAACTGTTCGAGAGCGAGGCCGGCCGCGACGCTCTACGCGACGTCTTGCTCGAGCGGCTGAAAGAGTTCTTCCGCCCCGAGTTCCTGAACCGGGTCGACGAAACACTGATCTTCCGCCCGCTGACCAAATCCCACCTGCGCCAAGTGGTCGACATTCAACTCACCCACCTCGAGCGCCTGCTCGGCGATCGAAAGCTCAAGCTCGATCTAGACGACGCGGCGAAAGACTATCTCGTCGACCGCGGCTACGAGCCCGCGCTCGGCGCGCGCCCGGTCAAGCGCAGTATTCTCCGTAACTTGCAAGATCCGCTCGCACACGCACTCTTATCGGGAAAGTTCGCTGACGGCGCGACGATTCGCGTGCGCGTGCAAGGGGAAGAGCTCGGCTTCGAGACCTAGCAAGCTGCACGTGAACTGGAAGGGTACCTTCTTCGTCAGCCAAGAGGTTGGGATTGAGAATGTATTCGTGCGGCGGCGCCAGTCGGGACCGGCCCTTGATAGGACGACCGTGAACGCCTATGAACCGTTCTCATGTTGGTTTCAAGAGGTGGTGATACCGTCGTTCAGGCGAAGGAGACGTGGCCGGGCAGCGCAGCCGCGCCGCCTCGAGCGGAACACACGCCCCCCCCTATCACGCGAGGACGCACCCGCCGTGGCGTCCAGGTGCGGTGCGCCATCCTCGTCGCGCTGGTGCTCGCCTATCGAGGTTCCTTCAGTGCGTGGTATGGTCTGCTTGGAAACCCCACATTTCTACTCGGTCTATGCATATGCGTTTTGGCTGCGGTGTGGCTGGGCGTGCGCGGTGCGCTAGTAACGATTGTCAGCGTCGCGTTCATCGATCGTGGCCAAGCGCTCCAGCTCCCTCTAAGCCCCGAGACGGGGCGGGCCGCCGGAGTTATCGCGCTGCTCATCAAATTCGTGCTCGCCGGCGGGCTGGGGATGGCATTGGACTCACGCCGGCGCGCTTTGGCGCTGAACGCCGAGCTGCGTCGCGAAATAGAGGCGCGCAAGCAAATCGAGGAGTCGCTGCAGCACAGTGAATCGCTACAGCGCGCGCTCGTGGAAAGCCTCGGTGAGGGAGTCGGGCTGTTCGACTCCCAGGAACGCGCGGTCTTCGCGAACCGGGCGCTCCTCGAAACGTTGGGTCTCGGGCGCGGCGAGCTCTTGACCAAACCCTTCTCCGAGTTCTTGACTGAGGAGAGCCGGCGCGCGCTCGCCCTCACGACATCGAACATTGGAGAACGCCGCTCCTATGAAGTCGTCCTCGAACAGAACGCGAGCATGCTGCTGCTCGTTACCGAGACGCGCTTCGATCCCAACGGATCGCACGACAAGTTGACGCTACGGGTCATTCGCGATTTCACCGATCGCGTCGTGACCGAGCGCCGACAGCGCGACCTCGAGCGAGAGCTACAGCGCAGCCAGGCCTTGCAGAGCTTGGCCGTGATGGCGGGTGGGGTTGCTCACGACTTCAACAACCTGCTCTGCGGCGTAGTCGGCAACGCGGAGATTGCTCTGCGCAAGATTCCGAGCGATGCGTCGCCCATGGTGGCACATTGCCTCTCCGAAATCTTGGTGTTCGCGGGAGAAGCAGCGCAGCTGAGCAAGCAGATGTTGGCGTACGCCGGGCAACGAAGTCTCGCGATTCAGGCACTGGAGATCAATGCGGAGCTTTCGGCAGCGCTGCGGTTGCTGCACGCCACCATCGAATCCAAGGCGCAGCTAGTCCTTGCACTCGGCAACAAGTTGCCGCCGGTCGGCGCCGATCGCTTTCAGCTGCGCCAGGTGGTGACCAATCTGATCCTGAACGCGCTGGACGCGATGGAAGGAACGCGGGGCACCTTGACGCTACGTAGCGAATCGGTGCCGCTCGAGGCACCGAGTAACGAACGGTACGGAGTCGGCGTGGGCCGCTACCTGAAAGTGACAGTCAACGATACCGGCGCCGGCATTCGCCCTGAAGCACGCGAGCGACTGTTCGAGCCGTTCTTTTCGACGAAAGGAGCCGGGCGAGGGATGGGCCTGGCGGCCGCTGCAGGCATCGTGCAGGCGCACGGCGGCTGGCTCGGCGTCGAGCCGACGTCGACGCAAGAAACCAGCTTCGTCATCTTGTTGCCGGTCGCGCACGAGTCTTTACCTCGGCCATCGTTCGGTCCCGCTAAGTCGGCCGCAGCGCCTGCGCCGCGCAGCATTCTGCTGATTGACGACGAACCCGCGGTGCGTTTGGTGACAGGCAGAATGCTGAGCGAGCTCGGTCACCAAGTCGTGACTGCGGACAGCGGGGCGCGCGGGTTCCAGCTCCTCAAGGAGCGGCCCGAGGCGGTCGACCTCGTCATCCTCGACCTGACGATGCCCGAGCAATCAGGCGAGCAGACTCTCGAGCAGGTCCGCCTCGTACGGAGCAACGTACCGGTGGTGATCACCAGTGGCTTTCAGGCCGAAGACGCCTCGATGCTGCTGAAAAAGCCGTACGTCGTCGGCTTCTTGGAGAAGCCCCACACGATGACCGGCCTGGAGATGGTGCTCGCCTCTGTCACTCAGCACACGCCCCGGCTCGATGCGCCAGCGGCGAGCGCAAAGGGCAGCGCCCCGCACTGACGGCACATCCGGCGTAGACCTCTGGTCTCGCAGCAGCGCCGCAGAGTTCCCTGCAAACGCGGTTTAGATTAACCTGGTCGACGTGTTGCTCGCAGGATCGCTGGAACAAGCGCTCAGCTCCCGAGACCGAGCTTTCATTCGCCGAGAGCTGGAGGGGCTGCTCGAGTGGCAGCGAGCGCTGCAGCATTTCGCGCCAACGCCCGCACTGCCGGAGGCACTTGCGCGTGCGACGCCGATTGTTTCGCTCTCGGTGGACGGGCAGCTCCGCGGTTGTTTCGCGTACGCACAAGGCCCGGCGCAGCAGCGCCTGACACGCGCTTTCCTCATGGCGCTCGCAGACGCTCGCTTTCCGGCAATCGAAGACGCCGCGCGCGCACGCCTGGTGGCCCAGGTGGCTTATCCCGTGCGCACGAGGCGGCTCGAGCTGGGGTCGAAGACGACCCAATTTGCCGCGGGCGTGCATGGGCTCGCCCTGGTCAAAGCGGACAACGTCGTGCTCCTGGTGCCAGACGTGGCACGCGAGCAGGGTCTGGATGAAGAAGGCTTCGTTTGCGCGCTCGAGCACAAGGCCGAGCTCGAGCGCGCGAGCTGGGACGCATTCGAGGTGTTTGCGTTCGAAACCGAGCGCGTGGTCGCCCGCTGCCACGAATCGGCACGCGAGAGAGAAGATCCGCGGACCGGTGTGCTTGGCTGGCTCGCGCGGCAGGTCGAACCCGACGGGCGCGTGCGCTTTGGCATCGACTCCAATCGCGGACTACCGGCGTTTTCCGGTTTCTTGCGCCACGCGCGCGCAGCAAGCCTGGTGCAGGCGCTGGCGCTCGACGAGCGCTATTCTGACGTCACGGCGCGCGCTCGTGCCTGGCTCTGCTCCGAAGTCGAGCGCGCTCGCGCCGGAGCCACCGTCGCCGATTGGCCGAGCGAGCTGCCACAAGTTGCAGGCACGCTGGCGCTCTGTTGCTTGGCGGGAGTGGGGGTCCAGTCGGCGCTCCTGCCCTTAGCGAGCGCACCCGAACTGCTCGCGGAGCCCTGGCACGCCGCTCAGGTCGCCAGTGCGCTCGCCAGCAGAGCGCCGAGTGAGCTTTGGCAAGTTTGCGTGAAGGCGCTGGAACAGCAGTCGTTTGCGCCTTGGACCGTCATCGCCGCGCACCGCCGCGGTGACGGCGCCACGTTCGAACGCGCCCTCGGTGCGTTGCGGGACCACATGCCCCGAACCAGCGAGTTTGGCTTCGTTGCCGAGCCCGCGCTGGCAGGGCTGGCCGTAGAAGCGCTCGCGCTCGCGTCGGATCCCGACTCCCGCGCGCTTCACGCTCGGTCAGTCGCGCTGCTGGAGGGCTGTCAGCTGTGGGCCGATAACGACCCGGCGCCGGACTCGTCTTGGGTGCACGGCGCGTTTCCTCTCGCTCGCAATCAGCTCTTCTTGCGGGTGGACGCCGCCGCGCACGTGGCCTTGGCCCTCGCAACGCAGCCCCCTGGCACAACCTGAGCCAACGGTTCATTTCGATAGTGCAGTCAGTTCGCGCAGTTACACGATCTTTCGGCGGGAACGGAACCTGCAGGGAATCTGCCGGCCCGTTGAGACGGGAAGCGCAGCGCAGCAAAGGGAGCAGGCGATGAAGAAAAGAAGACCTCGTATCGTACCGAACGTCGTGTTTGCGACCGCGGTGAGCGCGTTCGTGATCCCGGCGCTCGTCACGGCCTGTAGTAGCGATGCCACGGGGCCCGGCGACGATCACGGAGGCAGCGCCGGGAAGAGCGGCGCCGCAGGCAACTCCGGCGGCGGAGGCCCTGCAGGAGGGCGTCAGGGCAACGGGGGCGTTGCCGCTGGGGGCTTTGGTGCGTTCTTCAGCGTTGCTGCCCCATTCGGCGGGCGAGAGAACGGTGGAGCCAGCTCTGGTGGCACGGGTAATGGGGGCCCCGGTGGTGGGCCGGGCGTCGCTGCTGGGACCTTCGGTATCGCCGGTCGTCCCAACAATGGCGGCGCTGGAGGTGCGTCTGGGCGCGGTGGTTCTGCAGGCACCGCAGGCGCGTCTGGGCGCGGTGGTTCTGCAGGCAGCGCAGGCGCGTCTGGGCGCGGCGGTTCTGCAGGCACCGCAGGCGCGTCTGGGCGCGGCGGCGCGGGCTTGGGTGGGTTCTTCAACGTGGCAGCACCCTTCGGGGGGCGCGCGGGAGGCGCTGGCCAAAACAGTGGCGGAAGCAGCGCATCGAATAGGGAGCTGCAGAAACGTGCCGAGCCCCCCACTCACAGTCCGTTTGGTGACTTTGCGAGCGAGCCTGAGCTGGCAGTGTCCGACCAACGCGCGACCGGTCCCAAAAAGGAGTCCACATGATCACACCGTCCGAGCCACGAAATCCCTTTGGTCTCGGCCGGGGTCCACTCGCGCGCCATCAGCTGCGCGCGCTCACTCGCGGCCCAACGCTTCGAACGCGCGCCATTCCATTTTCCGACTTCGCACCCGAGCACTATGCCCAAGAGGCACTCGCGTTGGCCTCGGAGCAATACGGCGCCTTGGCGCGCGGCGAGCGCTCCGCAATCGGTCTGTTTGCTCGTCTGGCGGCCGCGCTCGACGCTTTCGCGGCGCCGCGCGAGTTCGTCCTCGCCGCGACCGCAGCCGCCCACGACGAAGCGCGCCACGCGCAGTATTGCGAAGAATTCGCGGTGCGCTGCGGGTTCGACGCCAGCGCGCCCCGAGCGACTCTCGCCCCGGTCGAACCCGAGCCGCGATCGCTGATCGAGCTCGACGTCGCGATGCTACGTTCGGTGGCCCTCAGCGAGACGCTTGCCGCTGCGCTATTGATGGCGTGCCGGCGGATTGCGCGCGAACCGGTCTCACGGGCGCTGCTCACGACGCTGATCGCGGACGAGATACACCACGCCCGGCTCGGCTGGTATTACGCGGCGAGTCGTGCGCCAAGTTGGAACGCGGAGGAGCGACAGCAGGTCGCGGATGCCCTCGCCGAGGCCGTGATTTGCATCGAGGCCGAGTTTCATTGGGGGCGCGACGCGGCTCCGCCATTCGACCGCCCGACGCGCGCGCTCGGCGTGCTTCGAACCGACCTTCAGCGCGCCTGCATCCAAGACGTGGTAGAGAACGAGATACTCCCCGGGCTGGATGCGCTCGGGCTGAACGCCAGCAAAGCCTGGCAGCGTCGAGTCTCTTGCACTGACTAGCAGTGCCAATCCAAGTGGCGGCGCGCCGCTCATTCACTGTGCAGGTGTGCGGCGCGCGCTGAGGCAAGTATCCCTTTTCGGTCGAGCGAATACCCAAGCACCGCGATCCGACGCGCCTCGATCACAACGCCTACTTCGTCCGCTGCACGTCAATCAGCGACGAATGCCCAGTCGAGCGGATCTTGGTTGCTGGCGATTGCCAGCGTTACGAAGCTTCCGGTTCGCTGAACCTGGGCCCTTGGGATCCCTGCAGTCAGCGCTGCCACCAAGGACGAGGCGGAAGTTTCATCCGTCGTCTCGAGCTGCCAGACGAGCGCGGTCTCGCCTTCGTTGGGCTCGACTCCCTTGTAAACGAAGACTTGCTCACCGCTCCAGTCGAGCGCGAGCGACCAGGCCGCGTCCGATTCCAACTTTCGGACGAGTGACAAATAGAGACCCCAGGCGCCAAGCGCCGTGACGATGGGCTCCTGATCCCACTGGTCCGGCGCGCGTGGCCGCCCATGGTACTTCAGTTTTGGCGCCGCGAATTCTTCGGTAGCCATCAGCTGGCGCGTGATGAGCTTGTCGGCGTACAGGGCATTGACCGCGTCCACGCCTCCCCTTTTCCACGCAAGGTACATGGGGCGCGCGCCAAAATTCCGGGCAAAGCGAGCGTTGGTCGCGAGGTAAGTCGATGGTTGCGCGCGGATCCAAGCGATGTCGTCGCGAATGCCAGCGTTGATCCGTGCGAGCTCGTCGAACGTCGCTGGATCGCGACCATCGAGCGCGGCCTGATAGCGATTCGAAAAGAATTGGGCTTCTCCGAAGTACATGGCGTCGGCTCCCCAATTGGAGTCCACGTCGTTCACCGATACCACCGTCGTCCAAGTGCCGACCTGGATGTCGCGGTCCCGCAGTGCGCGGATCAACGCCCCCACCAGCGCTACGTTCGACGCGACGTCGTCGGCAGGTTTTCCGTGATCGAGGATCAATAGGTCTCTTTGCCGCCAGCGGTAAGTGCCGAACCAATCCGCGACGCTCTCCTTCGTGACCCGGACGAAGTTGAACGAGCCGGGCTGGGCCAAGCCAAGCCAGGTCATCGCAATCTCGAAATGATTGGTGAGCGGATCCCGACCTTCCGAGGCGCCATTGATATAGGCTACGTAGTCGTCTTCGGTCATCAGCGTTAGCGGTGGCGGCGCGCCGCCTACTGCACCACGCAGACACGCCGCGAACTCGAAACGCGACTGCTGACAAGCGCGAGTCTTCGTATCGCACGGGGCAATGTCGTGCATCTCGCAACCCGGGATCGGATAAGAGTGCGGCGCTTTCGTGTCGCTGCTGCAGGCGTTGCTCAGCGCGGCCACGAGCAGAACCGTCGTGGCTAGCAATCTTGGCAGAACCTGGGAAATCCCGCAATTGCTCATGCAATCCCTCGCTTCAAAGCAGAGTCTCAGTCTTCCGCTCCCAGCTCAACTCATTTGGTAACCACAGTCGCAGTGGTAAAACCTATGGCCCCACTACCATCTTCTGCTTGGAGCAGTATGCTGCGAGCAACACCGTAGCGCAGGCGCGCGAGACAAAAGCTCTCGATACGCGGCACTGACGCTGGACACATAATGGGCACGTCGCGCGTTGTACGCGTTTTGGAAATTGCGGATCGGGCCGGTGGCGGTGCCGAGGTTGTCGTCGATTGTACCGGGGTCGCAGTCTACTTGTGAAACACTCCGAACCCGATTGCGAACGCGAAGAAGGCCAGATACGCCAACCAGAACAGGGCCCACAGGATGCCGAAGATCCCGCCGACGATCATGCCGGCCAAGGCCAGCTGTTGGCCGCCAACTCGTTCGGGGTTCTCACGCGCGGCTCGGCGAGCTCGTGCTCCGAGCCAGATCGCCACGAAACCGAGGGGGAAACAGCTCCACGCCAGGACACCGCAGACGATCGCCGCGATCGCTTCCGACGAGGCGG
>Ga0302321_100005306_pt1 | contig 11282 bp, 5 predicted proteins | sample Fen_T0_1_FD_202505 | JGI IMG/M metagenome (GOLD analysis project Ga0302321, IMG submission 202505) | Peat permafrost microbial communities from Stordalen Mire near Abisko, Sweden - Fen_T0_1 | ecosystem: Environmental > Terrestrial > Soil > Wetlands > Permafrost | place: Sweden: Abisko...
CCGTGCCACTGCGACCTTCGGAATGGAGCACGGGGGCGAGGCGGTTGCGCAGGTTGAAGATGACGATGGGCAGAGCCAGAACGACGCCGATGGCGAGCGAAGCCAGCAGCGAGATCACGGCGACGCGTCCGTCGAACTGGATGGTGGCGCCGAGCGGGAGTTGGTCCGTGCCGAGCTTGGCCAGCAGATCGATGCTGAACGCTCCAAAGATCAGTCCCAGCAGCCCGCCGCCGAAGGAAAGCAAAAGGGTCTCCAGCATTATCTCACGCATCAGGTGGCGGCGGCCGGCGCCAAGGGCCTGGCGGACGGCGAATTCCTTGGCCCGGCCATTGGCGCGGATGAGCAGGAGATTAACGAGGTTCACTCCACCGATGAGCAACAGGGAGAGCACCCCGACCTGGAGCAGGAGCAGAATCGGTCGAACGTCGCGCACGTGGTCGGCGTGCAGCGGATACACGCCCGAATGGTAACCGGCGTTGCGGACGACCTCGGCGAAGGGGTCGTCATTCAGCTGCTGCCGGTTGAACGCGTCGACCTGGGCCTGCGCTTCCACGAGGGAGGTTCCGGGGGCTAGGCGCGCAAGCATCAGGTAGTTGTTGTTGTGGCGATTATTGGGTTTGAGATCGTCCGGACCGTGGGAGGCGGGGCGGTAAATCTGCGCCTTGCTGGACAGGAAATGAAAATTGCGTGGCAATACCCCGATGATCGTAACGGTCAGGCCGTCATTCAGGAACTTCTTCCCGATGATGTTTGCATCGGAGTTGAAATGGGTCCGCCAGAAGGGGTCGGTCAGCACGGCGACCTGGTCCGTCGCGTACAGCATTTCGGCATCGGTGAACATGTGACCCAGCGCGAGCGGCACGCCGAGCGTGGTGAAAAACTCGGGGGAGACTCGCGCCGTCTGCACGCGGTTGGGCGAACCGGCGTCGCCCACGATGACACTGCCGTCCTGATGGAGCGACACCGAGGCGAAAGCGCCGATCGCGTGGCGCCGGTCGTAATAATTGACCATAGAGGCGCCGGACCGGTCGGCGCCGGCGCCCGGATAGCTGTTTAGGATGTCGACGAGCCGGTCGGAATCAGGAAAGGGCAGCGGGCGGACGAGAATGGCGTCGACGACGGCGAAGATGGCGACGTTGGCGCCGATGCAAAGCGCCAGGGTGAGGAGAACCGTGGCGGTGAAGCCGCGTTCGTGCGCCAGACGGCGGAAGGTTTGACGCAGGGAGGAGAACATGGGAGAGGGAAGCAGCAAGCAGCGAGCAAGTGAGTAGCGGGTAGGAGGAGTTGCTGGGTGAAAGTGTCAGCGGTCTGGGTTCTTGAAGCTGGGAATCGGAATGCTCATTAATCGCTACTCGATGTTCGCTTCGGCTGCGTTACTCTGCGCGGAGCGCGACCAGCGGATTGACTTTCGTGGCCCGTCGCGCGGGTACATAGCAGGCCAGCATCGCGACGGCGAAAAGGAGCAGGGCGACAAGGCCGAGCATCAATGGATCCGTCTCGCCAATGCCGGACATGACCGAACCGAGAAACCGGTTGAGCAGGTAGGCGCCGATGAGGCCGAGCGCGATGCCGCTCACGGCGAGACGCAGACCTTGGTTCAGCACGAGCCCCAGCACGTCCTGCGGACGGGCGCCGAGCGCGAGCCGGATGCCGAATTCACCCGTGCGTTGCGCCACGAGTCCGGCGATGATGCCGTAGAGTCCGATCGCGGAGAGCATCAGCCCGAGGGCGGCGAAAGCGACGAGCGTTTGATTTATCACCATGAAATTGTGCAGAAACAGATCGATCCATTGCGGTATCGTGTAAACGAAGGTCGCCGGGATATCGGGATCAAGATCGGCGAGTGCGTGGCGAAGGTCTTTGTCCAATGTCTCCGCGGTCGGCCCGCGCAGCGCGATTTGGAACCACGACCACGGTTCCTGAATCATGGGCCGGTAGATCTGGTAACGAGTAGCAGGCTCGGTGAGTGCGACCGGAAAACGGACATCGCGCACGACGCCGATGACTTCGCGCCAGCTCGTTTCCTTGTCGCGGCCGGAAGTGAAACCCAGACGTTTGCCGAGGGCGCTGCCGTTGGGTGCAATCTTTTTGGCGAGCGCTTCGTTGATCACCATCACCTGCGGGCTGTCGGCGCGAACATCGGGCGAGAAGGTCCGACCCTCGATCAGAGGAATCTGGAGGGTTTTGAAAAAATCCACCGTCACCATGACCTGCGATGCGACGGTGTCCTCGGCTGCCGTCGCTGCCGCGGCCTGCCCTTCGAGTTGGAATGGTTTGGCGTTGCCATAGTCGCCGATGGGCAGGCCGGTCGAGATGGAGACGGATTCGACGTTGGGAATTAGTTTCAGCCGGTCCTCCAGTTTACGGTGGAAGATCGTGCGCTTCTCGGCGGTCTCATAGAATTTTTCCGGGATGGTGACCGTGGCCGTGAGGAGATGACTGGCGTTCCAGCCCACGTCGCGCTTCAGCATTTTGCTGAAGCCGCGGATCATGACACCGGCGCCCGCGAGCAAGACGAGGGCGAGGCCGACCTGGGCCACGATGAGGAGATTGCGAACCCGGTGATGGCCGCGTCCCGTCGTGGAACCACGCGATTGCTGCTTCAAGGCTTGGTTGACATCGGTGCGTGAGGCCAGCCAAGCGGGGACGATGCCGAAGATGACGCCGGTGAGCACGGCCACGATGCCGGTGAAAAGGAGCGCCTGACCATTGATCGGGAGCTCGAGTCTTTGATCCGGGCCGATCTGGATATTGCGCTCAAGCAGAGTGGTGATCCACGAGGCGACCATCAATCCGAGCGCGCCGCCGGTGATGGACAGCAGCAGGCATTCCACGAGCTGGTGAAAAATCAGGTCGCGGCGAGAGGCGCCCATTGCGGAACGGATTGCGAGATCGCGCATGCGCGCCGTGGCGCGGGCGAGTTGGAGATTGGCGAGATTGGCGCAGGCGATCAGCAGCACGAAGCCCGAGAGACCGAGCAGCATCCAGCACATCTTTCGGCCGATGTTGTCCATCAACGCCTCGTGCAGCAGCGCCACGCGATAGCTGCGGCCGGCGTAGACTTGAGGAAAATCCTTAAGCTGCCGAGCCGCCAGCGGGGTGAGTTCGGCCAAGGCTTGGGACGGTTTGAAGCCGGGCTTGAGCCGGCCCAGAAATTGGAAAACCCGGTACTCGCGATTGCCGACCTGGTCCTTCGTGAACGTGAGCGGACGCCAGAATACGACCGGCCCCCAGAGCATCTTGTAGTCAAAGCGCGGCGGCATCACGCCAATGACGGTGACTTGCTCGCTGTTGATGCGCAGGGTGCGCCCGATGACGTCCTTGGCGCCGCCGAAGCGCGACTGCCAGAAGGCATGGCCGATCACGATGACATTGTTCCGGCCCGGCTGCTCTTCTTCGGCGGTGAAGGCGCGGCCCAACATTGGCTGCATCCCGAGGGCGGGAAACATTTCCGCCGACGCCAAGACTCCCGTGATTTGTTCTGCCGGTTGACCGGGTTCCGCCAAAGACGTGGCCCAATAGCTGTAAGGCGCCAGCGAGGAGAATGACGTGGCCTGCGCGCGGATCTCCGGCAGGTCGGGCTCGGAGAAACTTTCAAATTCCGACTGACGGGAGGTGCCGAGAACCTGCACGATTTCCTCGGGGTGGGGAAAGGGCGCGGCCCGCAGGAGCAACGTGTCGACGACGCTGAACATTGCGGTGTTGGCCCCGATCCCGAGGGCGAGAGTCGCGATCGCGATGAAGGTGAAGCCCGGCGTCTTGATGAGCTGGCGGACGGCAAATTTTAGGTCGGAGAGCATGGGCGGGGAAAAGTGCCAAGTAGAAAGTGGCAAGTTCCAAGAGTTGAGACGAAGTGCGGTTGGTGTGGGTCGGATTTCTTGTTACTTGAACCTTGATACTTGAAACTTCGCCGATCACTCCGCGCGGAGCGCGGCGATCGGATCTGCTTCCGTGGAGCGGCGGGCGGGGAACCAAGTGGCGAGGAGGGCAATGAAGAAGATCACCACGGTCGTACCGGCGAGGATGGTGTAATTCTGGGCGACAAGCGGGAGATTCTTGTGCAGGACGAACCCGAGTCCGAACGCACCCAAGGCGCCCAGCACCAGACCGATAATGGTCAGCCAGAGGCTTTGTTTTAAAACGATCCGCATGATATCGGCACCGCTAGCGCCGAGAGCGAGGCGAATGCCGAATTCGGTCATGCGCTGGCTCACATTGTTGGAGACGATGCCGTAGAGACCGACACTGGCCAGGGCGAGGCCGAGCAGCGCGAAGGCGAGCAACACGCCATTGATGACCTTCAGATTGTGCAGGTACTGCTCGCGCATGTCTTCCAACGTCCAGACAAAGCGCGCGGCCACATCGGGAGAAACGTCCGCCACCGCGCGGCGCAGGTCGTTGCCAAAACGAACTGGATTTGGTCCGCGCAAAGCAATCTGGAACCACGTCCAAGGTTGGTGTTTCAGCGACGTGTAGTACTGGAAGTGAGTGGTGGGATCGGCGAACTTGATGGCGTCCTCCGCATCGGTCACCACGCCGATGACTTCGCGCAAGGTGATCTTGCCATCGTTGCCCCTCGTGCCGAGACGTTTGCCAATGGGGCTTTCAGTGGGCCAGAAATGTTTTGCCAGCGATTCGTTGACGACCACCTGATCGGGCGCAGTAGGCGAAAGGTTTTCCGGAAAAGTCTGTCCAGACTTCACGCGGATCCCGAGGGTTTTGAAGAATCCCGGAGTCACTAGATACGAGAGACCTTTGGGCAGATCCTTACCGGACGAGTCCTGCCCTTCGGCGAAAATATCTTCTGTGCCACCGCCCGAGATAGGCAGCCGGGAAGCGAGCGTGCAGGCCTCCACGCCCGGAATCCGCTCCAGCCGGGTGAGAATCGCATCATAGAAGGCGCGGCGCTGCTCGACGGTGTAGGACGCTTCTTCGATCTGGATATTCGCGGTGAGGATGGCTTCGCTGTCCCAATCGGGCCGGGAATTGATGGTGCGGTCGAGGCCATGAATCATCATGCCGGCGACCGCGAGCAGCGTGAGGGAAAGCGCCACCTGGCCGATCACGAGAATATTGCGGATCCAGTGCTGGCTCTTGCCGCCGGTGGAGCCGCGGGTCTGTTGCTTCAGTGCTTCGTTGACGTCGGTACGGGACGCCAGCAAGGCGGGGACCAGGCCGAAGCCGAGCCCGGCGAGAATGGAAATGCCGGCGGTGAAAGCGAGCACGGGACCGTCGATCGGCAGCTCCAAGGTGGAATAGAGCCCGAGCTTGATGTTGCGCCCGATGAGATCGTTGCTCCAGTGGGCGACCAGCAGGCCGAGCATTCCACCTACGACCGACACAATCATCGATTCAACCAGTTGTTGCTTTATCAGCATCCAGCGACTGGCGCCGAGGGCAGAGCGGATCGCGAGATCCCGGAGACGGGCGGCGGCGCGTGCCATCTGGAGATTGGCGAGATTGGCGCAAGCGATGGCGAGGATCGCCGCAGCCAGGCCGAGCTGCAGAGTGATGATCATTACGTTTGCGTTGCCGTTGACGCGCCCGGCCAACTGCATTCGCAGATGATAGTTTGCCGGATAAAAAGTCGGATGGTCTTTCGCCCAGCGATCGGTCAACGGGGCCAGGGCAGCGAGAGCCTGTGTGAACGAAACGCCTGGAGAGAGGCGCGCGTTGACGCCGAATTCGCGTCGATCACGTCCGTTCTGTTGTTCCTTTGAATAGACCAGCGGCCGGAAATACTGGCCTTCGCCGAACATGAACGTGGCGGAGTAAACCTTCGGCAGAACGCCAATGATCGTGAAAATCCGGCCACTGATGCGCAGCGTCTGGCCCAGTACATCAGGTCTACCGCCAAACTTTTTCTGCCAGAAATTCTCCGTGAGCAGCACGACTGTATCGCGCCCGGCGACGCATTCGTCGGCCGTAAAGGTTCGGCCTAAGAGCGGCGGAGTTTCCAAGACCTTGAAGAGGTCGGCATGGCAGGCCGTGCCTTGAATTTGCTCGGGCAGCTGGTCGGGCAGCGTCACGGTTTCCATCGCGCCGGTGCGGGGCGCGATGATCGTGAAGGTATTGGTCGGGTGCGCCCGCATTTCGTCCATCTCCTGCGGAGAAAAGCCCATGAATTCCGCCTGCGGCGTCTGGCCGTTGATGTTGACGATCGTTTCCGGCCGCGGAAACGGAGCCGATGCGAACAACAAAGTATTCATCAGCGAATACATCGACGAGTTGATGCCGATCCCGAGGGCAAGCGTGATGATCGCGATCGTGGTAAAAGCGGGGGCAGCGAGGAGCGAGCGAAGGGCGTATTTCATGGGAGGAGAAAAGTGGCAAGTATCAAGGGACAAGTGCCAAGAAGGATGAAAGACTGAGTCAGTATCGTTCTCGTTCTCTTAATCGTTCTCGCTCTCGGTTTGGAAAAAGAAGGGCAGGAAAGCTGAGCCGCGGAGAGAATGAGAAAGAGTCGGAGAAGGATCAGCAGGCAGAGCGAGGGGCCAAGGCATCGGCAGTGGGGAGTCTGCGGATTTCTTGTTACTTGAAACTTGGTACTTGTTACCTTGCCCTGCCGGGCTGCGCCCGGCTTACGCTTCCACCTGCTCTTCGACGACCCGTCCGTCGAAGACGTGGATCGTGCGCTCGGCGTGACGGGCGAAACGGGTGTCGTGGGTGACCATCACGATCGTCGAGCCGGTGCGATGCAGCGAATGAAGGAGCTCCATCACGGCGTCGCCGTTCTTAGAATCGAGATTACCGGTGGGCTCGTCGGCGAGCAGGACGGCGGGGGAGCCGGCGAGGGCACGGGCGACGGCGACACGCTGCTGCTGACCGCCGGACAGCTGTGAGGGCAGATGCTTGGCACGATGCGCCATGCCGACTTTCTCGAGGGCCTCGGTCACGCGTTGCTTGCGCTCGTTGGCGGGCAGGCCGCGGTAGGTGAGCGGGAGCTCGACGTTTTCATAGACGGTGAGGTCGCCGATGAGATTGAATGATTGGAAAATAAAGCCGATCTCGCGATTGCGGATGCGGGCGCGCTCGGGAAGCGTCAGGCCTTGAACGGGTCGGCCATTCAGGATGTAGCTGCCGTCGGACGGGGTATCAAGGAGGCCCAGGATGGAGAGCAGAGTGGACTTGCCGCAACCGGAGGGACCGGCGATGGAGACGTATTCGCCTTTGCGAATGTCCATGTGAATGCCGGAGAGGGCATGGGTCTCGACCTCGTCGGTGAGGAAAACCTTGGTGACGGCTTCGAGTTTAATGAGCGTATTATTTTCAGTAGTCATGGTGAAGTGATGTCGTGGGGTTGAATGGAAAACACTGGTAATGGGGAATGGTTACAACAATTAGCGGGAAAGAGGAAAATAGTCAGGCCTCGGCGCTCGTATCGGTCGCGATCAAGAGCGCGAGCAGGGCGAGAATGATGACGGCGACGAGCATGGCGGAATTATTTCAGACGGATTCGGTCGTTGGCTTCCCATTGAGACATGTCGGAGAGGATCACCTGGTCGCCGGGCTGGAGTCCTTGGATGATTTCGATCGTGTTGACGGAACTGCGCCCGAGCTGGACCTGGGTGCGGATTGCTTCGCCCGAATCGTTGAGCTTGTAGATGCCGACCGTGCTCTTTTCCTGGCCGAAAGCCGGCCGGCCGACGTAGACGACATCATCCAAGCGTTCGAGCTCGATCGTTCCATCGACCGAGAGGTCGGTACGGGCGCCCTTGGGAAGCTGCCCGGTAAGCGTGACATCGACCAAGACCGTACCGTTGATCACTGCCGGATCGATCCGGGCAACTTTGCCTTCGACGATGCCATTGCGAGTGTCGATGGAAGCAAGTTGGCCGATGGCAATGTCCTTGGCCTGAGTTTCGGCGATGCGAACTTCGGCTTTCAATTTGGTCGGATCAGCCACGCGGGCGATGCTGGTGCCGGGCTGAACCTGTGCACCCACCTCAACCGGCAGCGCCGAAAGCACACCGCTCATGGAAGCACGGACTTGGAGCGCGTCGAGCTCCTCGTGCCGAAGCTTGGCCATGGAGGTAAGGCGCTCCACCTCGGCCTCCTGCACGGCGAGCTGCGGTTTGATGGAATCCTTGGCGAAGGAGTAGCGCTTTTGCTCGATGCCATGCCGGGTGGCGGCTTCTTCGGCGGACACCTTGGCGACTTTCATCTGCACCGGTGAAACGAGACCATCCTTGAACAACTCATCATTCACTTCGGCCTGTAGTTTGGCCTGCTCGAAGCTGGATTTGGCAGCGGCGGCGGTGGACTCGGCGGCGAGCAGCGAGCTTTCAAGTTGCACCCGAAGGCCCGCGAGCTGCGCCTCGGCGGCATGCAGCTGAGAATCGGCGTTGGCGGCAGCCGAAACGACATCGGGATTGTTGAGCTCGAGAATAAGGCTGCCCGGTTCGACTTTGGCACCGGGGCGAAGAATGATTTTGTCGACGCGACCTTGGGTGCGCGCGGCGATCCAGCGGATTTCCTCGGGGACGAGTGTGCCGAGGCCACGCACTTGGCGGACCATCGGTCCGCGCTTGACGGATTGGATCCACACGAGATTGCGCTCGACGGTGGGAGCCGCGGGTTTGAGTCGCGACATGGCAAAGGTGATGCCAATAAGGACCACGGCGGCGATGACGCCATACATGATGCGTTTCTTGCGTTTGTCTTTGGCGGCGTTGGGGCGAGGAATATCCATGCGAGTAATGCTCTTATCGCAACGTTCGTGCCAAGTGCAATGGAACCTGCAAGAAGCTAACAGTAAGTAACAAGCGAGAGATTGAATGGCGTTGCAGGAAACGTGAATGAGCGAAGCCGGGAAGCAACCGTCCCAAAAGCGGGATGTGCGGATATCGCGGATTGTGAACTAAAGCGGCAGCCGAAGTTTCGCGACGGTGCCGGTGCCGCTTTCGCGGTTCACCAGCACGAGGGAGCCGCCGTGATTTTCGGCGATTTGGCGGCAAAGCACGAGGCCGATCCCGGAGCCGGAGGGCTTCGTGGTGAAGAACGGAACAAAAAGATTCTGGAGGTTGGCGACACCCGGCCCGTCATCTTCGATCTGTATCTCCACTGCGCCCGAAACCTTGGTCCAAGAGAGATACACGCCGGCGTTTACTGGTAGCGGATTTTGACTTTGTCCAGGCGGATGGGCTTCGAGCGATGCCTCGACGGCATTCTTCATCAGGTTGATGACGGCTTGTTCAATCTGGGCGGCGTCGATGCGCGGAGCCACCGTGGGGCCTTCCGTGATTTGCACGGGCAAACGGGTCTCGAGTGAAGCAATGCGGCGAAGCATGGGCGCAAGATCAACCGGTTGCTTGTTGGGCACCGGTAGCTTGGCGAGGCGCGCGTAGGATTGCATGAACTGGTTCAATCCCTCTGCACGGGTCTCGATGATTTCGAGTCCGCCACGCAAATCGTCCTCCCAATCGAGCGCGCGCTGGGTACGGCGCATGATCGCGTTGAGACTGCCGGCGATGGACTTGATCGGGGCGAGGGAGTTGTTGAGCTCGTGGCCGATGACGCGCACGAGGCGCTGCCAGGCTTTGAGTTCTTCCTCGCGCAACGGTTGGCTGAGATCGGCGATCACCAACAGCGAATGGGTGAGCCCGCGCTCACGGAAGGAAGTTCGGCGCATCCCCCAGCGTCCGGTGCCGCCGGGAAAGGTCCGGGTTAGCAGGCGCGTCGCTTCATCGGCGAGACAGTCCGCCAAATCAAGTTCGGTGGCGGAGCGGCCGAGAAGATGCTCGGCCGGCTGGGCGAGTAATTCCTGGCCGGCGCGATTAACGAGTCGCAAGGTGGCATCGCCGTCGAAGGCAAAAACGGCGACATCGATTTCCTCCATCACGGTGCGCAGGAGCGCGGTGGCTTCAAGCGCGCCCAGTCGCTGTTCTTTAAGGACGGTGCTGAGAATATTGATTTCCGCCAGCAGATCACCCAACGGTTCGTCGCGGGTGGCTCCGCGGGCCCGGACGGAAAAATCGCCTTCGCGTAGAGCGGTCAATAAATTGGCCATGGTCTGCAGCGGCCGGACAACCTGTTCGCGCAGCGCGAGTGCATAACCAAGCCAGCAGCCGAACATGAGCAGCCCGAGCGTCCAGAGGATCTTTGAGTCATAGCCGCCTTTGAACAGCAGAACGGAAGCGACGACGATAGCGGGCAAACCAGACATGAGCGCATAGATAAAAATGCGCTGTTCGTGCGCTACGCGGCGTTTGCGGGGGGAGGACATGAAAGCAACAGCTCGGGATTCTTAACCACAGATTACGAAGATAGACACGGAAGGGAGAATATCCCAGCCGGATCTTCCGGTCACCAAACGCGAAAATTCCATCTGCCCGGGAAGATCACAGCTTATATCGCTCCAGCCGCCGATAGAACGCGCTGCGGCTGAGGCCGAGTTCCTCGGCGGCTTTGCGGGCGTTGCCTTCGCAGCGGGCGAGGGTCTTTTTGATCAAATAGGCTTCGACTTCCTCAAGGCTCATATCGTCGAGACGCGGCGCGGATTGTCCGGCATTTAAGCCGAGGTCGGTCGTGCGAACGACCTTGCCCTGGGCCATCAGGACGCCGCGCTCGACGGAGTGGTCGAGTTCACGGACGTTGCCCGGCCACGAATAGTTTTTCATCGCTTCGACGGCGTTGTCCTCGAAGCCGGTGATGGACTTTCGGTAGCGTTCGACGTGGGCCTTGAGAAAATGCTGGGCGAGCAGGGGAATATCTTCGCGCCGGTCGCGCAGTGGCGGAAGGTGAATATGAATCGTGTTAAGCCGGAAGAGAAGATCCTGTCGGAATTTGCCGGCGGCAACTTCGGCTTGCAGATCGGCGTTGGTGGCGGAAATCAGACGGACGTTGACGCGATAGGTGCGGGAGGAACCAACGCGTTCCAGTTCGCCGGTTTCGAGAACGCGCAGGATTTTCGCCTGCTGGCTCATCGGGATTGTTCCGATTTCGTCCATGAACAGCGAACCGCTATCAGCGAGCTCGAAGCGGCCGGCGCGATCGGTCTTGGCGTCGGTGAAGGCGCCGCGGACGTGACCGAATAGTTCACTCTCGAAAACTCCTTCGGGCAATCCGCCCATGTTGACTGAGATGAAGGGTTTCGCGGCCCGGACGGAAACAGCATGCAGCGCCTGGGCGACGAGGCCCTTGCCCGTGCCATTTTCGCCGGTGATCAGGATATTAGCGTCCGAAGGGCCGACGCGGGAAATGATTTCGAGCACCGGGCGCATCGCGGCGGATTGCGCGATAATATTGGGACCACCCTTGCCGCGGAGAATCTGGTTTTCCTG
>Ga0302321_100005307_pt1 | contig 11281 bp, 9 predicted proteins | sample Fen_T0_1_FD_202505 | JGI IMG/M metagenome (GOLD analysis project Ga0302321, IMG submission 202505) | Peat permafrost microbial communities from Stordalen Mire near Abisko, Sweden - Fen_T0_1 | ecosystem: Environmental > Terrestrial > Soil > Wetlands > Permafrost | place: Sweden: Abisko...
GTGAAAATACTATTCCGGTAAAAGAGGATCTGAATACGGAATCAGGAAGGAAAACAATGGGCCTCGATAACGATCAGCTTTCAGAAATGCACTTTGTTCAGATAAAAAGATCCTCAGGAAATGATGCCAGTTGTCTGAATCTTAATCATATAACGGTTCCTCCCCTGCTGGGAATTAATCCTGAAGATTTCATTGCTAAAAAGTCATTCTCTTTCTCCAGATCACTTGCTTCTAAAAACATTGAAAGTCCATGGCAGTATTTAAATCTTACTTCAGAAAACAATACAATTTATGGTATTGCGGATCAGACTGTTCTTGAATGGGGACTCAAACTAAAACCGGGAGATACGTTAGTCGTAAGGGCTGAAAGTGGACAACGTCTGAACATTATAATTGCGGCAGGATTACAATCGTCTGTATTTCAAGGTAATGTTCTTATAGGAAAGGACAATTTCGCCAGATATTATCCTTCAGTTTCCGGAAGTTTGGTGTTGCTTGTGGATGGTAACAGAGCGTTAATTGAACTATATAAAAGTGTATTAAATGACAGGTTCGACAATTATGGTATTAATATAGAGAAAACAGCTGACCGGCTTAGCTCATTTTATAAAGTTACGAACACTTATCTCTCAGTATTTGGAATTTTTGGCGCCATGGGAATGATAATCGGTGTTGCAGGACTCGGATTTGTACTTTTAGGTAATTATAACCGGCGAAAACATGAATTTGCCCTTCTGCTGGCTACAGGCTTTAATGTAAAAAAGATCAAAAGAATGATTCTTTCAGAACAAGTAATGATTCTGTTTGCCGGAGTTTTATCAGGTACTGCATCTGCTTTTGTAGCAACTTCTCCCTCAATTAAAAATAGTCCTGATATGCCATGGATGTTTATAATCCTGATGATTGTGGCAATAGTGTTCACAGGTCTGTCCGCAATGTTTCTGTCTGTCGGATCAGTAACTAAGGATTCTCTGATTGTCAGTCTTAGAAAGGAATAGAAAAGCTATTTTTTCCCGACAGCAAAAAGGTATTTCTGAGTTCTGAAAAATATCATTTGGTCAGTTATTGAGGGTGCCGTTAAACATACATCATTCATTGGTATTTCAGCAAGTAGTTTGAATGAACTGGCATCCTGTATAATATATATAGTTCCCTGTTCATCAACAATATATAGTTTGCCATCCGAAGCAACGGGAGAGGCGATAAAGCTTTGGGAATTACCTAATTTCGCATTGAAGAGCATTTTTCCAGTGCCGGCATCGTAGCAAACTACTGTTCCGTTCCAGTTAACGTTATAAAGATGTTCGTTATAAAGAAGCATTGTATGAATATAGGATCCTCCCCTGGGAATACTCCATTTGACATACTCACTCAGAATACCTGTCGGTTTAGTTGTAATATCTCCGGATGCATCAGATTTTATCGCATATATAGGTGAAGATGGACCATGAGCGCTGTTGAAATAGATCAGGTCTTTGCCGACAATTGGAGTAGGAATCGGAACATCTCCCCCTCCAGACATTCTCCAAATCTCTTTACCGGTTTCAAAATCATATCCTCCCCTATGTTTGTAGCCGTTCACGGCAATTCGCGTTTTATCTCCGTCTTTATAAATATTGGGAGTACACCATCCCGGATATTCGTCTCTTTTGGTTTTCCAAAGTTCTTTTCCGGTTTTCAGATCGTACGCTGCCAGAAATGAGTTTTCCAGCACATCGCATTGAATTATTAGCACTCCGTTATATATAACAGGCGAACTTGCGAACTCCCATTCAGCTGCGACATAATCATATGCTACCGATTTAAGAATGCCAAAATTCTTTTTCCAGATTAGTTTTCCTTCATAATTATAACAATATAATCCTTCAGATCCGAAAAAGGCAACAGCATATTTACCATCTGTAGCAACAGATGCATTTGCATGAGTTGACTTTGGATGTCTTCTGATCTTTGGAATCCCGGTATATGCCGTTCTTTTCCAGATAGTTTTTCCTGAATACTTATCAATACAGAAAACTCTCCACTCATGAATAGAACTATCCGCTACCGGCATGCCTTCTCCATAAATACCGGTTTTAATCCCCTGGTTATCTGATTTGCTTATAGAAGTAGTTATGAACAATTTATCTCCCCAAATGACAGGACTTGACAGGCCAAGTCCGGGAATCTTGGTTTTCCATCTTATATTAATCATCTTCTGAAAGTCAAATGATTCGGGAAGGTTCGCATTATCGAGCACCCCTGAGGACATATACCCTCTGAATACCGGCCATTGACGTTCCGGTCTTAATTGCGCGTTTAGAGATAATGTAAGAGTAAATAATATTATGATTATTCCGGGAGACAGATTCTTAAATTTCATATTTTTAAGATGATTATCAGGTTTCAGGTTATTTCTTGCCTCCAAGTTTCCCATTATTCATCCACAGAGTAACTCTGCCCATTCTGTCGTAAGGAGGATATGCATGCATATCACCAGTTACAAAATCCATCAATCCGTCATTATTGAAATCACCTGGCTCAAGTGTTAAGATATGTGTAGGTGAACTGGCTATATCATGAAGTATAAATTGCATTTTACCTATGTTTTCCAACCATATAAAACTCTGGGATTGAGGCTTATCCCATAAGTTAAATGCACTTACACAAAATATATCAAGATCACCGTCATTATCAATATCAACTGGTCGTGCATCATATGCTCCTATGAAATTACAAATCCTGTGGAATTCAAATTTAAGATTACCTTTATTTTCAAGCCACTGAATGCCGTGCCAAGGCTTGCCCACAGGAGGAATATAGTCAAAGGCATCTCCGTTGGTATATAGAATATCATCATCACCATCTTTGTCGAGATCGCATATATAAATCCCGCTCGAACCAAAGTCTTCATTGTTTGACCCATAGATCAACTTTGACGTGAAATTTCCTTTTCCGTCATTTATGAAACAGTATATCTCTTCCCATTCCTGGCTGACAAGTGATATTATATCCAGATCACCATCTTTATCTATATCGACTATTTCAACATTAATCGGACCCGACAGATTCTGCAGAATATGACTTTTAAATTTCCAGTTACCCAGATTCTCAATCCACCTGGTTTCTCCATCATCGTATCCAAATTGAGCTACAGCCAGATCCAAATCTCCATCACCATCGAGATCTCCTGCCCTTACATCGGATACACGGGCTATATTATTAACCACTAAATGTTTGATGAAATGATTTTTACCGTCATTTTCGAGTATAACAACTGACCCTATTTTATCATTACTCGGGAAAATCACTCCAAGCACAGCAACCAGAATATCTTTATCGCCGTCCTTATCAAAATCAATTATCTGAACATGGGCCGGAGCATTCAGACTATCAGCAATAACTGTTTCGGTATAAACACCGGCAGGAAATTGTCGTATCCAGTCAACCGAGTTGGTCTTGCAATCACATACAATTATATCAAGCAGTCCATCACCATCAAGATCCACTGTCTGCACATTTGAAATAAACGGAGGCTCTTTAAAAGTTTTTCCAACGGGTACAGGATCGAGGAAATCTATCTTAGCTCCTGCAACTGTATTATCGGATTTTCCCGTCACATTATCTTTTGCACCGGCTCTGTTCGCAATCCGTTTAATAACCTCGCTCCTTGTCATCCCTTTTTGTTTAGCCTGGTAGCTGATTAACAGAAAAGGGATACCAATTATCAGAAATAATACTATAACTAAAAGTATGAGCGTTTTCATACCTTTTTTATGATTCCCTGGTGATCGTTTAACTTTTGGCATCAGATATTAATTAATACTTACTGAGAATTAAATATTAACCGCAAAAATAATCTAATTGTGCTTTATGACAGCACTGCATTGAAATAAATTAATTATCATTGAAAACTATAGAATCCTCATTTTTTGGAGCTGTGAAAATCAGAATATTTATTGATATGTTCTTAAGATGAATGTTACCAGCAGACATTTTTTTAATCTCTTAATAATCTTTTGTTTTGGATTGGTTCCGGCTATCATCTGCCAGTTTTTCGCGGAAAAACCAACAAGCCGGTATATTCATATTAGGAGTTTTCGGTATGGGAAGGATCCTTATGTAATAAGATGCAACAGAGGAGATACTCTTCATCTGACTTTTTCGACTGACGATACCGGGCATTCATTTTTTCTTCAGGAGTTTGACATCGACGTCAAAATAAGCCCTTCGCGTGATGAGGTCACAGTTTTTAAAACAAGTGATCCGACGTTTAAACCGGTAATTGAAAAGGAAGTTATTTTGATTGCAAAGCATCCAGGAATCTATAATTACATAGTTTCAAAGAGCAACTATCGTTGTCATGTCTGGTGCGGACCGATGCATGCTTTCGAACAGGGCAAGCTCATAATATCTCCTAATACTTTGGTGGTCTTCGGTTTTGGCAGTCTTCTGGGAATAGTACTTGTGTGGTTAGTTTCAATTTTCAATAATTTTAAAAAAACCAGTGAGCACGAAGATGAAAAATCCGGCTATAAGGATTTACTGAAAGAATCAGGGTTTCTGAAGCGAATAATAGTCTCCAGATATACACAAGCTGCACTGACTATTATTACTATGGTAATGATTTATATTGTAATTCTGACCTCGGTTTTTGGCACAAAAGTATCTGGAAGGAATCTCGGAGTCCTATTAATGTGGGCGATCTGGTTATTTGCCCTGGTTGCACTGATAACTCCCTTTTTTGGCAGATTCTGGTGTACAATCTGTCCGCTGCCTTTTTTCGGTGATCTGATCCAGAGAAAATCATTTTTTAATCCCATCAAAGGGAAAACAAGGAACTTTAACAATAAATTTTCAGGACTATTTCTGAAATGGCCTGAATGGTTAAAAAATGACTGGTTAAGATTAATAGTCTTTTTGATACTTGCAACCTTTTCAACTACCCTTGTAGCAACTCCATTTATTTCAGGCATTACGGTACTCATGCTGATGATTGTTCCAACGGTGATGTCAGGGATTTGGGAGCTGAGGGCATTTTGTCGTTATGTATGTCCGGTAAGTGTGTTTGTCGGACCGTTTTCAAGAATGAGCACATTATCCCTCAGAAATAAATCTCAGGATGTCTGTGATCAGTGCAGGCCCCATTATTGTGAGAATGGCAACACCAGCGGATGGGCATGCCCATATGGTCTGAATGTAGGTGAAATCAGGGAGAATTCTGATTGTGGTCTCTGTCTTGAATGTTTGAGAAGCTGCACATATAATAATGTATCGCTTTATAAAAGACCATTTGCGAGAGAAAAGGGAACCAGGAATCTGAGTGAAGCATGGATGTCAATGGCTACCTTTACAATTTCAATTATCTATAGTATTTTGTACCTGGGTCCATGGCCAGTAGTGCGAGATTATGTAAATATTCTTGATAAGCATAACTGGGGCCTATTCGGTATCTATTCTATTATTGTATGGACATTAGTGCTGATATTGGTTCCCGGAATTATCTACTTGCTTTCCCGATTGGGTGCAAGACTTGCAAAAATCAAAGAAAACACGAGGGAAGTTTTTCTGGAATATGCAGGATCTCTTCTGCCTTTTGCTCTGATGAACTGGATAGCATTTGTAATTCCTATGCTTTTCGTAAATATTACCTTTATAAAACAATCCATATCAGACCCGTTTGGCTGGGGATGGGATTTCTTTGGTACTGCGAATACTCCATGGCATCAGTTTTTGCCTCAGTTTACTCCCTGGCTTCAGGCTGTGGCTGTTTTGACAGGGCTATATCTGAGTTTAAGGAATATAAGAAAGTCAAAGATAGCTTTCAATTTGAATCCTAAACAGGTATTAAAGATCAGCTTACCTGTCAGTCTCTTTATCACCGTAGTGGCTGGAGCGATGTTGCTATTCTTTACAAGTTAATGATTGAATGATTGTTTAAATGATCTATGCTTAATTACGGGTCTATAAGAAACATTATCTATCATTTTTTTTCACAATTAGCCCTGGTTATTTTATTTAGATACTAGAACTTAATATTATAGTTAACCGATATAATATTAATATCTGAAATATGCGGCTGAAAATCACGCTGAAAGATGTATTCAATTTCAACCGAATGCTGTTTTGTAATTTTTAATTCCATGCCTGCTGAAAACCTGTTTTTCCCGACTGTTCCTGATTTTTCCGAGAACATGGGACGAAAAGATTCTACATATATGTATGGATCTACAGGGAAAGTAGGAGTTTTATAGATAACCTTTAGTTTAATTTGGCCTGTATAATCGGGATACTTATCAATTTCGTCCTGAATGTATGTCTTGGTCCTGGTTTGAAATCTTAATCGACCGATAAATCTAAAATTGCCAAGAGGAAGATTTCCCTTGATATCTGCAAATACTTTATGCTGGAAATAGTATTTATTATTGTTCTCTACCTTCTTAGTAAGCCTGTATGAACCCTCAACCGACAGATATTTACTGAAACTATAATCTAACCCACCTTCAAGAAATGCCTCGTCAATTTTCGAAGCTTTATTAAATGTCCGGACATTAGTCGACAAATCAACTTGCAGTTTTTTAGTCAGTTTATGTTCAGCTGAAAATTCATACCATATCCCAAAATCTTTTTTCTGGGCAGAAGCAACCACTGGAAGAAGAAAGGAGAATAAAATAATACACCACTTTCTAATCATCATCATCATCGTCATCATCTTTATTATTACCCAACTGATCGTTGGTATTTGTCTGATATCCAATTACATCATAAAACATTTCAAGTGTGCAGGTATCTTTAAGAAAATCTATTTTTCCTATTTCGACTCTCTTAATTTTTTTTATTCCTGTCCGCTCCTGAAGATCAGTTAACAATTCCTGATTATTTTCAGGTTTAATCAGATCAATCCTGTCAAAAATGATGATCTTCGATAATTCATGTTTCTGGAGCCATATTTTCTCCATACAAAATGCGATGGCAATGATTGCAAAGTTTGTAAAAAGTACTTCTGCAACACTTGTTTTAGTGTCAGCAAGAGCATTTATAATTGATACGCCTATTGTCAGAAAAAGATAGGTCATCTCTTTAATAGGAATTGAGCTGGTTCTGTATCGGATTATACCGAAAATTGCGAAAAGACCTAAAGCAAATCCTATCTGCAGTTTTACACTTGCGAGCAGATAACATAAGCTGAAAATAAGGATGGAAATCAGAATATAAGTAAAAAGGTAATCTTTTCGCTTGGTAGTTGAATAATACAACCACCGTACAAGGATCAAAATTACAGCCATGTTCAGTGTAAACCGTCCAAGCAGTTCAAGAAAACTGGGGATATCGATAATTTCTATACCAGCCAGGTTTATTTTGTCAGGCTCCATTAGACTTAGTGTATTCATTTTCTATTTTATTTATTAACTGCAAATTTGGTTTTAATATGTTTTTCCGGGGCATTTCCTTTGTTAATACGCTACCCATGGAATATTTACTGAAACTTGTTGAATGAACTCCAAGCTGCTTCATGATCTTTCTGATTGTCGCCTGACCAGAATGTCTCTCACTTTTTAATTCAGCAATTGCTAAAAACGGTAATCCCCGATTTCTGCCTTCCGGGCTGGAGAAATTGATATTATAATCCAATGTGATCCTTTCTTTAAGCTCAGTTCCCACAAGTGTTATTCTGGTAAATCCGTTTATAAGGACCGGCTTTAAATCAGTAAAATAATATGGCAGATATTCTTTAATGAATGCTGATGCATTTTCATCGGGTGAATTTGCTATTAGACTATTTTCAATCCTCCATTTAATGATCCTGTTTTTGTTGGTTTTTTCCTTTATTTCAAGATATGAAAGTCCTGTTGATTCATATATCCTGTATCTGATTTTATGCCTGTTGAGTTTACCCCTTACCTGTTGAGTATAAAACATAAGGTCAGCCGTATCAAGGTAAGTTGTGTGATAAGGAAAGGCCCGGATCATATCAATCTCAAGAACTTTATAACTTCCCGATAATTGATTCAACAGAAGAGGAAGTTTCTTAACCGAGAATATGTATTTTGTTTCAACCCGGTTCATTAAGATTACTTCATGCATTTCATCTAAACCAATAGGCTGAAATGAACTCAGTAATGTTTGAATCTCAGAATTATACATTATCTAATAAGTTGTATAGACGTAAGTCCTTTTTGACTTTAGTTTTTTATTCTGATCAAAGACATTTTTTTCAGTCCTCAAACCATTTGCATATTTGTACTCTGACGATTCTTTTAATTTTCCTGAGGCATCAAACTCCTCTTCCTTAATTTTGTTATTATCCGCATCATACTGGTATTTAAAGTGTTTATCAACTTTTCCTTGTTTATAAGTGATGGATTCAAGTTCATTACCACGAGAATCATAATAAGTTTCTGATTCCTTGTATTGCTTCTTGACCAGCATGTCATATTTCTCTTCTGAAACCACAAGACTCTTAATCTTGTCATCTGGTCTGGATTTCTGACACTCTGCCTTCAAAGCAAAGCTTAAAATCAGAAAAATTAAGATTGTTGTCCTCACTGTTTTCATATTTCTCTTATTTATTTAATTTTTGTAACGATTTCGGGGATATTGAAAATTCAAAGTAGTTAACTATGATAGTTTCAAAAGTACATTTACTTCAACTTAGTAAAAAATATTTTAGATATATAATTGAACCAAGTAGACTAAATGGTCCATTTTAATAACAAAACAGCTTTGTAAATTGAAAATATTTAAGAAAAGCTTAGTTGATAAAATGCTTATCAAGGCCAGTTTAAAGTCCGTAATAAATGTCAGTAGAAAATATTATTAGTTTTACTCTGACCATTTGAACAACTTAGTCAGAGGGATTGTTATCTTTGCATCTTTTTATAAACATGAATACATCAAAATTCACTTCTGAGAAGAGCGATAGGGTACAGATGATAATCGAAGCCTCTCAAAGGAGATTCGGATTATATGGTATTGAAAAAACCTCAATGCGCGAAATTGCAAGCGATCTTAAACTATCGAAAGCATCATTGTATTACTATTTTCCTGATAAAGAGAGCCTCTATAAAGCTGTTGTTGAAAAGGAACAGATGGAATTCATTGCAAAAATTTCAGAAAGAATTTTTAGTTTTCATGAGCCGGAACAATTACTACTGGAGTATGCTAACGCGCGTCTCTCCTATTTTCGTACATTATTGAATTTAAGCAGATTGAGGCTGGAAGCTTACTCAGATCTCAAACCAGGTTTCAGGGAATCAATTCAGCTTTTTAAAGAAAAAGAAAAGGAAATTATAAAAAAGATATTTGAAAAAGGGATAACCAGCGGAATATTTTTTATCTGCGATACAGATCAGACGGCCACACTTTATCTTGATCTGCTTAAAGGACTAAGAACTACATTAATTAATGAAAAGAAAACATTATTTATTGAACAGGAAGAATACGATCTTCTTCTTGAAAAGACCATTGTCTTTACCAACGTTTTCATTAAGAGTTTAAAATGCAAATGATTTAATACCTTAAAAATTAACAACATAATTTAATTCAGAACACTTTTATGAAAGAAGAATCGAAGAACAACCGGCTCAGAGTTTACATTCCATTGGCAATAGTTATTTTAGTAGTCCTTGCAGGTGCATGGTATTGGTATAGAGATTATTCCATGTATATCACTTCTGATGATGCACATGTGGATGCTGACAATGTCAGTGTTGGAGCAAAAATAATGGGGAGGCTATCTTCTCTGTATGCCAATGAAGGAAACCCGGTCAAACAGGGTATGCTCCTGGCTGATCTTGACAGCGCTGATATGGTTGCACAAAGGAACCAGACCCTGGCTCTTAAGGTTCAGGCAGAGGCTAATTTAACCCAGTCGGAAGTAAAGTACAGTTCCGATCAGTTGAGTTTAAAAGTTCTGGAAATAAATCTTGACCGGGCCGCAGAAGATATGAAAAGGGCAAAAAATCAGTCAGATGGTGGTGTAATAACACCTGAACAATTTGATCATATAAAGAAAGCATATGAAACAGCTTCAGCCCAGCTTGAAGCCGCAAAGGCACAACTACTGGTTTCAAAATCTATGATTTCAAGTGTTTCTGCTTCTGTTGAGACAGCAAATGCCCAGATAAAAGTGCTCGACGCACAACTCAGGAATACAAAGCTTTATGCACCCGCTGATGGCGTAATTGCAAGACGCTGGTTGCTAGCGGGCGACGTGACCCAGCCTGGTCAATCGGTCTTTACTATCACCATGAGCAAAAATCTCTGGATAGTGGCTTTCCTTGAGGAGACAAATATTTCAGAAGTTCATACAGGACAGTCTGTAAAATTTACCATTGATGCCTTTTCTGATGTAAAATTCAGCGGTAAAGTTTTTTTAATTGGTTCCAGTACTGCTTCGGTATTTTCACTGATTCCTGCAAATAATGCTTCCGGTAATTTTACCAAAGTCACTCAGAGAATACCTGTCAGGATATCGATAGACAAAGCAGATAATAACAGAGAGATCTCTTCTTTTAATATTTTATCCGGAATGTCTGTCGTAGTAAAGATTATTAAAAACTAAGATGGAACGACGAAGAACACCATCTCACCGGATCAGGTACTTTATAAGGAATGGCAATTCGCCTTTTCATCCTAAACACCTGTCATATAAATGGTTCCTGCTTGCAAATATTATGCTGGGAACTTTTATGGCGGTGCTTGACGCCACAATTGTTAATGTGGGGTTACCTAAAATAATGGCATCATTTGGCGTCGGTCTCGATAAAATCGAGTGGGTCATAACAGCATATATGCTTGCAATGGCAGTGGCGCTTCCTACTTCCGGATGGCTTGCCGACAAATTCGGTTACAAGCGGTTGTATTTCATTGGATTATTCCTTTTTACTTTAGGTTCGATGTTATGCGGAAGGTCTTCAGATGAGAATATGCTGATCGCGTCAAGGGTTATTCAAGGTCTCGGAGCGGGTACAATACAACCACTGGGAATGGCAATAATTACAAGAGAATTTCCGCCACACCAGAGAGGCATAGCTCTTGGATTCTGGGGTATCTCAGCTGCTGCGTCAGTTTCATTCGGGCCAATGATTGGCGGTTTTCTGATTGACCGTTTCAGCTGGCCATTGATTTTTGATGTCAATATACCAATTGGAATAATGGCTATGTTATTCACTATAATAATTCAGAGTGAATATATAAACAGGAAAACAAGAAAATTCGATATAGTAGGATTCATTTCTGTAACCATTTTTCTTCCACTGACCCTGTATATTCTTTCTCAGGGAAATGCAGCAACAAATTC
>Ga0302321_100005308_pt1 | contig 11281 bp, 5 predicted proteins | sample Fen_T0_1_FD_202505 | JGI IMG/M metagenome (GOLD analysis project Ga0302321, IMG submission 202505) | Peat permafrost microbial communities from Stordalen Mire near Abisko, Sweden - Fen_T0_1 | ecosystem: Environmental > Terrestrial > Soil > Wetlands > Permafrost | place: Sweden: Abisko...
CGTCCCAGATCCCGATGGCGACGCCGGTGGGCGACGAGAAGGTGCTCTACCTCTTCGACCCGGTGGGCGCGAGCCGGCGCTCGGCTGGCCTCAAGGTCGCGGACCGTCTGGCCAAGACCTTCAAGTTCCTCCTCAAGTACGACCTCGACGCCATCGAGATCCCTTTCACGCCCGAGTTCCTGCACAAGAAGGGCGGCCTGGTCCTCTCGATCGGCCAGTTCAACCAGTGGGTCGGCGCCCAGGTGATGGGGTCGGGTGCGGTCCAGGTCTGGCCCGGCACGCCCGTCTCCAAGGCGCTGGTGGAGGGGAAGCAGGTGGTCGGGGTGCGGCTGCTCGACCAGGGCACCGACAAGCAGGGGCGTCCCGAGGCTGGCTTCATGCCGGGCATGGACGTGCGCGCCCCGCTGACCGTGGTCGGCGACGGCCCGGTCGGCCCCGTAGGCCGCCAGCTCGACGAGGAGCTGGGCATGCCCGACGGCCACCACCGGCGCGACTGGGCCGTGGGCTGCAAGATGGTGGTGTCACTGCGGGACGACGTCGATCTGAAGCCCGGCACCGTCCTCCACACCTTCGGTTATCCCGAGCCGGAGATCTTCGGCTTCATGTACGTCCACCCGGATCGGATGGCGTCGGTCGGGATCTTCGTCCCGTCCTGGATGGACAGCCCGGTCCGGACCTCGTACCGGTACCTGCAGCACTACATGATGCACCCGTATCTCTGGCGGTATCTGAAGGGCGGGACGCTCCGATCCTGGGGCGCCAAGACGCTCCTCGAGTCGGGCATGCGCGGCGAGCCGCAGCTCGCCGGCGACGGCTGGGCCCGCATCGGCGAGGGCTCGGGCAGCACCAACGTGCTGACCGGGTCGGGCGTGGACGAGGCCTGGTCCACCGGCGTGCAGCTCGCCGAGGGGGTCCTCCAGCTCTGGAAGGAGGGCAAGCCCTTCACCCGCGAGAACCTGGACGCCACCTACGTCGCCCGCCGGCGCGCCAGCTGGGTGGAGGCCGAGGGCAAGGTGGCGGAGAAGTCCCGCGACGGCTTCCAGCGCGGCATGGTCACCGGGCTGCTCGGGATGGCGATCGCCGGCGTCACGGGCGGTAAGATCAACCTCGGGCCCGAGCCGGTGGCGCCGCACGAGCGGATCCCGTCCTTGGCCGACTACTACGCTGGACGGATCGCGCCCGAGGAGCTGGAGCGGATCCAGAAGGAGAGCGCGGCGCGGGGCGTCCCGCTGCACGAGGCGCTCATGGATCGGGCGGGCTGGCCGGCCATCCCGTACGACGGGCAGCTCCTGGTCTCGCACCAGGACGCGCTCCTGATGGGCGGGAAGGTGCAGGCGCCGGGCGGCTTCGCCGATCACGTGGTCTTCACCCGCCCCGAGCTCTGCAAGGACTGCGGCGAGAAGATCTGCATCTCGGTCTGCTCCGGGCAGGCCATCACCCTGGGAGAAGGCAGCGTTCCCGCCTTCGATCGCGAGAAGTGCGTCCATTGCGGCGCGTGTCTCTGGAACTGCTCGCAGCCCCTGGAGAAGGGGAGCGAGCGGACCAACGTGGAGTTCCGCGCCGGCGCGGGCGGGCTCCACTCGGCGCAGAACTGAAGCTCGACGCTGAACCTGTCGAGAGATCCGAGGAAACGAGATGAGCACCGGATACCAAATCGTCGTGTGCGGCAGCATCGTGCCGGACCCGCTCCAGTCGCTGGAGCCGATCGCCGGGCCCACGGGCCCTGCCCTGAAGAACGAGCTGATGCTCCCCGCCGTGATCGACCCCTGGGCCGGTCACGCGCTGTACGAGGCGGCCAACCTGGCGGCCAAGAACCCCGGCAGCAAGGTGTGGCTGGTGAGCCTGGGCCCCAAGGCCAAGCTGCAGCAGGTGATGATGGCGGTGGGTCAGAAGGTCCCCTTCGAGCTGGTGGCGCTGGACGGCCCTGCCGGCGGCTTCACCGACGCGCACGAGGTGGCAGCCAAGCTGGCCGACGCCATCAAGGCCATCCCGGGGCTGGATCGCTCCAAGCTGCTGGTGTTCGGCGGCTGGGAGTCGGCCAGCCGGGGCGCGGGCGCCACCCTGCAGCTGGTGGGTGAGCGGCTCGAGATCTGCGACCAGTTCCAGGGCGTCGACCAGGTGTCGGCGGTCGAGGGCGGCCTGGAGATCCTGGAGCGGGTCGAGGGCGGCAAGCACCAGGTCTCGGTCTGCGCCGGTCCTCCGGCGGTGCTGGGATGGGCCACCGGAAGCCTGGGCGAGCCCCGCAACAACCCCCAGGTCGGCATGGCCAACATGCGGACCATCATGCCGGCGCTCCAGCGCGCCACGGCCGCGGCGGTCGGGATCGGCGGGATTCAGTACCAGTCCGTCGCCCTGCCGACGCAGCAGCGCGTGACGCGCATCGTGAAGGACGTTCCGGCCGACGAGATCGCGCGCGAGCTCGTCGAGTGGATTTCTCAGGACTGAGGTGACCACCGTGGAAACGATTCTCGTTCTTGCCTACACCGAGTCGGATGGATCCCTGGCCAAGGCGGGCCTGGAGGCGGTCGGCGCCGGGGTGGAGCTGGCCAAGGCGCTGGGCGGCAAGCTGGCGGTCGGCCTCTTCGGCGCGGACGTTCAGTCGGCGGCCCAGGCCGTGGCGGGCTGCGGCGCGGAGAAGCTCCTGTCCGTGACCGGTCCCGACTTCGCCAGCGCCCGCTACGCGACCGACGCGGCCGCGGCCGAGGCGCTCTGCAAGGCCGCTGGCGCCACGCTGGTGATCGGCGCCGCCGGCTCGCGCATGGCGCGGGTCCTCCCGGGCGTCACCCACCGCCTCGGCGGCCAGGTCGATACCCACGTCTCGTGCGTGGCGGTCGAGGGCGGCAAGCCGGTCGCGGCGCGCTGGTTCTACCGGCAGCGCATCGAGGCCAAGCTGGCCCGCCAGCACCGTCCCTGGGTCCTCCTGCTCGACCCCGGCAGCCACGCTCCGTGGAAGGGCGAGGGGGCCAAGGTGGCCTTCACTGCCGTCCCGGTGACCCTCTCCGAGGGCGCCAAGCGGACCCGCGTCACCGGGGTCAAGGCGCCGCAGGCGGACCAGCAGACCATCCGGCCCGACGCCAAGCTGCTCTTCGTGGCCGGCGCCGGCTGGACCAAGAAGCAGGCCGACGGCCAGCCCCACATGGCGGAGGCCGAGAAGCAGATCCTCGGGTTCCTCCGGGCGTCGCAGGCGTCGCTCGGGACCAGCAAGTCGCTGGCCGATCTGGCCGGCGAGGGGCAGGCGGTGCTCGGCTTCATGAGCCACCTGAACCAGGTCGGCCAGACCGGCTCGACCCCGCGCCATCCCAAGGGGCTCGCCACCTGCTGCCACGGCGAGGAGCCGCACGTGGTCGGCTGGCGGTTCATCAACGAGCGGCGCGCGGTCAACCTCGACCCGAACTGCGGCTGGGCCCGCGGCAAGGCCGACGTGCTCTACGTCGCCGACGCCTTCGCGGTCATGAGCAAGATGACCGAGCTCCTGGAGAAGAACGCCGGAAAGTAGAGCCCGGCGCTCGCATCTACAGGCCGCCACCGGCGCCGCCGATCCGGACTGGATCGCGGCGCCGGTTTTCTTTGGGTATTTGTACGACCCGAGAGGTTTCGTCAAAGGAGGCTGGAACTTCGCGACCAAATCTGCTTTATCGGTCGGACAACCGGTGGATCGGATTACCCGCGTAATCGCCCAAAAGAGCGACACGGGATGCCGGTTGCGAGCCATGAGCGAACCCAAGAGCTCCTCCCGTAATTCACCGTCTGGCCATCCCGACTCCTCTCCGGCCGAAGGGCCCCAACGCCGTCCCCAGGAGAAACCCCCGGGGCAGGTGGCGCCTTCTGGCGGCACGATGGCTTATGTCTCCGAAAACCTGCGGGTTTCCGCCTCCGGGGGAGGGGCCTCGACGCCCGGCGGCGTTCGGTCCAGCGGGACGGCGATCTATCAACCGGACGCGGCGGCAGCTCCGGATCCGGGAGCGAAGAGCCGGCCCTCGAGCGGCGCTCGAACCAGCGGGACCGAGCTCTACCAGTCGGGCGGAACCGCCTTCTATCAGCCGCAGGACCCGAAGGCGGCGTCCTCCGCGCAGCGAGACGCACCCCGCGCGCCCTCAGCCCCCCGACCGCCGCCGATGCCGGCGATGACACCCACCCCGAAGAAGGGGCTCAATCCGGGTGACCACCTCCGCCAGTACGAGATCATCCGGTGCCTGGGGGAGGGCGGCATGGGCGCCGTCTACCTGGCCCGTGACACCAAGCTGGGGCGTCGCGTCGCCATCAAGGTATTGCGGACCGAGATCCCGCTCATCGCCGAGCGCTTCGTGCTGGAGGCGCGCGCGACGGCCCGATGTGCCCATGAGAACATCGTCACGCTCTACGAGGCCGACACCTTCGAGGGCGCGCCGTACATGGTCCTCGAGTACATCCAGGGCCGGAGCATCGTCGAGCTGTTCGGGAACGGGAAGGCCCTTCCTCCGAGCAGAGTGGTGGCGCTGATCATCCCGGTGCTGCGTGCCCTCGCGTGCGCGCACACCGAGGGGATCGTCCACCGCGACCTCAAGCCCGAGAACATCATGTTGACGGACGCGGGCGTGCTGAAGGTGCTCGACTTCGGCATCGCCAAGGTGCTCGAGGACGAGAAGTCCTCGCTCGATCCGGTGGTGGGGCAGCCCGCAGCGCGAGGCGGTGCCGGCCACGAGTTCGAGCGGGTCACCGGTCTGCCGCACCTGACCCAGTACGGAATGACCGTCGGCACCATGCTCTACATGTCGCCCGAGCAGTGGCGGGCCGAGGCCATCGACCACCGGACCGACATCTGGGCGGTGGGGGTGATGCTCTTCGAGATGCTGGCCGGGCGCCACCCGCTGGAGGGGCTCGACGCCAGGCAGATGAAGGCCGCGGTGCTGTCAGCCGACCCCATGCCGAGCGTGCGCAGCGCCGTGGTGGGGCTCTCGACCAAGCTCGCCGAGGCGGTCGATTCCTGTCTCCAGAAGGATCGCGACAAGCGGCCGGTCGACGTGCTCACGCTGCTCCGGGCGCTGGAGCCGTTCGTCCAGGGGAGGGCTCACCGGCCGCTGGAGCGGAACGAGAGCCCCTACGCCGGCCTGGGCGCGTTCCAGGAGGCGAACGCGGACCTCTTCTTCGGCCGCGCGCACGAGATCGCCGACGTGACCCACCGGCTCGAGACCCAGCCCTTGCTGGCGATCGTCGGCCCTTCGGGCGTCGGCAAGTCTTCCTTCGTGAGGGCGGGGTTGGTGCCGGCCCTCAAGCGCATGGGGGAGAACTGGGAGGCGTTGGTATTGCGGCCGGGGCGGGCTCCCCTGTCGGCGCTGGCGAGCATCCTCGGGCCGCTGACCGGGACCGGATCGTCCGTGGCCACCGCGGAGAACGTGGCCGAGACCGTGCGTCGGGAGCAGCAGGTGGCGACGCAGCTCGCCGCGGAGCCCGGGCACGCGGGCGCGGTGCTGCGGGCCCACGCGCGCCGGACCAGCCGGAAGATTTTGCTCTTCGTTGATCAGCTCGAGGAGGTCTTCACGCTGGTGCCGGACCGGCAGGAGCAGCTCGCGTTCACGGCCTGCATCGCGGCCATGGCCGACGACCCCGCCTCTCCGGTTCGGGTGGTCATGTCCATCCGCTCCGACTTCCTGGAGCGGTTGTTCGAGGACCCGCACTTCAGGGGTGAGCTGCGGCAGGGGATCTTCTTCCTGACGACTCCCGGTGAAGATGGGCTGCGGGACGCCTTGCTGCTCCCCGCCGAGAGCGCCGGCTACCGATTCGAGTCGCCGGAGATGGTGGACGAGCTGGTGAAGGATCTGAGCTCCACCGACGGTGCGCTCTCGCTGCTCCAGTTCGCCGCGACCCAGCTCTGGGAAGCGCGCAACCAGGCGCTCCGGGTGTTGACGCGGGCCAGCTACGAGGCGATCGGCGGCATCGCCGGAGCCCTGGCCCGGTACGCCGACCGGGTGCTCGACGAGCTCTCGCCCGAGGCGAAGGCCGGGGCGCGGGAGCTGTTTCTGCTGCTCGTCACCGCCGACCGGACCCGCGCCGTGGTCTCGCTGGAGGAGCTCGAGGAGGCCGGTCGAGGTCGGGCCGGGTTCGATCAGCTGGTGGATCAGCTGGTGCAGGCGCGTCTCCTGGTGATCCAGAAGAGCGACCACGGGAGCACCGCCGAGATCGTGCACGAGTCGTTGATCCACAGTTGGCCAAGGTTGCGGCGGTGGCTCGACGAGAGCGGCGAGGACAGCCAGTTCCTGGAGCAGCTCCGGGCTGCCGCCAAGCAGTGGGACGCCGCGAACCAGCGGCGCGACTTCCTCTGGCGCGGAGAGATCGCCGAAGAGGCGCGCAAGTTCCGCCGGCGGTTCCGCGGGGGGCTGCCCGCGTTGCAAGAGAGCTTCCTGGAGGCGGTGCTAGCGCAGCAGGCGAGCAGCGCGCGGCGCAAGCGGGTGTTCGCGGTGAGCGGAATCAGCTTCCTGCTGGTGATCGCGGCAGCGTCGCTGGTCGCGCTGGTGGTCATTCACAAGGCCAAGGAGGAGGCCATCTTCCAGACGGTGATCGCGCAGAAGGCCGAGGCGGCCTCCCGGGATCGCGCCGAGGCGCTGGAGAAGAAGGAGCACGAGCGGGCCGAGGCGGCGCGGCTGGCCGAGGAGGCGGGGGCGGCGCTCAAGGTGAAGAACGACGAGCTGGTGGTGGCGCTGAGCGACGCCCAGACCAGCGCGGTCGAGGCGCAGCGCGCGAAGGAGCGGGCCGAGTTGGAGAAGGACCGGGCTCAGAAAGAGAAGAGCCGCGCGCAGCGCGAGACGTTGCGGGCCGACGCAGCGGCCCGCGAGATCGAGGCGCGGCTTCTGGAAGAGCAGGCGCGGGTCAGCCGGCTCCAGGCGCAGCTCGGAAGCCCGATCGCTGAGACGCTTCCCTGGTGAAGGGGGAGGATCACATGACGAAGACGTACGAGAGAATGGTTTTGGGCCTGGGGCTGGTCGTGCTTGTGGCGGCGTCGTATCCCACGCCCGGTGCAGCCGAGGTCCCGTTCAACCCCACGCTGGAGACCGAGCCGGCCCCGAACGCGCCGGAGAACCCCTGGAGCGTGGGGGTCCCCAACGACAAGCGGGGCCAGGCCGAGGTGCTGTTCAAGCAGGGGAACGCGTTCCTGAAGGAGTCGATCTTCGTCTCGGCGGCGGCCAAGTACCGCGAGGCGCTCAAGCTCTGGTTTCACCCCAACATCCAGTACAACCTGGCCCTGGCGCTGATGAACCTGGATCAGCCGATCGAGGTGTACGAGCAGCTCCACGGGGCGGTCCGGTACGGGGCGGCGCCGCTGGGGCAGGAGCGGTTCGAGCACGCCAAGAACTACCTGGTCCTTCTAGAGGGGCAGGTGGCGCGGGTGAAGGTCCGCTGCGTTGCGCCCGCCGGGACGGTGGAGATGGACGGGAAGCGGCTCTTTGCGTCGCCTGGGCAGTATGAGGGGCTCGTTCGACCGGGGATCCACACGCTGGTCGCGCAGCGGCCGGGGTTCGTGACCAACCAGTCGGTTCGCATGCTCGAGGGAGGGAAGACGACGGAGGTCGAGCTCGAGCTCAAGACCCTGGATGACCTCACGCGGTACGAGCGGCGCTGGCCGAGCTGGATGCCCTGGACGGTGCTGGGGACTGGGATCGCGGTAGCCGCCGCGGGTGGCGCGTTTCAGTACCTGGCTTCGCACAAGGTGGACTCGGTCAACCAGCAGTCCAAGGCCATGTGTCCGACCGGATGTTCCACCGAGCCCTCCTCGCTGGCGAGCATGCGGACGGAGGCCGCGGGGATGCAGAAGGTGGCGGTGGGGGCGTATGCGGTGGGTGGGGCCGGCGCGATCGTCGGTGGCGTGCTCGCGTATCTGAACCGCGCGCGGGCAGTGGCGCACACCTACGACTCGGGCGGAGAGGGGCAGGTGCCGCGTGGCGCGGTCGAGGTGAACCCGGTCGTCGGTCCAGGCGGCGTCGGCGTGTCGGCGACCGGTCGATTCTGAGAGTGAGGGAAGGGGAATGCTGGTGATCCGTCGATCGTGGGCAATCGGGCCGGTGTTGCTGGCGCTCGCGATGTCGGGCTGTGGTCCGCAGCCCATGGCCGTGTCCTGTCCGTCGGGGCTCTACTGTCCGGCTGGTGCGAGTTGCGCGGCGAAGCAGGCCGTCTGCATCTTCGACAGCTGCGGGAACGGGGTGAAGGATCCCGGCGAGATCTGTGACGACGGCAACGTGCTCGACGGCGACGGCTGCAGCGCCAACTGCAAGTCGGAAGAGACCTGTGGCAATGGCGTCACCGACAAGGCCAAGGGCGAGGAGTGCGACCGGGGCGCGGAGAACAGCGACACCGGCGGGTGCCTCGCGAACTGCAAGCTGGCCAAGTGCGGGGATGGGAACGTGGAGGCGGGGGTCGAGGACTGCGACACTGGGCCGGACTCCGCTACGGTCAAGACCAAATGTCCGTACAAAGAGAAGACCTGCACGGCGTGCAGCCAGTGCCGGTCGGTCACTCTGGCCGGCTCCTACTGCGGCGATCGTACGATCGATGCGGAATACGGTGAGGCGTGCGACGACGGGCCGCTGAACGGCACAACAACTTGCGAGTACGATGCGGCCAACCCAACCGATGGAACCTGTCAGATCTGTAACGCGGACTGCACCGCCAAAGTAGACGCCAGGGGTCCGTACTGTGGAGACGGACACACCGACACCGCCAACGAGAAGTGTGATGACGGGGCGCGGAACGGAACGGCCATTTGCCCGTACGGCCAGCCGGCCTGTCAGATTTGTAACGCGGACTGCTCTGGAAGCAATATTGGGATAGGCCCCTATTGCGGTGACGAGCACATCGACTCCGGTGAGCAGTGCGACTCCGGGCTGCGCAACGGCGACCCGAGCTGCGATTACAATGTGACCTCCTGCCAGGTCTGCACGGCGACATGCAAGCGGATCACCGGGAAGCCTCGCGTCTGCGGTGACGGCATCAAGGATCCCGAGGAGCAGTGCGACAACGGGGCGAACAACGGGGTCACCACCGACTGTCCTTACGGCCAGACATCCTGTCAGCTCTGTAGCAAGCGTTGCGAACTCGTCGCTGGCAAGCCCCAATTTTGCGGCGACGGCAACTTGGACAGAGGAGAGCAGTGCGACAAGGGACTGGATAATACCGACAATATCGATTGTACTTACTCGTTGGAGACCTGCACGCTGTGCACCGGAGCGTGCAAGCAGATCAGCGGCGTCCCTCACTTCTGTGGGGACGGCAAGCAGGAACTCGGCGAGGTGTGCGACGACGGCAAGAACAACGGCTCGACCACCTGTCCCTACGGGCAGCTCACCTGCCAGCACTGCAACTCGACCTGTACTGGATACGTCACGGGGAAGGGGCCGTTCTGCGGCGACCATCAAATCAGTGACGGGGAGTTATGCGACGCCATAGGGGCGACGAATGGCTCGACCACCTGTCCGTACGGACAGGCGAGCTGCCAGAACTGCAACTCGACCTGTTCGGGCACCATCGACGGAATGGGCCCATTCTGCGGGGATGGGCGCCCCGACCCGGGCCACGAAGAGTGCGACAACGGAGCGAACAACACGGACTCGGTGGATTGCCCGTATCCATCGACGTCCTGCACGCTCTGCAGCAAGCAGTGCAAGAAGGTCGCTGGCGTGCCCAGCTATTGCGGAGACAAGACGAAGGATGAGAAAAATGGTGAGGAGTGCGACGAGGGGGGGGACAACACCGACTCGGTCGACTGCCCGTACTCCTCCTCGACGCCGTGCCCGCTGTGCAACAAGTCCTGCAAGATAGTCACCGGCGTCCCCCACTTCTGCGGGGACGGCAACCAGGACCGTGGCGAGGTGTGCGACGACGGGAAGAACAACGGCTCGCTGACCTGTCCATATGGGCAGCTCACCTGCCAAAACTGCAACTCGAACTGCACTGGGCATGTCACGGGACACGGGCCGTACTGCGGCGACAAGACAATCGACACGAAGTATGGCGAAGTGTGCGATGACCCAGAGGGGAGGAACGGTTCGACCACCTGTTCCTACGGACAGGCGAGCTGCCAGAGCTGCAACTCGACCTGCTCGGGCACCATTGATGGAAAGGGTGCCTTTTGCGGCGACGGGCGCATCGACAAGGATCAGAACGAGGAGTGCGACAAGGGTGTGGACAACGCCGACTCGACTGACTGTCCTTATGGTTTGACCTCCTGCACCCTCTGCAACACGCACTGCAAGAACGTCGCTGGCGTGTCCAGTTATTGCGGAGACAAGCAGAAGGATGTGGATAATGGCGAGGAGTGCGACAAGGGGGCGGAGAACACCGACTCGCGCGACTGTTCGTATACCGCTATGTCGTCGACCCCCTGCACGCTGTGCAACCATGCCTGCAAGGAAGTCACCGGCATCCCCCACTTCTGCGGGGACGGCACGCAGGACTTGGGCGAGGTGTGCGACGACGGGGCGTCGAGAAATGGGGCAAGCACCTGCCCGTACGGGCAAGTGACCTGTCAGGTCTGCAATTCCACATGTACGGACTTCCAGATCGGGTGGGGGCCCTATTGTGGAGACAATATTCAGCAGACAGTCGAAGAGTGCGACGACTCCCGATCCTTCACCTGCGGGACTTGCCAGAGCGCTACGTGCAAGAAGATCCTGACCCGTGACTCCATCGGGTCGATCACCGTCCAGTCGACTGCCGTGGAGGGGGTGTCTTTCACGATTAGCGATGGCGTCAGCAAGCCTCTGACCGTTGAGTTGGACACCAACGGCGCATGTACTGAAAGCGCAGACCACAAGTGCCTAGTAGTGGGAGCGGCAGGAGGTCCGGAGAAGACCATCGAGGAGATCGCGCAGATCATTCGAAGCGATGTGCCCAAGTGGGGCCTGAAGATCACGACTACCAACCGAAGCGATAGCGTCATTGATCTGAGCAACAGCGAGACCGGAATTGCCGGCAACGTGGACATCGTGGTCTCGGCGGAAGAGATTCTGGGTCATTCCGGGATGCAGGGTGGGGTCGGTTGCTGGGTTGGGCAAGCGTGCAACAAGACCACTGACTGCGCAGGAAACTCAATTTGCTCTGGATCCGGGTGGTACCAGACGTGTGTGAAGCAGTGACGGAGGCATCAGTGACCAAGGGCTGGGTGCATCTGGTACTCGTGATCGCATGTCTGAACGGCTGCGGTAGCGATGGGGGTGGTGGCACCGTGGGTGGGGGTGGTGGCACCGTGGGTGGGGGCGGTGGCACCGTGGGTGGGGGCGGTGGCACCGTGGGTGGGGGCGGTGGCACCGTGGGT
>Ga0302321_100005309_pt1 | contig 11281 bp, 10 predicted proteins | sample Fen_T0_1_FD_202505 | JGI IMG/M metagenome (GOLD analysis project Ga0302321, IMG submission 202505) | Peat permafrost microbial communities from Stordalen Mire near Abisko, Sweden - Fen_T0_1 | ecosystem: Environmental > Terrestrial > Soil > Wetlands > Permafrost | place: Sweden: Abisko...
GAGGCTCGTGTAGACGATGATCGGCGCCACCAGGTGCGGCAGGATGTGACGGAAAAGGATGCGCCGGTTGGTGGCCCCGGTGAGGCGCGCCGCGTCGACGAACTCCTTCTCGCGGATGCTCAGCACCTCGCCGTGGATCACGCGCGTCATCGGCGTCCAGTAGACGATCGTGATGACCACGACCAGCAGCCAGACACCACCGTTGCTGAACACAGTGGTCGAGAGGGCGATGGCCAGCAGGAGGATCGGGAAGGCCATCATGACGTCGGTCAAGCGCATGATCAGCGTCTCCGCGCCGCCCTTGAAGTAGCCGGCGGTGAGGCCGAAGACCACCCCCAGCAGGAGGGCGAAGCCGTTGGCGACGATGCCGATGAACAGCGACACGCGGGCTCCGTACAGGATGCGGCTCAGCATGTCGCGGCCGAGGGTGTCGGTGCCGAGCAGGAACTTGGCCGACGAGCCGACCGGCATGCCCTTCATGGTGATGCCCTCGTCGAATTGCTTGAGGGGGTCGTGAGGCGCGATCCACGGCGCGAACACGGCCAGGATGATGATGATGATGATGGCGGCGAGGCCGATCATGGCGAACTTGTCGCGCCGGAACCGGCGCCAGACTTCGCCGCCCAGCGACTGCTGCTCGATCATGAGGGTCTCGCCGAAGTAGCCGGCGGCGGCCGCGCCGGAGGCGAGCTCCGCGCCGGCTGTCGCTGAGCCCGGTCTGAGGTCCATCTCGGCCTCGGGCTCAAGGATGCCCTCGCGGCGCTGCTCGGCGGCTTCGCGCGACTCGTCGTCGCTCACGCGCTCTCACCTCCCGGGTGTACGGCGTCTTCGACGGCCACGCCGAGGTCGTCCTCGCCGGCGCGGATGTGCGGGTAGTCGTCGCCGGTGATCAAGTGGCAGGCGGCCCAGTGACCGGGCCTGACTTCTTTGAGCACCGGGTCGTCGACGTCGCAGAGACCCTCTCTGGCCGCCGGGCAGCGGGTGTGGAAGTGGCAGCCCGGGGGCGGCTCGACCGGCGAGGGCACGTCGCCCGTGAGCACCACGGGGCGACGTTGTTCCTCAGCGGCGGGGTCGGGGATCGGCACGGCGCTGAGCAGGGCCTGCGTGTAGGGATGCATCGGGGTCTCGTAGAGAACGGCGTTCTCGGCCAGCTCCACGATGCGCCCCAGGTACATGACGGCGACGCGGTCGCTGATGTGGCGCACGACGGAGAGGTCGTGAGCGATGAAGAGATACGTGAGCCCGAACTCGCGCTGCAGCTGCTGCAGCAGGTTGATGATCTGCGCGCGGATGGAGACATCGAGCGCGCTGATCGGCTCGTCGCAGACGATGAAGTTGGGCTCCACGGCCAGCGCCCGGGCGATGCCGATACGCTGGCGCTGCCCGCCCGAGAACTCATGCGGGTAGCGGTTCAGGGTGTTCGGGTTGATGCCGACCGTCTCGAGCAGCTCGCGGACCTTGGCTTTGCGCCCGGCGCGGTCGGCCATGTGATGTACGAGCAACGGTTCGCCGACGATATCGCCCACCGTCATGCGGCTGTTCAAGGACGCGTAGGGGTCCTGGAAGATCATCTGCATGCGGCGTCGCTGCTTGCGCAGGGCCTTGCCCTTGAGGTTGGCGAGGTCACCACCCTCGTAGAACACGCGCCCTGTGGTCGGGCGGATGAGCTGCAGGATGGCACGCCCCGTGGTGCTCTTGCCGCAGCCGCTCTCGCCGACGAGGCCCAAGGTCTCACCCGTCTTGATCTCAAAGTCGAGGCCGTCGACGGCGTAGACGGCGCCCACCTTGCGCTGAAAGACGACGCCGCTCGTGATGGGGAAGTGGACGCGCAGGTCTTCGACCCGTACGAGCGTCTGGTGGCCGTTGCCGGCGGCGGACGCCGCGCCCCGCTGCGAGCTCGCGGCGCTCATGCCGGCATCTCCGCGCCGGCGATCAGCAGGTCGCGGTGGAAGCAGGCCGAAGCGCGGCCCGGATCGGTCTCGACGAGCTCGGGTACCGTCTGCCAGCACTCGTCGTCGGCCAGCCAGCAGCGCGGCGCGAAACTGCAGCCCGGCGGCAGGTGAGCGAGGTCGGGCGGCAGGCCGGCGATCGTCTGCAGGGTCGTGCCGCGCGGCTCGTCGAGGCGCGGGACGCTGCGCAGCAGGCCGACCGTGTAGGGGTGATGCGGGTGGGCGAAGAGCGGCTTGGCGGGGCCGCTCTCGACCATGCGTCCGGCGTACATCACGAGGATCCGCTGGCACATGCCGGCGACCACGCCGAGGTCGTGGGTGATCGTGATCACGGCCGCATCGTGGTCGGCCGAGAGGCGCTTGAGGAGGCGCAGGATCTGCGCCTGGATGGTCACGTCGAGGGCCGTCGTGGGCTCGTCGGCGAGCAGGAGCTTGGGATTACAGGAGAGGGCGATGGCGATCATCACGCGCTGGCGCATACCCCCGCTGAACTGGTGCGGGTAGTCTTTGACCCGGCGCCCGGCCTTGGGTATGCCGACCTCGGCGAGCAGCTCGATAGAGCGCTTGATGGCATCTGAATGGCTCAGGCCGAGATGCACCTCGAGGCCTTCGGTCATGAGGCGCTCGATGGTGAGCACCGGGTTCAGGCTCGTGACCGGGTCCTGGAAGATCATGCTGATGTCGCGGCCGCGGATGTCGCGCACTGCCTTCTCGGGCAGCTGCACGAGGTCGCGGCCCTCGAAGATGATGCTGCCGCTGATGGTCGCGTTGGTGACCATGCGCGTGAGGCCGAGGATCGCGGTGGCGGTGACGCTCTTGCCGCAGCCGGACTCGCCGACCAGGCCGACGAGCTCGCCGGGGGCGACATCGAAGCTCACCTTGTTGACGGCGTGCACCGTGCCTTCTTGCGACGCGAAGTCGACGGTAAGGTCGGTCAGGCGGAGAAGGGTATCTTGGTCAATCCCCATGCGAAGACGAGTCTACCCTCAAGAGTCGGAAGATGCGAGGCTGCAAGAAGCGCACTCACTCTTTGACCAGACCGCGCAAGGCTGGTAAGCATAGGGCATGAGAGATGATCCGCTGACCCCGGCCCGCGTCCTGCAAGCGCTCGAGCTCTTTGCTCCGCAGGCGCGCCCGTACAACTTCGACGATCACTTCGACTGCTGGGGCCTCGTGCAGCGCGTCTTCGACTGGCTCGACGACGGGTACGACGTCAACGAGCAGTTGCTGGGCGCCAGCACGGCCTGTGGCTGGAGGCAGATCGGCGATCGCGGAAGCCTGCTGCCCGGCGATCTGCTCGCCACCCACGCGCAGCCGAACGGCGAGTTCCACTGCGCCTTCTACTGCGGGCGTGTGGGAGAGCACGATCTGGTCTACGATTCCTCGCCGCGCGCACTGATCCCGCTGTTCGGGGGGCACGAAGGCGCACTTCGCCGGGTAGCCGACCGCGGGATCGTGACCAGGTACATGCGCGCCACCGAGACCACCGATCGCCTGCGCAACGACGGCGGCGCCTACCTGCGCCTCTGGGACGACCGCATGCGCTTTGTGAACACGGCGGTCCACGCGCGGCTCGAGGCCGGCGGAGCGGCGCGGGAGCGCGACCTCGTCGCGCTGCGCCGCGCCGCCGGCCTGCGCGACCTGCCCTATTACTGCCGGCTTCTGCTTTCGCGCGACGCTCGCGGGCGCGAGGTCTATGACAACCAGTTCACGCGGGACCTGGACTACTACGTCCCGGACGGTGCACCCGTGGCCGACGACGAGTACGAGGCCGCCGTGGACCGTGTGGCGGCGGGGTCCGGGGCAGGGACGTGGCGCGGAGAGATCGACGCCGCGCGCCGCCGGCCGCCGGCGCCCGAGCTGGTGGACGTCCCTCCATGGGTGACGGCCGGCGGCGCGATCGGCGTGACCTGGCGCTATCCGGACGCGGCGCGGCAAGGGGCGGCCCGTGGGGCGGAACCGGAGGCCGCCGCCGTGACCGGCTGTCGCGTCGAGGTGTGGGAGGAGACGGCGGACCTGTGGAAGCACCGCTTGCTGAGGGAGGATCACCACCGGCCGCTTGAGTCGTTCGACGTGCCGGAGCAGCTGCTGCACGCCGACAGCCGCTTCGCCGTGGTCGTGTACGCGCGCGGCGCCGGCGGGTTCTCGGCCGGCGCCATGACGCCCTTTCTCTACCGGCCGAGCGCCGCCAACCCGTTGCTGAGCTACAACGCCGTGCGGCCCTACGGACTGGCTCCGGACGGCGGCGCGGTGGCGCCGGCCGGGGAGGACGTGCTGCTTTCGTGGCGGATCCGTGAACCGGCGTGCAGCCAGGCCGAGGCCCAGGTGCTGGTCTTCGAGGGTGGCTGTCTGGACTCCGGTGCGCCGCTTGTCATCGAGGAGTCGCTGGCGGGGCTCGCGGCCGCGGGCAGCCGATGCCTCGTGCCGGCGGCCAGCCTCCGCGCCGGGCAAGACTACTACTGGTACGTGACACCGCGTAACGCCGCCGGCCACCCTGCGTTCGCACCGGTCGAGGGTCTCTTCGCCGTGGCCCGGGGAGGGTGAGCCGAGTGGCGCTCGTATCCGCTCGGCCGCTCGATCTGCGTACGGCTGCGCCGTTCGGAATCGCCCGCTGGACACACTCCGAGTTCGCCGACTACGTGGTGGAGCTGCGCGCCGGGGACGTGATCGGCCGCGGCGAGGCGGCGCCCAACGCGCGCTACGGCGAGTCGCGTGACGCCGGCTTGGAACTGCTCGCCGCGCTGGCGCCGGAGATCGCCGATCTCGACGGGCCGGCGGACGTGGAGGCGCTCTGCGACCGGCTTGCCACGGCGGGCGAAGCAGGGGCGGCGCCGGCCTGGCCTGCCCTGCGGGCCGGCCTTACCTCCGCCGCCTGGGACCTTGTCGCCAAGCAGGCCGGCGAGCCCGTCTGGAGCATGCTCGGGCTGGAACGGCCTGTCGCACATACGTCCTACACGATCGCCATCGGCGCGCCGGCGGAGATGCTGGCGCAGGCGCGCGCCGCCGCGGCGTTCGGCACTCTCAAAGTCAAGCTCGGCTTCGACGGCGATCTGGAGCTCGCGGAGGCGCTTGCCCGGGAGCTGCCCGGCACGACCTTCCGCTACGACGCCAACGAGGGCTGGGGCCGGGAGCGCGCCGTGGCCTCGCTGGAGGCGCTGGCCGGGCTCGGCGCCGAGCTGGTGGAGCAGCCGCTGCCGGCCGCCGACGCGGAAGGTCAGGCCTGGCTTCATGAGCGCACCGAGGTGCCGCTGTTCGCCGACGAGGCCGTACTCACCCTGGACGATATCGGCGTCGCCGGAGAGCTCTACGACGGCGTCGTCGTCAAGCTGGCGAAGACCGGGGGCATCGCCGCCGCTTTCGCCCTCATCTCCGCCTGCAAGGCGCGCGGCCTGCAGGTGTTGCTGGGCTGCATGATCGAATCGAGCCTCGGCATCGCCGCCGCGCTGCAGCTCGCCGGGCTGGCCGAGCACGTCGACCTGGACGGTGCGCTGCTGCTGGCCGACGATCCCTTCGACGGCATCGCCGTGCACGGCGATGCCCTTACGGCGTCTCTGGAGCCCGGTCTGGGAGTGCATCCGCGCGGCTGACATGCCGCGCGGCGGGAGGGTGCGTTCAGGCTTGCCTGAGCGCAGCGTACAACGCCGCGCCGGTGCGCGACACGGTCTCGAAGCCGGCGGCGCCGTCGGTCATGAGCGCCAGCACCACGCGCCGGTCGCCCTCGCGCACGAGGGCGCAGTCGTGCGTGTAGCGTCCCGCCGGGGAGTCGTCGCCGGACTTGCCGGCGTAAGTGGCGCTCTCCGGCAGGTAGCGTGCGATACCGTCCAGGTGCTCCTGCTTCTCCAGCGAAGCCCAGATAGGGCCGCTCACGGCGGGCCCGAGCCTGTCGCCGACGGCGAGTTCCTCGAGCAGGATGGCCAGGTCGCCCGCGCTGGTGAGGTTCTCGCGGCCGCCGGCCGCCGCCTTGACGTCCATCATCAGGCGGCGCATCGTCGTGTGCTTCAGACCCAGCTCATCACCCAGCTGATTGACCTTCTCGAAGCCGACCACGGAAGCGACGATGTTGGTGGCGTCGTTGTCGCTGACCGCGAGCATGAGATGGACGCAGTCGGCCAGGGCCAGCTTGGCGGCGTGCCGGAAACCGCGCAGCACGCCGCTCCCGCCCACACTGCCCCAGGGCTGGAACGCGTACGGCTGCGACTCGTTGAGCTCCCCGCTCTCGACCGCGCGCCAGAACGCCGCCGCCAGAAGCACCTTGATGGTGGAGTACGCGGGCATCGGGACGTCGTCGTGGGCGGCCAGGCGACGCCCGCCGGCGAGGTCTTTGGCGACGTAGGCGATCATCGTACGAGTATACAGTGGCGGCGTGTCGCCGCGGACGCTCAGATCGTCGCGTGCGCCCCGGCGTCCACGTGCACGACCTCTCCGGTGATCGCCCGCGAGAGGTCGCTGAGCAGGAACACGGTGGCGTCGGCCACTTCTTCGACGGTCACGTTGCGCCGCAGCGGCGTGTGGCTCTCGAGCAGCTCGAGCATGCCGCTGAAGTCCTTGATCGTGCGCGCCGCCACTGTGGCAATGGGGCCGGCGGAGACCGCATTGACGCGGATGCCGTCCGGCCCCAGGTCGGCGGCCAGGTAACGCACGGCGCTCTCGAGGGAGGCCTTGGCCGGGCCCATGACGTTGTAGTTGGGCACCACCCTCCAGGAACCGGCGTAGGTCATGGTGACGATGGCGCCGCCGCGGACCATGAGACGCCGCGCCTCGCGCGCCGTGGCGATGAGCGAGTAGGAGCTGATGTCGTTGGCCTGGGCGAAGCCGGTGCGGGTGGTCTCCACGAAGCTGCCCTGCAGGTCTTCGGCCGGCGCCCAGGCGATGCTGTGGACCATGCCGTCCAGCACCGGCATGAACTCGGCGAGCTGGTCGACGGCGTGGCGCACGGCTTCGTCGCTGCTCACGTCGCACTCGATCAGCGGAGCGTCGCCGAGCCGCTCGGCGAGCGTCTGCACGCGCCGCTTGAGACGCTCGGCCTGATAGGTGAGGGCCACGGCGCCGCCGTGATCCTTGATCGCGAGCGCCGTGGCCCAGGCGATCGAGCGCGCGTTGGCGGCGCCGGTCACGAGGAAGTTCTTGCCTTCGAGCAGACCTGTCACGGTTCCCTCCAGCGCGCTGCGGACGAGCGCATCCGGCTCAGAGCGGTTTCTCCGCGAGCGGCAGGAACTGCCGCGCCCAGGAGTCGCGGAAGGCCGGGATCCGTTCGGGTGTCGCGGCGGTCGTCATCGAAGCGTCGTCTCCAAGCGGCATCATAGCAGGGGCCATGGCGCAGGGTGTCGAGGACCTCGGCGTGTCGGGTGACTCGCGCCGCCCGGCATCCACGCCAGTGACTCAGGGCAGCGTGAAGGTGCGTGGATCGGTGCCCGGCGGCAGCTTTCGCGCCAAAGCCGGCTCGCCGTGATAGCTGTAGGCGACGGGCTTGCCGACTCCGTAGGCGTCGAGGCTGCCTTTGGTGGTCGAAAGACCGCCGACACTCGACGCCGCGCCGGTCGCCCCGGCAAGCGGCCGCAACAGCAGCAGGTGGAGCCCGCCGACGCGCACCGCGCCGTCCGCGATGCGCAGGCGCAGCACGGCGGGCGCCGTGCCTTTGAGCACGCGCACCACGGTGAAGCGCTGCACCGCGCCTCGCGCGGCCCGCGCCCTCGCGAGGACCACGAGGGCGTACTCGTCGACCTGGTCGGCGAAGCTCAGAGCGCCATGGGCGCCGCCGCCGAGGGCAGCCGGCGCACTGGCCTCGGTCGCGGCCTGGTGACTCCGCAGCGAGGCCGTGCCGCCGCCTTGGCGTTCCAGGACGGTGAGACCGACGACGAGCGCGATGATCACGGCTGCTACCGGCGCCAGCACGCGGAGCCGGCGCGAGGCTCGGCCGCGCGCCCTGCCCGGCCGCGGAGACTCCGCCGCGAAGAACTCGCGCAGCCCGGCCCAGCGCGGGTCCGCCAGATCGGCGTAGCCCTCGTGCGGCGCCGGAACGGCGGCATGCACCTGCGCGGCGACGTCAGCGACTTCGCCGCGCATCGTCTCGAGGCGCCGCCGCAGCATGTCGTCGGCCGCCGCCGCGGCGATCAGCTCGGGGTCGTCGTCGAGGCCCAAGGCGAGAGCCAGCAGGCGGTCGTCGTCGAAGACGCCCAGAGTCGCGTCGTCTGCGCGTGGGTGATCAGTCATGGCGCTCGAACCCGCTCTGGTCCAGCGACGTGCGGAGCCGCTTCACGGCGCCATGCAGCCGCGACTTGACCGTGCCTACAGGGACGTCCTGTGCCTGAGCGATCTCCTCCAGGGGAAGGTCGGCGAAATACCGTAGCGCCACACACTCGCGCAGCTCCGGCGACAGGTCTGCGAGCGCCTCGCGGAGGGCGGGATCGGCCGGCTCGGAGGGTGCGTCGGCGGCGGCGGCCGGAGCGATCTGATGGAGCCTGTCCATGAGCCCCTGCCGCGTCTTGCGCCGCCGGCCCTGGTCGCGCCCGGTGTTGAGGATGACGCGGTAGAACCAGGCCAGGAAGGTCTCCTCGGCCGGCACCTGCGCCCTATAGACTTTGATGAACACTTCCTGCACGGCGTCGTCGACCTCCTCGCAAAACCCCTGGAGGAAGAGGATGCGGCGCACCTGCGGTGCGTAGCGGCGAAAGAACTCCGCGCGCGCCTCCGGCTGCTCCCTGCGCAAACGGTCCAGCAGGCCGTGCGGCAGTTCCTCGATGACCTTCCTCCAACGTGAGAGACGCCGGTACTGCCGGGCGGGTTCGCCGCGCCGGACGCGGCAAGTATAGCGCGGCTTCAGAAGCCCAGGAGGCGCACCTCTTCGACGAGCTCGTGACCGCTCTGCTCGCGCACACGGTGCTTGACCTCGGCGGCGAGGGCGAGGATATCGGCGGCCGTGGCGCCGGGCAGTGCCACGAGGAAGTTGGCGTGCTTTTCGCTTACGCGGGCGTTGCCGGCGGTGAAGCCCTTGAGGCCGGCGTCCTCGATCAGCCGGGCCGCCGGCAGCTCGCGCGACGGGTTCTGGAAGTAGCTGCCGCAGCTGGCGTACTCCAGAGGGTGCTTGCTGCGTCGCAGCTCGGCGTCGCGGGCGATCTCGTCGAGCAAGGCGTTGCTCTCGCCGGGTCGCAGGCGGAAGGTCGCCGAGAGGACGATGAGCTCCGGAAGCTGTTTGAAGAGGCTGGTGCGGTAGCCGAATCCGAGCTCCTCCGGCGCCTTGACGTGCTCGGTGACGCCGTCCAGCAGATGAACGCTCACGAGCGCGTCGCTGATCGCGCGGCCGTAGGCACCGGCGTTGCCGACAATGGCGCCTCCGACCGAGCCGGGGATGTTGCCGGCGAACTCGAGGCCGGCGAGACCTCGCGCGGCCAGATCGGTGACCAGGCCGGGCAATTCCGCGCCGGCCTCCACCCGGAGCAGCTCGCCGTCCAGCGAGGATGCTTCGTTGCGCGCCAGCACGGTGAGGCCGGGTAGCCCGGCGTCGCTGACGAGCACGTTGGTGGCGCGGCCGAGCACGGTGAGCGGCAGCCGCAGCTCGTGCGCCGTCCTCGCCGCGTGCGCCAGCTCGCCGGTCGTGCGCGCCGCGTAGAGCAGCTCCGCGGGGCCGCCGACGCCATAGGCGCAGTATGGGGCGAGAGGCACGGCCTCTTCGAGGCCGTCCAGCTCGCCCCGGAGCAGCGCGATCACCTGAGGGTCGGCGGGCGGTTCCATGACGTCATCGTAGCAGGTCGCGGTGCCCGCGCCGGCGCCTGCGGCCGGTGCGCGCTGGCCGTCGCCGGGCGCCCCTTGGAGGTCGTGCGGCAAGACCGGTTACGGGGCTCGCGGCACACGTTACTCCGGACGACTAAAGGATTCGGCCGAACCGGGCGAAGTAGAACGGGCCGGTCGTGAGACGTGCGGGCGTCGCGGCCGGCGCTCAGCCACTATGGAGACAGCGAACCCACATGTCGTGTTCTTGCTCGAGGGCCAGCGTTACGCGCTGGCCCTCGAGCAAGTCGAACGCCTGTTGCGCGCCGTCGAGATCACCCCGCTGCCCGAGTCGTTCGGCACGGTCTGCGGCGTGGTCAACGTCCAAGGAACGGTGATCCCCGTGCTGGACCTCAGACGTCGCTTCGGCGTGCCGGAACGCGAGATCGACGTGGGCGATCAGCTGCTCGTGGTCCGCTCAGGGAAGACGCTCATCGCGCTCCCGGTGGACGATACGATCGGTCTCGTGCTCGAGGCTGCGGGAGAGCCGTTGGCGACCGGCGGTGGCGACTCGCAGCCTGCCTACGTGTCCTCCGTGCTGCCGATGGGCGGCGACCTCGTCATGGTACTGGACGTGGCGGCTCTGCTCACGCCCTCCGAGCTCCATGCCTTGTCCGACATGGAACAGAGCGAGCAGGAGGGTCGCGAGTGAGCGGGATGTGCCCTCAGAAGCTCTCCGCCGTCGGTGAGCTGCTCGGGGAGCACCTGGGCTTGCGTTTCACGCCCGACCGCAGGGAGCTCGAACGCGCGCTCGCCCGCGCCGCGACGGACGCGGGGTTCGAGCGCCCCGACTCCTACGTCGACCACATCCTCGAGCGAGGGATGGATGAAGGCCGGATACGCTCGCTCGCCTGGCATCTCACGGTCGGCGAGACGTACTTCTTTCGCGGCGACGCCGCCTTTGCGCTGCTCGAGCGCGACATTCTGCCGGGCATCATCGCCGCGCGGCGGCGCGGTTCGCGTCAGCTGCGGATCTGGAGCGCGGGGTGCGCCAGCGGCGAAGAGCCTTACTCGCTCGCCATCGTCCTGTGCCGTCTCCTTCCCGACATCGACGATTGGCGCATCACCATCCTCGGCACCGACCTCAACACGCGTGCGCTCGCGAAGGCCGAGCGCGGCGACTACGGCGAGTGGTCCTTCCGTGACGTGCAACCGTCGGTTCGCGAACAGTGCTTCACGCGGGCGGGCGAGAAGGGATGGGCGGTCAAGCCGCGTATCAGGCGCATGGTCGACTTCTCGTACTTGAATCTTGCCACCGGGGCGTACCCGGCGCTGGCCACGAACACCACGGCGATGGATGTGATCCTGTGTCGCAACGTGTTGATGTATCTGCAGCCTGACGTGATCAAGAGCGTCGTCGGCAGGCTGCACGGCGCGCTCGTCGACGGGGGCTGCCTGCTGGTCACGCCGAGCGAGGCGTCGCCTGAGTACTTCCCCCAGTTCGCGCGCAGGATGGATCGCGGCGAGATCTATTTCAAGAAGGAGGCGGCGGCCGCGGAGCCGCCCGCCGCCCGCGTCAAGGCGAGACCGGCCGCTCCCGTGGCCAAACGGCCTTCGCCGCCTGCGGC
>Ga0302321_100005310_pt1 | contig 11279 bp, 14 predicted proteins | sample Fen_T0_1_FD_202505 | JGI IMG/M metagenome (GOLD analysis project Ga0302321, IMG submission 202505) | Peat permafrost microbial communities from Stordalen Mire near Abisko, Sweden - Fen_T0_1 | ecosystem: Environmental > Terrestrial > Soil > Wetlands > Permafrost | place: Sweden: Abisko...
GCAAGTACCACCCCACCGAGGAGCCGTCGCTCATCGACGTCGACTCGCCGCGGGCGCAGTACTGGCTGTCGGTCGGCGCGCAGCCGACCGAGCAGGTCCTGGCCATCCTCAAGATCACCGGTGACTGGCAGAAGTTCAAGGGCCTCCCCGGCACCGAGGGGACGCTCCGCGTCGCGGCACCCAAGGTCGACAAGCGGGCCGTGTTCGAGGCCGCCGCCAAGGAGTCCCTGGGTGACTCCAGCAAGGACGGCGCGACCACCGCCAAGGCGAAGAAGCCCGCCAAGAAGGCCGCCGCCACCGCCGAGGCTGCTGCCCCGGCCGAGGCTGCTGCTCCGGCCGAGGCTCCGGCCGAGGCCACTGCTCCCGCCGAGGCGCCCGCCGCCGAGACCGCAGCTGCCGCTACGGCAGCCGTCGTCCCGACGCCGGACGCGGCCGACGAGGGCGCGCCCGGTGGCAGCGAGACGTCGGTGCAGACCGAGAGCGCCTCCGAGACGACCCAGGCCGAGGGCTGACGTGCTGGTCGACGCGCTGGATCACCTCGTCCGCGGGATCGTCGGCCACCCGGACGACGTCCAGGTGCGCAGCAAGCCGCTGCGGCGGGGCACGCTCCTGGAGGTGCGTGTCCACCCGGAGGACCTCGGCCGGGTGATCGGGCGTTCCGGTCGGACCGCGACCGCGCTGCGCACGGTCGTCAAGGCCCTGGCCGACGGCAAGCCCGTCCGGGTCGACGTCGTCGACGTGGACCGCGGTCGGTGACGTCCTCTCCCGTCGTGAACAGGCACGTCCGGTGCGCCTCGCGCGTGCCGGGCGTGCCTGTCGACGTCCTGCGGCCGTCGTGCGGCTGATCGTCGCCCGGGTCGGGCGCGCGCACGGGCTCCGCGGCGAGGTCACCGTCGAGACCCGCACCGACGTCCCGGAACGGCGCTTCATTGTCGGGGCGACGCTGTACGTCACCCCGGCCCGGCGCGACCCGCAGCCCGTCCCGGCCGAGCTGACCGTGAGCACGGCGCGCGACCACAACGGCGTCATGCTGCTCGGCTTCGCCGAGGTCGACGACCGCACGGACGCCGAGAACCTGCGCGGCTGCCTCCTCGAGGCCGACGTCCCGGAGGACGAGACCGAGCCGGACGCCTGGTTCGACCACCAGCTGGTCGGGCTCGCGGCGCTCGCCCCGGACGGCCGGCGGCTCGGCGAGATCTCCGGCGTCGAGCACTCGGGCGCCCAGGACCTGCTGGTGCTGCGGCGTCCGGACGGCGTGGAGCGGCTCGTGCCCTTCGTCACCGCGATCGTCCCCACCGTGGACGTCGCGGCGGGCCACCTCGTCGTCGACGCCCCGGGCGGCCTCGTGGAGGACGAGCCCGAGCCCGCGGAGGGCTGAGCGCGGTGCGGCTCGACGTCGTCAGCATCTTCCCGGAGTACCTGGCCGCCCTGGACCTGTCGCTCATCGGCAAGGCGCGGCGGGCGGGGATCGTCGACCTGAGCGTGCACGACCTGCGCGACTTCACCCACGACCGCCACCGCACCGTCGACGACACCCCGGCGGGCGGCGGCGCCGGCATGGTGATGCGGCCCGAGCCGTGGGGCGAGGCGCTGGACCACGTGCTGGCCGCGGGCCGGGAGCAACTGGGCGAGCCGGCCGGGCGGCCGGTGCTCGTCGTCCCCAGCCCGTCGGGGGAGCGGTTCACCCAGGTGCTCGCGCACGAGTTCGCCGCGCTGCCGTGGCTGGCCTTCGCCTGCGGGCGCTACGAGGGGATCGACGAGCGGGTCCTGGAGGACGCCGCCGAGCGGTTCGACGTGCGGGCCGTCAGCCTCGGCGACTACGTGCTCAACGGGGGCGAGGTCGCGGTGCTGGCGATCGTGGAGGCGGTGGGGCGGCTGCTGCCCGGCGTCGTCGGGAACGCCGACAGCCTCCGCGAGGAGAGCCACGAGGGCGGGCTGCTGGAGTACCCCGTGTACACCAAGCCGGCGGTCTGGCGGGGGCGGGGCGTGCCCGACGTCCTGCTGTCGGGGCATCACGGCGAGGTGGAGCGCTGGCGCCACGAGCAGCGCCTGCTGCGGACGGCGCGCCGTCGTCCCGACCTGGTGGCGGCCCTCGACGCGGACGACGTCCCGCCGGCCGGCCTCGCGGTGCTGGCCGCGGAGGGCTGGGCCTGCGTCGACGGCCGATTTCAGCGGCACACTGCCGGTGTGGCAGACTGACCCACCGTGCCGCCGGTCGGCCCGCGCCCTGCCACAGGGGAGCGTCGCGCCGTCAACCGGGCCTCGTCAAGAGGACGGCACCTCGGTGCGTGAGCACCACGACCAGCCCCCTGAGCTGCGCGGTTGACCTGTGGCACCCGCCGGAGAGCGATCAACGATGCACATCCTGGACTCACTGGACGCCGGTTCGCTCCGCGACGACGTGCCCGACTTCCGCGCCGGCGACACCCTGAAGGTCCACGTCAAGGTCGTCGAGGGCACCCGCTCCCGCGTCCAGCTCTTCCAGGGCGTCGTCATCCGGCGCTCCGGCGGCGGTGTCCGCGAGACGTTCACGGTCCGCAAGATCAGCTTCGGCGTCGGGGTCGAGCGCACGTTCCCGGTGCACTCGCCCGCGCTCGACAAGATCGAGGTCGCCACCCGCGGTGACGTCCGTCGCGCCAAGCTCTACTACCTCCGCAAGCTGCGCGGCAAGAAGGCCAAGATCCGTGAGAAGCGCGACGCGCTGCCCGCACGCTGAGTAAGCGCTCTCGCACCCTCGGTGCGCAGCGTAAGCTCAGGTCGTGAGTTCCGACGGCGCCCGCACCGCAGACGCGGCCGAACCCCGATCCACGCCGCAGGGTGCCGTCAGCGGCCCGCACGGTGCCGCCCCGGACGCGTCGTCCGACCTCTCGGTCCAGGTGACCGACAGGTCGGACGACGGTCCTGCTGACGTCGGGGCCGAGACCGGGGGCGAGACCGCAGCCGGCGCCGCTCCCGACGAGGACGACGACGCGAGCCGTGACGACACCGGCCCGCGGGCGGCCTGGTCCGCGGGCCGGATCGTCCTCCTGGTGGCCGTCGCGGCGTTGATCGTCGCGCTCCTGCGCGCCTTCGTCGTCCAGGCGTTCGTCATTCCCAGCGAGTCGATGGACCCGCTGCTGAAGGTCGGCGACCGCGTGCTCGTCTCCCGGCTGGACTACCGCCTCGGGGACGTCCGGCGCGGCGACGTCATCGTGTTCGACGGCGCCGGGGTGTTCGACGCCCCGGACGACCCCGCCCGGACGCCGCTCGCCGCGGCGGGTCGCGCTGTTGCCGGTGCGCTCGGCATGCCCGTCGGGGAGAGCGACTACGTCAAGCGCGTCATCGGGCTGCCGGGCGACCGGGTGACCTGCTGCGACGCCGCCGGCCGCCTCACCGTGAACGGTTTTCCCCTGGACGAGCCCTATCTGGGCGGAACCAGAGCCAGCGACCTGTCGTTCGACATCCGGGTACCTGCTGGTCGGTACTGGGTCATGGGCGACAACCGGCGGGATTCCGGGGACTCCAGGGCTCACCTCGGGGACCCGGGCGGAGGTACCGTGCCGGAGGACCACGTCGTCGGTCGGGTGGTCGCGGTGTGGTGGCCCTGGAACCGGGCGACCGGGATCGGCAGGGTCGACCTGCCGGTAGGGCGAGTTCAGGAGGGCGCACCGTGAGCGAGCACGAGGCGGGCGCCCCGACGGACGGCGGGGCACGCCGTCCGGGTGTGGCCGCCGCCCCGCCGCCGCCCGGTGGCTACCCGGACCCGCAGTCCGGTGGCTACGTCGCTCCGGCACCGAGTGCCTACGGCTCCGCCGTGCCGGGCGCCTATGGTGCCGCCCAGCCGGGCTCCTACGGCGTCGCCGGGGCACCTCCCAGCCCGTACGCACCGCAGGGCCGGGCGCCCAGCCCCTACGCGTCGTCCGCGCCGGCCCATCCCTATGAGCCCGGCGGCTCCACGGTGCGGCCCTACGGTGCCGCCGACTGGGAGCCCTACGTCGGTGGGTCCGAGGGCCACGGGTACGCGAACGGTTCCGGGTACGCGAACGGCAACGGGTACGCGAACGGCAACGGGCAGGCCAACGGCAACGGGTACGCGAACGGCAACGGGCAGGCCAACGGGACCGGCTACGCGAACGGCAACGGGCAGGCCAACGGGGCCTGGCCGGCGAACGGGTACGCGAACGGCGCCGGCTACGCGAACGGGAACGGGTACGCGAACGGGTACGGGTACGCGAACGGCGCTGCCGCTGCGAACGGCACCGCCCACTCGAACGCCACCGCCCACTCGAACGGGTACGCGAACGGCACCGCGGCTGCGAACGGCACCGCCCACTCCAACGGGTACGCGAACGGGTACGACGGCGGCGCCCACCTGCTCGGCCACGAGCCGGGCGCCGCGCCGCAGGACCTGGCGAACGGCCACGGCGCCGCCAACGGGTACGCCGCGTATCCGTCGGCCAACGGGTCCGCCCTCGGCGGGGCGGTCGTCAACGGCTACGCGACGTCCCCGGAGACGGAGCGGTCGAACGGCTACGCGCCGTCCGCGAACGGCTACGCGTCCGCGAACGGCTACGCACCGGCCACGGCCCTCGACGGACCGGCAGCTGCCCCCGCCGACCGGGACTGGCTGGGCACCTCGGTGGCGCCGCGCCGGTCGGAGCGCCCTGGTCGCGGCGGGTCGACGTCCGAGGCGGAGGAGTCCGACGAGCCCCGGTACCCCAGCCGGCGCGGCCTGCGGGTCACTACCCGCCGGCCCCGGACGCGGCTCGGTGCGGCGGCCGGCGCGGTCGCCGAGATCTCGATCGTGCTCACCATGGCGCTCGCGCTGTCGCTGCTCATCAAGACCTTCCTGGTGCAGGCGTTCTACATCCCCTCGCAGTCCATGGAGGACACGCTGCTCATCGGTGACCGGGTCCTGGTGAGCAAGCTGACGCCCAAGGTCTTCGACCTGCACCGCGGGGACGTCATCGTCTTCAAGGACCCCGGCGGGTGGTTGCCGCCGCACGTGACGCCGCCGCTCAGCCCGGTCCGGCAGGGCGTGACGAACGTGCTGACGTTCGTGGGACTGCTCCCGCAGGACTCCGGCGAGCACCTCATCAAGCGAATCATCGGCCTGCCCGGCGACACCGTGAAGTGCTGCGACACGGCCGGGAGGCTGCAGGTCAACGGCGTGTCGATCCACGAGCCCTACGTGCGGGCGAACAACGTGCCGAGCACCGACGCGTTCACGGCCACGGTCCGGCCGGGCCAGCTGTGGGTCATGGGCGACAACCGCAGCGAGTCCGCCGACTCCCGCCGCCACCGGGAGCTCAACGACGGGCAGGTCCCGATCGACGACGTCGTGGGGAAGGCGTTCGTCGTCGTGTGGCCGTTCGGCCGGTTCGGTGGCGTCGCCCAGCCGCCCGACGTCTTCACCACAGTGCCCGACCGGACACCCGGGAAGTGATCCAGGCGTGCGAACCGGCCCCGAACCGGGCGTGAGCGTCCGATGAGCCCGCAGGCGACGGCCCGTGGGCGGGTCCCGACCCTGCGGCACGAGCGGCAACTGCTGCGCGCCGGCCATCTGCTGGTGGCCGGTATGGACGAGGTCGGCCGCGGCGCGCTGGCGGGGCCGGTGAGCGTGGGCGTCGTCGTGGTGGACGCCGGGGTGCGGACGGCTCCGACCGGGGTCCGCGACTCCAAGCTGCTCACCCCGGCCGCGCGGGTCGCGCTGGTGCCCCGGCTGCGGCGCTGGGCCGTCGCGTACGCCGTCGGGCACGCGGAGCCGGAGGAGATCGACCGGTACGGCATCATCGCCGCGCTGCGGCTCGCGGGGCGCCGGGCGTTGGCGACGCTGCCCGACGTCCCGACCTGCGTCCTGCTGGACGGCTCGCACGACTGGCTTTCGCCCCCGCGCCCCCGTCGGACGGCGCCGGCGGCCGACGGGGCGCCCCCGCCGGACGCGCTCTTCGACCTGCCGCCGGAGTCCGCCGCGGGTGCAGTGGGTGCTCTCGGCGCCGCTGGTGCGGCCCTGCCGCAGCGCGAGGTGCCTCCGCCGGTTTCCTTGGCGGCCGAGCCGACGGTCCGCACCATGATCAAGGCGGACCTGCGCTGCGCGGCCGTCGCCGCGGCCAGCGTTCTGGCGAAGGTCGAGCGGGACGCCCTCATGGTCGAGCGATCCGCGCTGTACCCGAGGTACCGCTGGCACGAGAACAAGGGCTACTCCGCGCCCGACCACCTCGTCGCACTGCGGGACGAGGGCCCGTGCGAGCAGCACCGCCGCTCGTGGAGCCTGCCGCTGTCCGGCCCTGGCCGGGACGCCGACGCCGTCCTCATCGACCTCGCCGGGCTGGACGCCGACGGCTCCCCGGACGACGGTTCACTGGACGAGGGCTCGCTGGACGACGGTTCGCTGGACGACGGTTCGCTGGACGACGGTCGGGGGTTCCTCGAGGAGGCCCGCTCCTGACGCGTCGGCGCCCCGTTCCGCAGCACCCGGAAGGCCGACGTCCGGGGTGTCAGCGTGCGCTGCGGGGTGGCGGATCGCCAGGGCTCCGCGCGCTGCGACATGATGGCGGGAGATGATGGGGTCGTACCGCAGTCCGCGGCACGACCCACCGGACGCCCGCGCCCGCCGCGCGGCCACCGCAGACCCGGAGCGACCAGCCCACGATGAGCGCCGAGGACCTCGAGAACTACGAGACCGAGATGGAGCTCCAGCTCTATCGCGAGTACCGCGACGTCGTGGGCCTGTTCGCCTACGTGGTGGAGACCGAGCGCCGCTTCTACCTCGCCAACCAGGTCGACCTGCAGGTGCGATCGGCCGGGGGTGAGGTCTTCTTCGAAGTCACCCTGAGTGACGCCTGGGTCTGGGACGTCTACCGGCCCGCCCGCTTCGTGAAGTCCGTCCGGGTGGTCACCTTCAAGGACGTCAACGTCGAGGAGCTCGCCAAGAGCGACCTCGAGCTGCCCAAGTCCGGCGGTTTCGCCGGCGGCTGAACGCGCTGACGTGCCTCGACGGGCACCGTTCGCGGACTCGTCCACAGCGCCCCGGTCCGTCCCACTGTCCACAGGCGCAGGCCGCGGCCTCCCGCCGGAGCCCGGTTCCCCGCATCGTGGCGGCCGGAGGTGGTCGCGGTGCGTGCGAGCGACGCGGTGGGGGAGTACGGGGAGCGGGTTGCCGCGCGGTATCTGGAGACCCAGGGATTCGTGGTCCTGGAACGGCGCTGGCGGTGTGCCCACGGCGAGATCGACGTGGTCGCCGTCGACGGGACCTGCCTGGTCGTGTGCGAGGTCAAGACCAGACGCTCGTCACGGCCGGGTAACCGGTGGAGGCGGTCACCCCGGCGAAGCTGGCACGCCTGCGGCAGCTGACCGGCCTGTAGCTGGAGCAGCAGGAGGTGTCGGTGGCGTGAGGTCTGCATCGATGTGGTGAGCGTTCTGCTCCCGCGTCGCGGGGCCGGTCACGTCGAGCACCTGCGGGGTGTGGGCTGATGCCCGCCGCCGATCAGGGTGGGGGAGTCCTGCCCGGAACCGGATCGCCGGCCGTCCGGCACGGTGATCGTCGGGGGGGCCGCGGCGCGGCCGGAGGAGGGGATCTCGTGCTCGGTCGCAGCCTGGCGGTGGGCCTGGTCGGCCTGCAGGGACATCTGGTCGAGGTGGAGGCCGACGTCGCGGCGGGGCTGCCCGCGTTCACGCTGGTCGGCCTGCCCGACGCCTCGCTGGCCGAGGCCCGGGACCGGGTCCGTGCGGCTGCCGCGAATGCCGGCTGCCCCTTGCCGGCGAGGCGGATCACGGTCAATCTCTCGCCGGCGGCCCTGCCCAAGACCGGCACCAGCTTCGACCTGGCGGTCGCCGCCGCGCTGCTCGCTGCCTCCGGGCAGGTCCCGGCGCCGTCCGTGGCCGGACGGGTCCATCTGGGCGAGCTCGGGCTGGACGGGCGGGTGCGGCCGGTGCGCGGCGTGCTGCCGGCCGCCCTGGCCGCAGTCCGCGCCGGGGTGACACGGCTGGTCGTCGCGCGGGAGAACGCGGACGAGGCCAGGCTCGTGCCGGGGCTGGAGGTGACGCCGGTGCGGCACCTGGCCGACCTCCTCGCACTGCACTGGGGCGAACCACCGCGGAACCTGGAGGGGCTCCTGGAGGCCGTACCGTCGTCCGGTTCCGGGCGGTCGACCGCCCCGGTGCCACCCGATCTGTGCGACGTGGTGGGCCAGGTGGAGGGTCGGCACGCGCTGGAGGTCGCCGCGGCAGGCGGTCACCACCTGCTGCTCGTCGGCCCGCCGGGCGCCGGCAAGACGATGCTGGCGGAGCGCCTGCCGGGGCTCCTGCCCGACCTGTCCCCGTCCGAGGCGCTCGAGGTGACCGCCGTCCACTCGGTGGCCGGGACACTGGACGTCGCCGCCGGCCTCTGCCTGCGGCCGCCGTTCGAGGGCCCGCACCACACCACGACCGTCGCCGCGCTGGTCGGCGGGGGAGCGGCCTGCCCCGCCCCGGAGCGGCATCACGGGCCCACCACGGGGTGCTCTTCCTCGACGAGGCGCCCGAGTTCCCGGTGCGTGCGCTGGAGGCGCTGCGGCAGCCGCTGGAGCACGGCGAACTGATGATCCACCGGGCGATGGGCGCGGCCCGGTTCCCGGCCCGCTTCCAGCTGGTGCTCGCGGCCAACCCGTGTCCCTGCGGGATGGCCTCGGGCAAGGACGACCAGTGCTCGTGCAGCCCGATGGCCCGGCGCCGTTACCTGGCCCGGCTCTCCGGCCCGTTGCTCGACCGGGTCGACCTGCAGGTCGAGGTGCGGGCGGTGTGTCGCTCGCGCAGATGGCGGAGCCCCCGCCGCCGGAGTCGACGGCGACCGTCATGAGCAGGGTCCGCGCCGCGCGTGCCGTGCAGGCCGACCGGTTCGCCGGAGTGTCCTGGTCGGTCAACCGGGACGTCCCGGGCGCCTGGTTGCGGGGCCGTTGGCGCCTGGGCAACCGGGTCCCGCACGAGCTGGACGTCGCCCTGGACCGGGGCCGGCTGTCCATCCGGGGCTACGACCGGGTCCTGCGGGTCGCCTTGGTCCCTGAGCGACCTGGCCGGGCGCGACCGCCCCGACCCGGACGACGTCGGGCAGGCCCTGCACCTGCGGTGCCGCGGGATGGCGGCGGCGGCATGACCGGCACCGGCCTCGACGGCACCGGCGTCCCGCCCTGGTTCGAGCCGGACGACGAGCGCGGCGCCCGGGCGGCATGGAGCCGCCTCGCCGAGCCCGGTGACGAGGCGGCGGCGTTCGTGGTGACGGAGCTAGGGGCTTGCGGGTGCGCTGCTGGCGCTCTACGAGCGACCCGCGCAGCTGCGGGCCCTGGCGGCGCGCACGCCGGGCATCGGACGGCGCCGCGCCGCTGCGCCGCCCGGGGCAGGGTGGCCGGAGCGCCTGTCCCAGGCGGATCCGCCCCGTGATCTGGCGACCCTGCGACGCTTCGACGGCCGCCTGCTGATGCCCGGCGACGACGAGTGGCCGTGCGGGCTGGATCCGCTCGGGCTGCGGGCCCCGTTCGCGCTGTGGGTCCGTGGCCCCGCCGATCTCGCCCTGAGCTGTGAGCGCGCGGTCGCCCTGGTGGGCAGCCGGGCGAGCACGCCGTACGGCGAGGGGGTCGCCGGTGACCTCGCCGTCGGCTGCGCCCAGCGGGGTATCACCGTCGTGTCGGGGGCCTACGGGATCGACGCGCACTGTCATCGGGGTGCTCTCGCCGTCGGAGGCCTGACGGTCGCTGTGCTGGCGTGAGGGGTCGACCGGGCCTATCCGCAGGGCAACGAGGGGTTGATCGAGCGGATGACGCGCGAAGGGCTCGTCGTCAGTGAGGTGCCGCCCGGGTCGGCGCCAAGCCGGTGGCGGTTCGTCCAGCGCAACCGGTTGATCGCCGCGTTGTCCCAGGCGACGGTCGTGGTGGAGGCGGGGTGGCGGTCGGGTGCCTCGATCACCGCGGGGGAGGCCCTCCGCCTGGGCCGCGACGCCGCGGCGGTGCCTGGTCCGGTGACGTCGGCCGGGTCGGCCGGGTGCCACCGCCTCCTGCGGGAGGGCGCGGTCTGCGTGACCGACGCGGCCGAGATCGCTGAGCTGCTCGCCCCTGTCGGGGCCGAGCCCGCTCCCGAGCGCGCGGGCGTGCCGGCCGAGCACGACGGGCTCGACCCTCTCGACCTGCGGGTGTTCGACGCGCTGCCGGCGCGGTCCGTCGTCGACGTCGACAAGCTGGCGGCCACCGCGGGCATCGCCCGCGGCGCCGTCATGGCCGCGCTCGGCCGGCTCCAGCTTCGTGGCCTGGCGGTCGTCGGCAACGGGCGCTGGCGGCGGACGCCGAGGGTCGTGCGGCAACAGCCGGAGCGGTGAGCCGTGCGCTCGAATCGAACAGGTGTTCGGTTCTCGGTGTAGGGTGGTCGGTATGTCCCTCGCCTTCCAGGAGTCGCTCTTCGACGCGGCGGACGACATCGCGCCGGGGCCGTTGGCCGGTGCCGTCCGCCGCACGGTGCTCGGCGACGGTGCCTGGCTCGACCTGCTGCCCGGGTGGGTGCGCGGTGCCGACGCGTTGTTCGCCCGCCTCGTCGACGTGGTCCCGTGGCGGGCCGAACGGCGCACCATGTACGACCGCGTCGTCGACGTCCCCCGCCTGCTGTGCATGTACGGGGAGGGCAAGGCCCTGCCGGATCCGGCCCTGGTCGAGGTGAAGCGCGCCCTGGACGGGCACTACGCGCCCGAGCTCGGTGAACCTTTCGCGACGGCCGGCATGTGCCTCTACCGCGACGGGCGCGACAGCGTCGCCTGGCACGGTGACCGGATCGGCCGGTCCGCCACCGAGGACACGATGGTCGCCATCCTGTCCCTCGGGGCGCCGCGGTCCCTGCTCCTGCGGCCGAGGGGCGGTGGCGGCCGGACACTCCGCAACGACCTCGGCCACGGTGACCTCGTCGTCATGGGTGGCAGCTGCCAGCGCACCTGGGAACACGCCGTCCCCAAGACCAGCCGCCCCGTCGGGCCGCGGATGAGCATCCAGTTCCGGCCGCGCGGGGTCTTCTGACGGTGCGTCGCCCGGCCGGATCTGTCGGCGTCCCGGTCCGTCCCGTCCCCTGATCGGCGCGCGGGGAGAGCTGTTGGGCCGCAGCTCACCCCGCGCGCCTTCGACCGGGTCCGCGTGGGTCCGGCCGGGGCGATTGCCCGCTCCGCGGACCGCGCGTCCGCTTGAGGAATACCGGGCGAAGCGGTCACCGTGGGCCGGTGACCTCTCGGCGGCCCCCAGTGGACGGCGTCCGCGCACCCGATCAGCCCGGCGCGCCCGGTCAGTCCGGCGCGC
>Ga0302321_100005311_pt1 | contig 11279 bp, 10 predicted proteins | sample Fen_T0_1_FD_202505 | JGI IMG/M metagenome (GOLD analysis project Ga0302321, IMG submission 202505) | Peat permafrost microbial communities from Stordalen Mire near Abisko, Sweden - Fen_T0_1 | ecosystem: Environmental > Terrestrial > Soil > Wetlands > Permafrost | place: Sweden: Abisko...
GTACTCTCCGAGCACGCTGGCTGTCATGGGCGGCCAGCTCTACTTTCTTGCCGTCGACGACGCCCAGGCCGGCGGCCTCTTTCGCACCGCCGGGGGGACTCAGCCGCTCACAGCGCCCGAACGCGTCAAGACGCTGACTACCGGGCTAGGTGCTTCCATGGGTTGGGCCGGAGAGCTGGTGGTTGCGGGCGACGCGCTCGTCTTTGATCTGGACTCGTCTCGTGAGCTCTGGTGGAGCGACGGCACGCCAGAGGGCACGCAGCGCCTGATCGGAGGCTTCGATCCTTCGGCGGGCGTCGCGTCTTCTTCAGGGCCCAGACGGCTGCCGCAGGAGCCGAGCTCTGGGTCTTGAATCTCGACTGAACACCTTCTCGCTGCGTCGATCCGTCGTATCCTTGCTCCGGCGCCGCGGGTGGTCGCGACGAGTTGCGCGTCGGGGGTGAATCTCATGACAGTCGATCAAAAGGACAAAGCCATGCGCTTTCGAGCGCTTCACGAAGCGGGGAAGCCATTCGTCATTGCCAATGCGTGGGATGGTGGCTCGGCTCGCATCTTGGTCAGCCTTGGGTTCGAGGCGCTGGCCACGTCGAGCGGCGCAGCAGCCGCCACGCTTGGCCGGCTCGATGGACGGGTGACACGCGACGAGGCGCTGGCGCACGTGCGCGTGGTCGTGGCTGCGACGGACTGTCCTGTTTCGGCCGACCTCGAGAAGGGCTTTGGCGATACTCCGGCAGACGTGGCTGAGACCATCCGGCTCGCGGCCGCGGCGGGCGTGGTCGGCGGCTCGATCGAGGATTTCACCGGAGACAAGGACAAGCCGTTCTATGACCTCGGCCTGGCCGTCGAGCGCGTGACAGCGGCGGTGGAGGCGGCGCGCGGCTTGGCCTTCCCGTTCACGCTGACGGCACGGACCGAGAACTTTGTCTGGGGCAATCCGAGTCTCGACGACACGATCCGCCGACTTCAAGCCTTTGAGCGGGCCGGCGCTGATGTGCTCTTTGCGCCTGGCCTTCCGGATCTCGCGAGCGTGGCCGCCGTGTGTGCTGCGGTGTCCAAGCCGGTCAACTTCATGGTCGGCATCCGGGGCAAGTCGTTCAGCGTGGCGGATCTCGTCGCGGCTGGCGTTCACCGCATCAGCCTGGCCACGTCGCTCTATCGCGCTGCCATGAGCGGCCTCGTGAACGCAGCCCGCGAGGTGAAAGAGCGCGGCACGTTCAGCTACGTCGATCAGGTACTGACGTCAGCGGAGATGGGCGCGTTCTTGAAGGGGTGAGGACGCGCCCCTGCGTCACGTTTCTCTGTCAGTCTGCCACTACTCCTCTGATGGGCCATCGGTGCACCGTCTTGGAGAACGCATGACATCTGAAATTGGACTAGCGGTCGCAATCCTCGCTGCCGGGTGGGTGAGCACGCCGCCATCGCGCGCGCGCGAGCCTCGCGATACCGCAGCGCAGTACCAGCAGAAGTGCGACCGCGGTAACGCCGAGGCCTGCTTCAACCTCGGCATTCTGTACGGTACCGGCGACGGCGTAGCGCCGGACAAAGTCATGGCCGTGCAGCTCTTCCAGAAGGCTTGTGATGGCGGAGACGCCGCAGGCTGCCTGAACCTCGGCTCAGCGTACGCCCGCGGCGGAGTCGTTGCACGGGACAACGTCAAGGCCGCACAGCTCTTCCAAAAGGCCTGCGCCGGGGGAAACAGGCGGGGTTGCTACAGCCTCGGTCTCGGGTACTACGAGGGCGCGGGTGTGGCCCAGGACAAGGTTCGGGCCGCGCAGCTCTTCCAGAAGGCGTGCGACGCGGGAATGCCCGAGGCTTGCTTCGGCCTCGGAACTGCGTACTACAAAGGCAATGGCGTGACGCAGGCCAGGGCAAAGGCCACCGCGTTCTACCAGCAGGCCTGCGGCCTGGGGCTGGCTGACGGCTGCCGGGCGCTGAAGACACTTGCGCAAGTACGCGATCTCGGGTGTGCTCCAGCCGAAAAGCTCGAGAACACGTACACGCCGATAGATCTGTACACAGCCGTGGCGACTTGCATCAATTCTGGACAGTACGAGAAGGGCACCCTTCTCTTTGCACTAGCTGGCGCATATGGTCGCTTCGATACGTTCCGGGTCGCGGATAAATCCGCCCACGACGCGGCAGCGCTCGTGCGCATGCAGGTAGTGGGCGACGTGGACTTGGACAAGGGCAAACGGGATGCCTTCCAGAATACCTTCACGCGCGCAGTTGCCAATCCGAAGAGCCTTGCCGCCATGTGTAACGAAATCGTGCGGATTGGACCGCCAAGCTACTATCCGAGCTACATGGTTCAGCATGGCGCGGGTGCGTACGTCGCCGCGACGCGCAAAGCGCGCGGCATGGCCAACAGAGAATCCGGCAATGGCCTCGTTGGGGGTTTTGATGCAAAGACCGCCTGGCGGCAAACACTTGACACCTACCTGCAATGTCCGCGGCCCTAGGCGCACTGGTTCGTCGGGCATCGCTGATGCTGTAGGGGCGCAGCGGCGCTGCGCCCCTACGTCCGCGCACCTGATCGATCTGCGACCGGAGGCGGGACGCCTTCGTCTGCCGGTTGGCCCGTCCAAGACGTCCCGGATGCCCGACGGCTGGCCACAACGCGTCGCACCCGCCGCCTTGACCGTCCCGCGTGGCAGTAATAGCTTGTGAGGGCAATCGGAGGACCGCCGTGTTGCGTGCCGCCCTGATGGCAGCTGGTTATCTGGTGTTCCTCGGCGGCGTTCTCTTGGTTGCCGACTACTTTCGGAGGAGAGGGCTGCAATGGCTGTCGCGGCTCACCTCGCCCGCGCGCACCTATTTCCAGGGGGATCAGCGGCCCCTTCGCCCGGACGAGATCAGGGGCTTGAGGCGATGGGCCGTGCGACGGCAGATCCTGTGGGGCGGTTTCGTGTTCGTGGCCGGCTTCATCCTCGGGATCCCCGGCCAGCACTCTCCGGACGCGGACTTTGGAAAGTTATGGCTCGCCGCGCCGCTACTGCTGCTGGCGATCGTCCATGACTTCTTGCGTCGATGCCCGCGATGCGGCACGCTGATGATCCGCAGCACCTTTGTCCTCTTGCCCAGGCAGTGCGTGAAATGCGGGGTGGAGTACCGGTGACGGCCGAGGACAGCCGCACTGCCTCGCCAAGCGCAGGCGTGGCGTTGCGTTTCCGTCCGCTGGGGGCAGAAGACATCCCGCTCGTCGAGGACTTTCCTCCGCCAGAATGGCATTTCCCGTTCGGGCGCTTTCTGGAGCTCCATCTGGGTTCCTCGTACTTCCACCCGATCGTCGGGACAGCGGGCGGCCAGATCGTGGGCGTGGGCAACGCCATCGTCAACGAGACAGTGGCGTGGCTCGGCAACATCATCGTTCCACCGGCCGAACGCGGGCGCGGCATTGGGTCTCGCCTCACTGCGCGACTCATCGAGCTCGCAAAGGAGAGGGGCTGTGGCACGCTCGTGCTCATCGCTACCACGATGGGCGAGCCGGTCTACCGCAAGCTCGGCTTCGTCGCCACAGGGCTCTACCGCTTCTACCGCGGCGGGAGCGACGCCCCGGCGCCAGACCCGCGGCACATTCGCCGCATGCGCGCAGAAGATCATGCGGCCGTGCTGGCGCTCGACCGCGTGGTGTCCGGCGAGGGCCGCGCACCGCTGCTGTCGCGCTTCTTGGCCACGGGCTGGGTGCATGAGCAGGAAGCCGGCGGCCGCGTCGACGGTTACTACTTGCCTGACCTGGGCTCCGGCCTGGTCATTGCGGCCAATGACGATGCTGGGATGAGTCTCTTGCGCCTCAGGCTCCGACACGCTCCGAGTCTCGTGGTCGTCCCTGACGAAAATGAAGTCGCGAGGAAGTGGCTGGTCTCCAACGGCTACTCGGAGACCCTGGCCGCGCCTCGCATGTGCCTGGGCCCTGAGGTCGTCTGGAAGGCGAACCACGTGTTCTCGCGCGGCGCTGGCTACTGCGGGTAACGGGCAGATAAGGCGGGGACACCTTGATCTGCCCCTCGGCCCGTCCAGGGTGTCCCCGATCACGTCGGCGCGGCGCTCCGGCCGGCTGTGCTAGCGCTGGCGATCCAAAGCCCCAAGGCGCCCGACTACCCCCAGGAACGTGGGGTCATCGGGCTGCCAATGCAGCTTCCATGTGTAGCTGCCGCCGACGGTCGATTCAATCAGATAGGCGCAACCATCGGCGCCGAAGGCCTCGTTTTCTGCCGGGATCTTCCGGAACGCGGCTGAGGTGACCAGCGCCCGAAGGTCTCGCGCATCCTTCGGGCTCAAGCCGCGGGTGGTCATGGGCGTCTTGCTGTCCCACCAGTCTGGCCACACGCGCACCGTGTGTTGCCTGAGGTCGACCTCGATGGCCCCGGAGACCGTTCCCCATGGTTGGACAAAGACACGCACGCGCTCCCGTCCCAGATGACCGATGTGGCGAGCTCTGCAGTACGCTTCGATGACCCCCAGGCTGAAGCCGTTGTAGCGCGGGTGGACGCCCGTGAACGGAGCCGACTGCTCCGGCTGCGCCAGGCTGTCGGGGCGTCGCCCCGCGCAAGAGGCGCAGACGCCCAAACGGGAAAAGTCACCGTCTGGCTGCCTGAAGCGACTGCCGCATGAAATCCGACGAGAACGCACATTAACCCAGTCAGGTGGCATGCCTTCACGCTCGTCTCCTAGCCGATGCGCGAATCATAGCAGGGGTCAAGGGCACATCAGCCTGGCTACGTCCCTCTATCGCGCCGCCATGAACGGTCTCGTGAACGCAGGCCGCGAGGTGCTGGCTACTGCGGTTAAGGCGGGGACACCTTGATCCGTCGTTCGGCCCGTCCAAGGTGTCCCCGATCGCAGCGGCGCGGCGAGGGGCGAGTTCCAGCCGCGGTTACTTGGTAGGCGTCAAGTAGACCTTGTAGCTGACGTTCTCAGCGCCGGGGCCGAAGTTCACGAACAGCAGCGTGTAGTTCCCGGCCGAGATGTTGGTACGGAGCGTCTCCGGCCTGTTCCGCGTCGCCGACGAGGCGAACGGATCGGCGCATTGACGGGCCAGCATCTGGTCGAGGGAACAGCTGCCGCTGATGATGCCAACGTCTACGTTGTTCGACGAGGAGCCCCAATCCGCAGAGACCTCCAGCGCGCCATCGGAGGACAGGTGCATCGATGCCAGGGCGAAATCGGCCGTTATCTTGCCGCCCGTCGTGTCGGAGGCCGTCGCGGGATCAGTCAGCTTGACCGAACCGCTTCCTATCTGAGTCCTTGCTGGGTCAGGATCGGTCCCGCTGCAGCTCGCGAAGGTGGTGGCCAGAGCCGCGAGCGCCAGCCGCGCCACCCAGTTCCATTGACGCTTGTCCATCATTCTCATCTCTCCCTTTGTGCCCACGATCAGCGCTCGCAGCGCGAGAACCGCCTGCCGGCCCATCGCGCGGCATCTGTCAGTGGTGTTGTGGTGAACCCGGGTGAGAACGTGACAGCGACCGACTGGCGCACCCCGGCCAGGCGCGTTCCTCAAGCGCGCCGGCCGGCCTTGCCTGCGCTTGCGCTAAGGCTCAGAATCGATGCCATGCGAATCACTGCTGGCCTTGTCCTCTCTCTTTCCACGTTCGTCACTCTCGGTGCTGCGGCTGCGGATGAGAAGGCGGCGCTGCCGTTCGTCAGCCCGATCTTTGGCGACAACATGGTGCTCCAGCGCGGGAAACTCAACACACTCTGGGGATGGTCGCGGCCCGGCGACGCAGTGCGGGTCGCGATCGCTGGTCGCGTTGCGCAGACAGTGACGCGGCCAGATGGCCGCTGGCAGTTGCAGATCCAGCCTCCTGCGCCAGGCGGACCGTACACCGTCAAGATCGATGGGGCCCAGCACGTCGTGCTGCGCGAGGTGTTGGTGGGCGACGTGTGGCTGGCTGGCGGACAGTCGAACATGGATGTGGGTTTGGGCTGGGCGCGCAATGGCGCTGAGGAGATCAAGTCCGCCGATCACCCGGAGATCCGCTTCTTCAGAGTCGCGCAGCAGATCGCGTACTCGGCAGCCGCAGTTCCGCAAGGGACGTGGAAGATCTGCTCACCCCAGACCGCGGCCAGCTTGTCGGCTGTGGCCTACTTCTTTGGCCGCAGGCTGCAAGAAGACGTCGCTGTGCCCATCGGCCTGATCGCTGACGCTCAGGGCGGAAGCCCGGCCGAGAGCTGGATGAGCCCTGAGGCCCTGCGCGGCCTGTCGGACTTTGCCACGCCGCTGGCCGAGATCGCGCGCTTCTCAACGCAGAACGGCACGCAGCACGGCAGCTTCCTGATGCATTGGCTCGACCAATACGACGTCGGACTGAAGGACAAGACGTGGGCCGCCGCGGATCTCGATGTTTCGGACTGGAAGATCCTCGCCATCCCGGGCGGTTTTGTGGAGCTGGGAATGGCTGACGCGCCAGGCGTCTGCTGGTTCCGCAGAGAGGTGGTGCTCCCTGACCCAGTGCCTTCCGGCAAGGCCACGCTTCTTCTGGGCTCTGTGCGCAAGATGGACACGGCCTACGTCAATGGCCAGTGGGTCGGCGCCAGCTCGTGGGTGGAGAACCCGCGCGCCTATCCCGTAGCCGAGGGCATCCTCCAGCCCGGCAGAAACGTCATTGCTGTGCGCGTGTTCAAGAACACGCCCGAGGGCGGCTTCTTGTCGAAGGCTGACGATCTGCGCCTCGCGTTGGGCGACGGGACCAAGGTTCCCCTGGCCGGCGAGTGGAGGGGCCGCGTGAGTGTCGATGCTCGGCCGCCGCATCCTCTGCCGCTCGACGTCGAGAACTACGCGACGATGCCGACCGTTCTCTACCAGGGCATGATCGCGCCCCTGGCGCCGCTCATCCTCACAGGTGCCATCTGGTATCAGGGCGAGGCGAACCAGACGCGCGGCTATCAGTACCGGACGCTCCTGTCAGCGCTGATCGGCGATTGGCGCCGTCTGTTCGGCCAAGGCGATTTCCCGTTCTACGTGGTGAGCCTGCCGGCGTTCATGCAGCGCAGCGACGAGCCGCGCAGCGATGGGTGGACCGAGGTGCGTGAAGCCCAGGCGCTCACCGTGCGCCAGGTGCGGAACGCGGGGCTGGCGGTCACTGTGGACACAGGCGAGGCGGACAACATCCATCCCAAGGACAAGAAGGAGGTTGGGGAGCGTCTGGCACTCTGCGCCCTGGCGCAGCACTACGGCCAGACGATTCCCTGGCAAGGGCCGACCTTCGTGTCTGTCGAGCGGTTGCCGGGCGCGCTCAGGCTCCACTTCGCTCACACGGACGGCGGGCTGGTCGCCAAAGGCGACAGGCTCGGCGAGTTCTCGATCGCTGGCAAGGACCGCAGGTGGCATTGGGCAGAGGCCAAGATCGAAGGCAGCACGATCGTGGTTTCGTCAGCGGCAGTGCGAGAGCCAGAGGCGGCGCGGTACGCCTGGCAGGCGAATCCGATCGCCACGCTGTACAACGGCGCCGGACTGCCCGCGGTCCCATTCCGCACGGACGACTGGCCTGTCTCGACCGAGCCGCGCAAGCCGTGACCTCGCCGCCGCGTCGGGCCTACGGTTCGGCGCCGGTGATCTCGGCCAACAGGTGGAAGAAGCCGCGCTTGCGCGCAGAGCTCAGGGTCCAGTTCACGGGTACGCTCTGGAAGCCCTCACCGTAGCCCTCGCCCTTCTGCCGGTAGTCGAAGAAGCCCCATGACGCGCGCGCCTGGATCGCGGCCACGAAGTTGTTGAGAGGTTTGTCGAAGTTGAAGTGATCATCTTCATTGAAGAGGATCGGCTTGGGTGTGTAGCCGGCCACGGCTCGCGTCTTGCGCACCATCTCGGAGATGGCGGCCGGCTCAGCGACACCGTTTCCATGTAGAAGGATGAAGTCGGCCGCGCTCACGACGCTGGCTTCAGGGATGAAGCCGCCGGTGTATGAGGTGCTCGCAAGAAGCCGTCGGCCAGCGCGGGAGGTCTTCTGGACGCGCTCGATCAGCTCGTGCACGCGCGCGGGCCGCAGCACGGCGTGATCGAACGGGCCGTCGCACTCGTTGTTCACCTCGACCAGGACGTTGCGCCACGCGCCGTCCAAGAGCCAGCGCGTGGCTTCATCGGTGGCGTGCAGCACGGCCGCCTCGTCCGCCAGGCGCTGATCCTGACCGAAGTAGAAGTAGCTCACGATCGGCACCATGCCCAGCTCGTCGGCAAAGTCCAGGATGCGTCGCAGGCGCTCCATGTACGCAGGGATGAGCGAGCCGTCCCGCGCAAAAGCGCCCACGACCCACGGCTGAGATTTGGAGTAGCCCTCGGGCGAACCGCCTTGCAGGCAGATCGTGAAGGAGAGCAGGCCGTGGCGTCGCCACTCGGGCATGGCAGACAGGAACTCGCGCACGTTGCGCTCCGGGTCCCAGCGGCCGGTGTCAGGGTAGGCCCAGCGCGTCACAGTCTCGGGATTCGAGTCGTCGAAGATACCCTGGACCAGGCGCGCGTTAGGAAGCAACCCTTCGATCGAATGGCCGGCCCAGGTGCGTCCGGCATAGGTGGCGCGCCCATTGACAACGAACCGGTCGCCCTCGATCGTCACCGTGGTGCGCCGCGGCGCAGCAGCAGTCGCGAGGGCGGAGCTGCAAAGGCACGCCAGACCCACGCCAGCAACGATCAAACGCATCGGATGGTCCCCCTGGACGGCGCCGAAGGGCCGGCACCACGCTGGGATTGTAGCTCGCCCGCTGAGGCCGACCTGCGCCCCTTGCCAGGCTTGCTCACGCGGCCTGTGCAGCTCTCGTGGTGGCGTGCTTGCGCCCCAGGCCGTCGACCGTCTCGTTAGGCACGCCCTGCTTGTTTCAATTTGTTGCATCTCTGAAATAGGCCCGACAAGTCGCCGGCTCATATTCCTAGTGGCCCGCGGAGGGGCCCGGGATGAAGAAGCTGACGTGGGGGATCGTTGCTGCGGGCGCTTTCGCCGTGCCTCTGGCGTTTCTGGGCCGAGGTGCCGCCACTCCGCGCCGCGAAGACCCAGCGACCGCGGAGATCGTGCGCGTCACTAGGCGCGACATCGGCTCCATGGTCAAAGCGACTGGAGTCATCAAGCCGATGGTCGGAGCTGACGTGAAGGTCGGCTCGCGGGCGTCAGGCGTGGTGGGGCGCCTCTACGTGCGCATCGGCGATCCGGTCAAGAAGGGTCAGCTTCTCGCCGAGCTGGACAGCCGTGAGCTGACCGCGCGGCGCAATCAGGCGGCAGCAGCGCTCGAGTTGGCTCGCGCCAACCTCGAGTACGCTCGCGCAGACCTTGGACGCAGGCGCGCGCTGGCCACCGCCCAGCTCCTTGCCGCGGCCGACCTCGACCTGGCAGAACGCGCCTATGCCGTGGCACAGCAGCAACAAGCAGAGGCCGCGGCCAACCTCGACTATGCCCGGACGCAGCTCGGGTACGCGCGCATCGATGCGCCGATCTCGGGCATCGTCGGCTCGGTGTCGACCCAGGAAGGCGAGACCGTGTCCGCGAGCCTGGCAGCGCCCACCTTTGTCACGCTGGTAGACCTCACGCGTCTCGAGATCTGGGCCTACGTGGACGAGACCGACATCGGCCGCATCCGTGTCGGCCAGAAGGCGCGCTTCACGGTCGACACGTATCGCGACGACGAGTTTGCCGGCCAGGTCACGGCCGTGTATCCGCGGCCCGAGATCCGCGACAACGTCGTCAACTACGTCGCGGTCATCGCCTTTGAGACGCCACCCAACCGCACGCTGCGGCCGGAGATGACCACGACCGTGAGGATCGCGATCGAGAGCCACGACGGCGTCCTGGCAGTACCACGCGCCGCGGTCCGCCGCGAGCAAGGCCGCACGTTCGTCTACTGCCGGCGTGGTAGCTCAGCGGTCGAGTGCAAGGTGACCACTGGTGCCAGGGACGAGAGCTACTGGGAGGTCGTCGATGGGCTGCGCGAGGGCGATGCGGTCCTTGTCGGCCGGGCGAATGCGGGCGCGGCGAGTCCGCAGTGAGGAGTGAGAGATGATGATTGAGCTCAAAGGCGTTGGCAGAACGTACCGACGGCCGAGCGGAGAGGCGGTCCGCGCTCTAGACGACGTGTCGCTCGAGATCGAGCGCGGCGAGTTCCTGGCCCTGGTGGGATCTTCGGGCTCGGGCAAGTCGACGCTCATGAACGTCCTGGGCCTGCTGGATGCGCCGGACAACGGCAGCTACTTCCTTGACGGGCAGGACGTAGCGCATTTCGCGCTGGACGAGCAGGCGCGCCTGCGCAATCAAAAGATCGGCTTCGTGTTCCAGGCATTTCATCTGCTGCCGCGCATGAGCGCGCTCGACAACGTGGAGCTGCCCCTGCTCTACTCGCCGCGCGACTCTGTCGATGGGCTAGGACGCAAGGCCCTCGAAGCCGTGGGTCTGGCTGATCGCGCCAAACACCACCCCTCCGAGCTATCGGGCGGCCAGCAGCAGCGCGTGGCGATCGCGCGAGCGCTGGTCAGCGACCCCGACCTGCTGCTCGCGGACGAGCCCACAGGCAACCTGGACGGCCAGGCGGCCCAGGAGATCATGGCCATATTTCATTCCCTGAATCGCGAGGGCCGCACGATCGTGCTCGTGACGCACGACTCCAACATCGCGGCGCACTGCGGCCGAGTGGCTCGCATCGAGAGCGGCCGCGTTGTCAGCGATGGCCGTCCGGATCGTAAGAACACGGATCGGGAGGATTCATGAGCACCCTGCGCATCGCACGAAGCAGTGTCAGATCCCTGGCGCGCTACAAGCTGCGCACCGCTTTCATGATGCTCGGCACGCTTGTGGGCGTGGCTGCCCTGACCTTTGTCATCTCTGTCGGCAAGGCGGCCGAAAAGAAACTGCTGGCCACGGTTCGCCAGCTCTTCGGATCGTCGTCGATCGTCGTCACCGCCGGCGGCGGCTTCTTCATGGGCGGGCCTCGTGGAGAGACGGCGCGACTCACGCTCGACGACGTCGAGGCTGTTGTGCGGGACGTACCCGGCATCGAGACCTGGGACCCCATGCTCGTGGTTCCGGACACTTCGGTGCGGCACGCGGACCGCAATACCTCGGTGCGTCTGTTCGGCCTATCCGAAAGATCAGAACGTGTCTGGAACAGAACGGCCCTGCGCGGCAGCTACTTTGACGCCGCGGACGTGAGCGCGTCAGCGAGAGTGGCGCTGATCGGCGAAACGGTCAGCCGCTCGCTCTTCGCGGACCAGGATCCGGTCGGACAGGACATCCTCATTGGCTCAGGCTCATTTCGAGTGGTCGGCGTTCTCGAGCCCTTTGGCACGGACATCCATGGCATGGACCGCG
>Ga0302321_100005315_pt1 | contig 11276 bp, 7 predicted proteins | sample Fen_T0_1_FD_202505 | JGI IMG/M metagenome (GOLD analysis project Ga0302321, IMG submission 202505) | Peat permafrost microbial communities from Stordalen Mire near Abisko, Sweden - Fen_T0_1 | ecosystem: Environmental > Terrestrial > Soil > Wetlands > Permafrost | place: Sweden: Abisko...
GTTCAGCGGCACGACGATGCCAAGATCCGGCCGGCAGACCACTTCGCGATTGCCTCCCACATCTGTGGTGACGACCGGCAAGCCGCATGCCATTGCCTCGAGAAAAACGTTGGCCCACCCCTCGTTGCTGGTCGCGAGCACGAAAATGTCGGCCGCACTCAGCGGCCACTTGAGTTCGTCGGGCGGAACAGGACCAACAAAGTGGACGCGCTCGGCCAGGCGCTTGGATGCGGCCAACGATTTCAATCGGTCAACAATATCTCCTTCCGGTCCCGCTCCACCGACGACCAGGTAATGGAGGTTTGGATGCTTAAGCAAGAGTTCGGGAAGGCAATCGATGACCCGGTGCATGCCCTTGCGCTCCACCAGGGCGCCGACAGAAATCAACACACGCGCATCGCTCGGCAATCCCAGTCGGCGCCGCGCCGCGGCTTTGTCCATCGGTTGAAATCGGCCGATGTCGATGCCATTGCCGACAACTTCCGTCCGGGCGATTGGCGTTCCCAGTTTCAAAGCCACTTGCCGCAGCGACTCTGACACCGAAAATACATGATCGGCCCGACCCAGCGTTCGAGCGATCCGCTTGCGCAATCGGGCATCCCGGATATGTGGCACTTCGGTGCCACGCAACGTAACCGTCACCGGCAACCCCAGCCAGCGGCCAAGTTGGACCGCCGCTTCGCCATCAGGGTGCGCAAAATGGGCGTCGATCAGTCGGATATCGCGCGCTTCCTGCAGTTTGCGAACGGTCAGGTAACTGCATGCCGCCATGGACACTCCATCCAGCCAACGGCCGACCCCTGGCAGTGCCAGGAATCGCGGCCGGAAGATGTCGATGCCTTCCTGCGTCTCGCGCCTGGGAGCCGAAGGCCGATAACCCGGGCGCAGCAGCCGGAGCAGACCCTGCCCGGGAAACCATGGACGCGGGGAAAGCACCAAGATCGGCAGATATTTAGCGACACGGAACATCCGTTCGCGAATGAACACTCCGGAAGTTGGCCGTGTCGGACTGGGAAACAGGGAGCTCAGGACAAGAATGTGCGGCTCAGCCACGATGTGCCTCGGGCTTCTCCGGGGCTAGCCTTGCGTAGAGCGGCTGATAACGAGCCACGCTTCCCGTCCAATTCCGCTCGGTCTCGACGAACTTGCGACCACGCTTGCGCATCGCCTCCCAACCATCCTGCTGCGCGAGCAGGCGCAGTACCTTGGCCGCAAGGTCCCCCGCGTCACCGGCACGGAATAGAACACCGGTATCTCCGTCACGTATCAACTCCTTGTGTCCGCCGACGTCGGAAGCCACTATCAGGCGGCCCTGTGCCATGGCTTCAAGCGGCTTCAATGGTGTGACGAGTTCGGTCAGGCGCATCGAATGCCGCGGATAGACCAGCACGTCGACGAGATCGTAGTAACGCCCCACGTCATCATGTGGAACTCGACCGGTGAAAACGACCCGGTCATTCAATCGAAGTTGAGATGCCAAGGCCTTCAGGTGACCCTCCTGTGGTCCCCCACCGGTCAACATCACCTTCACATCGGGAGCGTGGCTAACGATCTCCGGCAATGCGCGCAACAGCAGATCGAGCCCTTCGTAAGCGTAAAAGGAGCCGATGAAGCCCAGGACGCGGCAACCATCGAGGCCGCATTTGCGCCTGAGTCCGGCATCGGGGCGTCCGCCGAGCGAAAATTTTTCGATGTCGACAGCGTTGGGAATGACAGTCACCTTATCCGCCGGATTACCTCGGGCAATGATGTCGGAGCGCAGCCCCTCGCAGATCGTGGTGACGGCATCCGCACGTCGCAGGGCGAAGGATTCCACGGCGCGCGAGAGGCGATAGCGCGCCCCACCCTCGCGCGCCGTACCGTGATCCGCCGCGGCGTCTTCCCAGAACGCACGGATTTCATAAACGACCGGGATACCCAGTCGCCGTCCGACCCGCAGCGCAGGCAGCGCATTGAGAACTGGAGAGTGGGCGTGAAGGATGTCGGGGCGAATCTCGCGCGCAATTTCGTCAAGGCGACGCTCCGTCGCGCGCATGAGCGCAAGTTCCCGCAACCCCGGTGCCCGTATCAACGGCCCCGGTTGCGACAGGGTTCGATAGAAATGGAGCCCATCGACGTCCTCTTCTGGCGCGCTCGGTGCCGAATGCTTCGGGCTCGTGAGGTGGAAAGTCTCCCAACCCCTCCGTCTCTGTTCGCGAAGAATCGCGCGTGTGCGGAAAGTGTAACCACTGTGCAGCGGAATCGAGTGATCGAGGACGTGGAGGATGCGCAGACTCATCCTGCCACTTTTTCATGGAAATCGAGCACCTCGTCCTGCATGATATTCCGGAGGAACGCGTCAAACATGAGCAGCGTCCACAGCGGTGCGCTGTAGTCGCGCCGGCCCGACGTGTGGGCATCGACGATTTGTTTCAGATAATGCGCGTTAAACACGCCCGTGGCGGCCAGCCGCGGACCGAGGATCGCGTCGTCGAGTCGCTGCCTAAGCGGGCCACGAAACCAGCGCTCGAGCGGGACCGAAAAGCCCATCTTCGGCCGGTACATTAATTCGTCCGGCAAGTACGGCGCCATTGCGCTCTTGAGCAGATGCTTGCCCTCCTGGCCGCGGATCTTGAGCGAGGTCGGTAAACTCGCCAGCCACTCCACCAGCGGGTGATCCATCAGCGGCTCGCGCACCTCCAGTGAATGCGCCATGCTGGCCCGGTCCACCTTGGTGTTGATGTCGCCGACCAGATAGGTTTTCAGATCCAGGTACTGGACCAATGCGACCGGGTCGTCCGTTCCCGCGCGACTGCCATGGCGACGGAACACCTCGGCTGCGGAATACCCGCCGAGCCGCGCCTTGAAGGCATTGCTGAACAGCTGGTCACGCATATCGTCGCGCAGGATCGACACGCTGTGGAAGTACGCATCGACCGACGTTCGCGCAAGCGCCTGGAACGTGGACTTCGCCCGGAACATGCGCGGCGCCCAGTCGGCCTTCGGATACATGTGCCCGAGCAAGCCAAAGGCAGGCCGCCTGACACCGAGCGGCATGACGTTGCGCAGGCGCTCCTCCATCGCGTGCAGCCGATAGCGTCGGTAGCCAGCGAAGTTCTCGTCGCCGCCATCGCCCGACAGCGCGACCGTGACATGTCGGCGTGCAAGTTGGCACACGCGGTAAGTCGGCAGGGCCGAACTGTCCGCATACGGTTCGTCGTAAGTCCGGGCAAGCACATCGATGAGGTCGAAATCGTCGCTACCGACGGTATCGACAAAGTGCCGGGTGCGATAGCGGTCGGCCACCTGCTGCGCGTACCGGGATTCATCAAACGCGGGATCGCTGAACGAGATCGAGCAAGTGTTGACGGGATCAGCACTGGCGCCCGCCATCATCGCGACGACAGCGCTTGAATCGACCCCACCGGAGAGGAACGCGCCGAGCGGCACCTCGGAGATCATCCGCAGCCGGACCGATTCCCGCAGGCGATCGACGAGTTCCACTTCGGCCTCGCGTTCGCCAATCGGATTGTCGAGCGTGAAGCGGACGTCCCAGTACTCGCGCGGCTCGGGGACCGGTTTCCCACGCCGGAGAGTCAGCGTGTGCGCCGGTGGCAGCTTGTGCGCCCCTGCAAAGATCGTTCGCGGCTCCGGAACGTAGCCAAGCGCGAAATACTCTTCGATTGCAAAGGGGTCGAGTTCCCGTCGGAATTCGGGATGCGCCACGAGCGACTTAAGTTCCGAGCCGAACACCAACCGGTCTCCCGGCAGCATCGCGTAGTGCAATGGCTTGACCCCGAGGCGGTCGCGTGCCAGGAAAAGCGTTTCGCGCTGACGGTCCCACAACGCAAACGCGAACATGCCCCGGAAGCGCTTCACGCAGTCCTCGCCCCACGCCTCCCAAGCGTGCACGATGACCTCGGTATCGCTCTTGGTCCGGAAAACGTGCCCGAGCTGCGTCAACTCGGGAATCAGTTCCCGGTAGTTGTAGATTTCGCCATTGAACACGACGACGACACTGTGATCTTCATTGAAGAGCGGCTGCTGCCCGGTCGAGAGGTCGATGATGGAAAGCCGCCGGTGACCCAGGCCCAGCCCGGGTTCGACGTGCAATCCGACTTCATCGGGCCCGCGGTGAAACTGCGTCTCGTTCATGCGCGAGACGAGCTCCCGCGAAATTGCCCCTGCACCCGCGAGATCCATTATGCCGACGATGCCGCACATATCGGGGTCGACCTCAGTTAGGTAGTGTTCGGGTTTGCGGGGGACCGAGCCCCTCGGCGCTGGGGATGTCGCCGGACGAGGGAATGGGGACTCCTGCGGTCGCCAGTGCGCGCACGTACAGGCTTTCGTAGTCTGCCACCATCCGCGAAAGGCTGAATCGATTTTCGACGACGCGACGCCCCGCTTTGGCGTGCCGGCTCGCAGTTGCGCGATCGTTGAAATAGCCAAGCATCGCTTGCGCGAGCGCATCGCTGTTCGCTGGTGGAACGAGTGTTCCGGTCAGGCCGGACTCGATCAATTCGGCATTGCCGCCGACGCGCGTGGCGACGACGGGAAGGCCCGTCGCCATCGCCTCGAGGATTGTGTTGGAAACCCCCTCGGCCAGCGAAGGCAGGACGAAACAATTGAGGCCGCGCAATATGTCGGGCACATCGGCCCGCTCGCCGGCAAACCAGACCCTGTCCCGTATGCCCGGCCGGTCCAGGACGGCACTCACCGCATTCCGCAACTCGCCGTCCCCAACCATGACCAGGCGCAGATGCTCCGCCGCACCGGGCTGCATCTCGAGTGTCCGGACAAACGCGGAGGCCAGATTCAAAGGGTCCTTGATCCGTTCCATGCGCCCAACGGTTCCGATCAGCCACTGGCCGGGGCCGCCGAAAGGACAGCCGGGAATCGCCGGTCGCATACCGCTTCCGGCCAGAAAGCGCTCCGTGTCGACCCCGTTATAAATTTGCGCGACATCGCTGGCAGGAACGCCAACCTGTTGCTCCAGATAATCCTCAAGGTGACGTGAGAGTGCAACGTAGCGAGTCACAAAGGGTCGGTAGATTCTTCGGACCGTGCGATAACGCCGGCTGCGCCCTCCCGGATCCTGCACGTCCCAGCCATGTTCGCCATGAATCCGTACCGGTACATTCGCGGCCCAGGCAGGAACAACTGACTCCAGCGCTGCCAGGTTGCGCGTGTGCACGATCGCAGGGCGCAGCTCCCGGAACAGGCGAAACAACCGCGGGTAATCGCGGACCAAGTGCCCGGGCTTCTTCCCCAGCGCAATATAACGGACATCCGATCGCGCGATGCGTTGGGCGAACTCCGTCGACACGTCGGTCACCGCCACGATCGCGTGCCGCCACCGGTGCGCAGACATGCGGTTGATCAGGTTGACGATCCCGTTCTCCAGCCCGCCGATACCGAAGCGGTAGACGACATGGACAATCAACGATGGCTGCGCGTCCATTCGGGACCTATTCCCTTTCAACGATGGGTCTCGGCGCGGACCTGTTTCAGCGCAACTTCTATCGAAGGCAGCATATCGCGCACGAACTCGCGCAGCGTCTCTTCCGCGTCCTCGCGCCGCTCTGTATACGGCGTGGCGAGAATGATCGCCGCCGCGTCGTCGCCGCGGCCGAGCAATCGATCGCGCGCGAGGAGCATTTTGCCGACATAGAGACTGACGACATCTCGTCCCGAGAGGTGGAACCAGTCCCAGATTAGCAGGCGCTGCCCGTCCGACCGGAGCCGTGTCTGACGAATTTCGGTGGGGCCATTGCCGAGGACTTCCGTGCGTCGGGACTCCCCCACGTTTGCCCACACCGGATGCTTTTGCACGACCATGAAGTTGGTCGTGGTCAGCAATTCGGCTCCCTTGCGCTGATCACGGTAGAAGCCGACGTAAACTGCCACCGCGCGATCCCCTTTGCGATAGACCTGGAAGACGCTTGCCGCAGCGCTTTCATAGTGCGGGCGCCAATCGGTCAGGGGCTCTGCGGCCAGCGACCAGCCTCCAGCGGATACGGGGGTCGGAACGACCAGCTTTCCGGCGGGGCCGCTTGACTGCTCCAGATGAGCCGCATAGAGGGGCCACGCCGCCGCGAGCGCAAGGACCGCCCCCGCTGCCGCTGTCCTGTGCGCGGCCGAAACCGATGCTTCGCTTACCGAGTGGACGACGTTTGAATCTCCATCGCTTTCCCCGACTGGATCGCGCCAGAACGAGCCCAACCAGAATAGCAGGAACATCACCAAGCCGAAGAAAAGCCAGCCATAGATCAGGTGGTCAACGCCCAGGGCGAGCTTCATGTCGCTCAGGTGCGCGATCATCACGATCATGTACGCACGGAATCCGTTGGCAACGATCGGGACGACGACCGACAGGGCAATGAACAGCAGTCGCTTCCAGAGTTTCCGGTAACTGAGGTAGGCATAGAGGACGCCAACGGTGATCGAGGCAATCAGATATCGCAGCCCGCTGCAGCCCTCCACGACCGACCAATTCCCGGAAGGGATCGTGAAAAAGTTCCCTTCCCGGAATACCGGTATTCCGGTGATCTGAAGGGCCGCCACGGTGAAGTCGGCGGTCCAATCCATCAACGGCGGAACCAGCGCCTCCCCTATCGGCACGGCGAGCAGCAGGAATGCGAGCGGGAAGGCGAGCGCCCAGGCGACTTGGCGTCCCGCAAGCGCAATAACAGCAGCGGGTATCATCGCCACCAGCGCGTACTGCTGAACCACCTGCACCTGACCCGCCGCGGCGATCAGCCAAACCAGGCCGGCACCCGCGACCAGCGCGAACCCAAGATAATCGGGTGCCGGAGCGAGCCTCGCGACCTCCCGCCGCTTGGTCCAGATCAAAAAGACGGAAATCGGAAGGATCAGAAAGGCGTGCTGGAATGTTTCGGAGCGCGCCCAGATTCCGACCATCGACGCCGCGGTGGCCCAGTACATGGCGACGATGCCGATGCAGACCAGAACAACCAGCGGCAAGGTGATTTGCCAGCCGCTGTGGATCTCGATCGCCGGCATGATCGCCTCGGGAGCGTGCAGCAGCCGGTCCGTTTTTGTGTTCATCGAGCGAGAACCTTGGCATGCAGAGCAGGCCGAACATCTCTGGCAACAGGGGATCCGGAGTTATCGGAAATCACGCCGCCCCGCTCCAGTAACTCATCAAGCAACTTCAGACTCGCCGGCCACGCATAATCGGCGAGGACCCGCGACCGCGCGAGTCTTCCCATACGTTCACCTCGAACCGGATCCATTGCCTCCAGCACTTTCTCGGCGAACGCGTACGTGTCCGCCGCCACCTCGATTTCGGAACCCGGCAGCGCCGAAAGTGCGCCAGCCGCCGCAGGCGTCGCGACCGTTGGTTTCGCCATTGCCATCGCCTCCAACACCTTGTTCTGGATCCCGCGGGCAACTCGCAGCGGCGCCACGATAACCCGCGCATACTTAAGATAGGGACGAACGTCGCTGACGCGTCCAGTAACAACAGTGGTGGGCTCGTTGCCAAGGACCCGTACCGATGCGTCGGGATTCATGCCGACCACATAGAAGCGTGCTGCCGGGTCACGCCTGCGGATTTCAGGCAGCACCTCGCGTGCAAACCAGACTACAGCGTCGACGTTCGGCCAGTAGTCCATGGCGCCGGTGAAGACGATCGCGCGCTCGCCGGGCGCGAATGGCGACTCGAAATCGTGCGCCGGCGAGAAGTACTCGCTGTCAACGCCATTGCGTATGGTCATGACATGGTCCGCGCTCTCCGGAGCTAGCTCGCGGAACAGCGTTGCCTCTTCATCGGTGACGAAAATGACCGCCTCGGCGCGGCTCGCGGCATCCTTCTCGAAGCAAAGCAAGCGGCGCGCCTCGCGCGCGTAGAGCGCGGAAATCGGCCACTTCCGCGTCCGCGCGTAGTCACCCCACTTGGCCGAATCGAGGTCGACGAAGTCGATGAAGCGCCGTATATGGGGCACGTCGTCCAGGTATTGCGCCATGGGCGACGAATACGCGAACGCGCGCACGATGCCCTCGCGCTGGGTGATCGCCTGCACCCACGCCCGCAGTTGGCGACTCCGGAAATAGGGCAGGGTCAGTGCTTCTCCGGTGAGGAACCCCACGGCGCTCCCTGCCCGCCTCGCCCGCGGCGAAAGGCGCTCGACGTGAACATCCGCGCACAACGCCCTCAACGGCTCGACATGCTGCCAATCCGCCGGATCGTCGACAAAGGTACCCAGGAATATACGGTAACGCCCTGCAAGATGCCTGAGGAAATGATAGGAGCGTACCTTGTCGCCCTTGTTGGGCGGATAGGGCAAACGGTGGCAGAGAAAGAGGAGCGGGTCCATGGCTGTGCGCGTGCCGATCATCCCAGGCTCTTGACCAAATGCGGCCCGAGAAAATTCGCGACAGGGATCGGCAACCGTCGCCACAACGCGATCAGCGCACGGTACTTCGGGTTGAGCGGGTTGTTCTCGGGGATGCGGTCGCGCCGGTAAAGACAGTACTCGTAGGCGAGCGGCACCGGCTCGAAGCCCCAATTCTTCTTGAAATCGAAGGGTCCCGTTCCCTGCTTGCTGCGGCCGTAATCGAAGACGCGAATCCCGCGCTCACACGCCCGGCGCATCAGTTCCCAGTACTTGAAATCATTGGCGCCGATATCCCGGGCGACGACGTCGTCGCCTGCGTAATACGGCAAGACCTCGTCGCGAAAATAGAAACTGAGCACGCTCGAAACAGCCTTGCCGCCTGCATCAGTGACTGTGAGCACTTCGACATCGCGGCCAAACGTCTTCTGCAGCGTTTCGAAGTAGCGCCTCGACAGCGGAGGCGTGCCATGCCGATGCATGTTGTCCGCATACAAGCGGAAAAAGCGATCGACGCCGGCGTCGATGTGGCTGGTCAAGCCATTTTTGATGCCCTTGCGGACGACTGCCCGCTGCTTGCGCGGTATGGCGGCAAGGTTCGCGTCGATGTCCGGGAGAAGCTCCTTGCGAAACGTGACGTAGAGATCCTGCTGTGGCCACTCCGGCTCGCGCCGGTTGCGGTCGCGGAGTTCGAGGTGCTCGACGCCTAGCCTCTTTCCCAGCTCGCGGGCACTCCTGTGCAGCGCGGTGACTGCGTCGGGCTCCGTTGCGGCGACACCACCGTAAGCGCAAAACGGCAACGAAACCAGCGAATGACCGAAGAACAGGCTCTTCACTTCGGCGAGCGGCAGCACGCCGACGATGTTCGAATCACGCTCAGCGAGCAGGTAATGCGTTCGGTGGCCAAAGCACTCCTGCAGCACGCGCATCCATCCGATGCGATGAAAGAATGTCGCCTCGGTACATCGGGATACGAATTCGTCCCACCGACCGGATTCGTCCGGCGAGATGGGCCGAACGGCGATGGGCCGTGTTGTCGGGGCGCCCAACAGGATCGCATCCACACCGGCATTCATTGGTCGTCCCGAACTACGTGGTCTAACCGACCCCAGCGGAAATCGCGCAACAGCATCTGCAGTCGCGCCGACGTACGCTGCAGATTCACATAGTGGCGGAACTTGGACCTGGCGTCTGCCGCCTGCACGCGCGGCTGTTCCGGATCGATTTCCCACGGATGGAAATAGAAGATTGCGGATTTCCCGTCGTCGTTATTGACGCGTTGGATCAGCCATCGCGACACCGCATAGGGCATCAGCCGGAAGTACCCACCGCCGCCCGCCGGCCAATTCTTGCGCAGCACACGTGCCGTCGTAACAGGGATTTCGAACATTCCCCCGCCTACGTCGTGGCGAAAGCGCAAGCCATCGGGGTCGCCATAGTGATCGTGCGCAATCGGATAGGTGCTGGAACTGTACCGATAGCCCGCCTCGCCGAGGCAATCGTAGGCCCACCGATTTGCGCTGCCGATTGAGAAGCTCGGCGCCCGATAACCTGAAATCCCGATCCCTGCAATATCCTCGAGGATGGCCTTTGCCAGCACCACGTCGGCGGAAAAGGCCGCCGGCTCGAGCTCGGTCGCACGCTCGTGAGCATAGCCATGGCTTGCGAGTTCATGTCCCTGCGCCAGGATTTGCTTGACCATTTGCGGATAGCGCTCGGCAATCCAACCGAGCGTGAAGAACGTCGCCTGGGTCTTGGTGAGGTCCAGGATCTCCAGAATGTTGTCGATGTTGCGTTCGATACGATGCGTCTGGCTGTCCCAGCTCGAGCGGTCGATGTAAGGCGCGAATGCCGATACCTGGAAATAATCCTCGACGTCAATCGTCAGGGCATTGACGACATCGCAGGGCTGGGATATTCGCGCGTCCATGGTTTCAGCGTGCAGCCGATTCGGCTCGTTCGACAAGCCACGTTGCGAGGTGGGCGGCAATGCGTGGGGACGCACGACCATCCCAGAGTTCCGGCGCGCACCCGCGCCTGCCGCCGCCGGCGAGGATGGCCGCGACACTTTCGCGAATCAGCGCGCCATTCCTGCCGACCAGCGTATTGGTCCCCTGCTCCACCGTAATCGGGCGTTCGGTATTCTCGCGCATCGTCAGGCAAGGTACCCCCAACGCCGTCGTCTCTTCCTGCATGCCGCCGGAATCGGTGATCACCAGCGTCGATGCAGTCATCAATCCTACCGTCTCCAAGTAACCTTGCGGCGGCAGCACGGCTATGCGCGGCGTATCCAGGAGCCCCGCGAGGCCAAAGCGCTCGACGTTGCCCCGCGTACGTGGATGAAGCAAACAGATCAGTGGGAGTTGGACACTCACCTCCCGCAGAATCGCAAGCGCCTCGGCGAGATCCTCCTTCCGGTCCACGTTGGACGGACGATGCAGCGTCACGACGCCGAACCCGGAATGCTCCTGCAGGATCGATACATCTACGCCGTTTCGGGCGAGGACAACGCTGGGTGGAATGGCGTGTTCGCGGCTCGCCGTCAACGAATCGATCATGAGGTTGCCAACGAAATGGATCTTCTCGGCTGGAATTCCCTCGCGGCGCAGGTTGTCCGCGGCGGAGCGCTCCGTCGTGTAGAGCAAGTCCGCGATCTGGTCGGTCAGCAGCCGATTGATCTCCTCCGGCATCGTGCGATCGAAGCTGCGCAAACCCGCCTCGACGTGTGCAACCGGGACGTTCTTCTTGACGGCGACCAGGCTGCAAGCCAGTGTCGAATTGACGTCACCCACGACGACCACGCAGCTGGGGTGCGTCGTGTCGACGACTGGTTCAAATCGCCGCATGACCTCGGCGGTCTGCACCGCATGAGTCCCCGATCCAACGTCGAGGTTGATGTCCGGTGCCCGCATGCCGAGACCAGCGAACAGCTGGTCG